>Ga0209161_10000008_pt1 | contig 149057 bp, 139 predicted proteins | sample GraSoiAngelo_155_FD_186169 | JGI IMG/M metagenome (GOLD analysis project Ga0209161, IMG submission 186169) | Grasslands soil microbial communities from the Angelo Coastal Reserve, California, USA - 14_1009_13_30cm (SPAdes) (version 2) | ecosystem: Environmental > Terrestrial > Soil >... | reverse complement strand
GTAACTGATGATTGAGCCGGGCGCGACGAGTCTGCTCGCAGTGAAGAAGATCTTCCGTGGACTAGAATCCTGCGTGACCTGCACTTGATAGCGTACCCCCACAATATCGGTCACGGTTGACGGATCACCGGGTTGAACCCGCCAAGGCCGTTCACTACCGCACCCCTAACCGTGAGCGTGGCGCCCGCTGACTGACGCTCCCAGCGACGTTGCTCACAGTAACTGTGAAGAGAGCACCGCTGTCAGGGCGAGCTACGCTAATAATCTGATACGTCGAAGCATGACCTTGGGGAATCGGCGTTCCGTCGCGGCTCCACTGGTAACTGAGGGGCGCAGTTCCGACAGCGGAGAACGTGAAGGTTGCGGTCGAGTCCACATGAACTGTTTGGTCCTACGGCTGGCTGCTGATCGAGGGTGCCACTGCCGGTTGCGTCGGTGCCTGACCGCCAGCGCCAGTACAAGATGAAGCGAGGAACGCCCATACTAGAATCCGAAGCAGCTTACTCATCCCACCTCGCAAGCTCAGAACGGAGAAGAACTCCGACCAAATGTGCATGAACGGGGTGTCGTGCGGGATGATTTGATACCCAATTACGACACTCGACTGCTCATGCTGCGTGGTGTCCACTTGCCACCCGCCCGCCGAGCCGAGCACAATATGAGTATGCCCGAGACCGCTGAACGCTGGACCGCGTCCATGGTCCGCGCGCTTCCCGACGACAGCAACCGCTATGAGGTCGTTGACGGGGAGCTGTTCGTGACGCCAGCCCCATCCTGGCCGCATCAGCGGGTCGTGGGTGGGCTCTTCAGGCATCTGGCCAACTACTTGCACGGCCAGAGTTGGGGCGAGGTCCTGATATCTCCCGCCGACATCTCGTTCCACGAGGACATGCTCGTCCAGCCCGATCTTTTCGTTGTACCAATAGGATCGGACGGGCGGCGACCAGGACAATGGGCTGACGTTGGTGCGCTGCTCCTGGCGATCGAGGTCCTTTCGCCATCGACGGCGCGCGCCGATCGGCAGGTAAAACGCCGGCTCTATCAGCGCGAAGGTGTGGGAGAGTATTGGGTCGTCGATCCCGACGCGCGGGTCGTGGAGCGGTGGCGGCCGCAGGACGACCGGCCCGAAATCGTGACCGACGCGCTGACGTGGCATCCCGAGCCGTCCGCGGCGCCGTTCGAGCTCGATCTGCCGGCGGTTTTCGACGAGGTGCTACGCAATCGTTGAGGTCACTTCCCAGCTTAAAAGCAGGTCCTTCGCTCAACGCGCTTCGCGTTTCGAGTTACACCTCAGGTCTCCGTGGGTCGGAGCCAGCGCACGTGACGCAACGGCCGGACTCCAGCACGAAATGCTGAGCACAGGCGGTCTTGCCGCACACAGGACAGGCGCTCACCTCGTCGGACGCGAAGACCGCCTCCGGCTCTGCCACGCACGTCGCGCGGTGTCCTTCGCAGACCAGTCGGCCCGAACCGTCGGCCCGGCGCAGATGCCTGGAGCACTGAATCTCTCCGTCCACGGCACACACGGCCTGGTGCTCGGTGCAGACCGATCGGCCGCAGCTCGCGCACTGCGCCACCTCGTCCACGCCCACGGGCTCGTTGGTACCGCCTTCGCAATGGCGCACGCACGCCGAGCACAAGCGACGGCTCCCCTTGGGCGCGTCCGCGCGACTCTGCTCCGCATGACGGTTGCACACCGTCCGGCCGCAACTGCCGCAGGCCTCGAGACACGCGGAACACGCGGGATGATCGCCCCCCTCCTCCGCGCAAATGCCTTCATGCGTCGTGCAGTGCGGCATGCGGCACGACGAGCACACACGCGCGTGCTGCTCGCAGGCGGGCTGCTCGTCCACGCGGCAGGCGGCGATGCCGTGATCTGAGCAGAAGTCCGACGCGCACACCGAACAGTGCATGGAGCACGACTCACAGGCGCAGTGGCCGCGCTCATCCTCCTCGTGCACGCAGACCACCAGCTCCGCCGGCGGACGGCCGCACTTCGGGCAGGCGAGAATCCACGCCGCCGATCCGGCGATCGGCCGCTGTGCCGCGAACCGGGCGCGCACGCCGCGCGCGGACCGGATTTCCCACTCGACGCGCTGCATCAGAACCTGCGCGTGGGCGAGCTGGAGCGGATGCACGATCGCCATCACCTGATGGCGGCGCACCTCCTCGGCGCGCCGCCGCTTGTGCAACGCGGTGATGGTGCGCACGTCGTCGGGATCGGTCTTGTCCGCGAGCACCGAGGTGAAGTAGCGATCGAGCCGCTCCAGCTCCGCGGCGACGCCCTGTTCAGCGCCCGCCTGCCGCGCGGCGACCCGCTCGGCGCTCCGTTCCCGCAGATCGCCCAGTAGCAGCTGGAGGATTTCCGCCGGAGCACGCGCGGGGACCGCCGTGGCATCAGGAACGTCGCCGGGATCGGCCGGCGCAATGCGTCGCGCCTCCAGATCGGCGAACAGTGCGGTCACCTGGTCGTCCGCGCGCGCGCCGGTGGCGAGATCGATGACGGCGCTCTCGATCACTGTTTCCTCGACCACCGCGCCGGCGCGCAGCACAATTCGGGCGAGCAGCCGTCCGACCGTATGCGTGGCCAAGGCGGATTTGCGACGCCGGGCCGTGCCATCGCGTACCGGGACTGTAAGCTGGGTATTCGGCGTCCTCCGGCGTCCTTCGGCGTCCTTCGGCGGCATGATGCCCAGCGACAGCTGGCCCGCCCGCGTACGAATGGCCTCGAGCAGAGCGCCTAGGAACGGACTGCCGAGCACCGCCATTTCGGCGTCGGGATCGCGTTCCAGGGCCTCGAGCGATAGCGCCACGCGCACCGTCGCGCGGTCGCCGAAGTGCGCACGCTCGGAGAGCGGCAGCTTCAGCTCGTACAGATCGGCGCCGCGCGGGAGCAGCTTCACTTTGGCGAGCTTGCAATACCGTTCCAAGAGCGGCCACATTCGGCTGTCGGCCCTCACCTCTTGGACCGTTTTGCGTGCCCGCGCACGCCGGACCGTCACGCGGCTTCCACGGAGATGTCGACCAATGCCAGCGGGAGGCGCTCGACCTGCGCCACGAGCATGATGGCGCGTCCCGAGCTGGTCAGGCCCGTGAGTCGCACTAGGCCGCCGTACTCGGGATGACTGCCCGCGGGGTGGGGCTGCGTGGTGGTGATGCCGCCGATCGGCTCGATGGATTCGAGCGCTTCGAGCAGCTCGGTGACCTGCACGCCGAGCCGTTGGCGCTTGGCCTCCCATCCCGCGGCCTTCACGAGGTGGCTCGTGCCCAGACCGAGCCGCAGCCGCGCCGGAACGGAGAGCTCATCGAATCGGCGCTCGAGCCGCGTGGCGTTGTCGTCCGGCGCGATGAGGGAGTTCAGCTGCTCCTGTGCCTGGCCAGCCGCGCTGCTCCGTTCGAGATCGAGGCCCAGCGTCTCCACGCGGCGCGCGAAGTCGTCGTCGTTTTCGGCCGCCAGCCACTCGTCCGCGAGCCGCACCTCGAACTTCTGCGCGCCGCCGAACTCGCCGAGGATCAGGTCCAGCTCGCCCACGACCAGCTCGAAGAGTTTGATCTTCTTGTCGAGCAGCTGGAGGATGTAGGACTCGATGGTGCCGGCCGCGGCCAGGTTCACGATGTGGACCTCGCGCCTTTGCCCGATGCGGTGCACCCTGCCGATGCGCTGCTCGACCACCATGGGATTCCACGGCAGATCGTAGTTCACGAGCACGTTACAGATCTGCAGATTGCGCCCTTCGCTGCCCGCGCGCGTGGCGATCAGGACGCTGCGCTCGTCCTCGTGGAACGCCCGAATCCGCTTGTCGCGCTCGGCGGTGGTGAGGGCGCCCCAGTATACGATCGGCGTCCGGTGCAGCGCCTTCACGCGCTGCTCGATCAACTCGATGGTCGGGCGGTGATCGCTGAAGACCACGACCCGGTCAGGCGTCTCCTTCAGGATGCGCGTGAGCACGGTGAGCTTGGCGTGCGTCCTGACCTTGCGCGCGCGCTCGGCGAGCTGGCGCGCGATGGCGCGATGCTCGGGCTTGATGCGCTCCCCTTCGGCCAGATGCGTGAGCGATTCCGCCAGCGCCTTCGCCGAGGAACACAGGCGCTGGCGCAGATGGATCATCGCGAGCTGGACCATCCCCTTGCCCGTCCGCCGCCGTCCGCTTCCGGCTTCCGCCTCGTCCTCGTCTTCCTCGTGCTGCACGAAACCCTCGCGATAGAGGCGACGCAGGAACTGGGTGGTGCGCTCGTAGAGATCGGCCTCCGCCTTGGTCAGCGTGACCTCGGGATGCCGGGGACGGCGGGGCGGCAGGTCGAGATCGTCCACCACGCTCGCGCGGCGCGTGCGGATCATGACCGCATGAGTGAGCGCGCGCAAAGCCTCGGCGTCCTTGGGCTGGCGGGGATCGCCCGCCACCAGGTGCGCGGCGCGGAATTCCTCCCAGGTGCCGAGCTGCCCGGGGCGGAGCAGGGTGATGAGGTTGTACAGCTCGCGCAGATCGTTCTGCAGCGGCGTCGCCGTGAGGAGTAAGAGAAAATCGCGCTCGATCTTCTCGATGAATTTGTATGTCGCGCCGCGGTGGCTCTTGATCTTGTGCGCCTCGTCCACGATCACGAGGTCCCAATGATGCCGCAGAATCTCCTCGGCGTGCCGGCGGGAACGCGCGCGGTCGTGCGACACGATCGCCTTGGTGAGTTTTTGCCAGTCGTCGGGATCGGTCGGCGTCTCGAAGCGCTGGAAGAATTTCTCCTCCAGCTCGCCCTGCCACTGCCCCACCAGCGACGCCGGCGTGAGGATGAGCGTGCGGCGAGCCAGCCCGCGAATCGCCAGCTCCCGGTAGATGATGCTCGCCTCGATCGTTTTGCCGAGCCCGACTTCGTCGGCGAGGATCGCGCGGCCGCCCATCTGCCGCAGCACCCGCTGGGCGACGTCGATCTGGTGCGGCAGCTCCTTGATGGCGTGCCCGCCCAGCGTGATGAGCCGGTCGAAGCCCGGGACGAGGGCGACGTGCTCCGCCTCGCGCCGCAGCTCGTACCAGGCGCGCGACGCTGGCGGTGCGCCCTGCTGCCTGGCAAAGAGGTTCAACGAACGTTCGTCGACCGACCAGAGATCGTCGGCAGGTGCGGGTGAGAGCGTAACGGAAACAGCTGGATCGGGCATTTGCCGCGATGAGAAATGGGGCCGCAATATTCAATTCAGGACTGCACCGCGCCATCCATCTCCCGGGTGATGCGTGTCACCGCACTACGAGCGCCGGCTCGCCCGAACCATTCCCGCGATCGCCACAAGAATGCCGGAACCAAACAACTCCCACCGAAACCGCGGTGGATCCGTGCGCGTGAGCGCGTAGCGGTAATCCACGGTAAACGACAGCACGACCAGCACCGCGCCGAGGACGGCGAGGCCCCACGCAAGGCGCGGCAGCACGACCGAGGGACGGGCGAGGAGCCACAGCGACCCGATCACGAGACCGAGACTCACGATCATGGGCGCGATGACGGGGCCGAGCCAGGGAACGGGAATGAGGAACAAGATGTCCCACGTGAAGAGCGACGGCGGCCAACCGATGAAAACCCACAGCCAGACATAGTAGAAGATGTCCCACACACCGAACAGGAGCGCGAAATACAGGAACGCGTCGCGCACCGTGCGGGCCGCCAGCGCCGCCACGGCCAGAATCATGACCAGCGTGGCAACCTCGCGACCGACCTCGATCAGGAGGAGTCGGTCGGGGAGCGCGTATTGCAGCACCGAGACGGGCGCGTCGCCCGAGTGCAGCGCCCGCAGGTACACGACCACGGCCGACTCGACGGCGGCCATGGCGACCGCGTAGCAGGCGACCCAGAAGACGTTTCGCATAGCCATTATTCTGCGACGGATTGCGCATCCGGTGAAGGCAGGGAGAAGATTGACCGTATGCCGCCCCGTCTCTCGAAATCTCGCTACACCGCCGGCGTCCAATGCCACAAGCTCCTGTGGTGGAAAGTCCACGAACCCAAAGCCGTCGAGCTGCAGCCTGACATCGTTCTGCAGGATCGGTTCGATGAGGGAGCACACGTCGGCACGTTGGCACGTCGCACGTTCGCTGGAGGCACGCTCGTAGACCTGCCCCATCACGCGGTTGCCGAGCGCGTCGCACTCACCCGCAAGCTCATCAACGAAGGCGCACCGGCAATCTTCGAAGCAAGCTTCCTCGCCGACAACACCTTCGTCGCCGTCGACGTCTTGACTCGGACAGACAACGGCTTTCACCTCACCGAGGTGAAGTCGTCGTCCTCACAGAAGGAGGAGCACCTCCCCGACGCCGCGGTGCAGGTCCATGTACTTCAGGAGTCTGGAGTCAGGATCACGGGCGTGGACGTGATGCATCTGAATCGCGAGTGCCACTTCCCCGATCTCGACAATCTGTTCCAGCGCACCGATGTGACCGAAGCGCTCGAGCCGCTGCTCAACAAGGTGGGGTGGGAGATCGAGGCACAGCTCCGCATGCTCGAGGGCCCGCTGCCCGAGGTGCCGATCGGGATTCAATGCCACCAGCCATACAAGTGTCCGTTCATGGATCGCTGCTGGCCCAAGGACCCCGATCACATCATGCGGCTCTACAACATCGGGCCGACAAAAGGTGTCGGGTTTCTGGTGTCAGGGGTGCAGCGAATTTCAGATCTGCCGGCTGATCAGAAGCTCAATGCCACCCAGAAGCGGCAGATCAAGGCGATGCGCCAGCAGCGCACGATCGTGGAGCCGGGGCTCGCTAACGCGCTAGCGACCTTCAACTGCCGTTTAGGCTTTCTCGACTTCGAGACGATTCAGCGCGCGGTGCCGGTGTGGCCGGGGATGGCGCCGTGGGAGCAGGCGCCGGCGCAGTTCAGCTATCACGAGGCCAACGGCGACGGGACCTACACCCACGCCGAGTACCTGGCGGAGGGACCGAAGGACTGCCGGCCGGAGCTGGCGCGGCGCATGGTCGAGGCCACGAGGCACGCCGAGCGCGTCGCGCACTATTCGCATTTCGAGAAGACGCGAATCAAGGGGCTACAGGAGGCGGTGCCGGAATTGCGCGCTGAACTGGAGGCGCTCGAGGGGAAATTGGTGGATTTATTGCCAGTGGTTCGAGAGAACGTATACCACCCGGGATTCCTCGGCAGCTTCAGCATGAAGAGTATCCTCACGCCGCTCGTGCCGGATCTGACCTACGACGATCTCGTGATCGTCGACGGACTCGTGGCGAGCGTCGAGATCGCTCGGCTGTTGTTTGTGGCAGGCAAGATTCCGAAAGCAGAGCACGAGCGGGTGAGGCAGGATCTGCTCAATTACTGCGAGAGAGATACGTGGGCGATGGTGAAGGTGCTGGAACGACTGCGGGCGTTGGCATCCACACCCTAAAGGGTGTGCTCCGCGAGCATTGTCCTTAAGGACAGCGCTGGCCGAGCGCAGGCTTTAGCCTGTGAAAACACGAAAGCCGGAGAGCTCTTGCTCCCCGGCTTTCTTCCCGTGGCTCTGTAAAGCACTCAGGCGCTAAAAGGTTTGGATGTTAGTCCGCTGCCCAGCGCTGCCCGCATTACCTCCCTGTGGCGCCGGTCCACCCGCCCCTGCGGTACCGAGCGTGAAGGTGTTGCCGCTTGCCGCGATGGTGCTGGCACTCATGGCGATGCCGACCGTCGGACCGCCGCCGCCACCACCGCCAGGCCCGCCGGCCCCGCCGCTGCCACCCGAGCCACCGTTGCCACCGGCGCCGACCTGCGGTGCATCGTTCGTCCCACCGACCCCGCCGCTGCCGGATTGGCCACCCGCCCCGCCGGCGCCGGCTGCGCCGCCGGCCCCGCCCGAGCCAGTCTCGATCGTGTTGCCCGTGATCGTCAGCGTCGAACTCACGAGGAAGATGCCGAACGATCCACCGGCGCCGCCGCCACCCCCCCCGCCCGTGCCTGGGCAGCCCCCGCTCCCACCGCCACCCCCACCATTGCCGCCGCCGGGGATGACGGCCGCGAGCCCGCCGCCGCCGCCGCCGCCCCCGCCGCCGCCGCCGTGTTGGCCGAGCTGTCCCGCGCCTCCGTCTGCCGCGACGTAGCGCGCCGCGAAAGTGCTGCCAAAGTCAGCACCGCTGAAGCCACCGCTTCCGGTCGCGCCGTTCTGCCCACTCACGCCGTCTTGACCCGGCGGCAGCGGGCTCGTCACCCCGCCGGCTCCACCGAGTCCGCCGCTGCCCCCTCCCGTGACATCAGGGCTGGGCGCGCCATTCTGGCCAGCCGCACCAGCGTCTCCGCCTTGACCACCCACGCCGCCGCTCGAGAGACTGCCAAAACAGTTGACCACGGCACCAAAGCCGCCGTTGCCTGAGGGCCCATTGAGCTGCCCCGGGTCTCCATTGAGTCCGTTGACGCCATTCTGTCCGGCGAGCCCAGGGAAGCCGCTCGGGCCGGGTCCGCCGTTGCCGGCGACAATGTGATTCCCCGAGATCGTCGCAACGCTGTTGCTCAACACGATCCCGTACGAGCTCTCTTTGTTCACGACGGCGTCGCGGCTCCTGATGGTGAAGCCGTCGATCGTGACGCCGGTGAGCCCGTCGCCTTCCACAGCCACCGTCGCTGTGGGCGTTGGGCCGATTGTCGAGATGAACGTCGCCGGCATGCGTGTCCAGGTTGCGGGATCGTAACCGCCGTACACGCTAATCCCCGAGCGCAACTGCACCGCTTCGGCATACGTGCCCTGAGCGACGTTGACTCGCGACTTGCCGAGCGACGCCGCCAGTGCGAGCCCAGCGCCGATCGTCTGCAGCGGCGCGTTGATCGTCCCGTCCCCGGAACCGCTCGCGGCGGCGCTCACGTAAATCGCGTCTTGGACGACCGTCACTTGGATACAGCTCGGCGCGCTCACGTTGCCGGCCGCGTCCCGGCCGGTCACACAGAAGGCATGCGCGCCCACGCTCGCGAATGCGGGCACATGCGCTAGCACCGCTTCGATCTGCTGATCGAATGTGCCGTCTTGTGCGGACATCGCCACCGCCGGGCCACCGTCGACCGCATAGGACGCGGCCGCGATGTTGGAGCCGCCGGTAAGGTTGTCGCTCACGACTGCCGTCAGGTCGAAGGGCGCGCCCGGCGCCGGACTCGCGGGCGCCGTGGCGACGTTGGAGACGACCGGTGGCTGCACGTCGGTCAACGTTGCGGTGAAGGTTGCGAACGTGAGCTTCGCGCCCGTCCCGGTATCGATGGCACGCGCCTCGACATGCTGCGGGCCAGAGAGGCCGAGAGTCCAGCGCTCCTGCGCGATCCCGTCCCTGCCCGTGATCGCGACGCCCGCGAAGACGCTGCCGCCGCCCGACACGACGCGGAAATTCACGACCTGACCGGGAATCGCATGGCCGCGGCTGTCTGCGACGAGCACGACGAGCGGATCGGGGAGCTCCGTCCCGGGTGGCCCGCTCTGGCCGTCGCCGGAGACGACGGATAGGGACAGGGGACCGGTTGCTCGGTCAGTACCAACGGGTGCGAGACACGATGCCAGCAGGAGAAGCCCGGCGATCCGGGCGAGCAAGGAGAGACGCATACCGCCTCCACGCAGGAGCGTTGCGTTCTAAACTGCGACAATGCGCTTCAAACCGCCAGTTCAGACCGCGAACGTTTTCCGCACGCCCGCCGCGTACACATTCCACGGCACGACATTCCGCAGCCGCGGCAACCACGTCGCTTGCGCGCCCACGCGGTAGCGCAATCCCGGATTCGGCTGCTCGATGATCTGGAGTACACGCCGCGCCACTTGCGCGGGCGGGATGCCGGACTCGAGGGCATGCCCAAAAGCCGCCAGCATGCGCCTCCGGCTCGCGTCGTACGCGGGAAGCCGCTGTGCTGCGGCCGGCGAAGCTTCAGCGATCGGGGTGTTGACGAATCCCGGCTCGACCAGGCTCACGCTGATGCCAAACGGGCGGACCTCGTACCACAGCGACTCGGAGTATCCCTCGAGCGCGAACTTGCTCGCCGAGTAGAAGGCGCTGTAGGGAATGGCGGTATTGCCGGCGAGCGAGCTGATGTTGATGACCTTGCCCGCGCCGGCCGCACGCATCCCAGGAAGGACCGCGTTCACCATGCGGACGGCGCCGAAAAAGTTAGTCTCGAGCTGCGCCTTGGCCTCCTCGACAGTCGTCTCTTCCGCGGCGCCAGTGATGGAATAGCCCGCGTTGTTGACGAGCACGTCTAAACGGGCGGCCTTGGCCACGACCTGCTCGAGACAGGCACGGACCGACTCGTCAGAGCGCACATCGAGCGCCACCATCGTGACCCCGTGCGACTGCACGCTCTCAGGCTTGCGCGCCGTCCCAAACACCGTAAACCCGCGCTCGGCAAGGAGCCGCGCCGTCGCCTGGCCGATGCCGGACGACGCGCCGGTGATCAAAACCGTCTGCGACATAGGTGCTCCGGAGGATAGTCTCTCGGAACCTACTCAGCCGGAGAATCGAACCCAATGGCCTCGGAGCGTCTCCCGGAGTGCCGGTGTCGTCGGGTCCACGTCGTGCTGCGCTATGCACACGCGCCAAGGCGCGCGGCGCGGGGTCTCCAGGCTGCCTTGCGTGACGTCCACGACATAGGCGACGAGCGGCGCGTCACGGTCTTCGCTCCACCGGGCAAGGTCCGTGATCTGGAGGTCGCCGGCCAACACCCATCCGCCTTCTCCATCACGCGCCCGAACCTCGTAATAGCCGTCCCGCTCGGCATCGACGAGCAACAGCTCGTCGCCTGGGTGGAGCGCCTCCTTGATCGGCCACGAGCTCGATGGGCCGTCGCGCAAGTTCGCGAGGCGCGTGACAACCGCCGCCCGCGCCGCCGCTCGCGTGACGAAGAGCACCGAGGCCCAAACCGTGACAGCCTGTTCCATATGGATGATCGTTATCGCCGGCGGTTATCTAATCGTTAGGGGGGCGTTATGTGGCGAAGTCCCGGATATTATCATTTCACATGGCCTTAGCCTTCACGCGGCTCCACAGTCCCGTCGGCGAGCTCGTTCTCACCGCTTCCGATACCGCCCTCACCGGGGTGTACTTCCCAACTTCCCGCCGCGGTCCCGCGCCGACGCACCAGGCGGGCTGGGCGGAAGCCACCGAAGGACCTGCTGCCGAAGTGCTCGCGCGCGCCCGGCAACAGCTGGAGGAATACTTCGCCCGCACCCGCACCACATTCGAGTTGCCGCTCGAAGCGCTCGGCTCCGGGTTCGAGCATCGCGTATGGAATGCGCTGCGCCAGATTCCCTATGGCACGACAACGACCTACGGCGCGCTCGCCAAACTCCTCGGCGACAAGCACGCCACCCGTGCCGTCGGTCTCGCCAACGGCAAGAACCCGATTCCCATCATTGTGCCGTGCCATCGCGTCGTGGGATCGAAGGGCGAGCTGACCGGCTACGGTGGGGGATTGGAAACGAAACGATGGCTGCTAGAACACGAGGGAGCGCAGATCGGCGCACTGTGACCTAGCACGTCAGACTACTTGTGGCGGTAGACGATCCTGCCTCTGGTGAGATCGTACGGCGAGAGTGCGAGCGTCACGCGATCCCCGGCCAGCACGCGAATCCGAAACTTCCGCATCTTGCCGGCGATCGTCGCAAGCACCGAATGCCCGTTGGACAGCGTCACCCGAAATGTGGAATTGCGCAGCAGCTCGTGCACGATCCCCTCGATTTCAATCGGAACTTCCTTGGTCACTGGAGTGGCTCCTCACGTTTACCGCTACGTCGCTCGACAAATGCGCGATGGCCACACGGGCAGTATTCGACCATGCGGCCGTTGCGATCGGTGCGGAATTGGAGATACTGGCGACAGGCGGGACAGCGCGCCGGCCCACGGTCGACGACGAGCGGGCTGCGCGCGGCCGAACGGTTGGCCTTAATTGCGGGATGCCGAGCGGATGTGATGCACTCCCCCGAGCCCGCCGGCCGCAGCCTCCGGCGCCGGGCCAAACACGACCGGCTTCCCGCAGACGCACAACCCGCTGTGCGGCGACACAGGAGGCGTCGTTGCGGACGCCTCCCGGTAGGTCGTCCCGGCTGGATTACCGATAAACCCGCCACACCGATGACAGTGAATCTCCAGCATGGACGCTCCCTCTGATTCGAATTGTGACTGGCACAATTTACCCTGCTGTACTAGGTTTGTCAACTTCGTTGCTCGATGAGCCATCACAATTAACGGAGTTAGTTAAGATGGATATAGCCTTGGTGATACGGCAGCGGCTGGACGAGCTGGACCTGGACCAGCGGGACCTCGCCCGCGCCGCGCATGTCACCGAGTCCTATGTGTCCCAAATCCTCACGCGCAAGAAGTCGCCACCCGCCCCCGACCGCACCGACATCTACGATCGCATGGACCGCTTCCTCAAGCTGCCGCAGGGCGAGCTGGCGCGCGTCGTTGAGGCGCATCTCAAGGAAGAACGCCAACGCGAGCTCGGCGAGGTGGTGCCGCTGTTTCCGGAATTACGCGCGCTGATCCTGAAGAAGTGCGCGCCTGCCGAACTCGCGGCGGTCCGCGCCATCATCGAACGCCAATCCTTCGGCGAGCTGGAACGCCTCGTTGCGCAGACCCTGCTCCACGCCGCCGCCCTCGATGTCGATGTGCTCCACGTAACGCCCAAGCAGCGCGCCCGCCTCGATTCCGGTGTCGCCGCGTGGGATTGGGATCCGGCGACGTTCGCGCTCACCGTCACGCTCGCGACGGGTGAGCACAAGCGTTTCGCCTACACCGAACGCGGGAATGGCGACCAAGAAAAAGGACTCGTGGAGTTTCTGCGCGACCCGATGCTCAGCGGTGACGCGAGCGCGGAGGAGCTGGGGTTCTTGAAGTCCTTGCGATTCGACGACCGCCGGCCGACGGCCCTCTATTATTATCGCGAGCTCCAAAACCTCCGCGATCCGCTGCACTTCCGCGAATAGCCGAGGACATCGATCCGGCCTAACGTGCGCCCCAAGCCGCCTGCCTGCGTACGAGCGTTGGCCCCCAGCGGGAAGCCATGGTGGCGCGACAATCGTGGAGCGCTGTCAAGCAGCCGTCAAGCAGTCGCGAGCTGATCCAGGAAGCCCAGCTGACCAGGAAGGATTTTCTGGCGCGCGTCAGGGAGGCTGAACCACGCCGCCCGATCGATCTCCGGGTACGACCGGCCCTTCCAGGTGAATGTGTTACTGCGCACGAGCGCGGGATCGCAGTCCATGTTCACCGCCCATGCGTGCACGATCTTGCCGCTCCTTTGTTTGAGTGGGGTAAGCGGTTTGAAATCCCCCGTGGCCACAAAGCCCGTTTCTTCCGTGAACTCGCGCTGCGCGGCCGAGAGCGGATCCTCCCCCGGTTCGAACTCGCCCTTGGGGATCGACCAGGCACCTTCATCTTTGTTCGCCCAAAACGGTCCACCGGGATGGGCGAGGAAGACCTCGCGCGCAGTATCGCGATAGCGGTACAGGAGGAGCCCGGCGCTAGTCTTTGGCACGTAATAAATTTAAGATCGTGTTTCGCCGCCCCTTCGCCGCCGCCTTTCTCGCCGCCCTGGCCTGCACCGACAGCTCTGGGCACGCGAATCTCACGCTCAAGAGCGCCAGCGACCTCGCGGCGCAGCTCGATACCATCGACGCCGGTCTCGCGAGTCCGCAGCTCAAGAGCTTCAGCGCGATGGCGCTGCCCATGCTCGCCGCCGGCCTGACGATCCATCATATGGACTCGACGGTGCTCGGCAAGACGGTCGAATGGAACCCGCTGACGCGCACCGTCTTCCTCACCACGCGCGCCGGCACGCCCGGAAACGTGCTGCAGGTACCGCTGTACGTGCTCGATACCACCGGACTGCCGGCGCCCGGCAAGGTCGAAATCGGCTACGCCTACCTCGAACCGCTGAACGAATACACCGGCGGCCGGCGCGACAGCACGTCTTTGCGATTTACGATCTTCAAAATGTCGACCGTGGTCGCGGACTGGATCGTCTGGCGTCTGCCCGCCGACGCGGCCTGCGGTCAATGCGCCTCGATCTCGGCGACCACGAATCCGACAGCGCCCGGCGGCAGGTTCATTTACCTGACGATTCCGTACACCATCCCGCTGCACGGGGATGGATCGTTCTCCGGGACGTCGCACGGCGCCGGGTTCGAGTTCGTCCACAGCGCCACACTCCCCGGTCCCACGTCCACGGCCGCCACCGCAAATTGGGCCTTCAGCTGGCAGGGCGACTCGATCACCGCGGTCTCCGGGCCGCTGCATCCCCAGGCGGGCGAGCTGGTAGGCAGGACCGATGTCAGGATCAACGGCGCGCGCGTCGCGACGGTGACGCGCTCCGGATCCGGCACGGTGGCTGTCGGCGCGGACGGCCGCCAGATCGTGAACGGCACCGATGCGCACGTGCTCGACCGGCTGTTCGCAGTGCCCGCCGCCATCGCTGACTACATCGACTGGCCGACGTTCGTCATCTTCTTTTGCGGCTGCTGACTTCTGCTTCTCAACTCCCTCGTCGAGACCTCCACCAACGTCGCCGCGACCAGCGGCCGCCTGGCGAAGATCAAACTCCTCGCCGATCTGCTGAAGCAGGCCGGCCCCGACGAGATCGAGCTCGCCATCGCCTATCTGTCGGGCACAATTCGCCAGGCAAAGGTCGGGGTGGGGTGGGCGACGTTGCAGAAGGCCAAGTCTCACGTCGGCACGTCGGCACGCCTGCAGATCCGTGACGTCGACGCGGTACTCGAGAAGATCTCGGCAACCGCGGGGAAGGGCTCCGCCGGCGAAAAGCAGCGCCTGCTCGGCGAGCTGTTTTCGCGCGCCACGGCAGAAGAGCAAGACTTCTTGTTTCGCTTGTTGACGGGAGAATTACGCCAGGGCGCGCTCGAGGGGATCATGGTCGAGGCACTCGCCCAGGCGCGCGAGGTGCCCGCCGAGGACGTGAGACGGGCGGCGATGCTGGCAGGCAATCTGGGGGCGGTTGCCCGCTCTGATATTTCGAGCTTCAAGATTGAGCTGTTCCGGCCGCTCAAGCCCATGCTTGCGAAGACAGCGGCGAATGTCGAGGAGGCGCTCGCGGAATTGGGACCGGCGTCCTTTGAGTACAAGCTGGACGGCATTCGGATTCAGGTGCATAAGCGCGGTGACGACGTGCGCATTTATTCGCGTACTCTGAACGAGATTACCGCCGAGCTGCCCACCGCTCGGGACATATCAAAAACAATTGATATGAACGAGGGGATACTGGATGGCGAAGCGATCGTGCTGACGGCTGAAGGCCGACCGGTACGCTTTCAGGAGACCATGAAGGGCCTCGGCGCCGGCGTACCATTCTTCTTCGACATTCTGTTTCTGGACGGGAGGTCGTTGCTCGATCAGCCGTACTCCGTGCGTACCAAACTGCTCCCCGAGGCGCGCCGTCCGCCGAGCATCATCACCGCCGATGCCGACGCGGCGAGAAGCTTCTTCGACGCGGCGATCGCGGCCGGCCAGGAAGGGCTGGTGGCCAAGGCTCTTGGGGGCGCTTATGAGGCCGGGAGAAGGGGATCAAATTGGATAAAAATTAAACGCGCGAACACTCTCGATCTCGTCGTACTCGCGGCCGAGTGGGGCCACGGCCGGCGCCATGGCAAGCTGTCCAACCTGCACCTCGGCGCCCGCGATCCCAACGGTGGGTTCGTGATGCTCGGTAAGACATTCAAGGGACTGACGGACGAAATGCTCGCGTGGCAGACGCAGCAGCTGCAGGAGCTGGAGACCCACCGCGACGGGATCGTGGTGTATGTGCGGCCCGAGCTCGTCGTCGAGATCGCGTTCAATGGCCTGCAGGACAGCCCACATTATCCGGGCGGTCTGGCCCTGCGCTTCGCCCGCGTCGTGCGGTATCGTGAGGACAAGAAACCGGAAGACGCCGACACCATCGAGACCGTCAGAAAGCTGCACGACACATGACACTGCTGCTCTTGGCCCTGTTCATTCAATTCCCACGCAGCCAGCATGGCTCGGTGACTCAGCACATCCAGGGCACCGAGGTGACGATCTCCTACAACCGCCCCGTCGCGCGGGGCCGCGAGCTGTTCGGCAGCCTCGTGCCGTGGGGCCGGCGCTGGCATCCGGGCGCCGACTCGGCGACGACGATCTCGTTCAGCAAGGACGTGACGATCGACGGCCACCCGCTCGCGGCGGGACACTACTCGCTGTGGACGATTCCCGACGCGCCGCCCAAGCCGTGGATCGTGATCTTCAATCGCGGTGTGGGCGGTTGGCATACGAATTACCCCGGCGAGTCGCAGGACGCGCTGCGGGTCAGTGTGAGCAGCGAAACTGGTCCGCACGTGGAGACTCTGACCTATTACTTCCCATTGGTCGATGCGGACTCGGCGGTGCTGAGACTGCAATGGGGCACGGTGATTGTGCCCATGAAGATCAAGGTCACGCAGTGAAGGAGGTGCAATGACTCCGCTCATACTCGCCCTGGTTGCACTCGCACAGACCACCGACATCGAACGCGAAGCGGCCGCGACCATTCTCCGCCAGATCGACTCGCTCGAGGCGCGTCTCAAGCCGACCGAGAACGCGCAGCGCCTGGCCGCACGGGCCGATCCCCCGCGCGATCGGGTGCTCACCCGCGTCGCAACGTTCTGGAACAGCGAGCTGCAAGGCGTCTCCGACTGGATCGGTCGTCACCCGGAAGTCGGCTGGCACGAGTTCCAGGCGGTCGACACGCTCACCGCACTGCTGCGGAGCTATGGCTTCCAAATCGACACCGGTGTCGCCGGGATGCCGACCGCGTTCGTCGCGCGCTGGACATCGCCCGGAGGCGCCAGCGGTCCGTCCCTCGGCCTCATCGCCGAGTACGACGCGTTGCGCGGCACGCAGGGCGACTTCCATGGGGACCAGCACAACGCGCAGAGTCCCGTCGCGTTCGCCGCGGCGCGGGCAGTCATGGAGTACATGACGCAAGCGCGCGTGCCTGGCCGCATCGTCATCTACGGCACGCCTGCGGAGGAGGTGGATCCGCCGGCTAAAGGCATCATGTGGAGGGCGGGCGTGTTCAAGGGCGCCGACATCCTGGTGCGCAGCCATTCCACGGTGGAGACGCGGCGCGATCGGCCAGGATTCGGGGTGTGCTGTCTCAACATCGACGCGGTGAAGTACACCTTCACGGGCCGCCCCGCCCATCAACTCTCGGCCTGGAACGGCCGCAACGCGCTCGAAGCCGCCGTGCAGTTCTACTCCGCGGTCGACCACCTGCGCTCCACGTGGCGCTCCGAGCACCGCGTGCAGGGGGTGATCCCCGAGGGCGGCATCGCACCCAACGTCGTGCCCGATCACACCGTCGTCGACTACTTCATTCGCTTTCCGGACGAGGTCTATCTCGAGCACATCGCGCGCATGATGGACGACGCCGCGAAGGGCGCGGCGCAGATGACCGAGACCGAGGTCGCGATCACGCGCTACGGCGAGTACCGCGACGGCATCACCGTGTCCGCGCTCGAGGAGCTCTTCTTCGCGTACGCCAAGAAACTCGGCGCACCCGGTCTCCAAGAAGAGAAGGGCCGTCCCGCCGGCTACGAAGAAACCGGATGGGTGAGTCGCGACATTCCGGGCGTGGGGATCAGCGTGCGCAGCTCGTCGTTTGCGAATCACACTTACGGCATGCGTGACGACAACTTCGCCGACATCGGCCACAAGGCGTTCCTGCTCGACGCGCAGCTCGAGGCCGCGGTGCTGTTCGACTTCCTGACGCGTCCGGAGCTGCGCGCGGCGGTGAAGGAGGAGCACCGCACGTTGGCGGGATTACAGGGTCAGTATTTGGCGGCGCTGCGGCGGGTCTATGGCCCGGAAATCGGGCCCGACACGGCGCTATCCAAGGAGAGCAGGGCGGAGATTCGGATCCCGCATGTGGAGCGGCCTAGGCCGTAGGCCCATCTCTTCCAGGAAGCTGGTGCCGCCTGTGTCGCGCCCGAAGCGGCGCTCGACGCGGGTGAGCACGAGCCGGTCGCGGGCGCGCGTCATCCCGACGTAGATGAGTCGTCTTGCCTCCTCGACCTCCTCCTGCGTCGGCTGAAAACCGGTGATCTCATAATCCTCGACGCCGAGAATATAGACGCGCGAGAACTCGAGCCCTTTGGTCGAGTGGAGCGTGAGCAGGTTCACGCGATCGGGTGCAAGCTCGACGCCCTCTGAGGTTGAGAGCGCGACGCGCTCGAGCAGCAGATCGATGCTTTCCTCCAGTGTGCCTTCACTCACGAGGGCATTGAGCCGAGCGACGGCGGTAGCGTAGCGTTGCGCCGGATCGCGCTGCGCGCGCAGCCGCATCATGAGCGCTTTGCCGCCGAGTTTCTGAATCACGTCGTCGAGCGTCGGGGCGGTGTCAGTTCTCGACGCCGCGTAAAACTCGAGTGCGTCGCTGTAGCGTCCCAGCGTGCGGTAGCGCGCGATGCTGAAGAGAAGCTGGGACTCGGGGCTCGGGTCTCGGGACTCGAGCGCCAAGGCCAGGCCCAGGTAGTCCAGAACATTCGAGAGCACGGCCTTCCGCGCACGCGCTGCCCGCAGTTTCTGGAGCTCGCGATAGATGTGCGCGAGGGTGATCGCGTCGTCGAGCGCATGATGCGCCCGGCCGCAGTCGATGCCGAAGCGGTGCGCGATGTCTTCCTGCTTCGCACTGTCCGGCGAGAGCGATCGGACGAGCGGCAATGTGTCGTAGAAGGCGAGGGTATCGAGGCCATCACGGCCAGCCGCGAGACGCCGCAGTACAGGGACATCGAAGTTCATGCCGTTGTGCGCGATCATCAGATCGTCGCCGACGAACGCTCGCAAGGCTGGCCAAATCTCGGTAAACGATGGCGCATCGCGTACGTCCGCGTCGCCGTAGCCGTGCACGTCCGCCGTCGCTTTCGGTGAAATTGGGCGGAACGGATTCACCATCGTGTGAAAGCGGTCCACGATCTCGCCGTTCACGACGCGCACCGCGCCGACCTCAACGACCCCGCACGTCGCGGCGTCGTTGTCGGTGGTCTCGAAGTCGAAGGTGACGTAGCGGTCGAGCGAGGTGTCGAGCTTCCCGGCGTCGAGGAGTTGGAGGGCTTTGAAGACCGTCAGCGGGTCTGCGTCGATGACTGTGCCGGCCGGCCCTGAGGGCAGTTGGCGATACCCCGCGCCTGCCAACATTCCTCGCAACGCGATTTCGACGCCACCCCGTGGCGCGAACGAGATCTCGCTGGCTTGCTGCAGCGTCTCGGCGAGCGCCACAGCCTCAGGGATGTCGGCGGGATCCGTGAGCTCGTCGTGCCGCTCCTCGAGCTTGTTGCGATAGGGCCCGACGGTCTGCGAGAGAATCTCCTCGATCACCGCCGGCAGCGTGCCGTGCGAACGGGGGAGCGTACGCAGATTCTCGAGCTGGTAAATCAGCCGCCACAGCTTCCGCGTGTCCGGATCTTTGGGCGGCCGCCGCTCCGCGAGCGCCCGGGCGGACACGAGAAAGTCACTGTTCTCGCTGAGCGCGGCCTCCACCTCCTGGAGGAAGTGCTCCGAGAGCATGCACTTGGCGAAGGTGTGCATCGCGGCCGGATCGTCGGGGTTGCGCACGACGCGCAGCGCCGCGATCACGTAGCCGATCACCTCGTCCTCGATCAGCGAACGGCCGCGCGCCAGCCGGCACGGGATCCCGGCGCGGAGCAGCCGGCCTTCGACGTGCTCGCCCAGCTTGTGCTTGCGATAGAGGATCGCATAGTCGCCCCACGATAGGCCCGACGCGGTGCGATCGGCGCGCAAATCGTCGAGCAGCCACGTCGCCTCTTCATGCTCGTCGCGGAAGCCGTGCGCCACGACCTCGTGCGGTGATTCCTGGTCCGCCGTCAGCTGCTTCTGGAACAGCTTGCGATTCTGGGCCAGCACCCGCCGCGCCGTCTCGAAGATCTGCCGCGAGCAGCGCCGATTCTTGTCGAGGATGATCGGCACGATGTCGTAGTCGCGGTGAAAGCGCTCCAGGACGTACGGATCAGCGCCGGTCCAGGCGAAGATCGACTGCTCGTCGTCGCCGACCGCGAAGAAGTTGCCGTGCGGCTCGACCAGCTTTTTCAGCAGGTCATACTGCACCGCGTTCACGTCCTGAAACTCGTCGACCAGGACGTAGTCCCACCGGTCGGCGATCCGGCCGGCCAGCGGCTCGGCCTTTGTGATCAGCTCGTCGAAGTCGACCATGTTCCTGGCCCTCAGCCACGACACGTACTCGCGAAACAGGCGCGCGTCGCCGTCGGTGAGCCGGTAGCCCTGAAAACGCTGGCGGCTGAACAGCGTTAGGAGCTGGCCGCGGCGATCCATGGGGACGTTGAGCCGGCTCAGGATCACTTTCTGGTACGGCTCGTCGGCGACGCCGAATCCCCGCCGCAGCCCAGCGTCTTCCACGAACTCGCGCAGCACCGCGAGGCAGAAGGCGTGAATCGTGCCGCGCGTGATTTGCTCGGCCCGATCGCCCAGCCGCAGCGCGATCTCCTCGGCGGCGCGATTGGTGAACGTGACGGCGCAGATGCGTTGCGGATCGATACCTGCAGAGATCAGATGTTCGATTCTAGCGATTAGACAGAACGTCTTGCCGGCGCCGGGCCCGGCGACGACGAGGACGGGGCCGAGGCCCGCTTCGATCGCAAGGCGTTGCTGGGACAGGGGAGTGAAGCTCATCCGCTCCTCATTTTATGGTGAAAGGTGACTTCCGTCACGGTCTGGCATGCCGTTTGCCTCAGCTTTGATGACGTGATCGCTCTCGTGGCCGTCCTCGTCCTCGCCCTGCCGAGGGCTAACCCGCCGGTTCGACTGGTCGTCGAGCCGGGTCTGCTCGCGCGTCTCCAGACGCTCGCGGCCGGACTGCATAGCGAGATCGTGCTCTGCCTGACTGGGACAACGCAAGGCGACTCGGCCGTCGCGACTGGCTTCAACATGCCCGATCCGCAACTCTCGGCATCGGACCACGCGACGTTCGGTCCATGCGCCAGGGACGTGGTCGCGATCTGGCACAATCATCCGGTCGAGACGCGCGCCGGCGGCGCGATGCAGGGCGCGCCCCCACCCGGTTACGCGCGTCCGCTCGGCGATCCGAACATGACGCCGCGGGATTTGTGTGCGCTGTCGGAGACCGATATCCGCACCGCCTCGCAGGTCGGCCCGGCTTTTGTGGTCGTCGCGGTCGACGCGAATACCTGGTGCTGGTGGTCACGCGAGCAGGTGCGCAACCTGGCCGCCCGTAACGCTCTGCGCGGCGATCCGGTGCCTGGGCAGATCGAGTTGCGCGCAACGCACTAGCGTCGCCTCTTACAAACCGGCCGCCGCGTCGGTATACTGTTCACGTCCGGTCTGATCATCTTGAGGCCTCGGGCATTTCGCCCGGGCCTCTTTTTTTTCCGTCACAAGAGAGGGAAGTATGAGAAGGATGAGAGCTCTAGCAGCTATCGCTTTGCTGGGCTTGGCGCTGCCGGTCGCGGCGCAGCAGGTCACCGTCGCGTCGCCCGCCGCCGAACGACTGCGCGTGACGACGACGTCCGACGAGGCCTCGCGACATTTCTTCGCGGGCGTCTCCGATGCCCGCAACATTTTCTTTAGCCGCGCCGCGATGCACTTCGATCGCGCGTTGGAGATCGACCGGAACGTCGGCCTGGCGCGCGCGTTCCGCGCGGCGATCGTGCCGGGTCTGACGGAGGCCGAGCGGACTGCCGCAATCGACAGCGCGATCGCGACGATGACGTCCGCTACGACGGCGGAGCGAGTCGTTGCACTCGCGATCCGCGAGTTCCCCACCCGCGCGCGCGCGCATGCGCTGTGGGAGACGGCGGTGACGTTGTTGCCGGGCGATCCCACCGCGGCGTTTTACGCTGCGCTCACGACGCCGGCTCCAGGAGCCGTCGCGGCGATGCGCGCCGTCACGGAGCGGTTTCCGGAGGACGCGGCCGGCTACAACATTCTCGCCTATCAGTTGTGGCAGGCAGGGGATCATGATGGCGGGTTTACCGCCGTACGCCGGTATGTGGAGCTCGCGCCTGATCAGCCCAACGCACACGACTCCTATGCCGAGCTGCTTCAATGGAGTGGTCGCCTGACCGATGCGCAGACGCATTACGCTCGCGCGGTGCAGCTCGATGCGAGCTTCAGCGAAGGGTACATGGGGCTTGCGGAGGTCGCGCAACTCTCGGGACGTGGTGCCGAAGCACGGCGCCAGATTCAGCTCGCGATCACCCATTCGCCCTCGAAAGCCACAACCGTCACGTATACGCGTGGCTTGGCGCGCAGCTTCTTGATGGATGGGTTGGTCAAAGAAGGAATGGATCAGTTCGCCAATGCGTTGAAGGATGCTCAGGCCTTGAACCGCACCGGCCTCATTGCACAAATCCATCAGGATATGGCGTTCTTTGACGCACAAGTGGGGCGGGGCACGGCGATCGCCACGCATCTCGCAGCCGCGGCGCAGGCCAACGGTGCCGATGATCCGAGGCAGATCGAGCTGACGGCGGCAGCGCATGCCGTCGGAGGAGACATCACTGTCGCGCGTCAGGCGACGCAGAAGCTGACCACACTGGCGCAGCCCGATAACCAGTATGCGACGCATACCAGTGTCCTGCGCGCGATCATCGCATTGCGGGAGAACAAGCCGACGGACGCCCTGACCCAGTTGGCGGGGGCGCCACTCGATGATCCGTGGGTGCGCACCGTCACCGCCGAGTGCTATGCGGCGGCGGGCAACCTGGCGGACGCGCGTGCCTTGAAGAACCAGGTATTGAATAACCCGCAGCTGAACTTCGACGACGGGTACGACATCTCCGCGCGCATTCGCGCGGCAAAGATCAAAGCTTAGTTCCGGAAGAACAGTAGGGAGACTAGCACAAAAAGTGGCAGCAGGATTCCAACGCTGTAGGCCAAATAGCCGAAGAAGGACGGCATCTTCACGCCGTTCTCTTCGGCTATCGCTTTGACCATGAAGTTCGGCGCGTTGCCGATGTACGTGTTCGCGCCGAAGAATACGGAGCCAGTCGAAATCGCCGCGAGCAGCCTCGCTGCCTCCGGGTTCAGTGCCATCGTTCCGATGTAGGCGCCGTGCGGCGCGACGCCCTGGAGGCCCGCGGCACTCGCGGCGAACGCGAGATAGGTCGGCGCATTGTCGAGCACGCTCGAGAGCGCCCCCGACGTCCAAAAGAAATGCGCGGGTGTTCTCAGCGCGAAATCTGGTCGCTGCGCCCAGGCGTTGAGCATTTCCAAGACTGGCGCCATGGTCGCGAAGATGCCGGCGAACAGCACCGCGACCTCGATGAGGGGCCCGAACGAGAAGGCATTTTTGGTGCGCCGTTCCTGCGAACCCGCGACGTAGCCGATGAGCGCGAGCACCACGATCACCACTTCGCGCATGTTCTGTCGCCACGGGTGTCCCGCCGCCGCGGCGCGTCCCGCCGCCACGATCGTCGCGATGACGCCGAGCAGCACGAGCATCTCGACCGCCCCCTGAATGCGGAGTGGCTTGTGGATCAGCACCTCCTCGTGCTGCGATCCGGGCAGCTCTGTTTCGTCCTTATCGAGCGCCCATTGGTCCCAGAAGTTGAACAGGACGAGCAGGATGCCATTGATTGCGAGCCACTGCGGCCAGAGCCGCAGCGTCCAGGTGAACGGCACGCCTTTCAGGAAGCCAAGCAGCAGTGGCGGGTCGCCGATGGGCGTCAACAGGCCACCGCAGTTCGCGACGATGAAGATGAAGAAGATGACGATGTGGGCGACGCGTTTGCGTCGCTTGTTGGCTCTGAGGAGTGGCCGGATCAGCAGCACGGAGGCGCCGGTGGTGCCCAATACGTTGGCCAGCACCGCGCCGATGCCGAGCATGCCGGTGTTCACGAGCGGCGTGCCGGCGAGCGAGCCCTGGATGTGAATGCCGCCGGTGATGACGAACAGGGCACCGATGACGACGATGAAGCTCAGGTACTCGTGGAACTTCTCGTGCAGCACCTCGCGCCCCGGCGCGCCGAGGTCGAACCAGAAGTAGACGACAATCGGGAGCGACGCGATGGCCGCGACCAATGCCTTGTTACGGTTCTGATGCCACCAATGCGGCGCGATGAGCGGGAGCAGCGCGATGGTGAGGAGCAGCGCCACGAAGGGCAGGGCACTGAGGAGCGGGAGTTCGGTGCCGAGCATAAGTTGGGACCATGCTGCTATTGGTGCTGGCGCTTACGCAAGCCCCAATCGAGCTGAAACCGGGGCTCGTGATCACCCACTCGGTGCGCGTGAAGTCCCGGACCTATCGCCTCAATGGTCCGCCGATCACGATTCGAGGCGACAGCATCACCGTCGACTTTGTCGGCGCGACCCTGCTGGGCAGCGATCCGGATATCGATCCCGATCAGCGCCGTGACACCGCGATCGTGATCGATGGCGGCCACAACATCCAGATCCTGAACGCACAGATCCACGGTTACCGGTTCGGCATTCTGGCCCGCGGGACGGAGCGGCTCAGCATTCGCACCAGTGACGTGAGCCATACCTGGAAGCCGCGCCTGTTCAGCCTCCTTGACCACGAGAGCCTCGTCGACTGGCTCTCCTTTCACCACAACGAAAACAACGAATGGCTGCGCTTTGGGGCCGCGATCTATCTGCAAGACGTCCACGGCGCGGATCTGCATGATAACACCGCGGTGGATGGCATGAATGGCTTGATGTTCGTGCGGTCGACCGGCGTCGTGGTGCGCGACAACAATTTCTCGTTCAACTCAGGGCTTGGCATCGGGCTCTATCGCTCCTCCGACGACACGATCGTCCACAACCGGCTCGACTACAACGTTCGCGGCTACAGCAATGGCCGCTACTCCCGCGGTCAAGATTCGGCCGATCTCCTGCTGTTCGAGCAGAGCTCGCGCAACTACGTGGCCTTCAACTCGATGACGCACGGCGGTGATGGGATCTTCTTGTGGGCGGGCCAGACCACCATGGATTCCGGGACGGGCGGTGCGAACGACAACACGTTCTCCGGCAACGACGTCAGCTACGCCACGGCGAACGGGATCGAGGTCACGTTCAGCCGCAACGACATCATCGGCAATCGCGCGTGGGGCAGCGAGTACGGCGTGTGGGGCGGCTACAGCTTCGGAAGCCGGATCGAGGCGAACGATTTTCGCTTCAACCGCACGGGGATCGCGATCGAGCACGGCCAGAACAACACCATCAGCGGCAATCTGTTCAGCTACGATTCGCTGGCGATCCGGCTGTGGGCAGATTCGATCGAGCCTTCAGAGTGGGGCTATCCCAAGCACCACGACACGCGCAGCCACTCGTACTGGATCACGGGGAACGCCTTCGTGGGCAATCGCATCGGCCTAAAAGTGCGCAATACGTCGGGCGTGGTGTTTCAGGGAAATCGCGCGAAAGGCGTGGACTCGCTGCTGCAGTGGGAGCCAATACCTGATTTTCAGGTGGGCATCGTAGCCGAAGATACACTGCCGGACCGGTGGAACATCATTCCCGACAGCATTCCGGCATCCGAGCTCACCCGCCGCGACCGGTCCGCCATCATCGTCGACGAGTGGGGGCCCTACGACTGGCAGTTGCCGAAGTTGTGGCTCCTCGGCCGGGACTCCGGCGACGTGCCGCGATACCGCCTCGCTGTCCTCGGTCCGCTCAACACCGATCGGTGGCGGCCCTATGCGACGCGCGGCGTGACCCGCCTCGAGAACACGAAGGGCGGCGAAAGCACCATGGGCTTCATCGGCGATACGATCGTGGTCACGCCACAGTCACGCGGCGACTGGTCGGTGACACTCGTGTCTCGTGGAAGGCGGTTCGGATACATCCGGTTCCAGCCCAGAATCGACTGGGCTGTCAGGTATTTCACGTGGACCGACTCGACGAATTTCTTCGAGACGCAGTTGGGTGATTCCCTGGCCGACGGCCCCACAGTGCCGCGACTGGATTACATGTGGTATCGGCCGCCGCGAGGATTCCACGCCTTGCCGCAGAGCAAGTGGTCCCTGCGTGCCACCGGCAGCGTCACGCTGCCGCCCGGCACCTACTCACTTCGCGCGATCAGCGACGATGCGGTCCGGGTGTGGGTAGACAGCATACTGGCGATCGACAACTGGACGCAGCACGAATCGCAGGTGAATTACGCGCCACTTGCGGCGGGAACGCACAACCTCCGCGTCGAGTACCGGCAAGTGGATGGCTGGGTCGAGCTGCGGGTGGAGATCATTCGCGGATCAGCGCGAAACTTTGGATCCCCAGGGCCGCACTAGCCTCCCGCACTGCCTCGTGGCCGATGGTCAACGGTTCCGGCGTGCCGTACTCGATCTCGCCTTGAAACACGACGATCGTATGCCAGTCGCCCGACAAGGCGGACCACCAGCGCAGCCCGCCGAACCCTTCCTTATATAGGGCCGCGGCCAGGCCTTGAGTCTGCGTGATGTCGCGACTCGCCAGCACGTCGGGCCGGATGTCGTACTTCACGAGTGTGTGGGGATCGCAGAGGTCGGCGAGCCTGATGTTTTTCGGCTGGCCTGCGACGAGGGCCAGGGTCTTCCCCGATTCGATCAGATCCTTGCGATCGATTTTCTGACCGCGAAAGCGCTGCAGCTTTTCCGCGACGGCGTGAATGGCGGTTTCGGCGAGATAGACGACGAGTCTGCCCGCGACATCAAAGCGGCCGGAGCCCTGATTGGGATGGATGTAGCTCGGAGAGAACGGCTCGCCCGGTCGCGCGGCGGGGTCCCACGGAAAGACCCGCCACAGCATCAGGCGAAGGCGCCGGCCTTTTCAGCTTCGATCGCGGCGACGACCTCGGAGAGTCGGCCCTGGCGGATCACGTCGATGGGGCGGCGATCGCCGAGGTGCGCGTTGGTGCCGCGCAACCACTTGGCGATCGACACCTCTTCCAAGAACCCTTCGAGCAACGACACGACCGTATCGAGGCCGACCAGCTGCTCCCAATTCTTCGCCGCGGGCGCCTCGCCGCGCTTCCAGCGCACCACGGCGCTGCGGTGCACGCCGAGGCTGCGCGCCAGGTCGGCATCGTCCGGGAACGCGAGCTTGGCGACCTGGTAGCGCTGCTTCACCACCGATTTGTTGCTGCGGGCGCGTCTGGCCATTGCGCAACAGTAATGTTGCGCGGCTGCAGGGTCAAGGCCACACGGTCGATATGGCGGATTATGACTTTTCGCGCGGCGCGGATTGCGCGCGTGCCCGAGTCCTGCGAGTGTGATCCCAGACAGGCGCAGAGCCCAGAAAGGTCGCGTTCATGAGTGACATTCCCGATCGTACCGCCGCCTACCTCGCCCACCGGCTCGATGCGGCGCGCGACCTCTACTTGCTGGCGCTCGCCGTCGGCGAACGGGGACCCAATCAATTCGGTACCCTCATCCAGGAAGCGCGCCTCCACTTCATCAATGTCATCGAAGAAGCCCGCAGCGCCGGGCTCGACACGATCGACATTCAGAACATGCTCGCCACGCACAACATCGATCTCGACGACACGATCCGGCCGGATCTGCGGGAGCGGCTGGACGAGCTGCTGCGCGCGCACGCGAATCCCCGGTAGGTTGGACCGTTGGACGGTTGGACAGTACGAAACCTTCCAACCTTCCAACCGTGCCCACACATTCCATTCGATGCAGCCCGAATCGGTGATCATCGCTGGCGCCGGGCCGATTGGCCTGGCGTGCGCCATCTCCGCCAAACGCCGCGGCATCGATCCGCTGGTGATCGATGCGGGCGCGCTCGCCAATTCGATCGTGCGGTATCCCATCAACATGACATTCTTTACGACGCCGGAGCGGCTCGAGATCGGCAATCACCCGCTCGTCTGTGCCGGGACGAAAGCGACCCGGGAAGAAGCGCTCAAGTACTACCGCGGGGTCGCCCGCGCTGAAGGCATCCGCGTCCAGACCTACACGAAACTCATCTCAGCGCGCGAAGTCGCAACGCGCTTGGGCCGCGAGCCGATTTCGTGCGACAAGCTCGTGCTCGCCACCGGCTACTTCGATTCTCCGAATCGCCTCGGCGTGCCGGGCGAAGAGCTGCCGCACGTCCATCACTACTTCGACGAAGCGCATCTCTCCTACGGCCGCGACGCGGTGGTCATCGGCGGCAAGAACTCGGCGGTCGAGGCGGCGCTGCAGCTGTTTCGTGCGGGCGCGCGCGTCACCATCGTCTATCGCGGCAAGGCGTGGCCCAAGAGCGTGAAGTATTGGCTGCGCCCGGACCTCGAGAACCGCATCAAGGCGGGCGAGATCCAGGCTCGCATGGCGAGCCAGGTGACCGAGATCACGCCCCGCGAGGTAGTCGCGCGCGGCGCGCTCGGCAACGAAGAGCGTATTCGCGCCGATCGTGTATATCCGCTGATCGGTTTCCATCCCGACCTGGAGTTGTTCACGCGCGTGGGGATTGCGTTCGATCCAGAATCGGGTCGGCCGGCGATCGATCCCGAAACGCTCGAGACCTCGGTGCCCGGCGTCTTTATGGCGGGCAGCGTCACCGCGGGCAACAAGATCTCCGAGATCTTCATCGAGAACGGCCGGTTCGACGGCGAAAAGATCTTCGGGACCTCAGCGGAGCGGGCGCAGGCGAAAAACCAATACCTTGGGATTAGACGCGAAACCGGGGAATAAGGCGTCCAAGTCCCTTCCCATCCCTCACACACGCGGGCTAACTTGCGACCTATGTCCGAACTCCGCGCCGCTTTAGCGGACGCCCTCGGCCCGCTGTACAGGATCGAACGCGAGGTACGGCCGGTTGGTGAGTACCGGCTCTTCGTCGCGACACAATCCCAGAACGGCACCGAGCTGCTCGTCAAGGTTCTGCCCGCCGCGTTGTCCCTTGGTATCGATGATCTGCACTTCGAGCGCGCAGTTCTGCTACTGGGTGAGCGGTTGAGCCATCCCAATCTCGTCCGGCCGCGCGGCGCCGGGCGGGCCGGTGCGTTCGTCTACCACAGCCGGCCGTTCGTGCCCGGCACGACGCTGCGCGCCTGGATCGGCAACAACGGCGCGATTCCGCTCGCGCGCACAGTCGAGATCCTGCGCGCTATTCTCAGCGGGCTCGCGTACGCCCACGCCGCCGAGCTCGCGCACGGCGATCTCAAGGCGGAGAACGTGCTGCTGGCGGATCAGGGCGTGATGATTGCCGATACCGGGATCGCGAGCGCGCTGGGCAAACCGGCGACGCAGCGCAATGACATGGCGGCGGTGCAGTCGCTCGCCAAGGAGATGCTCACCGGCGCCAAGCCCACGGTGGGGGAGGAGCCGATCGAGCGCACGCGGTCGCTGCCGCTGTGGTTGACCGAATGGCTGCGCTCGCGCTGGCCGGACGCGAGTCGGGCGCTGGCGGGGATGCGACCGCCACCACCCTCCGGCTCCCAGTCCTCTCAGCTTTTCGCCTAACCATTGACACTTCTCGAGACCTTCCGCGTATTGTAGGCGTCCCTTACAATCGGATCTTGTGATGAAGCCCGTGCTTACGCTCGCCGCGGTCGGAATCCTGGGCATCGGCCTTTGGAAGCTCGCTTCCGTGCTGCTTCTGCCGGTCCTTTTTTTCGTCTTCAAAATCGGGCTGATCATCGGCCTGGTCACGCTTGCTTTCTGGTTCTTCAACAAGAAGAACCGTGGTAAGGAGGACACGCCGCCTCCCGCGGCGTAGTGTCCCGAGGAACACAAACCGAGGCGCGCCAAGGCTGAAGCTGCCTGGCGCGCCTCGTGCTTTATCCCCCCAGTTGAAAGGGGGGCACCATGACCAACTGGAAAGTTGTCACGATCTCGCTGGCACTCGCCTTGGGCTGGATCATGGGAAATCCGGCGGTCGCGCTCGGCCCCGCTCCAGATCCGCAGGCGGAGGTCCAGATGAATGTCGCGCGCGTCGAGTCTCTCACGCAGCATTTGCGCAGCTATCCTGAGGACGTCGGCGCGATGGAGGACCTCGCCGCGCTGTACATGGCGAATGGGTCCTACGATGCCGCCATTGCGCCGCTGGCTCGCGCGCTACAGCTCGATCCGTATCGTCGCAGCCTCTGGGTCGCGCTCGATGTCGCTGTTATCAAGTCGGGGCGGAAGATGATTACGGATGCGGAGCTGACGAAAAAGGCGGCGCGGTTCAAGGTGAGTCTGGCTGCTGATTAACAAGTGGCGCCAAAGGGGCGGCAAGTGCATTTGCCGCCCCTCGCCGCCCCTATTGATCCACCCACGTCGACCGCACGTCGTACGTCACGTTGTACACCAGCTGGTTTATGAGATGGCCATATGCGTCGTTCGGATCACGCGCCGAGAAAGACGGCGTGCTGCCGATGAACGACAGGCCGCCGATCTCTTCGGTCGACGCGGAGCTTCTCCGCCACATGACCCCGCCGGTCCGTGTGTTCATCAGCCAAACCGACAACTCGACCGTGACGGACGCGCGCAACACGGGCGATAGGCCCGCCGTCAGCCCGCCACGCGGCTTCACATTGGAGATCTTGAGGTGGCCGAAGAACGCGACGGGGCAGCCGTTCGAGTCGGCCGCCGCCGAGAACACTCGACTCGAATCGGTGGAAGTGAACTCGCGCATCTCGATCCCGGTTTGCGCCGCGAGCACATACTCCTCAAAGCGCTGCGTCGCGAACTCGTGGAGATTGCCTTTGCCGTTCTCCACCGAGAACTGGAACAACCCGATGTTGTGATACGGGACGAGATTCAGCGTCGGGGGCAGCAGCACTCGCTGCCGTAGCGGGCGATGCGATCCGCCGCAGCCGACGACGGCCAGGATGACGCTCAAGCAAATCACGAAGCGGACGGCACGCATAGACACCTCGGTCTGAGAATGATGTAGGGGCGCAGCATGCTGCGCCCCTACCATCGGCCCCCAACATAATGCGTGCCATCTCCATCGTGGGAGCCTGGATCACAGTCCCCCCGTGGCTTAGGGGGTCTGTGCGCGGCCGCGTCGGCGAGGTGTCTCTGGGCTAGTCCATCGCTGAGTCGGAACGACACTTGGAATCGGCTGCGCTCGGATGTAATCGATCACTTTCCAAATCGCCCCGGGCGACATGATTCCGCCGTAGGCGGGCATGCCGCGGGGCCGGCCGTAAAAGATCGACTGGAACAGCGCGCCGTCGGTGCCGCCATAGCGCCAGCGGCCGTCGACGAGACTAGGCCCCACCCATCCCGTCGCCCCGCCGCCGTGGCAGCCGTCGCAATTCATCATCGTGAAGATCTTGGAACCGTCCGCAACGGTCGCGGAGTCCGTGGCGATGGGATTTTTGAGCTCTGCGGCCGGAGGCTGGTTACCGCCCGCGGCGACATGGTCGGGATAGCGGATCGAGGCCGGAACGCCTCCTCCGAAGTCGGTCCGGCCGCATGCGGCGAGCGCCGCGAGTAAGACTAGAGGCCGAAGATCCAGACGATTCCTCCCTGACTCGTGTGACGTGCGAGCTCGGGTGCAAAATCGGCGGGCGGCCGCACATCGGCCGGATCGTCGGATCGCACGTCGCCCGACAGGAGGAACCAGTCGCCGCCGATGCCGGCGTAGATCGCGATGTATTGCTTGCCGTCCGGTCCGCGAAACGAAATGGGTGCCCCCACGACGCCCGAGCCGACTTTGAACTTCCACAGCTCCTTGCCGGTCCGCGCATTGGCGGCCTTGAACCAGCCGTCCAGTGTCCCGAAAAAGACGACATCACCGGCGGTGACGACGCTGCCGCTCCAGACCGGGAATTTCTCTTTGATGCCCCAGACTTTGCGGCCACGGGCGGCATCCCAGGCGATGAACTCGCCCCCGTTGCCGCCAGGTCCCACGAAGTAGGGCGTTGTCGCGCCGATGTACGGGGTGCCCCGGATGCGCGTCACGGGCGTCGCCTCGAAATTCATGCAGAGATTGTTGGTCGCCGTGTAGAACAACCCGGTCCGCGGCGAGTAGGAGGACGGCGAGGCGGGACTCTTGCCTCCCTCGAGGCTGGGACAAATGCCTGTGACGTTCCCACGCGACACGCCGGTCGTCTTGGTCGTATCGACGACCGGCAGGCCAGTCGACCGGTTGATGCGCTTCGCCCACGTCACGTTCGCGAACGGCTCGGCGACGAGCAGCTCGCCGGTCGCGCGATCGAGGGTGTACGCGAAGCCGTTCTTGTCGAAGTGCACCAGCACTTTGCGCAGCCGCCCGCCGACCACGAGATCGACGAGAATCATCTCGGCGTTCGAGTCGAAGTCCCAACTGTCGTGGGGCGTGAATTGATACGCCCACACCAGCGTGCCGTTACCGGGCCGGCGCGCCAGCACGCTATTCGTCCACTTGTTCTCACCGGGCCGCTGCTCGGTGTTGTAGGGGCCCGGATTGCCGGTCCCAAAGTAGATGAGATCGAGCTGCGGATCGTAGGAAATCCAGCCCCACACCGGCGCGCCGCCCCGGCGCCAGGAATCGCCCTCCCAGGTCGACACGCCGATGTTGGCGTCCGCGGTGTAACGGCCGCGTCCGGGACGCGCGAGCATCAAGGAATCGGGACCCATGTTGTGGGCGGTCCAGAGGATCTTGCCGGTCGCCAGGTCGAGCCCCTTGGCCCAGCCGTAAACGCCGAACTCGCCGCCGGACGGTCCCACGATCACGCGGTTGCCCGCGACGAACGGCGCCATCGGCGTCGTCTCGCCCTGATTGATGTCCGCGATCTGCGTCTTCCACACCTCGCTGCCGGTCACGGCATCCACGGCGACGGTGTGCCCGTCGAGCAGGTTGTAGATGATTTTGCCGTCGGCGTACACCGCGCCGCGATTGATCGCATCACAGCACGCGATGCCGACGGCGGCGGGATTCACCTCGGGCCGATACTTCCACTTGAGTGGATAGCCTTCGCGCGTCAGGTCGAAGGCGTACAGCACGTTGGGGAAGGGCGTGACGACGTACATCGTGCTGCCCACGACGAGCGGCTGGCCCTCGTGGCCGCCGAGGGTCCCGGTCGAAAAACTCCACACCGGCCGGAGGCGAGCTGCGTTGCGCGGAGTGATTTGCGACAGGCCGCTGTAGCGAGTCGCGGCGTTGTTCTTGGCCGGCATGGTCCACTGACCATCGTCGCGCGTCGGCGTGCCTTGCAGCAGCAGGAGCAGAATGACGAACGCGATGCGCATGCCTAATGATACCTGTCCGCTTGTGGGACGCGCGAATCCCATAAGCGAACGCCCGCCGCGCACTCTCCAATCGCAATGTCTTCGAAGAACGCGGGTTAGCTGAGAAAGCGGACTGGTACGGTCCGTGCTTTGTCTCGAGCGCGTGGATATCCCACGCGCGCCAACCAAGAACCGCAAGCGCTACGTCCAGGCCGGAGTCGGCGCCGGCGGTCTCATCCTGATCACGGTCCTGCTCGCGAGTCTGACGCCCGCGGCGCCCAGCGTCGATCGCGAGGTGGTCTCGCTCGATGGCGTGCGCCGCGGCACAATGGTGCGCGAGGTGCGCGGTCCCGGCACGCTCGTCCCCGAGCACATCCGCTGGATCTCCGCACTGACCCCTGCGCGGGTTGAGCGCATCTTCGTCCAGCCCGGTATCCCCGTGAAGGCGAACACGGTGCTGCTCGAGCTGGCGAACCCCGACGTGCAAATCGAAGCGCTCGACGCGCAACGCCAGCTCACCGCGGCCGAGGGCGATCTCGTGAATTTGCGCACCAACCTGCAGGGAGCGCGTCTCACGCAGGCCGGGGTCGTGGCATCCACGCGCAGCCAGTACCTCCAGGCAACACGCGACGGCGCCGTCGCCGACTCGCTCGCCCTGATCGGTGGGCTGTCGCGCAACGACGTCACCCTGGCCCACGAAAAGGCGAGTGAGCTCGAGGCGCGCTATGACATCGAGAAGCAGCGCCTCGATCTGCTGACGTCGGCGGTGGACTCGCAGCTTGCGGTGCAGCGGGAGCAGGTCGTGCGGCTGCGCGCGATCACCGCGTTCCGGCTCAGCCGGCTGAGCTCGCTGCAGGTGCGTCCCGGCGAGCAAGGCGTCCTGTCGGAGCTCAACCTCCAGCCCGGCCAGTGGGTCGTGCCCGGGACGATTCTCGCGAAGGTCGTTCAACCCGGAAAACTCAAAGCCGTGATTCGCATCCCCGAGACGCAGGCGCCCGGCCTCGCGATCGGCCAGATCGCCTCGGTGGATACACGAACCGGAATCGTCGCCGGACGCGTCATCCGCATCGATCCTTCCGCACAAGAAGGAACGGTGACAGTGGACATCGCGCTGGACAGCACTCCCGCGTCGGCGCGGCCCGACATCAGCGTGGACGCGACGATCACGATCGAGCGCCTGACCGGCGTGTTGTTCACGGGCCGTCCCGCGTATGGCCAGCCCAACAGCACGATCGGGATGTTCAAGCTCGTCGAAGGGGGACGCTACGCCGTTCGCGTTCCCGTGAAAGTGGGTCGCACCTCGGTCAACGCGATCGAGATCGTTCAGGGCCTCGCGGCCGGGGATTCGGTGATTCTGACGGACATGACGCGGTACGACAACGTGGAGAGGGTGAGATTGAAATAGGTGCCGGGTGTCAGGTGTCGGGTGTCAGGCATGCAGACCTGACACCAGGCACCCGACACGAGGCACCTCCTCAAGGGGAGATCCGATGCCAGGGAATGGTGCGCCACTCATTCAGCTCAGCGGCGTCCGCAAGATCTTCTTCACCGACGAGGTCGAGACGCACGCGCTCGCCGACGTGCACCTCGAGATCCGCGAGGGTGAGTATGTCGCGATCAACGGGCCGTCGGGGTGCGGCAAGACGACGCTGCTCTCCATCCTCGGCTTGCTCGATACGCCCAGCGAGGGGAGCTACCTGCTGGAGGACAAGCCGGTCGCCAATCTCACGCCGGCAGAGCGGGCGCGGATCCGGAATCGTCGCATCGGCTTCGTGTTCCAGGCCTTCAATCTGATCGGCGATCTCACCGTCGCTGAAAACGTCGAGCTGCCGCTCACGTACCGGGGCATGTCGGGAGCGGAGCGCACGAAGCGGGTGCAGCAGGCGCTCGAGAAGGTCGGGATGTCGCACCGCGCCAAGCACTACCCGGTGCAGCTGTCGGGAGGCCAGCAGCAACGCGTCGCGGTGGCACGGGCGGTTGTGGGCGATCCCGCGATCCTGCTCGCCGACGAGCCGACAGGGAACCTCGATTCGACCAACGGTGAAGCGGTGATGGAGCTGCTGCGGGCGCTGCACCGCGCCGGGGCGACGGTCTGCATGGTCACGCACGATCCGCGGTACGCGAAGCACGCCGATCGGTCCATTCATTTGTTCGATGGCCGCGTCGTGGACGAGTCCCAGACGCCGAGCACCTAGCCTGTGCTTCAAGATCTCCGCTACGCCCTGCGCACCCTGGCTCGAAGCCCCGGGCTGTCGCTGGCCGCGGTGCTGACGCTGGGGCTGGGCATCGGGGCGAATAGCGCGATGTTCGGCGTCGTGGACCGGTTGTTCTTCCGGCCGCCGGCGCACGTGGTTGATCCCGATCGAGTCGTGCGACTCTATGTCACAACGACGAGCCCCCTGTGGGGCTCGAGCACCTCGCCGATCGGAACGTATCCGCGTTACGAGGACCTCCGGGATCACGCGCGGAGTTTCGCGGCGGTCGCTTCGTACGGCAGAGGGACCTTTAGCTTAGGGCTCGGCCCGCAGGCGGAGCCCGTCACGGGCCGGTTGGTCACGGCGTCTTTCTTTTCTGTGCTCGGCGTCCGCCCCGAACTCGGGCGCTTTTTCGGCGCTGACGAAGACAGTGCGGGACGCGCCGCGCATGTCGCGGTGCTGAGCCGAGAGTTTTGGATGCGCCGGTTCGGGGCGGACCGGGCGGTGCTCGGCAAGACGCTGCAGCTGGGGCGCAACGTGTACACCGTGATCGGCGTGACGCCCCAAGGCTTCACGGGGATCGACCTTGAAGTGCCAGACCTCTGGCTGCCGCTCACAGCGGCGGCCCCGGAGGTTGTGGGGCCCGACGCGTTGGGTCCCAGGTTCTTCTGGCTCGCTGGGGTCGTCGCCCGGCTCCGTCCCCGCGTCAGTCCCGAACAGGCTGCCGCCGAGGCGACGGCGATTTATCGCAGCCAATTTGTCCAGAGCGGCGATTCCACCGGCACCGTCTCCCTGGGCTCTGTGCACGAGGCCATCGGACCCCTCGCCAGCAGAGACGCGAAGCTCTCCGTTTGGCTTAGCGTCATGTGCGCGATCGTCCTGCTGATCGCCTGCGCCAATGTCGCCAATCTCCTGCTCGCGCGCGCGGTGCAGCGCAAGCGGGAGATCGCCATCCGTCTGGCACTCGGAGCAAGCCGACGCCGCCTGGCCCGACAGATGCTTGCCGACAGCGCTGTGCTCGGCGTGCTGGGAGGGCTCGCGGCCTTGCTCATCACGCTCTGGATTGGGCCTGTGCTCTCGGCGTCTCTGCTGTCCGATTCCACGACGACCGCAGGGCTCGACACGCGTGTCCTGCTCTTCGCGACTGTCGCCGTGCTCGTGACCACGATGCTCGCGGGGTTCGCTCCGGCCTATCACGCAAGCGCGCCCGATCTGTCCTCGGCGCTCAAGGCCGGGGAGCGCGAAGGGACCTTCCAGCGGTCGCCGGTTCGCACCGGACTGCTCGTGGGCCAGGTGGCGCTCACTCTCGTGCTATTGACGGGCGCGGGACTGTTCGTGAGCAGCCTGCGTCACGTGCAAGGCTTGCGACTGGGATTCGACGCGGACCGTTTGATCGTGGCTTCCGTGGACCTCCAGCGGCTGGGCTACAAACGCGCTGCGACCAACGCCCTGTACGAGGACATGCGGGAACGCGTCAAGCGGCTGCCCGGCGTGAGTGGAGCGAGCTTGGCCGTCGGGCATCCCTTCGGGGGCGTTCGCCGTATCGCTCTTCGTACCGGGCCTGGACACGCTGCCCCGAGCGCCGAGCGGCGGACCGTACTTCGAAGCGGTGACGCCCGACTACTTCCGGACGATGGGGGCCGCCGTGCGTCGCGGTCGCTCCTTGGTCCCGACGGACATCGCGGGAGCGGAGCGGGTCGCCGTCGTGAACGAGACGATGGCCCGGCGCTTTTGGCCCGGGCAGGACCCGCTCGGCAAGTGCTTGAAGATCATGAGCCCGACAGCGCCGTGTACCGCGGTCGTCGGAGTGGTTGAGGACGCCCGGCTCAACCAAGTGACGGACGAGGGCGGCGCTATCCAATACTTCATCCCGCTCGCGCAAGCCGACTCGGTCACGAGCTCCCCTGTCACGGCCCTTCTCGTCCGCACCGACGGTCCGGCGGACGCGTTTGTCGGTGCCGTGCGACACACAATCCAAGAGACGGCGGCGGACCTTCCTTATCCGAGCATCGATCCGATGCCCCGACTGTTCGCGTCCCAGCTCCGTGCTTGGCGCCTAGGTTCGGTGCTCCTGAGCCTGTTCGGGGCCTTGGGCCTCGTGCTCGCGGGCGTCGGGGTCTACGGCGTGCACAGCTACGTCGTGTCCCAGCGCACCCAGGAGATGGGTATCCGGATCGCGCTCGGTGCGGGACGGCGCGAGATCCTCCAGCTCATCATGGGACAGGCCCTGCGCGTGACGGGGTGGGGTCTCGTGCTCGGCGCCGCGGGCGCGCTGGCGGTGGGTCGCGCGATCGCTTCGCTGCTCTACGGTGTCAAGCCACACGATCCGCTCGTGCTTTCGCTGGTGATGGTGATTCTCGGGGCGGTCGCGGCGATTGCGAGTTACCTCCCCGCCCGCCGAGCGACGAAGGTCGATCCGATGGTGGCGTTGAGGTACGAATGAGCACACTGCTCCAGGACCTCCGCTACGCGCTGCGCGCGTTGCGACACAACCCGGCGTTCACGACCGTGGTCGTGCTCACGCTGGCGCTCGGCATCGGCGCCAACACCGCGATCTTCAGCGTGGTGGACGCGGTGCTGCTCAAGCCGCTGCCCTATCCCCACGCGGACCGCCTGGTGTCGCTCGACACGAAGGTGCCGGGACCGGGCAAGGACATCTTCGGGAATGCGATGTCCTATCCCGACATTCAACAGTTACAGGCACTCACCAAGGATTTCGCCGGTGTAGCTGCGTATACGTACGCGCGCTACAACTATGCGGGCCGCGACGAGGCGAGCGAGCTGGCCGCCACGGTCGTCTCGCCCAACCTGTTCGGCGTGCTGGGCGTGAGTCCGGCTATCGGGCGCGGGTTCACCGGCGCCGAGCTGCACGATCAGCTCGCCGCGCTGAGCTACGGCCTGTGGGCCACGGCATTCGGCAGCGACAGCAACATTGTGGGCCGCGTGATCAACCTCGACGGCCAGAGCTTCACGGTTGTGGGCGTCATGCCGCGCGGCTTCGTGTTCCCCAACGAGGATACCCAGCTGTGGGTGCCGCTGGGCGAGGCGCTGCGCTCCCATCCGCAGCTCGAGTTCAACCGCCAGCTGTACGCCTTCGAGTCCGTGGCACGCCTGGCGGCGGGCGCCACGCTCGCGCAGGCGCGCGCCGACGCAGGCGTGATCGCGCAGCGCAGCGGCGATGCCGAGCGGGTGTTCCTCATTGATCCACTGAAGGTGGAAGGTGTGGAGAACGTCCGCTCTGCCTTGCTGGTGCTGTTCGGCGCGGTGGGGCTGGTGCTGTTGATCGCCTGCGCCAACGCGGCGGGGCTGTACGTGGCGCGCGCCACCGAGCGCAGGAAGGAGATCGCCGTGCGACGGGCGCTCGGCGCCGATCGCGCGCGGCTGGTGCGGCAGCTCCTGACCGAGAGCGTGGTAGTGGCGCTCATCGCGGGGGCGGCAGGCGTGCTGCTGGCGCGCTGGGGCCTCGCCGCCATGCTCGCTGTCTGGCCGCGCGTGCCGCGCGTGAACGAGATCGGGATCGACCCCTTGGTACTCGGGTTCGCCCTCGTCGTTTCGCTCGTGACTGGCCTGGCGTTCGGACTGCTGCCGGCGCTGCGCGCGGCGGGCGCCGGCGTGGAAGAGGTGCTGCGCGAGGAGGGCGGCGCCACGACGGGCTCGCGCCGGCGCCACAGGACGCAGAACGGGCTGGTGGTGGCGGAGATCGCGCTCGCGCTCGTGCTGCTGGTGGGCTCGGGGCTGCTCATCACGACCTTCGTGCGGTTGACGTCGGTGGATCCCGGCTACGACACGCACGACGTGCTGGCGGCGCGCATCCGGCTCACGCCCTCGCGCTACGCCGATCCCACGGCGCAGAACCAGTTCTTCCAGAATCTCACGGACCTCCTGGCGCGCAATCCAGGCGTGGCGGACGTAAGCGTCGCCCGACTCCCGCTGCCGCTCGCGGGCGGCGTGAATATCCTGGCGTTTGACCCTCGGCGGATTCGTCCCGACGCCACCGAGGAGTTCCTCGCGGCACGGCTGAGCGTGGTGGGTCCGGGCTACTTCGCGGCGATGGGGATGCCGCTCCGGGGCCGCGATTTCACGCCGCAGGACCGCGCCGATGCCCCAAAGGTCGTCATCGTGAACCGGCGGCTCACAGACGAGCTGTGGCCGGGGCAGGACCCGGTGGGGAAGGTCTTCCCGCTGCGGCGGCCGGGCGGTGGTGGTGGTTACGACGCGACGATCATCGGTACCATCGGGGACATTCGATACGAGTCGCTCGATGCGACACCCATGCGTGAGCTCTACCTCCCGCAGCTGCAGGCGCCCCGGCCGCCGGGCGTCCCCGAGATGTGGGTCGTGCTCAAGGCCAAGCACTCGCCTTTGGCGCTCGTGGGCGCCGTGCGCGACGCCGTGCGGCAGGTCGATTCCCAACAGCCGATCGGCGATCTCATAAGCCTGGATCAGGCGTTGTCGCGCTCGACCGCGGCGCGGCGGCTGAGCATGACGCTGCTCACGTTGTTCGCGGCGCTGGCGGTGCTGCTTGCTTTGATTGGGATCTACGGCATCACGGCGTACGCGGTGACCCAGCGCACGAGGGAGCTGGGCCTGCGCATGGCCATCGGCGCCAGGCCGGCCGAGGTCGTGGCGATGCTGCTGCGGGAGAATCTATTGCTCGTGATCGTCGGCCTGGTGCTCGGGATGGCGGGCGCCGCGTTGGCGACGCGCGCCCTGCGCACGATGCTGTTCGGCGTCTCGACGCTGGACGTCGCGACGTTCGTCGGTGCGGCGTTAGTACTCGGCGGGGTCGCGATGCTCGCCACCTATGTCCCGGCCCGCCGAGCGGCGCGGATCGATCCGATGGTGGCGTTGAGGTACGAGTGATCGACACGCTCGTGCAGGACCTGCGCTACGCGGTGCGCACACTCGCCAAGAGCCCCGGGTTCACCACCGTCGCCGTACTGACGCTCGCCCTCGGCATCGGCGCGAACGCGGGCGTGTTCTCCCTCATGTACCAGGTGCTGCTGCGTCCGCTTCCAGTGCCGCAGCCGGACCGGCTGGTGAATCTCGCGGCCCCGGGCCCGATCCCGGGGTCGCAATCCTGCGGTATAGCGGGTGACTGCGGCGCGCTGTTCAGCTACCCCATGTTCCGGGACCTCGAGCGCGAGCAGACCGTCCTGACGGGGCTCGCCGCGCACCGCGACTTGGGCGCAAGCGTTTCCGCGCCTGACGCCGCGCCGTTCACGGGCGAAGGGCTCTACGTCTCCGGTTCGTACTTTCCCATCCTCGGCGTGCGGGCCGCGCTCGGCAGGCTGCTTGCGCCCAGCGACGATCGCGACATCAGCACGGGATTCGTCACGGTGCTCTCCTGGGACACTTGGCAGACGCACTTCGGGGCGGATACCGCCGTGGTGGGACGCGAGCTGCGCGTGAACGGGCAAGCGCTCACGGTGGTCGGCGTCGCGCCCCGCGGCTTCGAAGGCACGACGCTCGGCATCAGTCCCCTCCTGTACGTGCCGATCAGCATGCGGGGCCGCCTCGATCCCGGCTTCCACGGGTTCGAGAACCGCCGGAACTACTGGATCTACGTGTTCGGCCGGCTGAAACCCGGGGTGTCGCTTGCGCAGGCGAGCGCGGACCTGAACGCGGTCTATCACCCCATCATCGGAGACGTCGAAGCCCCGCTCCAGAACGGCATGAGCGATCAGACGATGATCCAGTTCAAGGCGAAGCGCGTGGTGCTGACGGCGGGAGCGCGCGGGCAGAGCAGGGAGCACACGGACGGCCGGACGCCCGTCCTGCTGCTCTTCGCGGTGACCGGCATCGTGCTCCTCATCGCCTGCGCGAACATCGCGAATTTGCTGCTCACCCGGGGGGCGGGGCGCGCGATGGAAATGGCAGTGCGGCTGGCGCTGGGGGCGAGCCGTCGGCGCCTTGTGGGCCAGCTGCTCACCGAGTCTCTCCTGCTTGCTGCGCTGGGCGGTGCCGCAAGTCTCGTCGTCGCCGGTTGGACGCTCTCGGCGGTGGCGTCGCTGCTGCCGGCCGAGGCGACGGGCGGCCTGCAGTTCACACTCGACGCCGCAGTCCTCGGCTTCACGGCGGCGGTCGCCCTGGGCACGGGGCTGGTGTTCGGTCTCTTCCCCGCCTGGCACAGCACGCGGACGGTGGTGATGACCGCCGTGCGGGCTAGCGCCGGGCAGGTCTCCGGGGCTCGGAGCGCCGCGCGCTTCCGGGACTCGCTCGTCACGGGGCAGATCGCGCTCGCGACGGCCCTCCTCGCGGTGGCAGGCCTGTTCGTGAAGAGTATGGCCAACGTCAGCCGCGTCGAGCTCGGCATGGACGTGGACAACGTGGTCACTTTCGCGATCTCGCCCGAGCGCGCGGGCTACGACACCACGCGGACGCGCGCGTTGTACGACCGCGTTGAGACCGCGCTCGCGGCCCTGCCCGGAGCGACGGCCGTGACGTCCTCGCTCGTGCCGCTGCTTGCCGGAGACAATTGGGGGAACGACGTGTGGATCCCAGGCTTTCCGACCGGACCGGATGTGGATCGCAGCGCGCGCTACAACGAGGTGGGCGCCGGCTACTTCGCCGCCCTGGGCGTGCCCCTTCTGGCGGGACGCGAGTTCACCCTCGCCGACCGCCGGGGTGCGCCCCGGGTGGCGGTGGTGAACCGGGCGTTCACCAGGAAGTTTGGCCTGGCGCGGAGCGCCGTGGGCTCGTTCTTGTCGTTCCAGGGACCGGACTCGATCAACGTCCGGATCGTGGGCATCGTACCCGACGTCAAATACAGCCAGGTCAAGGACACCGTCCCACCCGTCTTTTACCTGCCCTGGCGGCAGAGCTCGCACGTGCCGTTCCTGTATCTCTACGTCCGCACCGCGCGCCCCCAGGGGGCGCTGCGCGAGATTCCCATGGCGCTCAAGGGGATTGATCCCGGGCTGCCCGTGGAGGAGCTGCGGACGATGCCCGAGCAAATCCGCGAGAGCGTCTTTCTCGATCGAATGATCGGCCTCCTCTCCACCGCCTTCGCCGCCCTCGCTACGCTGCTCGCCGCGGTGGGGCTCTACGGGGTGCTCGCCTATAGCGTGGCGCAGCGCACGCGGGAAATCGGATTGCGGATCGCCCTCGGCGCGGACGGGCCCCGCGTGCGGCGGTTCGTACTCAGGCAGGTGTCGGGCATGCTGGCGATCGGTGGGGCGATAGGCATAGCCGGAGCGCTCGGGCTGGGGCGGGCGGCGCGGTCTCTGCTCTTCGGCTTGACGGGGGACGATCCGCTGGTGCTCGCGCTCGCACTGCTGGTGCTCGCGCTCGTGGCGCTCGGCGCCGCCTACGTCCCCGCCCGCCGCGCGACGCGGGTCGATCCGATGATTGCGTTGAGGACCGAATAGGTGTCAGGGGCCGGGTGTCAGGTGCCAGCGGCGACGGGTGACGGCCCCGAGGCTCTGGTCCCTGGCGCCAGGCCCCTGGCACCCGACACCTGGAACCCGACACCTATGATTAGCCTCTCGAACATCGAGAAATCCTTCCCCCAAGCCGACGGCCGTCTGTTCGTGCTGCGCCGGATCTCGCTCGACGTCGCGGCGGGAGATTTCGTGACGATCATGGGACCGTCGGGGGCGGGGAAGTCCACGTTGCTCGCGGTGCTGGGAATGCTCGACGGCGACTGGACGGGCGAGTATCGCCTGCTCGAGCACGCGGTGCACAAGATGAAGCACAAGGACCGCATCGCGCTGGGCAAGCAGTACGTCGGGTTCGTGTTCCAGCAGTATCACCTGATCGACGATCTCACCGTCGCCGAGAACCTCGCGATGCCGCTGTCGTACCGCGACGTGAAGCCCGACGATCGCGAGGCCGCGGTGGCAGACACGCTCGATCGTTTCGGCATGGTGGCGAAGAAGAATCTCTATCCCCGGCAGCTCTCCGGCGGGCAACAGCAGCTCGTGGCGGTCGCGCGCGCGGTAATTCACCGGCCGGCGCTGCTGCTCGCCGACGAGCCGACCGGGAATCTCCATTCGAGTCAGGGGAAGGACATCATGGCGCTGTTCCGTGAGCTCAACGCCGCCGGTACGACGATCGTGCAGGTCACCCACTCGGAAGACAACGCGAAATACGGGAAGCGCGTGATCCAGCTGAGGGATGGGTGGGTGGTGAACTGACATGGACACGATTCTCCAAGACCTTCGCTACGCGCTGCGCACGCTGCGCCGCAGCCCCGGCTTCGCGGCAGTGGTCGTGCTTACTCTCACCCTCGGCATCGGCCCCACGACGGCCGTCTATAGCTTCATAGAAGGCGTGCTCCTCCGACCGTTGCCTTACAAGGACGCCGGTCAACTCGTGCGTCTCGGTTGGACTTGGAAGCAGTACTACGCCTCGGGTTACATGGCAGCGTCACCGAGCCTGGCCGAGGTCCGCGCGTGGATGGCGCAGAGCCATTCCTTCGAGGGAATGTCGCCGCACTGGGGCAACAATCCGGTGCTCACCGAGCTTGGAGAGGCGACGCGCGTCAGTGCATACACGGTCAGCTCGAATCTCTTCCCCCTGCTCGGCGTGCAGCCGATTCTCGGCCGCGCCTTCACGGCTGAGGACGATCAGCAGGGCCACGCGCCCACAGCGGTGCTGAGTTACGACTTCTGGGCGACCCGCTTCGGAGGCGATCCGCGGGCGCTTGGACGCTCGCTCACGCTCGATGGGATCCGGTTCGAGATCATTGGCGTGATGGCGGCGGGGTTTCAGTTTCCGGTGCTGCCGCCGGGGGTCCGCTCCCCGGGCACCGACGTGTGGTGCTCCATGGGCTCACTGCCGGGGGCGTTCAGTCCCGATGGTCGGGATGCCGCTGAGCTGGTGGCGCGGCTTAGTCCGGGCGTCACGATTGCCCGGGCGAAAGCGGACCTCGATGTCGTGGAGCGTCGCTGGTCCCAAGCCACGGGCCAGGCACAAGAGAGGGTAACCATCGTCACAACGCTCCGGGACTTTTCCGTGGGCGATGTGCGGCCCACATTGCTGCTGGCCCTGGGGGCGGTGGGTCTCGTGCTGCTCATCGCCTGCGCCAACGTCGCGAACCTGCTCCTCGCGCGCGCGGTCGCGCGTGGACGCGAGACCGCGATCCGGACGGCGCTTGGAGCCACTCGGCTCCGCATTATTCGGCAGGTGATCACCGAAGCGATGCTGCTCGCGCTCGCCGGCGCGGCCGTGGGCGTGCTGCTTGCGGCGTGGGGTGTCCCGTTGCTCGTATCACTCGCGAGCACGTCGCTACCCCGCCTGCACAACGTGGGCATCAATTTGCAGGTCCTCGCCACCACCGTTGGGGCGGCGTTGCTCACCGGGCTGCTGTTCGGCATAGTGCCGGCGCTGCAATCCGTGCGCGGCATCTCGACGGTCGCTCTTAAGGAGGGCGGTGCCGGAGTGGGGACGGGCGCCCTGCACGCCCGCGCCGGCGGAGCATTCGTGATCGCGCAGATGGCCTTGACGCTCGTGCTGCTCGTCGGGGCCGGCTTGCTCGGGCGGAGCTTCGTCAAGCTGATGACGCTCGAGCCCGGATTCGACCCGGAGCACGCGCTCGTGGCGCAGGTCCATCTGCCCCCGGAGCGCTACGGGACCACGGCACAGAAACTCGCTTTTGCGCAAGTTGTGATCGACCGCGCCCGTGCCCTCCCCGGGGTTACCGCTGCCGCGCTGAGCACCGGAACACCCCTCGCCGTCGGGGCCATCGGATCGATCATCGTGCCCGACCAGCCAGAGCAGTCTGAGGCTCCGTGGGGCAGCATCACCGCCACGACGCCGGACTTCTTCGGTGCGCTCGGCATCCCCCTGCGACGTGGCCGCCTCTTTCTCCCCGGCGATGGCGGCGCTTCGCGCCCCGTCGTCGTGAACGAGGCTCTAGTCAACACCTTCTTCCCAGGGCAGGATCCGATCGGTCGTCACGTTGCCTTTTACCGCGGGCGCATCGGCACGATCATCGGCGTCGTCGGTAACACGCGCGAGATGTCGCTGTCGGACACACCTCCGCCCGTGATCTACGAGCCGCTGGCTGACGACGCGCAGAGCTTTCTCAAAGTCGTCGTCCGCACCGCCGGTGACGCCGCAGCGCTCGCCGTCCCGCTGCGTGCCGCGCTGCGCACGCTCGATCCCGAGCTCCCTGTAGACGAGCTACAGCCGATGCGCCAGATGATGGCCGAGTCGGTTGCGACCCAGCGCTTCTACGCCATGCTGGTGGCAATCTTCGCGGGGCTCGCACTCCTCATGGCGGCCGCGGGCCTCTACGCGCTCATCAGCTACGGTGTCGTCCGGCGCACCCACGAGCTGGGCGTGCGCATCGCGTTGGGCGCGGACGCCGGCCAGGTGGTGCGACTCGTCGTGGGTCGCGGCGCGGTGCTCGCCCTCGTTGGAATTGTGCTGGGTGCAGGTGGTGCCATCGCCACCACGCGCGTGCTCAAGAGCTTCCTGTTCGAAATCACGGCGACTGATCCTGTGACCTTCGTGGGCGCAGCGCTGGGTCTGGTCGTCGTGGCGCTTATCGCGAGCTATTTGCCGGCCCGTCGCGCCACCCGGGTGGATCCGATGGTGGCTCTTCGGACTGAGTAAGGGCTGGGGCCTTGGGCTTGGGGCCTAGCCCCCGACCCTAAGGCCCCGCAACCTTCATTCATGTCTGCCCCTCGTCTCCTGATCGCAGACGATCAACCCGACGTGCTCGAAGCCTTAAAGCTCCTGCTCAAGGGCGAAGGCTTCGAGGTAGAGACCGCTGCCTCCCCGCGCGCGGTGCTCGCTGCCGTCGAAGCGCGCGACTTCGATGCATTGCTCGTGGACATGAACTACACCCGCGATACGACGTCGGGCGCCGAAGGGCTCGACCTGCTGTCGCGCATCCAGGGACTGGAGAGCGCGCCACCGGTGGTCGTGATGACGGCGTGGGGCAGCATTGACGGCGCGGTCGAGGCGATGCGCCGCGGCGCTCGGGATTACGTCGAGAAGCCGTGGGACAACCGGCGTCTGCTGGCGACCATGCGCACGCAGGTCGAGCTGGGTCGCGCGCTGCGCAAGAGCCAGCGCCTCGAGGTCGAGAACCGCAGGCTCCGTAAAGAAGGGCTTCCCGAGCTCGTCGCGGAATCGCCCGCGATGCAGCCGGTGTTGCGCCTGATGGAACGCGTGGGTCCATCGGACGCGAACGTGCTCATCCTCGGTGAGCATGGCACGGGGAAGGAGGTCGTGGCCCGCTGGCTGCACGCGGCGTCGGCACGGGCGGAGCGGCCGATGGTCGCGGTGAACCTGGGCGGCATCCCCGACGGGCTGTTCGAGAGCGAGCTGTTCGGGCACGTGCGCGGCGCGTTCACCGACGCAAAGGCCGATCGCATCGGGCGCTTCGAGCTCGCCGAGGGCGGCACCCTGTTCCTCGACGAGATCGCGAATCTGCCGCTGCCGCAGCAGGCGAAGCTGCTGCGGGTGCTCGAGACGGGCGAATACGAGCGCGTGGGCGCGTCGCGCGCGCGCCGTGCCGACGTGCGCGTCGTCGCGGCCACAAACGCCGACATCCACGCCGAGGTCAAGGCCGGCCGCTTCCGCGAAGATCTGCTCTTTCGTCTCAACACGGTCGAGATCCCGCTTCCCCCATTGCGCGAGCGGCGGCCCGATATCCCGTTGCTCGCCGCGCATTTCCTGCACCGCTACGCCGCGCGCTACCGCAAAGCGGCGATGGAGTTCACGCCGGACGCCATGGAGGTGTTGCTCCGCCATTCCTGGCCGGGCAACGTGCGGGAGCTCGATCATGCGATCGAGCGGGCAATGCTCATGGCGGAGGGCGGGCGTGTGCAGCCGCGTGACTTCGGCCTGGACGGCGGAGGGGGTGCCGCCGCGGCGCTCGACCAGATGAGTCTGGAGGACGTCGAGCGCGTGCTGATTCAGAAGGCGCTTACACGCGCGGCGGGCAATGTCAGTGAGGCGGCCAACGCTCTCGGTCTCTCACGCAGCGCGCTGTACCGCCGGCTCAAACGGCATGGTCTCTAAAGCAACACCGCGTCACGAGCGGCGCGTCTTTTGGCTGGCGCTGGTCGGCGGCTTCCCGGCGGTCGCGCTCGCCCTAGGCCTTCTCTGGTTCGGCGACTTCGCTCCTCGCACACAATGGACGCTCACGCTGCTGGTCGCGGGCGTCTGGCTCGCGTGCGCGGGCATTGTGCGGGAGCACGTCGTCCGGCCTCTGCAGACCGTATCAAACGTGCTCGCCGCGTTGCGCGAACGTGATTACACGCTCCGCGCCCGGGGCTCGAATCCGGAAGACGCGCTCGGCTTGCTGCTCCTCGAGCTGAACAGTCTGGGCGACGATCTCCGCGCCCAGCGGCTGGGCGCCCTCGAGGCGACCGCGCTGCTCCGGCGCGTGATGGAAGAGATCGATGTCGCCATCTTCGCGTTCGATGCCGCGCACGCGCTGCGACTCGTGAACCGCAGCGGCGCGGCGCTGCTCGGCCGCGCGCCTGAGCAGCTGCTCGGTCGCGACGCGGAGAGCCTCGGGCTCGCCGGCTCCCTCGCGGGCGATGCCCCACGCGTCGATACGCTCACCTTCCCTGGGCGCGCCGGGCGCTGGGAAGTGCGGCGCGGCATGTTCCGCCAGGGCGGCCTCCCGCACCAGCTGCTGGTGCTCACCGACGTGAGCCGCGCGCTCAGTGACGAGGAGCGACAGGCGTGGAAGCGGTTGATTCGCGTTCTCAGCCACGAGCTCAACAATTCCCTCGCGCCCATCAAGTCCATCGCCGACAGCCTGCTCGCGCTCATCACGCGGGAGGCGGTGCCACCCGAGCGGCGCGAGGACCTCCGCAAAGGACTCGGCGTGATCGCGAGCCGCTCAGAGTCGCTCAGCCGCCTGATGGCGGCGTACGCGCGGCTCGCACGGCTACCCGCGCCCCGGCTCGAGCGCGTCGCGATTCAGGACTGGGTGCGTCGCGTGGTCGCACTGGAGACGCGCCGGTCGGTCGCGATTCGCCCCGGTCCCAACATGACGATCCAGGCGGATGGCGGACAGCTCGATCAGTTGTTGATCAACCTGGTGCGCAACGCGGTGGATGCGACGCTCGACGGGAATGGCGCAGTGGAGGTCGGCTGGGAAGCGCGGAACGGTCAGCTGGACGTCTGGGTCCGCGACGAGGGCGCCGGCCTCGCCGACACGGCGAATTTGTTCGTGCCCTTCTACACGACGAAGCCCGACGGTTCGGGGATCGGTCTCGCGCTCTCGCGGCAGATCGCCGAGGCGCACGGCGGCACGCTGACGTTGTCAAACCAAGTGTCCGGGCCGGGGTGCGAGGCGCGTGTGACGCTCCCGGTGGATTGAAAATGATAGCCGTATGAGAAGGCTCTCATAAGACAAAAAGGGTCCTCCGTTTTCGCAGTCGCCCGCGTTCATTCTCCCGAGCAATTCACCGTCACCATTCTCTCGGGAGGCTTACGATGAACAGGATCGCGGCACTCAGTACCCTGGCATTGGTTGCGCTCGCAGCCTGCGCTCAGGACCACAGTGTCACCGGACTTGCGGCCGCTCGCGCTGTTGCTGTGGATGCGAGCGCTGCAGCGTTGGCGGCCGACGCGCCGGGCGCGGTGTACGCGCTCACCAACCGGCCGAGCGGCAACGCCGTCGCCATGTACGCGCGCTCAGCCGACGGCAGCCTGTCATCGTCGGGCACCTTCTCGACGGGTGGGATTGGAGCCGGCAGCAGTCTCGGCTCGCAGGGCGCTCTGGCGCTGAGCGATGACGGCCGCTGGCTGTTCGCGGTGAACGCCGGCTCGAATGACATCAGCGCGTTTCAGGTGAAGCCGTCCGGATTGTCACTCACCAGCCGCATCGCGTCAGGCGGACGCCAGCCGATCAGTCTCACCGTTCACGGCGGGCTCGTGTACGTCTTGAATGCCGGTGGCAACATCAGCGGCTTCACGGTCGCGTCCGATGGCGCGCTCGCACCAGTCGCGGGATCCACGCGGTCACTCTCGGCAAGCGGCGTGGGCCCCGCACAGGTCTCCTTCAGCCCGAACGGCGACTGGCTCGTGGTCACCGAGAAGGCGACCAGCAAGATCGATCTCTATGCCGTCGGCCCTGACGGCGTCGCGTCTGCGCCGGTCACCAGCGCATCCGCCGGGGGCACACCATTCGGCTTCGCATTTGGCCATCGCGATGAGCTGTTCGTGTCGGAGGCCGCGGGCAGCGCTTCGTCGTATGTGATCGACGGCAACGGCGCCCTCACCGTTGCGAGCGGCACGGTGCTGACGCACCAGGGCGCACCGTGCTGGGCCGTGGTGACCACAAACGGCAAGTTCGGTTACACTGCGAATGCGCAGGGTGGTTCGATTTCCGGCTTTGCCATCGCACCCGACGGCACGATCGGTCTGATCGACGCTGATGGCCGCACCGCGGTTGTTGGTGGTGGCAACATCGATTTGGCTCTAAGTGGGAATAGCCGGTATCTCTACGAGTTGAATGGCAACCGCAGCATCAGCGGCTTCCGGATCGAGGCTGACGGCCATCTGGCGGCCGTGGGGAATGTCGGCGGCCTGCCGGCAAGCACGGTCGGATTAGTCGCCCGGTAGCCATCAGGGGCGCTCGGCCGATGGTAGCCACAGCGTGAATGTGCTGCCTCGGCCGGGCGTGCTGTCGACGTCGATTCTCCCGCCCTGCAACTCGGCGAAGAGCCGCGCGATCGCGAGTCCCAGACCGGTGCCACCCAACTCGCGGCTGCGGGACTGATCGATTCGAAAGAAGCGGTCGAAGATCCGGTCCACATGCTCGGGGGCGATGCCGGGCCCCGTATCCCGTACGCTCACGCCGACCTCGGTGCCGTTGCGTACGATGGCAAATGTCACGTTGCCCTGCGGGGTGTAACGCACCGCGTTCGACGCGAGATTGAGCAAGATGTGGCGAGTGCGATCGGCATCGCCGACGGCTTGTACCGGTGGAGATTGTTCGGCGCGCACGACGAGCGACCTGTCCATGGCCATCGCTTCGGTGATCTCGCGGACTTCGTCGACGACGGCGGTCAGGTCGAACGGAGCATGTGCCAGCGCCAACTGGCGATTCTCGCCGCGCGCGATGAGCAGCAATTCTTCCACCAGCTTCGTCGTACGGTCGAGCTCGCGTTCCATCGCCACGAGCGCGTCGCGGGTTTCGGCCTCGGTCCGTCCCTCGGCGGACGCCCATTGCACCTGCGCGCGCAGGTGTGTTAGCGGCGTGCGCAGCTCGTGACTCGCGTCGGCGGTGAACGATTGCAAGGCGCGATGCGCGCGATCGACCCGCTCGAGCATGCGATTGATGCTCTCCGACAACTCCGTGACCTCGGCTTGTCCGGTCGGACTCGGTAACCGCGTGCCGAGCTCCGACGGGCCGATCGCGCGGGTCTCGCTGGTGACTCGCTCCAGTGGTTGGAGGGCGTCGGCGACGGCTTGGCGCGCGCCACGCGCCGACGCGAGTGCGGCGAGCGGGAGCAGCAGGGCGGCGACGCCGATCAGGACGCCGAGCGGGACCAGATACGCGTCTCGGCTCGCCACCACGTAGAGATCGAACTCGCCCATGGTGCGATGCAGTACGCGATAGCGCCAGCGCGCCCGCTCGGTGATCGCCGAGACGAGTGCCGCGCGCGCCTGTTCGGGAGACGACTCGGGGAGGCCCTCCAGCCGCCGCGCGGGCACCCCGGGCGACAAGTAGTAGACCTGCGGCATCCCACCCGCATTCGTCGTGGTGCGGGTGATGACGACCTGGCCACCCATGGCGACCAGCTGATCGGCGAGGGCGGAGGGCATGACGCTTCCGGGGCCGCTCGTGGAATCGCGATAGGCGCCGAGCAGTGATTGGATGACGTCGGCCGAGTGCTCGAGCGAACGACGCAGCGCCATTTCGGCGGCGGTCGCGAACAGCAGGATGACCACCACGGCGTAGCCCGCCAGCGCGGTCCACGCGACTCGGCTGAAGCGCCGCGTCAGCACCTCACTCAGGCGGCGTTCAGCCATCGCCATCGGGCTCCATCCGATACCCGACGCCGCGCACCGTCTTGATCGGTACGGTGCGTCCGCCGAAGCTCAGCTTCTTGCGCAGATAGTTGACGTAGACGTCCACGACGTTCGTTTCGGGATCGAACTTGTAGTTCCACACCGCCTCGGCAATGCGCGCGCGTGACACGGTGCGACCCACGTTGCGCATCAGGAACTCGAGCAGCGCGAACTCCCGCGGCGAGAGATCCACGAGGCGATCGGACTGCATGACGCGGCGCGTCAAGGGATCGAGTGTCACCTCGCCGACGCGCAGCGTCGCGTCCTTGTGGCGCAGCTCGGCGCGCCGAATGAGGGCGTGGACGCGCGCGAGCAGCTCCGGCAGATCGAACGGCTTCGTCACGTAGTCGTCGGCGCCGCCTTCAAGCCCGCGCACACGGGACTCGAGCTCGTCTTTCGCCGTGAGCAGCAGCACCGGAGTCGAAACGCCGCGGTTGCGCAGCTCACTCACCACACTGAACCCGTCGCGCCCCGGCAGCATGACGTCGAGCACGAGGCAACTGAACGTTTCCTCGAGCGCACGTTCCAAAGCGCGATCACCGGAGTCGGTCTCCGTGACGCCGTAGCCCTCTTCGCGGAACGCCTTGCTCAGGAAGCGCCTGAGATCGCGATCGTCTTCGACGAGAAGTATCTGCACGGGGCTAACCTACGGGGGCCGTCGACCTGCGGGCAATGTGAAAAAGATGAGAAAGCTCTAAGCATGCTCGCCGGCACTTCCCTGGAAATGGGCGTTCCGTCATTATCAGCGCATGAACATTGCACTGCTATTGGCCCTGAGCCTCGCCACGCCGCTCGATACCGCCACGTTTGCCGGCGGCTGCTTCTGGACGATGGAGCACGCCTACGACGACTTGCCGGGCGTGATCTCGGCGACGTCCGGATTCATGGGCGGCAGCATCAAGAACCCGACCTACATGCAGGTTGTCGAGGGAAACACCGGCCACCTCGAATCCGTACAGGTAGTCTACGATCCCGCCAAGGTCAGCTACGAGACGCTGCTCTGGACCTTCTGGCACAACATCGACCCGTTCCAGGCGGACGGGCAGGCGTGTGACACTGGGCCCAACTATCACACCGCGGTCTTTGTCCGCGGTACCGAGCAGCGCCGGGCCGCCAGCACGACGCGCCAGCAGATCAGCGACCGCTTCCATCGCGAGGTCGCGACCCAAGTTCTCACCGCCGGCGCGTTCTACGCGGCCGAAGAGTACCACCAGGAGTACGCCAAGAAGAATCCCGTGCGCTACGGGATGTATCGCGCCGGCTGCGGCCGCGATCGGCAGCTGCGCGAGATCTGGGGTGACGAGGCAGGCAAGGTCAGTGCGGCATCATCAACCACTCCAATCAGACAGGCGATGTATACCGTGAAGCCAAAACCGAGCGACGCCGAATTACGCCGCACCCTGACGCCGGTGCAGTACGAAGTCACGCAACACGAGGCGACCGAGCGGCCGTTCCAGAACGAGTTTTGGGACAATCACCAGGAAGGGATCTACGTCGACGTCGTATCCGGCGAGCCGCTGTTCAGCTCGGTCGACAAGTTCGATTCGCAGACGGGGTGGCCGAGCTTCACGCGGCCGCTCGAGGCGAGCAACATCCAGGAGAAATCGGACCACTCGCTGTTCATGGCGCGGACCGAAGTGCGCTCCGCGCACGCCAACTCGCACCTCGGCCACGTCTTCGATGACGGACCGAAGCCGACGGGGCTACGCTACTGCATCAATTCGGCGTCGCTGCGGTTTATTCCCGTGGCGCGGCTGGAAGCTGAGGGGTACGGCCAGTACCTGGCCTTGTTCAAGAAGTAGTGATGTAGGGGCGCAGCATGCTGCGCCCCTACCTTTTCTGACGTTCGAGGAGACCGACGGCGAGGTGCAGACGTTCGATCGCCGCGCTGAGGTCCTCGCTCGGTCCTGAAGACAGCTCCCCGACCAACGCGACTTCCCGGAGTAGCTGCAAGGCGTTGCGCACGTGCTCGACCGGCCGCTCGGCATTGGGGGTGCGTAGGGCCCGACCGCGGCGGTCGAGCGTGCTCCGGCGCTCGGACCCACGGCGCCGGTCGACGACGCGGCGACGCTCGTCTGTCATGACCATGACAGATTGGCGACGTGGCTCTGACCGGCGATCGTTGCCGCTGCGACGGTCGGCCCACATTCTGGTGAAAGTCACTACGCGGACGCCTCGCGCCGGACGGGGAACACGGTCCAAAGGGCCCGGCGAACCTACAACGAAACCAACCATTTGTCGAATCGTACCATCCAAGGAATAGCCTCAATTCCCGGGACAATTCATGATGCCGTTGCTGCCGGTCGCTACGGTCGTGTTGGCTCTGCAAAGCGCTGCGTCACCGCCTCCCCCAAAGGCGCCGTCGGCGACCACCGCCGTCGCCGAGCGTGCGACGACCCCACCGGTGATCGACGGCAAAGACAATGACGCCGTCTGGCGCATCGCCCCCGTCATCAAGGACTTCCGGCAATTTCAACCGACCGAGGACGGAAACCCGAGTTTCCCGACGGAGGCGAAGGTCGCGTACGACGATCAGAACCTCTACGTGTTCGTGCGGGCGTTCGACACCCATCCCGACAGCATCAAGAAGCTCCTCGCCCGCCGTGACGTTCGCATCTGCTGTGATCAGATCAAAATCGTCATCGACTCCTATCACGACCGCCGCACCGGATTCGAATTCGCGGTCAATCCCGGCGGCGTGAAGCGGGATTACGCGATGTACGGCGATGACCAGCAGGAAGACGACGCGTGGGATGGCGTCTGGGAGGTCGCGACTCAAATCGACTCGCTCGGCTGGACCGCGGAGTTCCGGTTCCCGCTGTCGCAGCTGCGCTATGCGCACCAGGCCAGCAACGTCTTCGGCTTTGCCATCTGGCGTGACATCGATCGCCACGGCGGTGAGCGCGTCGGCTGGCCGGTGTATCGGCCGTCCCGGCGCGGCTTTGTCTCGCAGCTCGGCGATCTCGTGGGCCTCGACGGCCTGCCCGCGCCGCGGCGCTTGGAGCTGGCGCCCTATGCCGTGACGAAGAACGTGCCCGAGGCCGGGTTCCAGCACAACCAGACGTTCGACGGCGGGGCCGACATCAAGTACGGGATCACCTCGAACATCACGATCGACGCGACCGTCAACCCCGATTTCGGGCAAGTCGATGCCGACCCGTCGGTCGTGAACCTCACGTCGTTCGAGACCTTCTATCAGGAACGGCGACCGTTCTTTGTCGAGGGGACCGGCATCTTCAATTTCCCCGTCGACTGCAGCGCCGTGAACTGCGGACCGGAAGGCCTGTTCTACTCGCGGCGGATCGGGCACGACCCCAGCCGGATTCTCGGTGCCGCGAAGATCTCGGGCAGATTGGCCAGCGGTCTCACGATCGGCGCGGTGGAGGGGATTACCAAGAAAGCGGACGTCGGTGGCGCCACGCTCGAGCCCTTCACCAATTACGGCGTGCTCCGCCTGTCGCAGGATCTACGCAAAGGGCAGAGCGGCTTCGGCATCGTGGCGACGGCCGTGAACCGCAATGTCGACCAGTTCACCATCGGCCTGCGTGATCAGGCATACGTCGGTGCCGCGGATTTCCGCCATCGCTTCTATGGCGGCACGTACGAGCTGACGGGCTCGCTCGATTTCAGCACGGTCGGTGGCAGTGCGGCCGCGATCAACGCCACGCAGCGCAATTCGACCCATCTCTACCAACGTCCCGACAATCACCTCGACTACGACAGCACACGGACCTCCCTATCCGGGAATTCCGAGGAGATTCTGCTCACGCGTCGGAGCGGATTCATTCAGGGCCAGACGAGCTATCTGCGCCGCTCCTCCGGTTTCGAGGTCAACGATCTCGGCTTCTTGTTCAGTGCCAATCAGCAGCAGTGGAACAACTGGGTCAGTCTGAACTGGACGCAGCAGACGAAGACGTTCCAGCGTGCGTTTTGGAATTTCAACTGGTGGCAGTACTGGACGGCGAGCGACGGCCTCCCTACGGAGCGCGCCTTCAACACCAACGCCCATATGCAGCTCAAGAATCAGTGGTTCTTCCATCTCGGTGGGACCATCGGCGGGCTGGGCGGCACGTTCTGCGATTTCTGCGCGCGCGGTGGCCCCGCGCTGCGGGTCGACAAGTACTTCGCGCCGTGGGGCGGATTCGGCGGCGACCAGCGGGCCGTGATCACGCCCTACATGTTCGTGAATTTCGTGACGAAGGACGGCGGCCGTTCGACGTCGCTCAGTTGGAGTCCCGAGATCGACGTGCGCATCTCTTCGCAGTTCCGCGGCTCGGTGAGCGCCAACATCTCGCACGACATTGCAGACCGGCAGGACTTGCCTCCCAAAGACTCGGTGGGCGTGCACTACTTGTTTGCCCACATCGATCAGAAGACGGTCTCGACGACGTTCCGCGTGGACTACACGGCGACACCCACACTCACCGTTCAGCTCTATGCTTCACCCTTCGTGAGCAAGGCGCATTACTCCAACTTGCGTGAGCTGTCCGCGACGCCGCGGGCCGACGCCTATGACGATCGCTACCAGCCGTATGCGGGATCGTCGCCGTTCTTCGAGGACTTCAACAGCAAGTTCTTCAACTCCAACCTGGTCGTGCGCTGGGAGTATCGGCCGGGTTCGACGTTGTTCGTGGTGTGGAGCCAGGGGCGGGACGACTTCGAGCCGGCGATGGGAACGCGTAACGTGACGGGCGACTTCGGCCGGCTGTTCAATGCCTATCCGCGGAACACGCTCCTGGTGAAGGCGTCGTACTGGCTGAACCGCTAGTCACGAATTCCTAGCTCATCGAGGTGGCGCAGGAGGTCTGCCGGGTCTTCATAGACCCGGTAGGCCCCTGCTCGTTCCAGCTCCTCCTGCCCGTATCCGCCCGACAACAGTCCGACGCCGAGCGCGCGGGCGCGACGCGCGGCGAGCAGATCCCACACGCTGTCCCCCACGGCGATCGCCGATTCGGGCGGCACGCCGAGGCGGGCGGCTGCGGCAATCCAGAGGTCGGGGTTGGGCTTGGCGTGCGCGACGTCGTCGCGGGTGATCACCGGCACGCCGGGCGGCAGGTTCACCAGCTTCAGCAGCGGGCGCGCACTCGCGAGCGCGCCGCTGGTCGCGACGGCCCAGGCCACGCCCATCTTGGTGAGATAGCGGACGAGGTCTTGCGCGCCGGGCAGGGGGCGCACGTCGCGCAGCTGCGCCGCGAACAGTCGCGCGTGCGTTCGCTTGAGCTTGGCCGCCTCCTTCTCGCTCAACTCGTGTCCCGTCTCGCGGGCCAGGCTGTCCGCCAGCAGCCCGCCACTCATGCCGATGCGCCGGTGGATGCGCCAGACGGACAGCTCGATGCCGCCGAGCTCGAGCGCCTTGTGCCAGGCGATGGCGTGCTGGTATACGCTGTCGATGAGCGTGCCATCCAGATCGAGGAGGAGCGCCGGACGATCGGTCATAGTTGATGACTAAAGAATACGAGCCGGGGAACGCTTTCGCCCCCCGGCTCGCCCCACGTCAGACCGTCCGACTGTCCGACCGTCCGCCAGCTACTCCGGCTCCATGCGCTCCAGTGCGAAGCGCAGCCGCAGCATCGCGGTGTCGAGCAGGCGGCGCGAGTCGTCGCGTAGCGCGCCGTGATCCGCCAGCTGTGTGAGCAACTCGAGGACGGCATGCATCTGCGCCGTCGCCGATTCGACGATCATCCGGCGATCGAGTCCGCTGCGTCGCTCCATCTGTACCGCGACCTCTTTGACTCGCCGCTCTGCGCCCCGCCTGCGATTGGCAACGCTCATCATGAGACCACCTCCCAGGTGCGCTCGCTGTTCAGCAGTGCGTCCAGATCTGCGTTCCCGCGTGCAGCACCTTTCTGCGCGTAGACGTCGTGTTCGTACGACTCCGTCGGGTTGCAATAGAGCACACCGATCGCCGTCGGCAAGGGCGGCTCCAGTGCCGCAAGCAACTGTGCCAGGGCGCGGTTGGTCTCATCGTGGATGAGCACATCGGGGGCCGTAGCCGCGACGACTTCGAGCTCGAGCGTGCCGGGCTTGAGCCGTAACGCTTTCTCCTTGCTCTTGCCGAAAAGCAGCGGCTTCCCATGCTCGACGAGGACTTGGGCCTCCGGGGCCACTTCTTTTCCCGTGATGTGCTCGAACACGGCATCATTGAAGACCACGCAGTTTTGCAGGATCTCGATGAACGAAGCGCCGCGGTGCGCGTGGGCGCGCTTCAGCACCCCGATGAGATGCGGTTGCTGCGTATCGATAGACCGCGCGACGAAGCGGGCGCCGGAGCCCAGCGCGAAGGCACAGGCCGAAACCGGGTTCTCGATCGAGCCCAGGGGCGTCGAGGGCGAGCGCGTGCCACGCCGCGAGGTCGGCGAGTACTGACCCTTCGTGAGGCCGTAGATCTCGTTGTTGAACAGGACGATGTTCAGGTCCACGTTGCGGCGCAGCACATGCAGCATGTGGTTGCCGCCGATGGAGAGACCATCGCCGTCCCCCGTCATGACCCACACGTCGAGATCGGGATTCGCCAGCTTGATGCCGGTAGCGATGGCCGGCGCACGACCGTGCACGGTGTGGAAGCCGTACGTCGACATATAGTAAGGAAAGCGGGCCGCACACCCGATCCCGCTCACGAACACGGTGCGCTCGCGCTGGAGTCCCAGCTCGGCGCAGGCCTTCTGCACGGCCTTCAGGATCGCGTAATCGCCGCACCCCGGACACCAGCGCACTTCCTGGTCCGAGGCGTAGTCCTTCGGTGCAAGCTGCGCGTCGGTGATCGTCGTGACGGTCATCCGGCTTCGCCTCCTAACCCGCTTCCTTCGGAGGGCGGCGGAGCGCCACCGCGAATTCGTTGCACGATATCTGTCACCCGGAACGGTTTTCCCGTCACCTTGCTGAATCCTTCCGCGTCGACCAAATACTCGGCCCGGAGCAGCTTCACGAGCTGTCCATTGTTCATCTCCGGCACCAGCACGCGATCGTAGCGCTTGAGCAGCTCACCCAGGTTGCGCGGGAACGGGCTGAGGTAGCGGACGTGGATGTGCGCGACATCGCGCCCTTCGTCCTGAGCGATCTGGACGGCGCGATGAATCGCGCCAAACGTGGAGCCCCACCCGACGACCGCGAGCGCGCCGTGATCCTCGCCGAGCGCAACGGTCTGGAGCGGAATGTCGCGCGCGATGCCCGCGATCTTGTCCGCGCGCGCCTTGGTCATGCGGGCGTGATTGTCCGGATCGTACGAGATGTGCCCTGAGTCATAATCGCGCTCGAGCCCGCCGATGCGGTGCTCCAGGTTCGGCGTGCCTGGCTTCACCCAGGGCCGCGCCAGGGTGTCCGCATCGCGCAGGAAAGGATGGAATCCCTCGGGGTCTGTGCGATACGTGACGGGGAAGCGCGGCAGGTCCGCCTCGCGCGGAATGAGCCACGGCTCGGCGGCATGGGCCAGATACCCGTCGCTCAACACGATCACCGGAGTCATGTACTTCGTGGCGATCCGTACCGCTTCGATCGCGATGTCGAAGCAGTCAGCCGTGGAAACCGGAGCAAGGACAGCCAGCGGCGCGTCGGCGTTGCGGCCGTGCACCGCCTGAAACAGATCCGACTGCTCCGCCTTGGTCGGCATCCCGGTGGATGGACCGGCGCGCTGTGAATCGATCACGATCAGCGGCAGCTCGGTAGCGATCGCAAGCCCCAGCATCTCCGTCTTGAGCGCGATGCCCGGTCCTGAGCTCGACGTCACGCCCAGCGCGCCGGCATACGCGGCGCCCAATGCGGCACCGCTCGCCGCGATCTCATCCTCGGCCTGGAACGTGACCACGCCGTAGGCCCGCAGGTTGGCGAGCGTGTGCAGCAGCGCCGACGCCGGGGTGATGGGGTAGCCGGCGAAGACCATCTTCTCGATCCCCCCCGCGCGCATCCCGGCCACCAGCCCCCACGCCAGGCCTTCTGTTCCGCTGACGGTCCGATACCGGCCCGGCCGCGCCTCCGCCTTCGGAACCACGTAGCCGACCATGTGCTCGGTCATTTCCGCGGTTTCGCCGAACGCGTGTCCGGCGTTCAGCGCAGCGATGTTGGCGTCCGCGATCACCGGTTTCTTGGCGAACTTCCGCTTCAGCCAGTCAACCGTGGCGGCGCGCTCATAGCCGTACATCCACAACAGCAATCCGAGCGCCCACATGTTGCGGCAGAGATGGGCTTCCCGGGACGATAGACCGTGCGGCTTGACGGCGTCGGCGGTGAGTTTCGTGATGTCGAACTTGAGAACCTGATAGCGCGCGAGCGAATCGTCCTCGAGCGGATTGCGCGTGTATCCCGCCTTGTTCAGGTTGCGCTCGTTGAACGCCGCGGTGTCCACGATGACCGTGCCGCCGACCCTGAGATCGTTCAGTTCGACCGTCAGTGCGGCCGGATTCATCGCCACGAGCACGTCGACGGCGTCGCCCGGCGTCATGACGTCGGTGCCGCCGAAGTGGATCTGGAACGCGGACACGCCGAAAGTTGTGCCTGTCGGCGCCCGAATCTCGGCGGGGAAGTCGGGGAAGGTGGAGAAGTCGCTGCCGGCCAGCGCGGTCTCGAGCGTGAACTGCGCGCCAGTCACCTGCATTCCATCGCCCGAATCGCCGGCGAATCGGATCACGACCGAGTCGCGGGTTTCGCGTTGCGATCGGGCGATGGTGGAGGTGGCCATATCCTTAATCTATACGACGTTTCGCAGCACGAACCACACGTTGGCCGGCCGTTCGGCAAGGCGCCGCATATACCAGGCGAACCAGGCACTGCCGTAACTGATTAGCACGCGGACTTCCGCTCCCATCAAGGCCAACTTCCGCTGCTCCGCCGCCCGAATCCCGTACAGCATGTGAAACTCGTATGAAGACGGATCGACGCGCTTGTCCACGGCAGCCTTGCGGATCCACTCGATAAGCCCGAGATCGTGCGTGCCAAATACGGGCTTGCCGCGCTGCCGCGCCGCTTCGGCGAGCAGGCGCTGGGCCAGCTGCCGGTAGTTTTCGTCGACGTCCCGCTTCTTCGGGAAAGCGACGCCGGCGGGCTCGTTGTAGGCCCCTTTGACGAGACGGATCGCGGGGGCGATGGGTAGCAGGCTTTCCAGGTCTTTCGCGGTGCGGTGCAGGTACGCCTGGAGGCAGACCCCGACATTCGCCCATTCGGCCTTCGCGCGCCGGTACACCTCGAGCGTGACGTCGACGTAGCGCGACTCTTCCATGTCGATCCACAAGAATGACCGCGCCTGCTCGGCGCGCGCGGCGAGCTTCAGCACGTCCTGCACGCACCCCTCCCGACTCGCTTCGATTCCCAGATGCGTGAGCTTCACCGAGATGTGCGCCGGGAGTTTGCGCCGCTGGATCTTCTCGAGCGCGCCGAGGTAATGATCGCGCACCGCGGCGGCCTCGGCGCGATTCGTGACCTGCTCACCCAATTCCGTGAGCACGCTGCCGAGACCCGCCTTGCCGAATTGCGCGGCCGCTTCGAGCGCATCGTCCAGCGTTTCGCCGGGCATGAAGCGCCGCGCGGCTTTCTGAAAGAACCGTCGTTCGCGCAGCTGGCGGGCGAACCACTGGCTGCGCGACGCTTTGAGGAGGACAGTGCGTGCAAATCCCATGGAGAGATAGTGTAGTGTATCGTTATTTCATGCCAGCGCGTCGAATTCTGTTGATCGGCTGTCTGAGCGTCGCCGGCTGCGCGCACCCGCGCGTCGGCGCCCCCGCCCCGGGCGCGCCGGGCGGACCGGGACCGGTCGAAGTGCCCGAGGACAAATGCCTGCTGTCCACCGGTTCCGTTGCGACCCATACCGTCACGGTGACGATCGGACTCACGGAAGCCGTCGATCCGCGCCACGCGCCGCGCGCGCGCAACGACGCCGAGCGCATCGTGTTTCGCCACCTCTACGAGACACCCGTCCGGATCGACTGCGATGGCCACGCGCTGCCCGAGCTCTTCGATCAATGGACCAAAGACGACGGCGGCAAGCGCTGGACGTTCCGGCTGCGCGACGGCGCGCAGTTCTGGGATGGGGCACCGGTCACTGCGCAGGACGTGGTGTTTGGCAAAGGCGGGTTCGGATACACGCTCAGCGCGCTCCCCCCCGACAGCCGCGCCGTCACCGTCACGTTGGCGAAGGGAAACGACGACGTTCCGGCCATGCTCGGTGATCGCAGCCTCACGGTCATAAAGTCGGCGCCGGACACAAGCTGGCCGATCGGTACCGGGCGCTTTTGGGCAACGAGCGGCACGACCACCGCGCAGGAGATTCGGGCCCACAGCCCCCAGGGCGACACCATCGTCTTCAAGTTTGCGACGAGTGGGGATGCGCGTGATCTGCTGGACGCTGGTGTGGATCTGCTCGTCACCCGCGATCGCGCGCTCCGCGATTACGGCGCCACACTGCCAAATCGCACGGTCGTTCAACTGCCGTGGGACCGCACCTACGTCTACGTCACCGCCGCCGCGGGTGGGGGTGACACCAGATTCGACGGGCTCGAGCAATCGGTGCGCGCCGACGCGCGGCGCGCCGAGGGTACGTCTTGGTGGCGCGATCTCAAGGGCTGCGGGCTGGGCCAGGACAGCGTGCCGGCCGCGGTGACGGGCCCGCACCGCATTCTCTACACGCGGTCTGATCCCACCGCGCGGGAGCTGGCTGGTCGGCTGGCCGCCTTGACCCACGGCGTCGCGACGAGCAGGGCGGCGGACGACTTCCGTGACGCGCTTGCAGCCGGCAAGGACTGGGGCTACGTCGTGGCGCTGCCGAGTGTGACGGCGGATGTCTGCCGGTCCGCCAGGGAGCTGTTGCCGGCGTGGCCCGCGATCGTCACGCCGCTGGTCGACACGCGTCCCACCGCCATCGTGCGCCGCGGCGTCGCGCGCTGGACGGTGGATCAGGACGGGACGGTGCACCTCGCCCCATGAGTTTCCGCACCCGCCTCCTCATCTCGTTCGGCGTGGTGGTGCTGATTCCGCTGCTTGTCTTCGGGCTCGGGATCCGGGAGGCGATGTCGCGGCGGGTCACCGGCGAATACGTATCCGCGCTCGTCGACGTGATTCGCGGCGACATCGTCCGAGAGAACGACCGCATCGCCTTGCGTCTCGCGGCGCTCAAAAAGTCGGTCGCTGCCGACGGCAAGTTCCGCGGGATGGTGTTACGGGGCGAGGATAGCGCGTACGTGCTCGACTACGCCAGCGACGCCATGCGCCTCGCCGGCCTAGGATACCTCCAGATCCAGGACGACGAGGGACGCGTCGTCTCGTCAGGGCACTTTCGCAACGAGTTTGGGCGGCTCGGCCCCGCGATACCGCCGGGCGGTCCGACGTTGGTGCGGGGCGCCGCCGCGGAAGGGCCGTTCCTGGCGCTCGTGACCAGCGACACCGTGAGCGTCGCCCGCAAACCGTTCCGGCTGGTCGGCGGCATCGTCGTGGATTCAGCATTCGTGCAGCGCCTCGCGCGCGACCCCGAGCTCAGCGTCGGCTTGCGATTGCCCCGCGATTCTTCCACGACCGACTCCGCGGCGCTCATCGTCGGCGAGTTGACATTGCCATACGTCGACGCCGCCGATGGACCGGGAAGTGTCGAGCAGGGCAGGATTGTGGTCACGCGCTCCGCGGCGCTGCTCACTGCCCTGCAGCACAACCTGAACCTGTGGTTTGCCGCCGCCGTGCTCGTCGCGGCGCTCGCGGCCCTGCTGCTCGCCGGCTGGCTGTCCACACGCATCAGCGCACCAGTGGAAGCACGCATCGCCATCGGCGACCTCGCTCGGCAGGTCAATCACGACATCAAGAACGGTCTCGCACCGCTGCGGAATGTGTTTCGCCATCTCGCCCAGGTAGCCCGCGAGAAGCCCGAGGATCTGCCGCGCGTGTTCACAGAGCGACACGGGACTGTGGAGTCGAGCATCAACTACCTCGAGACGCTCGCCGCCAACTACGCGAAGCTGTCACCACAGTCGGAGCGGAAGGCCACGGACGTGAATGCGGTCGTCCGTGAGACGATCGGCGGCTCGAGTGCGGTGCGGGCCAAGCTGGCGGAGGGGCTGCCCCCCGTGTCGGCCGACGCGCTCGTGTTGCGACGAGTCATCCAGAACCTCGTGAGCAACGCGGTCGACAGTCTCGACGGGAAGAATGGGTCCGTCACGGTCACCACGGAGCGGGGCAAAGGCATCGTGCGAATCGCCGTGAGCGACACGGGGCGGGGAATGACCAAGACCGAGCTGGATCGCGCCTTCAACGACTTCTACACGACAAAACCGGGTGGGACCGGGCTCGGTCTCTCGATCGTACGACGGCTCGTGCTCGATTCCAACGGCTCGCTGAACGTCGAGACGGAACCGGGCAAGGGATCGACATTCATCGTCGAGATCCCGGCGCAATGACTCTCGTTCTCATCGTCGACGACGTCCCCACCATGGCGGAGCAGTACGCCTACGACCTGAATCGCCTGCGTGGTTATGACACCCTCATTGCCCAGAGCGGCCGCACGGCGCTCGAGAGCCTGACACGCGACTCCGTCGACTGCGTCATCCTCGACCTCGAGATGCCCGGCATGGACGGGTTCGAGGTGCTGCGTTCCATCGAGCGGTTGGGATTGCGCGTGCCGGTGATCGTCTACACGGGAACGGGCGACTACGACCGCTGCGCGCAGGCGATTCGCCTTGGCGCCCACAGCTTCATCGATAAGGCCGAGCCCATGGAGCGCGTCGCGCAGGAAGTGGAGAATGCGATCGAGCGGCGCCGGCTGAGGGCCGAGGTCAAGTTGCTGCGGCGCGGCTTTGGGCTGGAGTCACCGCTCGTCGGGACGAGCCCCGCCCTCGCCAAGCTCAAGGAGGCGATCGTCCGCGTCGCTCCGGTGCCGAGTCCCGTACTTATCATCGGTGAGAGCGGCACCGGCAAGGAGTTGGTAGCTCGCGAGCTTCATCGGCTAGGCCCCAATCCCAAAGGCCCTTTCATCGCGCTCAACAGCGCGGCCCTCCCACAGGAGCTGGTCGAGAGCGAGCTGTTCGGCCACGAGCGCGGCGCCTTTACCGGCGCCACTGCCACCCGCAAAGGCGCCTTCGAGGCGGCCGGCGGCGGCACGCTCTTCCTCGACGAAATCGGGGATTTGCCACAGGCGGCCCAGGCGAAGCTGCTGCGCGTGCTCGAGGAGCGGAAAGTCACGCGGATCGGCGCCAACAAGACGATCGAGGTGAATGCTCGTGTCGTCGCCGCGACGCATCGCGATCTCGAGCAGGAGCTCGCCGAGGGCCGGTTCCGCGAGGATCTGTTCTATCGGCTGAACGTGCACGTGCTGCGGGTGCCGCCGCTGCGCGATCGCTTATCGGACGTCCCCGCGTTGCTCGAGCACCTGGTGGCTGCGACGTGCGAGCGCTTCGGCATGAAGCCGAAGCCGATCGCGCCCGAGGCCGTGGAAGCGCTGATGGCGTACGACTGGCGGCGCAACAACATTCGTGAGCTGCGGAATGTGATCGAGCGCATGATCATCGCGAGCGACGGCGACGAGCTGCAGCTCAAGGCCGTGCCCTCCGAAGTGCGACAACGCGCCACGCACGACGCACGACGCACGTCCTCCGACGAACGACGCACGTTTGAAGAACAGAAGCAAGAAGCCGAGCGCCAGATCATCGTGCAGGCGCTTGAGCGCAACGAGTGGCACGTCACCAAGACGGCGAAGGAGTTGGGACTGTCCGACCACGCCAGTCTTCTCAAGATCATGCGCCGTTTGGGTGTCCAGAGAGACACTTAGGCGGCGCTCCCCGCGGGTTCGGTAGTACACGAAGGATCGACGGCCATTTTGTAAGTCATTGAGTACCAACTGACACCAGACGCCTGACACCTGGCACCGCGTCTGCTTTTCCGTGGAGCGAACCCCCGCTCCCGGAGGAGCCATGTCCTACCAGTTTCAGCTGGATCAGTCCAATCGTTCGCTGCGGTTTCCGGTCATCATGATGGCGGCCATCGTCTGCACGGTGATCGCCGCCTACGCGTTTGCCGCGTGCAGTGACCGGACCCCCGACCAGGCGCGTGCCAGTGAGCCCGGCTCTCAGCCGACGGCTACCGCACCCGTCAGCGGTGCCGGTAACGTCAGCACCGCAAGACCGGCGCTCGTCATCACCGGTCCGGTGACGTTCGAGATGGCCGACTCCGCCTATCGCGAACGGCGCTACGATGATGCCACCGTCCTTTTCAAGACCTACACCGAGGGCCGGCCCAGCAGCGCCTGGGGCTTCTACATGCTGGGCCTCTCGGCGTGGAAGTCGGGCGATCGCGCGCAGGCCGCGGGCGCGTTCGTGCAGGCCCTCACGCTCGACTCGACCCACGTGAAGAGTCATCTCAATCTGAGCCGCGTGTTGCTGGAGGAAGAGAAGCCCGATAGCGCGTTGGAGCACATCGAACGGGCGATCGCGCTCGATTCGACGTCGAGCGAGCCGCTGCGGCTGCAGGGGCGGGTCTTCGAAGCGCAGGGTAAGACCGATGACGCGATCGTCGCCTACCAGCGCGCGATCGTGAAGAACGACAGCGACAGCTGGGCGATGAACAACCTCGGCGCGCTCTACATCCGGCTGGAGCGGTACGAGGATGCGATCGGCCCGCTGGCCCGTGCCAACGAGCTCGAGGACAGAGTCGCCACCTTCCACAACAACCTCGGCATGGCACTCGAGTTGACCAATCGCTTTGCCGACGCCGTCGAGCAGTATCGCGCGGCGCTGGCGATCGAGGGGACCTACGGCAAGGCTGTAGCGAACCTGCAGCGTGTCGAGCTGGTGAAGCAGGACCCGTCAATCACGCCGGTGGATTTGACGGAGCGGTCCAAGCAGTTCCAGCAAGAGATTACGAAGTGGTGATGACTAGTTGTCGGCGAGCCGCCTCAAGAACCTGTTGAGGCGGCTTTCGCTGCTATGCGGATCCTCACCGATGTAATCCGCGCGCGCTTCGGCGAGAGAGGCGTGGAGCTCGGTGCGCGCCTCGGCGGCGCGTGAGAAGAGCGACGCTTCTTCGGGGGCTTTCGCCGCGAGCAGATCGGCCGCGAGCGCGAGCATCCGGCCGGCGAACGTCACGTAGGCCCGGACCATACCACCACCCGAGGCACCGCGCTCGACCCATTCGGGGAAGCAGCCCGCCCACCACAACGCCAGCGCCGCAGCGTCCGCCGCCGCTTCGGCCTGGGCGACCGTGCCCTGCGGCAACGCGGTGACGAAGCGCCACCACTCCGCCATACCGTCTTCGCCCTGGGCGATCGCGCTCTTGCGATGAGCCGTCGCAAAGACGACGGGCAGCGTCGCCGCGTAGTCGGCAAGCAGAATGTCGCTGATGCCCCGGGTGCGGAGCTGGGCGCGAATCGGGACGTACCAGAGCAGCGTGAGGGGAAGCGGAGCAGGCGCACCGCCGCGGCCCAAGACCGCCTCGAGGGCGGCCGGGGAATCGAGCACCGTGTCGACGGCGCCCGCCTGCAGCGCCTCGTCGGCCTCGCGTCCTTCCGAGACATCCATCCGTGCGATCTCGTCTACCAGACAGGCGAGGTCGCCCCGGGTCAACTGGCGATGGATGATAGGCCTGATCATGCTTCCCTCCCTTACGGCGGACTTAGAGGCAAGCTTGGTGCCGGTCATCTATCTGACTATCGATCAATGCCTTAGATCAGAAACCGTTCCGTCACGGTGTCGTCACTCTAGTGCGGAAAGCTGCAATCCGACACGGGAAGCGTGTGTGAGGCTGCTCACGCTAGTAAACGGCGGCTTGTGGGGCAAGCAGATAGCACTCGCCCCCTTGGAGTGCCAAGGCGGCCGGTTTAAGTTCCCGCTCCCATGAAAGCCACAGACATTCGCAAAGGTCACGTCCTCATGATCGACGGCCAACCGTGCCGCGTCATGGACTTCACCCATCGCACTCCCGGCAATCTGCGCGCGTTCGTGCAGGTCCGTTTCCGGAATCTTGTTTCGGGTAACACGTTCGATCAGCGTCTCGCCGCCACCGATTTCCTCAACGAAGCGCGACTCGACACGAAGGAGATGCAGGTCCTCTATCAGGACCAGGGTGGCGTGCACGTGATGGACCAGCAGACCTATGAGCAGTTCACGCTCGACGAGCGGGCCGTGGGCGAGGACACACCTTGGTTGCAGCCCGAGATGGTGGTGCAGGTGGAGTGGCTGGACGGACGGCCGATCGCGATCGAATTGCCGCCGGTGATCGAGTTGAAGGTGGTCGAGACGTCGCCCGTGATGAAAACCGCCACGAAGACCGCGAGCACCAAGCCGGCGAAGCTCTCGAACGGGGTGACGGTGCAGGTGCCCGAGTTCATCAGTCCGGGCGAAACGGTCCGGGTGGACCCCCGGTCGGGCCAGTATCTGGAGCGCGCTAAGTAGTCAGCTCGCGATAGCGGTAGCAGGTCACCACGTGATCGTTGACCATCCCCACCGCCTGCATGAACGCATAGCAGATCGTCGGCCCCACGAAGCGAAATCCCCGCTGCACGAGCGCCTTGCTCATGGCCGTGGACTCTTTTGTCTCGGCCGGTAGACCGCGCAGCGTCTTCCAGGCATTCACCTTCGGCGTGCCGCCCACGAATTGCCAGAGCAACTGATCGAAGGACTCGCCCGCGGCCTTCATCTTTAAGAAGGCGCGGGCGTTTCCTACCGCCGACTTCACCTTCTGCTTGTTGCGCACGATGCCAGGATCCCTGAGGATCTTGGCAATCCGGCGGGTGTCATAGCGCGCCATCTTGTCAGGGTTGAATCCCTCGAACGCGTGCAGAAAGGCGTCGCGCTTGCGCAGGATGATGGCCCACGACAGTCCCGCCTGGAATCCGTCCAGCACGAGCTTTCCAAATAGCTGGCGGTCGTCGTGAACCGGGACGCCCCACTCGGTGTCGTGATAGGCGATCATCTGGGCGTTGTCGGATGTCCAGGGGCAACGTGTTGGCATCCCCAAAAGCTAGCACCCATTGAAAGAGGCCAGGAATTCTCTTCCTGGCCTCTCTTTCGCGTCTGCGGAACTGCCTTAGCGGCTGAAGACTTTCTCGTCAGAGGTTACGGTGCGTTCGGTGACGGGACCAGCCGATCCCTCGACGATGATCACCAGGAACTTCGAGGTACGCCAGAAATCGACCGGCGACGTGATCGTGAGGCTCGAGACGCCGGAGTACTTGTTGTGGTCGTGCTGCTCGGCGATGAAGTCCAGATCCTGGAGCGACGCGATGCGGTATTCCGCCCGCGAGCTCGGCAGCGGAATCGACGTCACCTTGCGGGTGTCGATCGCCGTGAACAGTGACGGATCGAGATTGCGCGCCGGCTGCAGCGTCTTGCCCGTCCGCCAGAGGATGAAGAGCACGCGACCGCCGCCCTGCTCGGTGAGAATCCCCTTCTTCTTCAGCTCAGCCCGCGTGCCGATCACGTAATAGCCGGTGGACAGGCTGTCCCGCAGCGCGACGTTCTCGGCGGTCAGCGTATTCACCTGCTCGGTGAGCAGATCGATGGTCGTCCGCTGCGACGCGATCACCGCTTGCATGTTGCCGACGGTCGTATCGAGCGTGGAGCGAAGGCTGTCGGACAGCGTGGTGAGGCTCTTGATCCGCTCGCGGCTCTCGTTGAGCGCGCGCTCGGTTTCGCCGACGCGGGCGACGACGTAGCGCAGCTTGGCGATGAGCGTGTCGTTCGCCGCGGTGATCGGACTCTCGCTCGAGACGTGCAGCCGGTTGTTGCGGATTTTCGCCTTCGCGAGCTCGACATTGACGTCGCTGATGAGGCGCGAGCTGATAGCGACTTCCTGCATCAGGCTATCCTTCTGCGAGTTGACCTGCTCCAGCTCGGCGAGTTTACGTTCGGTCTCCGCCGACGTGCCGCAGGCGGCCACGGTGAACACTGCGCCGAGGAGTACCAGTTTCAGCTTCTTCATTGGGACGGCTCCCCCATCGATCATGGTGAGACTAGCTTTGCCGCGATGCCGCGGCTGCACGTCGGTACATCCGGTTACAACTTCCCGGAATGGAAGGGAAGCTTCTACCCGCCCAAGCTCCCGAGCTCCAAGTGGCTCGAGTACTACGCGCAACAATTGGGCACCGTCGAGATCAACTACACGTTTTATCGCACGCCCACCGCCAAAACCATCGCCGGTTGGGACGCGGCGACTCCGGCTGGATTCACCTTCGTGGTGAAGGCCCCACAGCGCATCACTCACTTCGCCCGCCTGCGAAACATCGACGAACCGCTGCGATACTTCTGTGATACAGTTCGCAAGCTCACTGCCAAGCTAGGGCCAGTATTATTTCAATTACCCCCAAACTTCAAGAAGGACCTCGCGCGTCTCGGGGACCTTCTGACACAATTCCCGACAGATGTCCGCGCGGCGTGTGAGTTCCGTCACGCATCGTGGTGGTCAGACGACGTCTACGAGCTGTTGCGGAGCACGAACACCGCGTTGTGCATCGCGGATACAGAGGAAGGGACGACGCCGCTCGTCACGACCGCCGACTTCGGATACGTGCGGCTACGCGACGAGGGCTATGCTGAAGCCGGGCTCAAGGAGTGGGTACAAAAAATCCAGGCGCTAGGGGGCGCCTGGACTGATGCGTACGTCTTCTTCAAGCACGAAGCGAAAGGAGTTGGCCCCAAACTGGCGGCCGAGTTCCGGCAACTCTTCGGCTAGCGCTTGCCGGCGACTTTGCGGCGCTTCGCGGGCTTCTCTTTGTCCTCGCCCGGCGCAGACTCGAGACTCTGTTTCAGCGCCTGCATCAGGTCGAGCACTTTGGTCTTCGGCGCCTCCTCCGGCTCCTCGGTGATCTGCTTGCCTTCGACCTTCCGCTCGATCTGTTCCATCATGCGCTCGCGCACGTTGTCCTTGTACTTCTTGGCGTCGAAGTCCTCGATGGCCGCCTGGTCGATCAGCTTGATCGCGAGGTCGAGCTCGGGCTTCTTGACCTCGACTTTGGGGATGGGAACTTCGGCGATGTCGCGGATCTCGTCGGCGTAGCGCAGCTGCTCCATCACGAGTCCGCCCTTGAGCGGCCGGACCATGATCAGGTACTGCTTGCCGCGCGCGGCGTACTGGCCGATCGCGACGCGCTTGGTCTTCTCCAGCGCTTCGGCCAGCAGCTTATAGGCGCGCTCGCCGCCCTTGTCGGGGCCGAGGAAGTACGTGCGGTCGAGGTAGATGCGATCGACCTGCTCGGCGGGCAGGAATTCCCTGATCTCGACGGCGCCTGTTCCGCGCTCCTCGAGCGCCTTCAGCTCTTCGGGCGTGAACGTGACGTACTGCCCCTTTTGGAACTCGTAGCCCTTGATCATGTCGCTGCGTTCGACCTTTTCGCCGTCTTTCACGCAGACATACTGCTGCTTCAGGCGCGAGCCATCCTTCTTGTGGAGCAGGTTGAACGAGATCGCGGCCTTCGACTCGCCGGCAGCGAAGAGCTGCACGGGCACGGACACGAGGCCGAACGAGACCGTGGCGGAACCGATGGAATGGGCAGCCATATGGGGGTATGATACGCGCTCATGCCTGCACGTCGGAAGACCCAGCCGAAGAAGGGTGACGCGCTCAGCACATATCGGGCAAAGCGCGCGTTCGATCAGTCACCCGAGCCCGGCGGGCTCGTCCCCAAGCCCGGCCTGCGGCCGGGCGGCTTGCTCATCGTGCACATGCACGACGCCACCCGGCTGCACTGGGATCTTCGACTCGAGATGGACGGCGTCCTCAAATCGTGGGCCGTCCCCAAGGGCCCGTCCGCCACCCCAGCCGACAAACGCCTCGCCGTCAAGGTCGAAGACCACCCGCTCGAATACGGCGACTTCGAGGGCGTGATTCCGGAGGGCAACTACGGCGCCGGGACAGTGGTGGTGTGGGACCGCGGGATCTGGGAGCCCCTCGAAGATCCGCACGAGGGACTGGAAAAAGGGAAGCTGCTGTTTACCCTGAAGGGCTACAAACTTCGGGGCCGCTGGACGCTGATCAAGCTCAAGAAGACCCAGAAGGAATGGCTCCTCATCAAGGAGCGTGACGAGTACGTCTCCACTGAGCCGTACACTAACGAATCCGTTCTGTCCGGTCTGACGAATGACGAGCTGCGCAACGCGAAGCAGCGCGCCGAGCCGATCAAGAAGGAGCTCGAGAAGCTGGGCGCGCCTAAGCGCGCGCTGCGGGTCGAGGGCACCGAGCTGATGCTGGCGGAGACGCGTGAAGAGTCGTTTAGCAGGGACGGCTGGGTATTCGAGGTGAAGCTCGACGGCTATCGGATGCGCGCCGCGTGCCAGGATGGCGAGCCGATTCTCTATTCGCGCAAAGGACTCGAGTACACGGAGTCGTTTCCGGAGATCGCCCGCGCGGTTAAGGCGATTCCCTTCGACGGCGTGATCCTCGACGGGGAGCTGGTCGTCCTCAACGAGGCGGGACGGCCGAATTTCAATATGCTCCAGGCGCGCGCCAGGCTCGGCGCGCGTGAGGCGAAGCGGGCGGCGATCGAAGCGCCGGCGACGCTCTACGTCTTCGATCTCCTGGCGTTCGGAGGCTACGATCTTCGCAAGCTGCCGCTTATCAAGCGCAAGGAGATTCTCCGTAAGATCCTGCCGCAGACGGGACCGCTGCGCTACTCCGAGCACTTCGAGAAGAACGGGGAGGCGTTGTACGAGCAGGTCGTGAAGCTCGGCCTCGAAGGCATCATGGCGAAGAAGGCTGACAGCCCATATCGGAGTGGCCGCTCCGGCGACTGGCTGAAGATCCGCGCGGATCGGATCGACGACTTCGTCGTCGTCGGGTTCACCAAACCCAAAGGCGCGCGTGGCGGCTTTGGGTCGCTGCACGTCGGCGCGTACAAAGACGGCAAGCTCATCTACTGTGGTCGCGCGGGATCGGGATTCACGGGCGATCAGCTCGAAGAGATTAGCGCGCAGCTCCAGGCGCTCGTCCGTCCGACGCCTCCGTGCGAGCCGCCGCCGGGGGGCGCGCTGCCCAAAGGACCGGATCACCTTTGGGTCGAGCCGAAGCTGGTCTGCGATGTGCGGTATAAGGAAATCACAAAAGACGGGCTGCTGCGGCAGTCAGTATTCGTGCGGTTTCGGGATGATAAGAAGCCGGAGGATGTGGTGATGCCAGGAAACTGGAGTCGGGAGTCAGGAGCCGGAGATTCGGAGCCGAAAGTATCGCCCCGACTCCAGACTCCTGGCTCCCAGCTCCGCGACGTCAAGTTCTCCAACCTCGACAAGATCTTCTGGCCCGAGGAGAAGTACACGAAAGGCGATCTCATCGAGTTCTACCGCTCGATGGCGCCCTGGCTGCTGCCGTATCTCCAGGACCGCCCTGTCGTGCTCACGCGCTATCCCGACGGGATCAACGGCAAGTCGTTCTACCAAAAAGACGCGCCGGGCTTCGTCCCGGATTGGATTCAGACGATCCCGATCTGGAGTGAAGACACGCAGCGCGACATCCAGTATTTCGTGGCGAACGACGTCGAAACACTTGTCTATCTGGTAAACCTCGGCACGATCCCGCTGCACATCTGGATGAGTCGTATCGACGATCTCACGAGACCCGACTGGTGCCTGATCGACCTCGATCCCAAAGACGCGCCGTTCGAGCACGTCATCACGCTTGCGAAGACGATGCGGAAAGTCTGCGAACAGGTCGAGATGCCGGCGTTCATCAAGACGACGGGCAAGTCGGGGCTGCACATCATGCTGCCGCTGGGCCGGCAGATGAGCTACCAGCAGTGCCTTCAGTTCGCGATGCTGTTCGCACGGCTCGTGACCGATCGGCATCCCGACATCGCCACGACGCAGCGCACCATCAGCAAGCGGGAGGGCAAAGTCTACGTCGATGCCTTTCAGAATCGCGCCGGCCAGTTGATGGTCTCGGCCTACAGCGTGCGGCCGTCGCCTGGGGCGCCGGTATCGATGCCGATCGAGTGGGACGAGGTGAACGGCAAGCTCCACAACAGCAACTGGACGATCGCGAATGCGCTGAAGCGGATGCAGAAGCTTGGCCACGATCCGGTCGTCAAAGTGCTCGAGACAAAGCCCAAGCTCATGGGCGTGCTCGAGCGTCTCAACAAGCTCATTGGCGAAGACTGACGACGCGCTGCTCGTTCGGCCGCACGATGCCCGCCTGCTGTACGTGCTCGCGCATGGGGCGGGTGCGGGGATGCGACACCATTTTCTCGCGCAGGCAGCAGACGTTTTCGCGGGTCGCGGGATCGCGACCTACCGTTTCGAGTTTCCTTATATGCAGGCCGGCAAGAGCCGCCCCGATTCTCCAGGGGTGGCGGAGTCTGCCGTGCGGAAGGCCGTTGCAGCAGCGGCGCACGCCGCGCCCGGGTTACCGCTCATCGCCGGTGGGAAGTCGTTCGGCGGGCGAATGACATCGCAGGCACAGGCTCATGAGCCGCTCCCGGGCGTCCGCGGCCTCGTTTTTCTTGGCTTTCCATTGCACGCGCCAGGGAAGCCAGGCACGAGTCGCGCGGAGCATTTAACGTCCGTTGACGTGCCGATGCTATTTCTGCAAGGGACGCGCGACGAGTTTGCGCAGCTCGATCTCCTACAGCAGGTCGTGAAGGGCCTGGGCGATCGGGCGGCGCTGCATTTGATTGCGGACGGTGATCACTCGTTCAGGGTCCCCAAGCTCACCGGAAAGAGCGAAGCGGACGTCATGAAGGAGCTGGCCGACACATTTCAGCAATGGGCCGAAAATGTCTAACTACTGGTTGGTGAAAACCGAGCCGAGCACGTACAGCTACGACGATCTCGAACGCGCGCAGACGGCGGTCTGGGATGGCGTGAAGAACCCCGTCGCGCTCCGCAACCTGAAAGCGATGCACCCCGGCGACCAGGTGCTGGTCTACCACACCGGAGATGAGAAGGCGGTCGTGGGCTGGGCGACGGTGGTCTCGGCGCCGTACGCCGATCCCAAACAGAACGACCCGAAGCTGATCGTGATCGATCTCAAAGCGCACCGCCGGCTGCCGCAGCCGGTGACGCTGGCGCAGATCAAGTCCGACAAGACGTTTGCAGACCTGCCGATTGTGCGACAGGGGCGCCTGTCAGTGAGTCCCGTGACGGCGCCCCAGTGGAAACGGGTGCTGCATTTGGCTGGGGCGAAAGACTAACGCTTCGCCTTTTCGGCGCGCGCCGACGCAATGCCGGCCGCGATCCCGGCGACGATCGCCGCGCGTCCGGCCGCCTTCAGGACCTTCCCCGTGCGGCGCAACGCCGCCTTGATGCGCACCTGCCGCTGCTTCGTCTTGGCCCGCTTCTGCGCTTGCGCAAGCAGCTTGTCGGCTTCGCGGGCAGCCGTCGCCGCCCACTTGCGGGCCGTCTTGGCGGCCTTGACCGCCGCCTTTTTGAAGCGCTCTGCGCTCGCAGCCATGACGTAATCCCTCGGTAAGGGTCGCCTATTGCTACGCCGTCAGGCCCCGAGAGTTTCGGCGGCTTTCCTGACGTCTTTCGCCTTGACCCAGAGCAATCCGCCATAGCGACCGCTTCCGGTCCGGACCGCGCTCACCGCCGTGACGTTGATGCCGGCGGCGCCGAGCCGCGACAACGTCGAGGCGATAGCGCCGACGCGGTCGTCACCTTCGATCAGGAAGACCGTCTTGGGCTTCGACAGTTTGAGTCCGGCACTCTTCGCGGCCATGAGAAATGCCGCCGCATCGACCGGCACGACGTCGATCTGCGATTTCCGCGCGCTTGGGAAGGCATGGACTGCCAGCAGGTTCACACCCGCATCGCGCAACGCGCCGAAGATCCGCGCTCCTTCTCCCGGCTTGTCGGGCGCGGTGACGTAGTAGTAGTCCGCCTTTCGGATGGTGTCCATCGCTTTCTCCTTTTCTCTCAAGCCTCGCCTGAATACCCCCCTCTGGCAACCAGGGCAATGAAGCCCAGATCGAGAGGCTTCCGTACATTTCTATCATGGATACCGTCGCGGTGCGACTCGCGAAGCTCAAACGCGAAGCGCAGAAGGAATGGAAACGGAAGTGGCGGAAGAAGCTCAAGGACGCCACGCCCGCCACTTCCGCCGAGTGGCGCGCGCTCGCGGGCGACGTCGGGCTGGCGGTGCTCAAGGTCGCCCTGATTATCGCGCTGCCGTTTGCGGTTCTGGTGCGCGGCTCGGTGTTCATCTACGAACATGGAACGCGATCGGTCTGGTTGGCCGTGCTGACCGCCGGGATCCTCACGGGCGGCGTGGTGACGGCTTACGCGGTCTGGATCGCCCGCAGGTTCACCCGCCGCGGCGGTCGCGGGGGTCGAGGGCTCGTGATGCCGCTCGCGAAATGGGTCGCGCTGCCGCTGGTCGTCTTCTATTGCGGTTATTCCTTACTCTATTTGGCAACCGTGAACGCCAAGGCCGGGCCCGTGCGGGCCTACTACGGCTCGGTGCATCCGCTGCTGCGCCTGGCACTGTCTACGCTGATTCTCCTGGATCGCGACATGCTCATCACCGATACCGGCCGAGTGCCCGAGGACTATGGCCGGATGGGTCTCCCGGCAAACAACCGCACGCGACACTATAGGCAGGCGGATGGTTGGATCCATGCCGTCGATCTGCGCACGACGGGACGCGGCGCGATCAAGAACCGCGGCGTGCAGTTCTACTTCTGGTTGATGGGATTCGATACGCGGCGGCACGTGGGCACCGCCGATCACCTGCACGTGGAATTGAACTAGGCGAACAGCTGTTGCAGCTCGGCGAACGGAATCCCGTACGCCTCGAGTGTCCCGTAGGTGCCCTTGTCTTTCCACTCGCGAGCCATCCGCCGCAGCAAGCCGAGCGTGGCGCGCATTGGCGCTGAGCCAAAGGTCACGCGACGCACCCCCAGGGCGGCCAGCTCTTTGAGCGTGGGGCCGTTGGGCGTGCCCAGGATGTTCACCGGCGCGCGAATCTGTCGGACCAGCTGCTCGATCGTGCCGCGATCGCCGACGAACGGGACGAACACGGAGTCTGCGCCCGCGTCGCGAAACGCGTTGCCGCGCCGCGTCGCCTCGGCGAGTCGCTTGTCGCGCGGTAGCTCAGGCGCTTCGAATGCGTCGGTGCGGGCGTTGAGCACCAGGCCCACTCCGGTGGCCTCCGCAGCCTTGCGCGCAGCCCGCACCCTCTCTACCGCCAGCCTGAAGTCGATCAGGTGTTTCTCTTCGATCCGGTCTTCGAGATTCATTCCCACCGCACCGGCATCGATCGCGCGGCGCACCGTCTCAGCGACCGCCGTAGGCTCGCGGCCATAGCCGGCCTCCAAGTCGGCGGTGATGGGAACCGCAATGCGGCGTGTGATCCGCGCGACCGCCGCGAGCATCTCATCCCGGCTGATGCGCTCGCCGTCGGGATAGCCGAGGCTGAACGCGATCCCCGCGCTCGTTGTCGCGAGGGCGGGGAAGCCGGCCTCGACGAAGATACGGGCGCTGCCCGCATCCCAGGCATTGGGTAACACCAACATCGGTCCGTTGACATGGAGTTTGCGCAGCTGCTCGGCCTTCTCGTTCATGCGCGAGTATCTTACCTGCACCTTCACCGGAGTCAAAGCGTGCCCGTCGTCCTTTTCCTACTTCAGGCAACGTGTGTCTCCCCGCCGGCAACACTTCCTAGGGTCGCGGAGCAGTGGGCGGCGGCGCGCGCACGTGCCCATGCGATCGCGTGCGAAAAACTGGCACCCAACATTCCCGGGTTCGCGATCGCCGTTGCGGTGAACGGCCTGCTCGTGTGGTCGGAAGCGTTTGGGTATGCCGATCTGGAAGCCAAGCGACGCACCACGCCGGCGACGCAGTTTCGGATCGGCAGTGTCTCCAAACCGCTGACCGCGGATGCGGTCGCGCAGCTCTACGAGAGCGGCAGGCTCGACCTCGATACGCCCGTGCAGCGCTACGTGCCGAGTTTCCCGGACAAAGGCGCGCCGATCACGACCAGGGAGCTGGGCGGTCACCTCGGAGGAATTCGCCACTACAAAGGTGACGAGTTCACCCTGAATCAACGGTTTCCGACTGTCACCGCGGGACTCGCGGTCTTTCAAAACGACCCGCTCATCGCCCCGCCTGGAACGCGCTTCTCGTACTCGAGCTATGGCTTCAATCTCATCGGTGCGGCGGTCGAGGGAGCTTCGGGAGAGCAGTTCCTGGTGTACATGAGCCGGCATGTGTTCAAGCCACTCGGCATGACGAGTACGGCACCCGACAAGAACGACAGCCTCATTCCCAATCGCACGCGATTCTACGATCGAACAGAAGCCGGGCAGTTCGTTCCGTCGCCCACGGTGGACAACAGCTACAAGTGGGCGGGCGGCGGGTTTCTTTCGACCGCAGAAGACCTGGTGCGATTCGGCTCGGCGCACCTCCAGCCCGGCTACCTCAAGGCTGCGACACTCGAGCTGCTGTTCACTCCCCAACACACGACATCGGGCGAAGCGACGCCCTATGGCATTGGCTGGTTCCTGACGACTGACACGCTCGGACATCGGACGGCGTATCACGGCGGTGGGTCGGTCGGCGGGACGACGATGTTCGGCATCGATCGCGATTCCCGCGTCGTGATCGCGCTGGTCACGAACGTGACCGATGCGCGGCTCAATGCCGGGCAGGAAATCCGGCTGGTGTTCGATTCCTCTGCCTCTCAGCGCGCGAAGCGGTAGCCGGTTTTTCGAACGGTGAGAATATGCTTGGGGCTGGCGGGATCGCGCTCCAGCTTGCGGCGCAGCTCCGCGACGTGCGTGTCCACCGTCCGGCTCATCACCTCGGCGCTGTAGCCCCAGACTTCGACCAGCAGCTCGGAACGGGTGATGCATGCCCCGTCGCGACGGATCAAGGCGAGCAGCAGGTCGTACTCCTTGGGCGTCAACGCGACGGGCGCGCCGTCGCGCAACACCGTCCGCGACGGCGTGAGCACCTCGATCTCACCGAACCTGTCGAAGGGCGGGTCAGCGGGCCCGCCATTCTTGCGCGGCTCGACGACGCGGCGCAGCAATGCCTCGATCCGCGCGAGGAGTTCGAGCACCCCGAACGGCTTCGTGACGTAGTCGTCGGCGCCGAGCCGCAAGCCGCGAACTTTGTCGGCCTCTTCGCCCCGCGCGGTGAGGATGAGGATCGGCATCCCGTGGCCGTCTTCGCGGAGCGCGCGCAGGACGCGGAAGCCGTCCATCCCGGGCAGCATCAAGTCGAGGACGATCAGATCGGGTTTGGACGTCTTCGCGCGCGTCAGGCCGCGGGCACCATCCTTGGCGACTTCGACCTCGTAACCCTCGATCTCGAGGTTGTTGCGCAGCCCGTATGCGAGGTCGGGGTTGTCCTCGATCACGAGGATCCGTTTTTGATGAGTCATCGGAGGACGCGAGCTCATACGGGCAGCTCGATGACGAAGCGTGTTCCTCCCCCGACCGCCGGGCCGTTTTCATCGATCCACGCGCGCCCGTGGTGCAGGGTTGCGAGCTCCCGCACGACCGCGAGGCCGATGCCGCTGCCCGCGACCGCCGATTCACGGTCGCGTTCCAGCCGCCAGAACCGCTCCCACACCCGCTCGCGGTCGGACCGGGGAATGCCCGGACCGCCGTCGTCCACCCACAACTTCGCGACGCCGTTTCCGCGGGTCGCGCCGATGCGCACGTCTTGACCCGCAGGTCCGTACTTCACCGCGTTGTCGAGCAGGTTCAAAAGCATCTGGCGCACCGCGCCCGGATCGGCGGTGACGACGAGATCTTCCGGGATCGCCGCGGAGATCGTCGCCGCGCGGGCCGCGGCGAGCGGCGCGAACCCGTCGATCACTTCCTGGACCAGCGGACCCAGTGCGGTCGGTTCCGGCGTGATGTGCGCGGTCTGCCGCTCCGAGCGCGAGAAGTGCAACAGGTTCTCGACGAGGTGCGTCAGTCGCCGGGCTTCCTGATCGATGATCGCCAGCGAACGGCGCCGCTCTTCGTCGGAGCGCACGCGACCGAGCGTCAGCGTCTCGGAAAACATCCGGATCTGGGCCAATGGCGTGCGCAGCTCGTGCGAGACGCCGGAGATGAAATCGGTGCGGAGCCGGGTGAGCTGGGACTCACGCCGTAACTGGAAGAGCGCCGTACCGATCAGGATGGCAGTGAGTCCGAGCAGGCTGAGGATCAGCGGCAGCCGCGACTTTGGCAACCCACCGATGATCAGCTGATCGGCGACCGCCGCGCGCAACGTGGTTTGGGCGAACAGATCGCCCATATCCGTGCCGATCGTGTCGCGGGCCGTGAATGGGGACGTGTACTGGACGGCCGTGCGATAGATCTCGACGCCGTAGCGGTCGGTGATGATGATCGAGCCCATCGAGTCGTACTGCACCCCGCCCGTCAGCGGCCGCGGCAACAGCGGAAATTTCTCTGTCACCTGCGCCACGAGCGGCCGGAGCGCGGCCGGTTTGGCTTCGAAGCCGAGCGCGGTGCGCAGCGTTCCTTCCGAGTTGCGGAGCACGGTGTAGACGACGTAGCGCCGGTCCCAGCCCCCCGCCGGCTGCCCCAGCACGCTCCCCATATGCCACGACGTGTCGTAGACCGTACGCGTGTGCACGGGCAACGTATCGATCAGCCATTTGCGCACGGCGTTCGGGAGCTCGTGTCCCGATGTCTGCAGCGCTCCGGTCTTGAGGTCCAGGCGGAATGTGAAGCGGATGTACGGCGCCAGTGAGAACTCATGCTCCATGACGTCGAAGTGCAGGTCGCCGGGGCGAGGCAGCGGCTTGTGCGGCGCCTTCTCATACGCGTGCTGCAGCGCTTTCAACGGCGCGTCCACGGCGTAGTAGATCAAGATGGCACTGCGTTGCGCGACGCGCGCCGCCGCGAGGGAGGCGTAGTCGCGCAGCACGCGATCCGCCTGCGCCCGATGATAACGAGCCGTTTCGTACGCCTGCACGCCGAGCGCAGCCGCAACCGCGAACGCGAGCACCAACAGCGCGGCCACGACCGCGCCGCGTCTCACCCGGAAACGAGTCATCGTTTGAACAATCCCTCTTCGACGCGCAACCGGCAACAGTTTCCCAACTCGACTGGACGGTTCTCTGACAAAGTCCCAGCGCGCACTCGCTTACATTCCGGACGGAAAAGAGAAGGTCGCGGCGTGAGTGTCGACGGCCACTCTGCCCGACCTCGCCAACCCGGAGCGCATGAATGGCTCCGGGTTTGGTTTTTTGCAGATCGAAAAGGCGAAGGCACACGCGGTGAATCGCGTGTGCCTTGCCCCGTCACAGACCTATCGAATCAGCGGTTCGACATTGCCGGCACGACACGCATCCGGCCCAGCATCTCGGCAACCCGTTCCGCCGCGATCCCAAGAACACAACCGATCACGAGCGCGAGCACGACCCGGATCGCCCCGTTCATGGCGAATGTCCTGAAACCCATGGCGAGGTAGGTCGCGGCGCCGACGATCGCGCCCGCCGTATAGCCGAGCAGCGGCACGCGAGCTTGGTAGACCATCCCGAATACCGCGACGCCTAGGACGAGCGCGTCCACGAACGCCTGTCTGCCGAGCGCGGCTGAGATGGAGATGTACAGAGCTGCCCAGACGACGCCGGAGACCGTCCCGAGCACCGACTTCTGCAGCCCCATCACGCCGCCGCCGGCTCCCACGAAGCAGCCAAGACCGACGATCACGGGCCACAACTGGAGATTCACTTTCAGGAGATGCGAGATGGCGGCCCAGATGGCCGCAACGATCGCCAGGCTCAATGCTTTGGTGGTTGAAGCGCTCATCGGTTGGGCCTCCTCCATGAAGGAAGAATGCGGCGCCAACATAATGAACAAGCCGTGCGCGGTGCAACGCCGTCGTGCTAAACCTGTTGAATTACATAGGCTTCCATCGCGTAGTACTCGGGCAGCCCGAGCCGGTCGGCGCGCGCCGCCGTCTCGAGATTCCGTGCCTCCACCCGCTGCCAGAACTCACGCTCGTCGTAGCCGGGGAAGGGCGCCTCGTCTTTCTGCGACTGATGACGGAAAATGGCGAGGATTTTCGCGTTCAGCTCGTCCTGCGACAGCGGGACGAGCACGTCCGCCTCGGTCAACGACCATTCCTGCCACGCGCCACGGTATAGCCAAACCTCGGGTTGCTGTCCTTTGTACCCCTCCAGCGCGCGCTCCACGGCCGCCTTGCACGTGCGGTGCGTGCCGTGCGGATCGGAGAGATCTCCGGCGACGAAGACGAGATCGGGACGCGTCTCTTCAATCAGACGCAGCACGATCGCGATGTCGTCCTCGCTCAGCGGCCGCTTCCGCACTTCGCCGGTGCGATAGAAGGGCAGGTCGAGGAACCGCGCGGCATTCGCGGGAATCCCGACCGCTGCCAAGGCGGCAATCGCTTCCGACTCGCGAATGAATTTTTTGAGGTTTTGGACGACCGGGATGTCGACGTCCCCCGGCGCCTTCTGCTCCATGCCGGCATTGACCGTGCTGCGGGCGCGCTGGACGGCGGAAGAGTCGAGCCCCAGCGACTCGGCTGCCCGCTCGACGAAGTCGAGATGGCGGGTCACATCGTGATCGAACACCGCGATGTTGCCGCTCGTCATGTACGCGACGACGATCTGGTTCTCGTTCTCCCACAGCTTGCGCAGAATGCCGCCCATCGAGATGACGTCGTCGTCGGGATGCGGCGAGAACACGAGCACACGCTCGTGCGCCGGCAGTTTCGCGCGACCGCGAATCTTGTCGCGCATCCGGTTGAAGACCTGGCCGTTGATGGGACCGGCCGAGCCGGCGCGCGCGAGCAGGGGACTGAGCTGATTCTCCGCGTAGTCGCGCGCCGCCAGCTTCAGCACCGCCTTGCTGCTGCGCTCCGCGAGCCACACGACGGCGCGCTCGACCATCGCGGGCGTCCAGTCGATGCCTTCCAGGATCCAGGGCGTCTTGATGCGCGTCAAATCGGCCGCCGCCGGCAGGTCGAGGTAGCACGTCACACTCTGGTGGCGCTGCAGGAACGTCGCGGCGACGTCGGTCGAGATTTCGCCCTCCACCGCGCGCGCCACGATCGCGGCCTTATGCTCGCCGGTCGCCAGCAGCGCGATCTCGCGGGCATCGAGGATCGTCGCGACGCCCATAGTGAGCGCTTCGCGCGGCACATTTTCTACGCCGAAGAAGTCGGCCGCGGCGTCCTTCCGGGTCAGCGTGTCGAGCATGACGATGCGGGTCCGCGAGGTTGCGTCGGAGCCAGGCTCGTTGAATCCGACGTGTCCCGTCTTGCCGATGCCGAGCAGCTGGAAGTCGATGCCGCCGGCCGCCCGAATGGCCGCTTCGTACGCCTCGCACGCCTCGGCCACCCGCTCGCGTGGGGTCGTGCCGTCGGGGATGTGGACGTTTTCCTTCGCGATGTTCACATGCGCGAAGAAGTTCTCCCACATGTAGCGGTGGTAGCTGTGAGGGCTGTCGGGCGCCATCGGATAGTACTCGTCGAGATTGAACGTGATGACGCGCGAGAAATCGACGTCGCCCGCCTGATGGCGGCGGATCAGCTCCTCGTACACCCCCAACGGGGTGCTGCCTGTGGCGAGCCCGAGCACCGTCCGGCCCTTGGTGCGGGTCTCGCGCTGAATGATCTCCGCAATGCGGTCGGCGACCGCGAGCGCCAAGTCGCTGTGTTCGGGAAAGACGACGGTGCGGAGTCGCTCGCGGTCGCGCGAGCTCTCGATCGTGGGAGGTAGGGCACGACGCGCGGCAGCCTTGGCCATCTACACCTTCACTTCGATGGCCGCCCCACGCTTGTACCGCACGTATAACCAGGCCATCGGGACGATCAGCATGCCGGCGGCGATGATCGTGAGGGCGAGCAGCAGGGCGGCCAGCAAGACGGCCTGCTGCGAGGCCTGCGCCGCCTGGAACATGGCGGCATCCTGTTTCGCGAGCAGGACGATCATGGCCTGGCGCGCATCCGTGCTGGGGACTTGCCCGGTGCTCGAGCTGGTCAGGCCGCCCAGGACTGTCTGCACCAGGGCGCGCTCGTGATCGTCTGGCATGGTGGTGCCGAGATCGGCGAGCTGCATCCGCAGCGACCGGCCCAGGCTATCGCGCTGCGCGACTGCCTCGGCGCGGCGGAACCGCGGATCGGGGCTGGTGGCCATTTCCCGCCAGACCTCGAGGCCCGCGTTGTAGCGATGCAGCGTCTCGGACGTCCGGGCACCCCGTGTCGCGGTTTGCGCGGCCTCCCGCAGGGAGAAAACCAGCCACAGCCCGATCACCAGGGCCAAGGCGAGCGTACACGCGCTGATTGTGACGGCTATGCCGGGCCGGATGAAGGTGTAGTCTTTCATGGCGAAGGCAAAGGACGAGCGGCCGACGGAGGGCCGAGACGGGAAACCGGCTGGTGGAGTCGTCATGGGGGCAGACGCTAGTGTGCGCTTGACGGCGCTGCAAGGGGGCGCAATTTCTACCACGCGCCCCTCGCCCCCACCTGACACCCGACGTCGCTGGGATGCCGATGGAGGACAGTTGAGCGCTGTTGCCTTTCGCGGTGATGAAGGCGAAGTCCTGCGCCAAGCGAGCGCGGTGGTGGGGCGCCCGGTCGTCCTGTGGGAAGTCATCGGGACGCGCCAGGCCGTCGCTCGCGCGAGCAGCGGTCCCGATATTGGTGCCCGCCCTCCCGGTTTTGATCTGGACGCGATCTTGCACCGCTGGAGCATCCGCGTTCCCGTCGGCTCCCGCTGGGTCACCGCTCCCGGTCCCACGCCGGACGCGTGGGTCGTGGCGCCCGTGCGCTCCCGGCCGCCAGCCCCGCCCCCGGGCGGCCGCGAGCGACGGAGTAAGGAGCGACTCGCCCTCGAGCTGGCCGGCCTTGCCCTCGGATTAGTGGGCGTACCAACCATTGGTGCTGGGGAGACGACCGTCCCGTCTTCCGGGATGCTCCTGCATCAGGCCGGCAATCCGTTGACCGCGGCACGCGCCGGCCTCCAGCTCGCGATGGAGTCGATCGGCCGCTGGGTCGATCTCGCCGCCGACCGCCGGCTCATGCTGCTCGATGATCTCGGCGAGGTGCTGGAGGACATCGACCGCACCACGGAGTTGCTCCGCGCCGTGCGCGAACATGGCACGACGCGCGGCGCCGCGCCCGCGGGTCGCCCCGAACGCTTCGACGCGGTGCGGGTCATCCGCTCCTGTCTCACGCTTGAACGACGGCTGCTCCGGGATCGCGGAATCGAGCTCGACTTCACGACGGCGCTCGACGCGAAATACTTGAAGGGAGACCCGAACGCGTTGTTCGATCTGCTGGTAAACCTGGTGCGGAATGCCGCCGAGGCCGGCGGAGAAGCGCCGTCCCCCGTGTTGGTCCAGCTCGACCTCAAAGGCAAAGAGCTCGAATTGACCGTGCGCGGGCGCGGGAGTGCGGCGAACCTGGAGAAGCTGCGCGGCGTCGCCGAGACCACGTTCGGGGGCACGGTCACGGTGGAATCGGGACTGGCCACGGGAACGAGATTCACGATCGCGCTGCCGCTGCCGCCACAGCGCGAGGCGGACCACCGCACTTAACCGAGCAGCGCCTGAAGATCGAGAGGCCGCGTGTGCATCCGGATGCTGCCGTCCGGGGCACGCGGCCATTCTTTTTCCGGCCGATCGTGGTACAGCTCGACGCCGTTGCCGTCGGGGTCACGGAGGTAGATCGCCTCGCTCACACCATGATCCGACGCGCCTTCCAGCGGAATCCCGTGATCGAGCACTCGACGCACGGCAGCGGCAAGGGCGGCACGGTCGGGAAAGAGGATCGCAAAATGATAGAGACCTGTCGTTCCCGCCGCCGGGCGCGGCGCGCCTCGGCCGGCCCACGTATTCAGGCCGATGTGATGATGGTAACCGCCCGCGGAGACAAACACGGCGTCGGGTCCGTAACGGGCCGTCACTTCGAAGCCTAAGACATCGCGATAGAAGGCCAGCGCGCGGTCGAGATCGCTGACCGTGAGGTGCACATGGCCGATTCTCGTTCGGGGGTCGATCGTCATGTCACCTCCAGAACACGCCGGGGTTCCCCGGTTACATTTCCGGGCATGAACGCAGCCAAGATTCCTAGCCCGGTCAACGAGCCCGTCTTCCCGTACGCCCCCGGCTCGCGCGAGCGAGGGGAGCTCAAACAAGCCCTCAAAGATCTGAGCGGCCGTCAGATCGAGATCCCCGTCGTGATCGGTGGGAAGGAGATCCGAACCGGCAAGACGGTCGACGCGGTGATGCCGCACTGCCATCGCCACGTACTCGCCAAGGTACATCAGGCCGGCCCCGAAGAAGTCGCGGGTGCCATCAAAGCGGCGCGCGATGCAAGGCGCGAATGGTCCAGCTGGAGTCTCGCCGACCGCGCGGCCGTCTTCCTCAAGGCCGCGGACCTGCTGGCGACGCGCTGGCGTGCCATGGTAAATGCAGCCACGATGCTCGGCCAAAGCAAAACCGCCTTCCAGGCCGAGATCGATGCGGCGTGCGAATTGATCGACTTCTGGCGCTTCAATGTGCACTACGCCGAACGGATCTACGCCGAGCAGCCGCTGTCGCCGCCCGGAGGGGCCACGTGGAACGCGCTCGACTATCGCGGGCTCGAAGGCTTCGTCTACGCGATTTCGCCGTTCAACTTCACCTCGATCGGCGGGAATCTGTCCACCGCGCCGGCGATCATGGGTTCCACCGTCATCTGGAAGCCGGCAGCGACGGCCGCGTACTCCAACTACCTCCTGTTCCGGCTGCTGCAGGAGGCGGGGCTGCCGCCGGGTGTCATCAACTTCGTGCCGGGCCCCGCGGCCGTCATCAGCGAACGGCTGCTCGCCGACCGCCATCTCGGCGGGATCCACTTCACGGGGTCCACCGAAGTTTTCCAGACACTCTGGAAGCAGGTCGCCGCCAATCTGACCAGTTACGCCGACTACCCGCGGCTCGTCGGCGAGACGGGCGGCAAGGACTTCATCCTCGCGCATGCGAGCGCCGACGTCGACGCCCTCGCGACCGGCATCGTGCGCGGGGCGTTCGAATACCAGGGCCAGAAATGCAGCGCCGCCTCGCGCGCGTACGTCCCCGAATCGCTCTGGCCCAAGCTGCGCGACCGCGTGCTCGGCTTGCTCGCCGACGTGCGCGTCGGTGACCCGGCCGACTTCCGCAACTTCATGGCGGCCGTGATCGACCGGAAATCGTTCGACAAGATCAAGGGCTACATCGAGGGGGCGAAGAACGATCCCAAAGCCAAGCTCCTGTTCGGCGGCGAGTGCGACGACGCAGATGGCTACTTCGTGCACCCAACGCTCATTCAGGTTGAGGACCCGGCGTATCGCACCATGTGCGAAGAGATCTTCGGCCCCGTGCTGTCGCTGTACGTCTATCCCGACAAGAAATGGAAGGAGACGCTCGAGCTGGTGGATCGCACGTCTCCCTACGCGCTCACGGGCGCCGTGTTCTCGCAGGATCGCGCCGTGCTGGCTGAAGCCAGCGCCGCGCTGCGGTACGCAGCGGGGAACTTCTACCTCAATGACAAGCCGACCGGCGCGGTAGTGGGTCAGCAACCGTTCGGCGGCGGCAGAGCCAGCGGTACAAACGACAAAGCCGGCAGCCTCCTCAATCTGATTCGCTGGACCAGCGCCCGAGCGGTGAAGGAGAACTTCGTGCCGCCGCGAGATCCCTGGTATCCGTTCATGGCGGAGGCTTGAAGGCGCCGCTGCTGGTGTGGGCAATGGCGGCGGCGTTTCTCCTGCTGGTGGCGTCGTTGTTGATCGGTGCGTTCACGAAGCCCGAGTTTCCGCCCTATGCACTCGGGCCGCATCCCGATAGCACATACACACTGGATGCCTCGCGGGGCGACGAGTGGCGCTGGTGGGGGGAGGGCGACCTCGGCTTTCGACGTAATCATGTCATTACCGCGGCGGGGGCCGGCGCCATCGACTTGGGTCCCGTGGCGTTCGACTCCGTCACGGAGCTCCCAGCCGACGGCTACATCCCCACGACCTTCGCCGCCGACACCGCCAACGCCGCGATCGGCAAGTGGTACGATTACAGCATGTGGTCGCACCTGCTGACCTCCAGGCATCACGTCTATGCGATCCGCACGCGTACCGGACAGCTCGCCAAGCTCGAGATCCTGGCCTACTACTGCCGTGAAGTCGGCGCGGCCTGCTACACGATCCGGTCGAAAACAATGCGCCCCCGACTGGAAGCGTCGGGGGCGCGCAATTAAGAGGACCGCGAGGCTACTTCGGCGGCAGGATCTTGAACATACCGGTCCCGCACACGGGACAGACACCCTTCAGCGCGGGGCGGCCGTTGGCCATCTTCACCTGCTGGGCGTTCGAGATCTTCCGCTTCGCCTTACACTTCACGCAGTAACCTTCATCCGCGGCCATTGGCGTCTTTCCCTTAGCCATTGTCGGTCGCTCCTCCAGTTCAGGGGCACAGGTACGGGGGGAACGGGAAGCTGCAAGCGCCAGACAACATAATAAGGTCGCGCTAGCCGGGGGTAACTTGACCGTCCTGGAAACCGTTGCGTTTGTGCGTTCCGTCACAAAACGGTTTCGTCGCCGAGCCCCCACATCTGCACAGCACAACGACTTCCGACGGTTTGCCGTCTTTGCGGGCCGGAGGCGTCAATTCCCGCCCGTCGGGCGTCACGATCCGCACCGGACCCTCGATGATGAGCGGCCCGTTCGATTTGGGAGTGATGGTCACATGCGTCATAGCCGCCAATATAGCGGCACGGTTTCCGAGGAGGCGGGGTATTTCCGTCGTGCGCGGGTTGTTTCTGGTGCTCTGCGCCGGCGTTTTGGCGTGTATTGGCGAGCGTGGGCCGCTCACGAACCGCATGGCCCACTCCCCCACAACCTATCTCGCACGCGCGGCGCGCCAGCCGGTGCGCTGGCAGCCGTGGGGACGCGATGCCTTCACGCTCGCCGCGAAGCTCGATCGCCCGATCCTGCTGTACGTCGGCAGCGATACCTGCCACTGGTGTGCCGAGACCGATCGCGCCATCTACACCGATCCCGAAATCGGCGCCCTCATCAACACGCTCTTCGTCCCGGTTCGCGTCGATCGCGACGAGCGCCCCGACGTGGCGCAGCGATACCAAGCGGCCGTCGAGCACCTCGCCGGGTTACGGGGATGGCCGCTCACCGTCTTCCTCACGGCCGATGGCTCGGCCTTTTTCGGGGGCACGTATTTCCCGGCGGATGATCCAATCACCGGACGTGGGTTGAAGCAGCTGCTCCCCGAAGTGGCGAAGAGCTATCGCGAGCAACGCTCATTCGTCGTCCAACAGGCAGCGCGGGTTCGGGAGCTCGTACTCACGGGAAACCATGAGCTCAGTGGCACGCTGCGGCCTTCCCTGGTGCAGCAGGGTATCGTCGACGTCAGGCGCGATCTCGACGAAGCGGTTCGCAGCCGAACAGCCGGCGGCAATGTCATGCACGCCCAGGCCGCGTCGCTGCTGCTCCGCGACACGACCGCCCGTGCGTCGGCACTCCGCGCGCTGGATTTGATGCTCGACACGACCGCCGGGATTGCCGGCGAGGATCCCCCGGAGCTGGTTCGCGCGGCCCTCGTGGGAACGGTCGCCGAGGCCTGGATCGTGACCGGCGACAACCACTACCGGGAAGCAGGCCGATCCCTCGTGCGGAGCCTGGCGGACGAGTTGCCTTCCGCGGATCGCGCCAGTTCCGGTGGCAGCCAGGCTGTCTTCACTGATCAGCAGGCGTATATCATCGAGAAGGTGCTGCTCGCCGCGGCGACGTTCGGTGAGTCGACAGCGACCCGGCGCGCGCGGGCGGCGCTCGATGGTGTCTTGCAGCGAACGTACGCGCGGGGCTGGGGCGTCCGGCACTCGGTTGCACCGGGTCCGCGAGACAGTGGAACACCACCAGGTTTGCTGCAGGACCAGGTAGAGATGGCACTCGCCTGCATTGCAGCCCATCAGGTCAGCGGTGAGGGCGGTTATCTGGACATCGCGATCGACCTCACCGTTGTCGCGGAGAGTGGCTATGCCGATCCCGCAGGCGGCTACTTCGATATCGCTGATGCGGCGCCGTCTTCACTCCCCGCGCTTGCCGACCGGACGAAACAGGTCCTCGATGACGTGCTGCCCGGCGCCAACGCCGGGACGGCGCTGGTTCTGGCCCGGCTCGCGCAGGTGACCGGCGACACGTCGTACCGGCGTCGTGCTCAGCGCACGCTGGAGGCCTTTGCGGGAGCCATCTCCGGAACCGGTGTCCGTGCCGCGACATATCTGGCCGCCGCACGAGAAACACTGCAGATACCGTGACCAACACCCCCCCCTTGGGGTCCCTGTAATGGTGAACGAAGACGCCGACGTAGTCGCCCGGGTGCTCGCTGGCGATGGGGAGGCGTTCGGGATTCTCATCCGGCGATATGAGCCGGGCCTGCTTCGCTTCGCAACGCGGATGCTCGGGAATCCCGACGCGGCGGCGGATGCGGTAGCTGAGAGTCTCGTGCGCGCCTATCGGCATTTGGCACAATGCCGCGACCCGTCGCGGCTGCGGAGCTGGCTGTACCGGATTACCGGGAATCGCTGTCGGAGCCATCTCGCCCGGCGGCACATGGACGACATTCCGCTGAGCGAGGCCCCCCCGCCGGCGTTGGCGGAGGCGTCGGACGCCTGGGAAATACTCGTGCGGAGTGAGCAGGTCGCACTCGTAGAGCGCGCGCTCGCGGCGCTGCCGGCCGAAAAACGTGAGGCGTTCGTCTTGAAGCACGTGGACGGGATGAGCTACGAGGAGATGGCGGCGGTGACCGGGGCACGCATCCCCACGCTCAAGATGCGGGTGCATCGGGCGCGGGAAGCGCTGCTGGAGGCACTGGAGGAGGTCGTACGATGAGCCCAATTGATCCGCGGTTGCAGGAGGCGCTCGATGCGGAGCGCGATCCCGGCGAATTGCCGACGGATCTGCGGGAGGCGTACGCCCGGCTGATGGCGGCGGCGCAGCTGCTTCAGACGACGCCGCGGCTGAGCGTCGCCACTCGCATCATGACGGAGATCCGCCTGCTCCCCGCGCCAGTGCACTCGGATGGACCGATGCGCCGTCTCATTCGCTGGTTCGGGCGCCCGCGGGCCGTCACGGTCCGACTGCGTCCGGTTTGGACCCTGGGGCTGGCGGTCGGTCTCGCGGCGATGCTGCTGCTGTCCTCGCAGCAAGACTCGGCTCCGACGCCCAGCGCGAGCGAGGGCATCGCGAATTTCATCGGTCATTTCCCGGGGGCCAAGTCGGTGGAAGTCGTCGGCTCGTTCAATAACTGGAGCCGCGGCACGCTCCACTTGAATGACGACGATCATGACGGCATCTGGCACGCTGCGGCGATCCTGCCGGCCGGGGCGCACGAATACATGTTCGTCGTCGACGGCGAGCGCTGGGTGCCTGATCCACTCGCCGGCCGTTACGTCGATGACGGATTTGGTGCCGGCCAAGAGAATTCGCTCGTCTTCGTGCGGCCAGCGGCCGCGCAGCCATGAGGTGTAAGCTCGCCGTCGTGCTGGTGCTGATCGCAGGCCCGCTCACGGCCCAAAGCGGATCGACCCGGCTGGCGGGCCGGGTCCCGGCGGCCGTGCTTCCGGCAATCGACTCCATCATCGGGACGGCGCTCGCTGAGAGTCTGCCGACCGAGCCGCTCGTTCAGAAGGCGCTCGAGGGCAGCGCCAAGAACATTCCTCCGGACCGGCTCGTCAGCGGCGTCCGGCGCGGCCTGCTGCAGCTCCGCCAGGCGCGCATCATCGTGAGCCAGGCGGTCCCCCAGGGGCAGCCAGTGCCCGAGGGGCATGTCGCTGCGGTGGCGGCCGCGCTCGCGCGCGGCCTTCCCGGCCCGATCGTGGAGCGGCTCCTGGCGATGGCGCCGAATGAGCCGCCTGGGCCCGTGCTGCATGCGGCTGCCGACCTGGTAGCCCATCGCTTTAATCCCGATTCCGCCGTCGAGCTGTTGCTGGAGGCCCATAACAAAGGCTTGCGGGGCGTGCGGTTACTCGATGTGGCCGTGGCCGCGGACCACGAGCTCCAGCGTCCGGGGGGCCGAACTCCTGCCGAAGCGATGGCCCACGTCAGGGCGATGTTGCCGAACGTACCGGTTCCGGAATCGGCCGTGACGCGACATGGAACGAAGGGGTCGTAAGAGCGACCCTAAACCCGAGGCTTTTGAATGCTTCAGTCCGCACTCCTCCTCCTGGCTCTTGCTGGGCAACAGCCCACGCAACAGCCGGCCGCGGCGCCTGCGAAGCCCGCAGCGAACGCGTCTCAACAGGCTGACACCTCCAAGGCGAAGCCGAAGCACGCGCGCCGCGCGAAGAGCAAGGCGAAACCCGCCGCTCCGCGCGACACGACCAAGTCGAAGCCCTGACTAGGACGTGTAGTCCGAGTTGATCCGGACGTAGTCCGGGGAAAGATCGCAGGTCCACACCACCGCCTCCGCTCGACCCAAGCCAAGGTCGAGCCGGAGGCGGATGGCTTTCTGCTCGAAAATGGCGCGCGCGAGCTTCGGATCGGCGAGCGCTGTGGCGCCGCCGCTCGCGAGGGTGAGCCAGTCGCCCCCCTCCCCTCCTGTCCCCCATCCATTCGAGCCCGCCTGCAGCGTGATGCGCTCGGCGACGAGCGCTACGCCGGCCACGCCGGCCGCGGCGAGCACGCGGCCCCAATTGGGGTCGCCGCCGTAGATCGCCGTCTTCACCAGCGTCGAGCGGGCGATCGCGCGGCCAACTTCACGGGCGTGCGCTTCGGTTTGCGCCCCCACGATCTGAATCTCGAGTCGCTTCGTCGCGCCTTCCCCGTCTGCGACGATGGCCAGCGCCAGGGTGCGCGCCACCGCGGTCACCGCCTCCTCGAACAGCTTCCACGTCGTGCCGTCGCGTGAGGGGTCGACACCCGCCTGCCCGTTGGCGAGGAGCAGCACGGTGTCGTTGGTGCTGGTATCGCCGTCGACCGAGATCGCATTGAACGTGCGGTCGACGACGTGCTTCCAGAACGAGCGCAGCGTGCCGGGCTCGGACACGGCGTCCGTGGTGAGCACCGCGAGCAGCGTCGCCATGTCGGGATGGATCATGCCGGCGCCCTTGGCCATACCCCCGATCGTCACGGGGCCGGCGGGTGTTTCGAGGCGAACCGCGCAGTGCTTGGGTCGGGTGTCCGTCGTCATGATCGCCCGCGCGGCGTCGGCACCGCCTTCCGGGGAGAGCTTCGCCGCCGCGACACGCAGGCCGCGTTCGACTTTATCCACAGGCAGCGGTGCACCAATCACGCCGGTCGAGAGCACCAGCGCCGTTCGCGGTGGCAGGCCGGCTGCCTCTTCGGCGCAGCGCGCCATAGCGCGCGCGGCCTCGAGTCCAGCAGCGCCGGTGCAGGCATTCGCGACGCGCGCATTCATGGCAACGGCGCGGACGCGTCCTGGCCGCTCACTCAGGAATTGCGCATCGTAGATGACGGGGGCAGCGCGCAGCGCATTTTTCGTGAAGGCACCGGCGCTGGCGCAGCTCGTCGCGCTGACGAGCAGCGCCACGTCGAGCGCGCCGTCCGCTTTCAGGCCGGCATGCGCGGCGGCGGCGGTAAAGCCGCCGGGCGATGTCGCCGAGCCACCGTCGATCGTGGAGAATGCAGAGGACATTGTGCTTGTGTAACAGTGCTCCGTTTCTTATCATAGCACAACCTTCCAGGGAGGACCCGTTCGATGTCGGATCCGTTCCTCAGTTCCGACGAATACGACGAACGTGCACATCAGCTCTACAACGAAGGACAATACGATGAGGCCATCGACACCCTCCGCGAGGGGTTGAATCTCTATCCCCACGCCGTCGAGTTGCATGTCGGTATGGGCTATGCGCGGCTTGCGCGCGAGGAGTTTGCGTGGGCGCGCCGCTCGTTCGAGGAAGCGCGCGGCCTCGATCCCGATCACGAGGACACGCTCGCCGGTCTCGGCGAAGTGCTGCTTAAGTTCGGCGAGCGGGCGGCCGCGCTCGCGTGCTTCGATCGGGTCCTCGCCCTCGGTTTCCGGGACGATCACGATCTCATGCTGCAGATCGGGCGCGCCCTGTTTCGCGAAGGGGTGCTCGATCAGGCTCGGCGCTTTTTCGAAGGCGCGCTGAGTGCGCATCCCGACTCGGCCGATGCCGCCGCCTGCGTGGGCTATGCGGCGCACCGCCTGGCCGACGAAGGCGGCAGCTTGCACTGGCTCCGCCGCGCCCTCGAGCTGGATCCGAGCCTCGGGGAGGCGCGCATCTACCTCGCGAACCTGCTGTACGACCGCGGCGAATACGAAGCCGCCCTTTTCCATCTCGAGCGCACCGGCCCCGAGGAGCATTACGACGCGCTCGCGATCTGGCGCTTGGTGGAGTTGAAGAAGAGCGTCTATCGCCTGCCCGACGACGATCCGGAGCTCGTGCCGTGGAACGAACGCTTGAATGAGCTCGCCGGCGATGCCGCCCCGGAAGACCTCCTGCTCTCGGAGATCGAAGCGATGACGCCGGACGGCCAAATCCGCGATCCGCGCCAGCTGGAGCTATTCGGCACGCTGCTCACCGAGCTGCAGGGGATGAAGTACAAAGGCGGCGAGGGGGGCGCCAAGGGGGGGAGCGGCGAACTGCATCGCGTCAGCACGGTATCCGGCTCGACCTATGTGGGCACCTGGGAAGACATCGTCCGCCAGATGAAAGACGACGCGGTCGAATGGGCCGGCGGCTCGCTCGAGGAGTATATGGAGGCCAGCGCGAAGCGCTGGCGCAAGCAGACGGGCGTGGCGATCCCGGCGACGGATCCCGAGAGCTTCCTGCGGGCCGGCGCCGACGCGGGGGTTCTAAGAATCCTGCATTAGATCGTTTTCTTGAAGCGGATGCCGATGGACAACGGCCCGTCGCCCAGCGCCATCAGGGTGACGGCGCCCGCGAGCAGCAGGGCCTCGAGCTCGATGTTGGCGTGATGCGGCAGCTTGGTCGCGATGATCGTCACCGCCATGTACGCGGCCATCGCCGTGGCCCAGAAGCGGGTCCACATGCCGAGCAGCACACACACCGCCCCGACCGTCTCGATCGCGATCACGACAAGGATCAGGAGCGTTCCCACTGAGAAGTAGGGGATGCCGCCTTGGACCCGATCCAAGCCGCGGCTCAGGAACACACCACCAACTGCCAGCCGCATAAAGAATGCGGCATACGGCGCCAAAGCGTTCACCAGGTCTCCGTTAGAACATGGACATCGCGAGGAACGACCGCAGATTGTCGTTCGTCACGCGCAGCCGTGCGGACAGAAGCCGCACGACGGACCACAGCACCTTGTAGGCGACGTCGCGATTGAAGTCGAGCAGCAGTTCGAAATCGGACCTGGAAATCGTGATCAGGGTACAGGCGTTGTTCGCGATCGCGTCGGTCGAGCGCTCCGAGCGATCGAAAATCGACATTTCGCCGAAGCAAGCACCCGGCTTGAGGACCGCGAGTGCTTCTTCACCCGAGCCGGGGATCGTTCGCGAGATCCGGACTTCGCCGTCCGAAATCAGGAATAGGCGGTTGCCCGGCTCGCCTTCCTTGAACACGTACTGGCCGACGGTGAACTTCTGTTCGCGACACACTTCCGCGACGCGGGCCAGCTCCCCGTCGTCGAGATCCTGAAAGATGGCGGCTTGTTTGAGCAGCTTGACGTCCACGGAGGCTAAGGTAGGGTGAAACCGCGTTTTGCGGTAGCCGACGCTCTGACGGCGCTGCGTTTTCCGCTCGCCGTCCTATTTCCGGTGGTGCGCTCGCCCCTGTGGCAGCTCGCGATCGTCGCGGCCGCCGCGGCGAGCGACGTGGGTGACGGCTTGCTCGCCCGGCGGCATGGCTCGTCACGTGCCGGCGCGGTATTCGACCCCATCGCGGACAAGTTCTTCATGGTCGTTGCGTTCGTGACGATCGCCCGCCGCGGGTTACTCGCTTGGTATGAGGTGCTGGGCGTCCTGCTGCGGGACATTCTGGCCGTGCTCGGATTTCTCGCGACCTGGCTGCTGCGTCGTCCGGTGGCGGTGCCGGCGCGCGCGGGGGGGAAGGCGGTGACGATCGCGCAGCTGCTCACGCTGGTGGCGGCGATCGCCGATTGGACCTACACTCGACATCTCGCATGGGCCACCGCCGCGATTGCCGTCTACGCTCTTTGGGACTACGGCCGCACCGCGGCGGCGGGCGGGGCTGGCGGGGGGGCTCGCCGCAAGGACAGCGCGCAGGCCGTCCCATGAACTGTCCCAGCCGGAAGAGGAGGTCGGTGCCCGGAATGCGCATCGTCGCGTTGGCCCTCGCCCTCGGCGCGATGGTGGTCGCCGACGGTGCAGCCCAACAATTCGTGCCGCCCAAGAACGCCAAGCATGGCGGAACCCGCCTCGGGCTGCTCGGATTCGGCGTGCGCGGCGGCGTCGATTTCAGACGATCCGCGCAGCTGGTGCTGGGAAGCACGCTGGACATCGGCGATCTCTTCTCCAATCGTCTGCGGCTGCGGCCCTCGGCGGAGGTCGGTCTGTTCAACGGACCCAACACGTACGTCGGCAATTTCGAGGTGCTCTGGCGCTTCACCGCCGACGAAACGGTGGCCACCCCGTACATCGGCGGAGGCATAGGCATCGCGGGTCGCGACGGCTGCGCGTCAGATCCGGGATGTCCGGGGCTGTGGCTCAACACGGTCTTCGGATTCGAGCTGCGGTATCGCTCCACGTTCAACTGGCTCATCGAGTATCACGGGATGGACAGGATGCGCCGGCACCGGCTGTACATCGGTCTCACGACACGGCGCGGCAACTGACATGGCGAAAACCGCCGAAGTGGCGACACGATGGCTCAAGCAGCTTCAGTTCGAAGGCAGCGGGACCGGACGCCCTCCGATTCTGGTGGACGGCGATTCGGCGGCCGCGACATCGCCGGCCGAGATGCTGTTGCTCGCCGCCGCGACCTGCACGGCGTCGGATGTCGTCATCATTCTGCAGAAGCAGCGCGTCAAGCTCGAGAGCCTGGAAATTTTGGTGCGCGGGACGCGCCGTGACGAGGAGCCGCGCCGCTACACCGCGATTGCGTTTCACTTCAGTGTGCGCGGGGAAGGCGCCGATGAAACGAAGGTGCGGCGCGCCGTCGACCTCTCGCTGGAGAAGTACTGCTCGGTCGTCGCGTCGCTCGCGCCCGACATCGCGATCCGTTACGACGTCGCCATTGCGTAGGATCGCGCTTCCCGTCTCCCTCTTGGTTCTCGCGTCGTTCGTGGCCCCGCTCGCACACGCGCAGCAACTGACGGCCACCGAACTGAGTCTGGGCGCCGCGGCGGCCGTAACCAATCGCTCGTTCGCCGGCGCGGAGCTCGCGCTCGCCCATCGTCCAGCGGCCGACACGCGCGTCGCGCTCGCGCTCGCCGGCGGTACGGTGGCGGAGCGCGCGGCGCTGCGGGCACAGCTGACGGTGCAGCTGCTGGTGAATTCCGCGGCTCGGTCCGGTCCGGGACTGTATGCCGGTATGGGAGCGGCGTTCAGCGCCCGTCGCAGTACTCCGGGTCAGGGATTCTTGGCGGTATTGCTGGGTTTTGAAGGCGCGCCGGGACGAAGAGAGGCCTGGTATGCCGAGCTCGGCTTTGCGGGCGGGGTGCGGGTAGCAGCGGGATGGCGGCTGCGCTGGTTCCCCAGCTGGTGGCGCGACAGGTAGCGAAAAAAAGGGCGCCCATTGAGCGGGCGCCCTCCTTCCGAAACGGTTGCCGTCAGGCGTTTACACCGACGGGAGTGTTGCGCGGCACGACGGGGCGGCAGTAGCGCTCGCCTAGGACGCGCAGCTCGTTCAATTCCGTCTCGGTGAGGTCGGCGAAGCGATCCGCAAGATACAGCAAGGTGTCGTCGAACCATTCCTTTTGATGCTCGGGCCCGGCCTCCAATACGCCGCACCGGAGAATGTGCGAGAACAACTCGTCGCGCGCCTGCTCGAAGCTGGTGGGAATCGCGTACTTCCGGGGCTCACCACGCTTTTTGGCCATGCAGGAACTTTCCTTTCGGGTTGGGAGCTCGTAAAAACGGCGCCGCAAGATAATTGGTTGTGTTGTATAATGCCACGGCAGGGACACGGGTTCCCGTGTGCCGGGAGGTAGCGATGAGCGAAGAAATTTACGGGCCCGAGCGAGCGCAACGTCTCGTGGCGCTGCTCCGGGCTTTAGCCGCGCGCATACAAGAGCTGGACCGGGCGGGCCGGTTGCTCGATGCGGCGCCGGAGCTGCAAAAACTGCTGGGCAACGCCCGCAGTGAGCTGTTTCACTACGAGGTGCGCAGTACCTACGATACGCCGGACGTGGCCGAGAGCCGTCGCATCGTCGACGAGGCGCTGGGTGGCGAGCTCTCACTCGATGATCCGGATGATGACGAGCCCTGGCGAGGAAACCGCGAGGCATGAATCGATTCTATGTGGTGTTGACCGTGCTCGCCGTCGTGCTGGGAATCACCGTGTTCACGCTGTTGCGTGCGGGCGGCGGCGCGCCCCCGGCCGCGGCCGGCCCGCCACCCACCGTCAGAGACGACGGCTTTCGCGGGTACTCGCTGGGTCAGGGAAGTGCGCCGGTCGAGGTCACCGAGTATCTGGATTTCGAGTGTCCGGTGTGCGCGACATTCGCGACCATCCAGATGCCGACGATCAAGGAGCAGTTGATCAACACGGGCCGAGTGCGGTGGAAATTCCGCGACTATCCGCTTCCGATTCACAAGTATTCGCGCTTCGCCGCGCACGCGGCACAATGCGCTGGTGCGCAGGGGCGATACTTCGAGATGCAGGACCAGCTGTTCGCGCACCATCAGTGGGCGCAGACGGGCAAGGATCCGTCAAGCCTGTTCCGCAGCCTCGCGCAGGCCGCCGGCGTCGACCTCAACGCATACGACGTATGCATGCAGGCCGGCCGCTACGCGCAGCGCATCGAATACAGCCGCCAAGAAGGCGATTCGTTACGCGTCGACGGCACGCCGACGTTTTTCGCGAACGGCAAGAAGCTCGCGTTCCGCCGGCTGCCGGGTTCTGACGATTTCAAAGCGATCGCCGACAGTATCATCGCCCACGCGCCGACGCCGAAGCCGCGACATTGATGCGCTCCCGCCAGGCGATCGCGTTGCTCGCGCTCGTCGGCCTGTTTGTCGCGCTGTATCTCTGGCTGCACGCCCTCGGTTTTGGTGGCCCGATCAAATGCGGAGCCTCGGGTGGGTGCGAGACGGTGCAGACGAGCCAGTGGGCTGTGTTTCTGGGATTTCCAGTCGCGTTGTACGGCGTGGTAGGATATCTCGCGGTGCTGATTGTTGCGCTCGTCTCCCTCAGGCCCGCGGCGCTGGTCGAACGCAAGTGGAACGTGATGCTCGGTGTGCTCGCGACGGCGGGCGTGGTCTTTACCGCGTACCTCACCTACCTTGAGCTCTTCGTCATTCACGCAATCTGCCGGTGGTGTGTCGGCAGCGCCGTGATCATTACGTCGATGTGGATCGTGTCGATCCTCTCGCTCAGGTCTCCTGCGATTCATACTGATCGCGCAGTTTCGCCACCACCGCGGGATCTGCCAGCGTAGTCGTATCACCCAGGGCGCGCCCTTCGGCGATGTCCTTGAGCAGGCGTCGCATGATTTTTCCGCTGCGCGTCTTCGGGAGATCCGCCGAGAAGAGAATGTCGTCCGGCTTGGCGAGCGCGCCGATTTTCTTTGAGACGTGATTCTTCAGCTCTTCGCGGAGCGCGTCGGTCCCCTGCCGTCCCTCCTTTAAGGTGACGAACGCGGCGAGTGCCTGGCCCTTCAGGTCGTGCGCGCGACCGACGACCGCGGCCTCGGCCACTGCCGAGTGGTCCACCAGCGCGCTCTCGACTTCCATCGTGCCGATGCGGTGGCCGGCGACGTTGAGCACGTCATCCACGCGTCCGAGCAGCCAGAAGTAGCCGTCCGCATCGCGCTTCGCGCCGTCACCAGCGAAATAGATGTTCTTCCACTTGCTCCAGTACACCTGGCGGTAGCGTTCGTCGTCGCCCCAGATCGTGCGCAGCATCCCGGGCCACGGCTTCGGGATGGCGAGATAGCCGCCGCCGACTTTCACTTCTTTCCCCTCGCCGTCGAGGAGCACCGCTTCGACTCCGGGGAAGGGCACGGTGGCCGATCCCGGCTTCGTCGCGGTGACGCCGGGCAGCGGCGTGATCATGATGCCGCCGGTCTCCGTTTGCCACCACGTGTCGACGATGGGACAGCGGCCGCCGCCGATGTGCTGCTGATACCACATCCATGCTTCCGGATTGATCGGCTCTCCAACGGAGCCGAGGAGCCGTAGCTTGGAGAGATCGTGCCGTGCCGGCAGCTCGTCGCCCCACTTCATGAACGCGCGGATCGCCGTCGGCGCCGTGTAGAAGACGGTGACACCGTGCTTCGCGCAGATCGCCCAGAACCGGTCTTTGCCGGGATGATCGGGCGCGCCCTCGTACATCACCTCCGTAACGCCGAGCGCCAACGGGCCGTAGACGACGTAGGAGTGCCCGGTCACCCAGCCGACATCCGCCGTGCACCAGAACACATCCGAGTCCTTGAGATCGAACACCCACTTGGTCGTCGCGTACACATGCGTCAGGTAGCCGCCGGTCGTATGCAGGATGCCTTTCGGCTTGCCCGTCGTGCCCGACGTGTAGAGGATGAAGAGCGGATCCTCGGCGTCCATCGCTTCGGGGGAACAGTCCTTCGACGCGCCCGCCATCAGCTCCGACCACCACAGGTCGCGGCCGGTCTTGAACGACACCGTCTGACCCGTGCGGCGCAGCACGACGACGTGCGCGATGCTCGGTGTATCAGCGAGTGCGTCATCCGCGTTCGACTTCAGGGGCACGATCGCCCCGCGGCGATAGCCGCCGTCCGCCGTGATGAGGACTTTCGCGCCGGCGTCGTTGATCCGGTCGCGCAGCGACTCGGCGGAGAAACCGCCGAACACGACGGTATGCACCGCGCCGATGCGGGCACACGCGAGCATGGCCACCGCGACCTCGGGAACCATGGGCAGATAAATCGCGACCCGATCCCCTCGCCCGATGCCCAGGCTTTTCAGCACGTTCGCGAACTTGTTGACCTCGGCGTGCAGCTCGCCGTAGGTGATGCGCCGCATGGCGCCCGGAGGCTCACCCTCCCAGACGAGGGCGACGCGGCTACCTCGGCCCGCACGCACGTGCCGGTCGAGACAATTCACGGAGGCGTTGAGCTTGCCGCCGAGGAACCATTTGGCGTGGGGCGGCTTCCATTCCAGCACGCGGTCCCAGGGACGGCTCCATTCCAGTTGCTTCGCCCAGTCCGCCCAGTAACCTTCCGGATCTCGCCGCGCCCGCTCGTGCGGCGTGGTGTCCCGCACATGGGCCTGCGCCGTGAAGGAATCGGGAGGGGGAAAGCGCCGCTGCTCGTCGAGCAGCGTTTCGATCCGGTCAGTCGTCATGGTTCGGGATATTAAGGAAGAGGAGGACTCTAGCAAGTTGCACCGCGCCGTTCGGTATGCGGCAGGCGTGGTGCGTGAGCGGGCTCACCCGTTTTGGACAACCGCTTGATGCAGCGCGGCTTAGGTAGGATGGCATTGGAGTGGCATACACGACCACGGGAGGAATTATGTCACCATTGCCCGTGGAGCACACACTGATGTCAACGCGCCCGATGGAGAAGACGATCGCGGCTCCGGAGCGGCTCGATCTCGAGTCCCGCACCGGGTTTCGCCGCGCCGCCGGGGAGGTGCTGGACCTGCTTGCGGAGGGGGCCGGCCGCCTGGTAATCGATCTGTCCGGGACGCGCTCGGTCGACAGCGCCGGTCTTGGCGCCTTGATGCTGATCCAGCGCAAGGCCGCCGAGCGCCGCCAGACGGTGTGCCTGCGTGGTGCGAACGAGGAGCTGCGTTTTCTTCTCGTGCTCACGAAGTTGGACGACCTCTTCGAATTGGAGACTGGCGTTTCCTGAGGTAGATTGGCTCGGATGGCGCCGCCGCCGCGCAAAGTTCTCTTCGTCGAAGACGAAGCCGCACTGCAATACTCCTATGAGCGGTTCTTTGAAGGCAAGTACACGATGGCCTACGCGCCGAACGGCGCGGAGGCCATGCGTCAGCTCAGCAGCTTCGACCCCGACGTCCTCGTGCTCGACATGCGGTTGCCGGACACCGACGGCATCGAGCTGCTGCAGCGCATTCGCGAGACGCGGCCTACCCTGCCGGTCGTCGTGACGACCGCCTACGTGAGCATGGAGCCGCTGATGAACGTGCTCGACCTGGGCCACAGCCGATACCTCGTCAAACCGTACGAATTGAGCGAGCTCGCCGCCGCGATCGATGCTGCGGGCTGAGGGCCTGAAGCACAGTTTCGGCGCGGTCAGGGCCCTCGACGACATTTCCTTCACCGTACAGCCCGGTCAGACGCTTGCCATCTTTGGTCCGAACGGCGCGGGCAAGACCACCCTGCTCAAGGTCCTCGCCGGCCTGATCCAACCGCAGTGCGGGCGGGCGCAGGTGGATGGCGGGAGGCGCGCCATCGGCTGGATCGGGCATCAGCCGCAGCTCTACGCGCAGCTCACCGTGCGCGAGAATCTCCGTTTTTGGGCGTCATTGTACGGCGTATCGGTCCCCGCGGAGCTTCTCTCCCGCTTGGGGCTCGAGGAGCACGCGGACCGTCCGGTGCGCGCGCTGTCGCGCGGGCTGGTGCAGCGCGTCGCGATCGCGCGCGCGCTGCTGCACGACCCCACCGTGCTGCTGCTCGACGAGCCGTTCACCGGACTCGATCGCGTGGCCGCCGAGGCGCTGAGCCGGCTGCTGGCGCAGCATGGTGCGGGGGGTCGCGCGACCGTGCTGGTCACCCATAACGTGGAAGAGGGCACGGGCCTCGCGACGCATGTCGCGTTCATGCGCGCCGGACGGTTCGTGCATTTCGCGCCGCGTGCAGGCCGCGGTCCTCAGCAGGTGGGCGAGGAGTACCGCAATGCCATTGCCTGATCTCCTGCGTCACTCCTGGTCCGTCGCGGCAAAAGACCTGTTAGTCGAGTTTCGGTCGCGCACCGCGATCCTCTCGGTGGCCGTGTTCGTGGTCCTGGTGCTCGTCGTGTTCAACTTTGGACGCGACCCCACGGCCGTTTCCAACGTCGACCTCGCGCCCAGCATCTTATGGGTAACCTTCACCTTTGCGGCGATCCTCGCCTTGAATCGCGCATTTCAGCTCGAGCTCGAGAACCAGGCTCTCGATGGACTCCTGCTCGCACCGATCGACCGGAGCAGCATCTACCTCGGCAAGCTGGTCGCGAATCTCGTCTTCGTTGCGACGATCGAGCTGATCGGCGTCCCATTGCTGGCGCTGTTCTTCAACGTGCGTGTGCTGCCGTATCTGGGTCCTCTCGTTGCATTGATCGCACTGGCGACCGTGGGATTCGTCGCGGTAGGTACGCTCTTCAGCGCCATGACGGTGCGTACCCGCTTCGCAGAGTTGTTGCTGCCGGTCCTGCTGTTGCCCTTCATGATCCCGCCGCTGAGCTGGGCCGTGCTGGCGACCGGCCGGCTGCTGGCGGGCCGTCCCTTGAGCGAGATCGTGGGGTGGCTTAACATGCTGGCCGTTTATGACATCGTCTTCGTTGCCCTGGCCTTGCTCCTGTTTCCCGCGACGGTGAACGAATGAGAATGCTGCGCGCGGGACGGTGGATCACCGTGGTCGGCCTGGTGTTGCTCGCCGGCGTCTACGTCCGAGCGCTCGCGTACGCGCCGGCCGAGCAGTCGCAAGGTCTCGCGCAGAAGATTTTCTACCTCCACGTGCCCGCGGCGATCTGGGCCGAGCTGGCGATGGTGTTCGTGGGGCTGGCGAGCGTCTTCTATCTGTTCACGAAAGACCCGCGGCTCGACCGGTTCGCCGCGGCCTCGGCGGAAGTAGGCACGGTCTTCTGCGCGATCGTCCTCACGACCGGTCCGATCTGGGGGAAGCCGATCTGGGGCACCTGGTGGACGTGGGACGCCCGCCTGACGTTCACGCTCTTTCTCTTTCTGCTGTATGTCGGCTATCTGCTGCTGCGGGGTGCGGTGATGGACCCCGCCGCGCGGGCGCGCTTCGCCGCGGTCCTCGGCATTTGCGGCATGGTTGAGGTCCCGTTCATTCATCTGAGCGTGTACATGTTTCCCACCCTGCATCCGATGCCGATCGTGCTGAAACCCGGGGCGCCGTCGTTGCCGTGGAGCATGCTGTCGACGTGGCTCTTCTCGTTGGGTGTGTTCACGCTGCTCTACGTGGGCTTCGTGGTGCAGCGCTATGCGCTGAGCTATCTGCGCGAGCAGCTGGAAGCGGTGGGGGAGGTGGGACATGCTTGAGCAGGTCCCGCAGAACGGCGGCTACATGGTCGCCGCCTACATCGTGGCGGCCGGAATCCTCATCGGCTACGCGGTGTCACTGTACCTGCGCGCGCGCCGCAGCCTTCGCGCGTAACTCCGCCCGCGCTTCGGGCAAGCGGCTGTGCCCGTCGGGCACCTGCGTCGCCCACAGATTCAGCGCTTCGTCCGCCGCTCCATGATCGCCGGCATCGTAGAGCGCTTGCGCGTTGTGCCACAGCGCGGTTGCGCCCCCCCCCGCCGCGTAGGCGCGCGCAAAGCGAGCGGCGGCCTCCGCAAAGTGCCCCCGGCGTTGATACAGCGTGCCGGCCGCCATTGCGGCATCGGCGCGCTCCTCGAGCGCTAACGCCTGCTCGAACGCGCCCAGCGCCTCATCCTGCCGGAACACCATCTGCAGGGCTTCACCGAGCAGCATCCAGGCGTCGGCATGGTCAGGGAAGCGGACCGTGGCCGTTCGCGCCGCTTCGACCGCGCCCCAGCGGTCATCGAGCGCGCGCGACAGGTGTACCAGCGCGGGGTACGTATCGGCGAACCCCGGTGCGAACCTGGCGCCGAGCTTCAGCCACGCGAGCGCGCGGCGCGGAGCGTCGCGTTGTGAGGCCGCGGCGCGGCGCAGGCAAAAGCGGCCGAGTGCCGCGCGGAGGGAGCGGATCATTGCTTGATAATGGGGAGAGCCACGGTGAGATTGCAACGGCGCATGGCAGCAACCTTGCAGGGGCGCCGCATCGTGGTCACCCGCGCGCGCGAACAGGCGGGCGATCTGGTACGAGCGCTCGAAAACCGGGGCGCCGTGGCGGTGCTCGCTCCCGTCATTCGCATCCAACCGCTCGAGAATCTTGGGGCGCTGCGCGCCGCGCTCACCGGGCTCTCCGCCTACCGCTGGGTCGTCTTCACCAGCCAGAACGCCGTGCAGATCGTGTTCGATCGTCTCATCGCGTGGGGACTCACGCCACGCGTGTTTGCGCCAACGTCCGTCGCCGCCATCGGAACGGCGACCGCCGATGCGCTCACCCTTCGGGGCGTCGTCCCAGCCCTCGTTCCCAGCGAGTTCGTCGCGGAAGCGCTGGCGGAGGCCCTCATCCAACGCAGCGGGACACTCACGGGCGCGCGCGTGCTCATCCCCACCGCCGAGGATGCGCGCGACGTCCTCGCCGCCAGCCTTACAGCGCATGGCGCGACGGTCGAGAGCATCGCGGTGTACCGGACCTTGCCGGTCCAGGACGACCTCAGCGGGCTGGCAAACGACATCAGCCGCGGCCGCATCGACGCCGTGACGTTCACGTCGTCGTCCACCGTCCGCAACTTCGTGGACCTGGTGGGTCGTCCCGCCGCGACGTCGGGGCGGTTCGTCGCGGCCACGATCGGTCCGATCACGGCCGACACCGCGCGGGAGCTTGGTCTGCGCGAGATCATTGAAGCCGAGCCGCATACCGTTCCCGGCCTGGTCGAGTCGCTCGCGCGGCGGTTCGGATGAAGATCGGGACGCGTGGCAGCCAGCTCGCGCGCTGGCAGGCGGACTGGGTGCGAGACCGGATCGCCGCACACGGTGCCCGCGCGGAGATCGTCGTGATCCAGACGCGCGGCGACGCCGAAGTTGATCGGCCGCTCCACGAGCTCGAAGGAAAGGGCTTCTTCACCAAAGACATCGAAGACGCGCTGCTCGACGGCCGCATTGACGTCGCGGTGCACTCACTCAAGGATCTCCCCACGGCGCTGCCTCCCGGGTTAGCGCTCGGCGCGATTCCGACGCGGCACGATCCGCGCGAGGCGTTGGTCAATGGACGATCCCTGTCCGAGTTGCCAGCCGGTACGCGCGTCGGCACCTCCAGCCTCAGACGGATCGCGCAGGTGCGCTTTCTCCGCCCGGATCTCGAAGTCGTGCCACTGCGCGGCAACGTGCCCACCCGAGTCCGGAAAGTGGAGAGTCACGACGGCCTGGACGCGGCGCTGCTCGCGATTGCCGGGCTCGAGCGACTGGGGCTGGGGGGCAGGGGCGCGGTGATCGATCCACTCGACGTGATGCCGGCGCCGGGGCAGGGGGCGCTCGGCGTCGAGATTCGGGCAGATGACAAGGCGACGCGAAGCGTCCTGCGGCCGCTGCACGACGACGCCAGCGCCGTCGCGGTGAGCGCGGAGCGTGCGCTCCTCGCGGCGCTCGGCGGGGGCTGTCAGGCGCCCGTTGCTGCCTGGGTAAGCAGGGAGCAGGGAGCTGAGAGCAGGTTGTACGGGCGGGTAACGGATCGCGACGGCGCAGCTCAGCTCACAGCCTCCGCCGAGCTCGACGCCAGGAAACCGGAAGCCGCCGGCGAAGCCGTGGCTCGCTTGCTGGAGAGTGAAGGCGCCGCGAGCTTACTCGCCCGATGAGCGCACAATTCCCGATTCGCCGCATGCGGCGGCTGCGCCGCACTCCGGCCCTGCGCCGGCTGGTGCAGGAGACCCACATCGCGCCGTCGCAGCTCATCTGGCCACTGTTCGTCGCGCATGGTGAGGGTCTGCGGCGTCCCGTCACCTCCTTACCTGGCGTTGCGCAGCTCTCCATCGATCAGCTGGTGAAGGACGCCGAGCGGGCGGCAGCGCTCGGGCTGGGCGGCATTATTCTCTTCGGGATTCCGGCGACGAAGGACGCCACGGGCTCGGAGGCTTACGACGACCAGGGAATCGTGCAGCAGGCCATCCGGGCGGTGAAACGCGCGGTGCCGGACCTGCTCGTCATCGGCGACGTCTGTCTCTGCGAGTACACCGATCACGGGCATTGCGGCGTGATCCGCGATGGCGACGTCGACAACGATTCGTCCGTCTACCTGCTCGGCAAGACCGCCGTGATGCAGGCGCGCGCCGGCGCGGACCTGGTGGCGCCGAGCGACATGATGGACGGTCGCGTCGCCGGCATCCGCAAAGCGCTCGAGGCCGGCGGCTTCTCCCACGTGCCCATCATGTCGTACGCGGCGAAGTTCGCGTCGGCGTTCTACGGACCATTTCGCGAAGCAGCCGGCTCGACGCCGCAGTTCGGCGATCGCCAGTCGTATCAGATGGCCGTGGCGAATGGTGATGAGGCGATGAAAGAGATCGAGCTCGATCTCGAGGAAGGCGCGGACATCGTGATGGTGAAGCCGGCCGGTCCGTGTCTCGATCTCATCCGGCGGGCCAAAGAGCGCTTCGGCTCGCCGCTGGGCGCGTATCAGGTGAGCGGCGAGTACGCGATGATCAAGGCTGCCGCCGAGCGAGGCATGCTCGACGAGTCCCGGGCGATGTGGGAGTCCGTTACTGCGATCCGAAGGGCCGGCGCGGATATCATCCTGACGTACTTCGCGCCGACGATCGCCGAACAATTGTAGGGGCGCAGCATGCTGCGCCCCTACATCATCACCTCAAGTCAGTAGCGCCCGGCGGCAGCAGCAGATACCGCCACAATCCCGCGGCGGCCGCGGCGCCCAGGAGCGGTCCAATCCAGTAGACGGCCTGGGCGTGCCAGTCCCAGGAAACCAGGGCCGGACCAAAGGCGCGGGCCGGATTCAGCGCCGCGCCGGTGAGCACACCGCCACCCAGGACGCACACGACCACGACCAGACCGATCGCGAATCCCGCGACGCGCTCTCTTTGCGCCGAGACCGCTGTCCCGTAGACGGCGCTGACGAGGAAGAACGTGAACAGCGCCTCGAGCCCCACCGCGGCCCAAAAGCCGATGGCAGCCGAAACCTGCGGAGTGCCGAGGGACATCATGCGCGCCGCCGATGCGGGGAACAGCAGCTTGATGAACAGCGCGCCGACGATTGCGCCGAGCAGCTGCGCGACCACGTAGCGGCCCAATGTGAACGCATCGATCTGTTTGCCGAGCCACAGTGCGAAGCTCACCGCCGGATTGATATGCCCGCCGGAGATCGGCATCATGATCGTGACGACGAGAGCGAGTCCGATACCATTCGCCAGCGCGACGCCCAACGCGCCGGCGGCGTTCGCGACGGCGCTGCCTGCGCCCACGAGCACGAAGAGGGCGGTGCCGACGAATTCCGCTGCAGGAGCCCGGAGAGTCCGGTAATTCACGAGTGACCTCGGGTTGAAAGCCCGGCCAATCTACCGGGCGCCACCGTCAGGCCGCAACACCAACGCCGCGTTGATTCCGCCGAATCCAAACGAGTTGGAGATGACGGCGGCCGGGAAGGCAGCCCTGCCGCCCGGTAGGCAGTCGAGATCGCACTGCGGATCGGGATGTTCCAGGTTGATCGTCGGGGGCAGCCAGCCTCGCGCCAAGGCGAGCGCGCAGATCGCCGCCTCGATCGCGCCACTCGCCCCCAGCGCGTGGCCGTAATAGCCCTTGGTCCCGCTGACCGCCAACCGGTAGGCGTGATCCCCGAACACCTGTTTGATGGCCGACGTCTCGGTCGGGTCGTTGAGCGTCGTGGACGAGCCGTGCGCGTTGATGTAGCCGACGTCGGCGGGCGACACGTCGCCGTCGGCGAGCGCCAGCTGCATCGCCCGTGCCGCCTGCCGTCCGTCCGGGCGCGGCGCAGTCATATGATAGGCGTCGTTCGTGTACGCGTGGCCGACGACTTCGGCGTAGATCTTCGCTCCCCGCGCGAGCGCTCGGCTCCGCTCCTCGAGCACCAGCACGGCCGCTCCCTCGCCCATCACAAAGCCGTCGCGCCCCGCATCGAACGGGCGAGACGCGCGCGCGGGATCGTCGTTGCGGGTGCTCATCGCGCGGATGATGCTGAATGCCGCGAACGTCAGGGGAGCGAGCGGGGCCTCGGCGCCGCCCGCGAGCATCACGTCGGCGCGGCCATCCCGCACCACGTGAAAAGCCTCGCCGATGGCGATCGTGCCTGACGCGCAGCTCATCGCGTTCGTGGCGTTCGGCCCCGTGAATCCGAACTCGATCGCGATGTTGCAGCTCGCGGCGCCGCAGAACACCGCCAGCGCGAGCGACGGATCCAAGCCGCGCGGTCCCTCGGCGAGATAGCGGGGCACCTGGGATTCCGCGAACGACACGCCGCCGAGCGCCGAGCCCATCATCGTGCCCACGCGGTCACCGTCTTCCTGCCGCGGGGAAATCTGCGCGTCGGCCAGCGCCAGACCGGCGCTGGTCACCGCCAGCTGCGAGAAGCGATCGAGCCGCTTGGCCCGCTTGGCGTCCAGGTGATCCTGCGGCCGGAAATCGGGGATCTCGGCGGCCATGTGACTGCGGAACGGCGTGGGATCGAACCGCGTGAGAGTCCGCACCGCGGAGGTGCGGGCCTCGAGGCCGCTCCATAAACCGTCAGCTGCCGTCCCGATAGGCGTGACGGCGCCGACCCCGGTGATGACGACCCGACGGAAATTCTTCATGAGGCTCCTTCCGCGGCTCGTTTGAGCCCTAAGAGTGTGCGTGACGCGATTCCGTGGATGAAGATCGGGCCGATCACGAGATTCGCGGCTAGTCGCCCGATGAGCGGCCAGGTCGGTCCCCGCCAGGTGTGGACGATCTCGACCTCCACGCCTCCTTCGGAACCGTCACCATCCTCCGCCAACCTCCATACAACTTGCATTCCTCGCGTGATACCCCGCACGTGCCGATACCGAATTTCTCCGGCCGGACGGTCCACCGTCATTTCGGAAACCCACCAGGTGGGATACTTGATGAGACCACCGCCGAACGGCCGCCAGGCCGCCATTTCGACAAGACCATCGTCCAGCATGCGAACCCAGCGGTAGTGGGGAAGGATGGAGGGCCAGCGGACGACGGTGCTCGCGGCGGCGAACACCCGGGAGAACGGTGCGTGGACGCGAATGCGATCGACGGTACGCATCAGCGGCTGAGGCCGGCGTAGCCTCCTCTATAGTAGAGAAGCGGCCGCCGGTCGGTGGTGTCCCCGCCGACGACGAGGCCGATGAAGATCGTGTGGTCGCCGCCGGGGACGGACGTTTGCTTCTCGCACTCGATATGCGCCACGACGCCGTCCAGCACGGCGATCCCGTGCTGGTTCTCGCGGTAGCTGACGCCCCGAAATCGGTCCGGCTCCGACGCCGCAAACCGCCGGGACAGGGCCTCCTGCTCGGACGACAGAATGTTGAAGACGAAGTGCGTTCCCTTCTCCATCGCGGCATGCATTTCGTGGCGGTGCTCGACAGAAACCAGCACGAGCGGAGGCTGGAGCGAAACGGACGCGAGCGAATTCGCGGTCATACCGATCGGCTCGCCGTTCGCTGCTCGACTCGTCACTACCGTGACGCCGGTCGCGAACCGGCCGAGGAGCTGACGAAACTGCGGCGGCTCGACGCCGCGAGGTTTCACAGGACCAGCCCCGCGAGCACCGCCGGCGCGAGCGCGGCGCGGGCCGGAATGCAGTTGCCCGTGGCCCGGACGAGCAGGTCGGCGAGCTCCGGCCGCCGGATCAATCGCTCGACGACGCGCTCGATCAGCGCCGGCCAACCCACGGCGACACCGATGATCCGTTCGAGCAGCCACTTGCCCGTGAACTCCCGCCGCCGGGCGCGCGCGTATTGCCCCAGGCTGGCGCCCGTCGCCAGCGAGTCCAGAATCGCGACGGCCGCGAGCTCCGCACCGCGCAGCGCGCTGTAGATCCCCTGGCCCGTGAACGGATCGAAGAAGTCTGCGGCATCGCCGACGAGTAGCGCGCCGTCGCCTGCCGGCTGTCGCGACCAGCGCGCAAACGGTCCCGTGGCAAGCACGCGCCGCACGATGCGCCTCGGGTCGAAGCGCCCGGTGACGCCCGGAAAGCGATTCAGCTCGTCGAAGAACCCCTCGCCGCGATGTGCCTGGTCGAGGGGGAGTACGAGCGCGACCGTCGTGACGCCCGAGCCGATCGGCCCGAGCCCGACATACCCCGGCCGTCCCACGTGCATTTCGCCGAGGTCGTTGACGTCGTGCGCATCGGCGACATGTGCAGTGAACGCGACTCGGTACGGCGCTGTCCGAAAAACCTTACCCATGCGACGCGCGACAATCGAGCGTAACCCGTCGGCGCCCACAACCACTCGTGTGCGCACCGCATCACGCATCCCGCTTCTCGCATCCCGCACCACGACGCCGCCAACGGCGCCGTGCTGGCAGATGAGCTCTTCGACCCTCACTCCTTCGCGCACCTCTGCTCCCGCGGCTTCCGCGGCATTTCGCAGGATCGTGTCGAACGTCGACCGGGGCAGCGCAAAGCTGAACGTCTCGAACCGACCGACGACACCCGCGCCGCTCGGGGCGACCACTTTCATTCCCCGCAGGCGCGCCGGCGCCGCGCCGATCACGGCCTCGAGGACACCGTTGCCGAGGCGCTCGAGCACCCGGGTCGATTCAGGGCTGAGATACTCGGAGCAGGGCTTGTCGCGGGGAAAGCGGGCGCGGTCGAGGAGGAGGACGCGCGCTCCCGCGCGCGCAAGGAGCAGCGCCGTTGCGGATCCCGCCGGACCGGCGCCGGCAACGATCACATCCCACCGCGGCGAGCCGGTGCTCACGCGATGAGTCCCGCGCATGCGGCTCCAGTCAGGGTAGCCGCCAGGTTCACGGCGTCGTTGTCCAGCCACCGGACCTTTCCTTGGACCGTTGCACCGAGCAGAGAGTCCACCAGCGTGCCCGCGGTTCCCGCTGCTGCGATCACCAGCGCGCCTCGCTCTCCGAAGACGTACGACAGGCCGGCAATGAATCCCGCCCCCACGATTCCACCAGCGGTACCGAGCAGCGTCATGCCCCCGTCCGTGCCGGGCGGGACGCGCATCCCATTCGTGATGAGCCGAGGCGCGATGGGTGAATGCCGGCCGATCTCCGTGGCCCAGGTGTCGGCAGTGGCGGCAGCCAGGGCACCGGCGAAAACGATCCAGCTGCCCGCGAGCGCTGCAATCGCGGCGACGCCGCCGTTCGCCACCACCTGGCGCGCATTTCGCCGCCCTCCGCCGCCGCTTTTCTCGCCGCCCTTCGCCGCCGTCGTTAGCAGGCTCGACGAAATGAAAAAGGCGAGGAGCAGCACGAATCCCCGCCAGCCGAGTCCCCAGATTGTCGCCAGGCCGACCGCGAGCGCCGCCGTGGCGCCCCGTCCGGTCAGCCATCTCACTCGCCAAATAGCTCCCGCAGGACGCGCTTCTTGAGCTCCGCCGGCGCGCCCTGCGCGCGGCATCGCGCCCGCAGGAACTTCAGGAACAGCTCCTCGAAGTCGTACTGCTCTCCGCACGGCGGGCAGTCCTCGAGATGCTCGCGAATTTCCCGCTCGAGCTCCGGCGTCAGCTCGCGGTCCAGAAATTCATACAGGTGCTCGACGCATTCGCGACAATTCATGCAGGGCTTCCTTTGATGTATCCCATCTCGACGGCGTAATCGTAGAGCTTGCCTTGCAGCAACTGGCGCGCGCGAAACAGCCGCGACTTCACCGTCCCCACCGGGATTTGCAGAATCCCCGCGATCTCTTGATACGACATCCCTTCGACATCGCTCAATACCAGTGTCTCGCGGAAGGCCACCGGCAGCTGGTCGATCGCCCGGAGCACTTGGTCATCCACGATCTTGTCGAAGAATGCTCCCTGCGGGTCTTCGTCCTGTACCTCCGAGAACACCGCGTACGGCTCGATGGCGTCCACGTCCACCGTTTCCGGGTGCCGGGTGCGACGGCGGTATTCATTAATGAACGCGTGCCTCAGAATCGTGAGCAGCCACGCCTTCGCGTTGGTTCCCTTCTCGTACTGGTCCCAGGCGCGGTATGCCTTGAGCATCGTCTCCTGCACAAGGTCATCGGCATCGGAGGGGTTCCCGGTGAGGCGGAGCGCCACCCGGTACAGCACGTCGAGGTGGACCAACGCCTCCCGCTCGAAGCTTACCCGCTTCTCGTCGACGGGGGTCTGAGGAGTCGTCATGGCTGTCCGAGAAGGCTCATGCGGCGCGGCGAGTTCCGCAATGGGGGAGGGGATGCTACGTTTCGCGCTCCGTGGTGCACAGCATTGTCCCGCTCGCCGTCCTCGAGGCGGTCAAGAATCTCGATACTCCCGTCGAAGATGGGCTCACCGAGTTCGCTGAGGAGCTCCTGGTGAAGCGTCTGGGCCTGTCTCCTACCGTTGAAATGCAGCTCGCGGAGTACGAACTGCTTGCCCGCAAGGACGCGCGAGTCGAGCCGTCGCACGTCGAAGCCCTGCTGCGACTGGTGGGCCGCCGCCCCGACGCCGATCTCGTGTTCGCGGACGCAGGGCGCCGCGCCGCCCGTCGGGCCGTGAAGCGGATGTACGGGGTAACACGTCTGTTCGGGCGTTCGGCCGCGCGGCGCGCGGCGCGGAAGGTCTTGGGCGCTGAGCTGGGCTTCGAGCAGCGGTTCCCCGTCGCGCGCGTGAGTGATCCAATCGCCATCCAGGCCACGCCCGACGGCACGGCGTGCGGGTTCTACGGCGCCGGCCTCGTCGAGCTGCTGCGCCTGCTCATCGGCTACGAGGGGGCCATGCTGCACGTCGACTGCCGGGCGCGGGGCGGCGCCGCGTGCGAATGGCGCGCCGTCGGCCCTGATCCACGCCACCAATGACACCACTCGAAGGGTTCGATTTCGCGGCGCTGCGCGAGCTGCTGGGGAGTCTGCCTGCCGACGCCTGGCTGTTGTACGACTTCCGCGGCGTCAACCCGGCCGCGACGCGGGTGCTCGGCATCCACGGGATGGGGACGCGCCGGTTCTTCGTCCTCTTGCCGCGTGAGGGGCAGCCCGTCGCGCTCGCGCACCGCATCGAGCTTGCGGCATTCGCCGGATTCCCCGGCGAGGTGCGTCCCTACGCGGCGTGGACGGAGCTGAACGACAATCTGCGTGCGCTCGTCGGCGGGAAAACCGTCGCGATGGAAGTCTCGCCCAAGGATGCCGTCCCCTACCTCGATCGCGTGCCGTACGGCGTCGTCGAGTTGGTCGAGGCGTCGGGCGCGCGCGTCGTATCGTCCGGCGTACTCGTCTCTCGTTTCGCCGCGCGCTGGTCGCCCACCGAGCTCGCGGGACATCGGCGCGCGGCCGAGGCGATCGCGGACATCGCTTTGAGCACGCTGCGCTGGGCGGGCGCCGAGCTCGCGCGGGGTGTCGCGGTGCACGAAGTGACGATGCAGGCGCGTGTCATGGATGCGTTCACGCGTGCCGGCCTCGTGACCGATCATCCCCCCATCGCCGGCTTCCAGGCGAACGCCGCCAATCCACACTATGAGCCGCGCGCCGGCAGCGACCGCAGCCTCGCCGCGGGGGATGTGTTGCTCCTGGACCTCTGGGCAGGCGTGTCACCGGGCAGCGTCTTCGCCGATCAGACGTGGATGGCGTTCGCCGGGCGTGAGCCGAGTGCCGACGTTCGCAGAGTGTGGGACGCGGTGCGCGGTGCGCGGGACGCCGCGGTCGCGCTGCTGCGGGATCGTTGGAAGAAGAAAGAGCGCGTCACTGGCGCGGCCGTCGACGATGCCGCGCGCGGCGTGATCCGCTCGGCGGGATTCGGCGAGTACTTCGTGCATCGCACGGGCCATTCGATCGACCGCGACCTCCACGGCTCGGGACCGCACATCGACAACTTCGAGACCCAAGACGAGCGAATCCTGATTCCGGGTGTCGGTTTCTCGATCGAGCCCGGCGTCTACCTGCCGGAGCGCTTTGGCATTCGCAGCGAGATCAACGTCTATCTGGGCGAGTCTGGTCCGGAAGTGACGCCGCGGCAGCCGCAACAGGAGCTGCTGCTGGTCTGAGGGCAGTCGTCACAACGGTGGCCCACACTCCCGCGCCGACGGCGGCATGCGCCGCCTGAAGGGCGCCAGGAAATCCCAGCTCCACCATCGCGGCGGCGATCGCAATTTGCACGGCGACGATCGCCAGCAGGACCGCGCCGCGCCGCGGTTGGCGCGACACCCACCAAATCACGGCTGCCAGCAATGCGTAAGCGAGCACGCGATGCGTCCACTGAACGGCGGCGAGCGGACCGGCGGTAGGGATCACCTGGCCGTTGCAGAGCGGAAAGCCGCCGCACGCGGCCGTGGCTCCCAGATTCGCGGTCAGGGCGCCGAACAACACAGTGATGAAGGTGAGGCCGAGCAGGAGCCGGGAGCCGGGAAGCAGGATCCACGGTGGGCGCGCAGCCGCGAGGAGACTCGCCAGCAAGAGCATGGCCGTCGCGAGATGCAGAATCACCAGGACCGGAGTTAGACCGGTCTTCACTGTCACAGCGCCGAGCAGGACCTGAATGATGAGCAGCACGACGGACGTGTACGCCGCACCCCTGGCTCCCGGCTCCAGACTCCCGACACCTCTCCACGCAAGCCCACCGAGTGCCAATACCAGCACCGACACCAACGCGGCCACCAACCGGTGACTCCACTCGATGACGGTGGGTACGTCATTCAGGGGGGGGAAGAGGTCGCCATTACAAAGTGGCCAATGTTCACCGCAGCCGAGCCCGGACCCGGTAATCCGGACGACCGCCCCGAGGACAATGAGCAGGTAGGTACAGGCGGCGGCGATCCACGCCAACGTGACGAACTGTCGTTTCATGGGTCGGGAATATCGCTGGAAATCGTTAACAACAGGGGGCTTGCGGTCCGCCCGATATGCCGACAGAATCACACGATAGCAGTGGTGTCCCGCCGGTCGCGCGCAGGAGGCCGTCACCTCGATGCGCGACCCTGTTGTGGATCCTGAAAACCGCAGCTGAAGGAGGAAGGGTATGGCCGACAATCGTTGGTTCGTTCGATTCACCCTAAAACTTGGCCTCGTCCTGCTCGGACTGACGCCGGCGCTTGCGAGTGCGCAAGCGCCGACGACAGTGACCGGGCGGGTAACGGCCAGCGTGGGAGGCACGCCGCTGTACGGCGCGATCGTGAGCATTCCCTCCCTCCGCGTCAGCGGCAGTACGAACGGCGATGGACGATATCAGATCATCGTCCCTGCCGGGACTACCGGCGCTGTAACCCTCACCGCACGGCTCATCGGCTTCAAGACGCAGTCCGTGCAAGTCAGTCTCACGGGACCGGCGATTCAGCAAGATCTCGCGCTCGAGGAAGGCGCGATCGAGCTCGAATCGAAGGTCGTGACGGCGCTGGGCATCGAGCGTGAGCAGCGCAGTCTGTCGTACGCTGCGCAGACGCTCGGCGGCGACCGCCTGTCCGACGTCCGCTCGAACAACGTGGTCTCGTCGCTGCAAGGCAAGGTGGCCGGCGTGCAGGTGACGAACTCTGCGAACCCGTTCGGCTCGGCGCGCATTGTCGTGCGCGGCTCGAGCTCGATCCTCGGGCAGAACCAGCCGCTGATCATCATCGACGGCATTCCGATCGACAACGCGGCGCCGGGGAACACGGGATACGGTCCGCAGGGAACGCCGACGCCGGGCAACCTGGGCGGGTATGACATCGGCAACGCGGCCTCGGATCTCAATGCCGACAACATCGCGTCGGTGACGGTGCTGAAAGGTCCGAACGCGGCGGCGCTGTACGGCTCGCGCGCAGCGAACGGCGCGATCGTCTACACGACCAAGAGCGGCCGCGGAGCGCCACAGCAGGGCTTCGGCGTGACCGCCAACTTCGGCGCGACGGCCGAGATGCCGCTGCGGCTCCCCGATTATCAGAACCGCTACGGCCAGGGCTTCTACGGCGAGTTCGACTTCGTCGATGGCAACTTTGGCGGCAAGAACGACGGGGCGGACGAGAGCTGGGGGCCAAAGATGGATGGCCGGGCGAACGGATGCGTCAGAGTGTCTACCGACACCCTGATCCAAGTCGGCGTGCCCGCCGTCTATGACGCGACGCATCCATGCAATCAGTTCTTCGGTGCCGGTCCCTGGACGGCGCACCCGAACAACGTGCGCGACTTCTGGCAGACTGGTCTCATGGTCAACGCCAACGTCGCCGTGGCGCGCAGCAGCGAACGCAGCAACGTGCGCCTGTCCGTCGGCCGCACCAATGAGAGCGGCATGTATCCGAACAACACGAACAACCGCACGGACGTCGCGCTCTCCGGCGGTACGCAGGTCTCGGATCACTGGAGCGCCGAAGCATCGGTCAACTACATCAACGACGGCATGAAGAACCAGCCGTCGCAGGCGTACGAAGAGATCGATCCGATGCAGGGCTTCATCTGGTTCGGCCGCCAGGTGGACACGAAGCTGTTGCAGCAGAACATCTACCGCGATCCGAACGACGCACTCACGAAGCAGATCCTGGTCGGCAATGCGTTGCTGCGCCGTGATGCGCCGATTCCTTATAGCTGGAACTACAGCTATCACCCCAATCCGTACTGGATGACGAACGTCAAGACGACCGATTATTCCCGCAACCGCGGACTCGGTCACGCATCCGTGACCTACAAGGTGAACGACTGGATCAGCGTCACCGGTCGCACGGGCCGTGACTGGTATCAGAACCAGTTCCGCGCCAACTACCCGGTGAACGACATCTCGCCGTTCGGCCAGGGCGGGTTCCTGGACGTGGGGGAGACGCGCAGTGAGACGAACAACGACTTCCTCATCACCGCGAACCGCGCGCTCACGCCGACGCTGAACCTGTCGGTGAACGCGGGCGGCAACCAGCGGAAGAATGACTACAACACGAACATGGGGCAGGTTAGCGAGCTCGTGATCCCCGGCGTCTACACGCTGGCCAACTCGAACGGCCAGCCGTTCACGCAGCTGTTCGTGACCCACAAGAAGGTCAACTCGCTCTACGGCTCGGCGAGCTTCACTTATCGCGATTTCCTGACCGTCGATCTGACCGGCCGCAACGACTGGTCTTCGACGCTGCCCAAGAACGCGAACTCGCTGTTCTATCCCTCGGTGGGCGCGGCATTCATTTTCACCGACGCCCTGGGGCTGCAGAGCAACTGGCTGTCGTACGGCAAGCTCCGCGCGAGCTGGACGCGCGTGGGGAACGACACCGATCCCTATCAGCTCGCGGCCGTATACGCCTCGGGCACGGCATGGGCGGGCTCGCCCAGCTTCACCGCGCCCGACCGGCTGCCGAACTCGGCCCTGAAACCCGAGCAGACGACCGGTGAGGAAATCGGCGCCGACCTCGGCTTCTTCCGGGACAAGCTGATTCTGAACGCGACGGTCTATCAGAAGAACACGACCAATCAGATTCTGCCGGTTTCGATTTCGCCCGCGACGGGATACAGCAGCGCCGTCGTCAACTCCGGTGAAGTCCGTAACCGCGGTGTCGAATTGGCGTTGACGACGACGCCGATCGAGCGGCCGGATTTCCGCTGGAACGTCGTCGTGAACTGGTCGAAGAACAGCAACAAAGTGCTCTCACTCTACGGCGGCGTGCAGCGCATCGTCGTCGGCTCGTACTGGAACGTGAACGTGACGGCCGACTCCGGGCAGCCGTACGGCAACCTGGTCGGCTACAAGTGGCAGCGGGATGCGCAGGGCCACATCGTCGTCGGTTCCGACGGGCTCCCGGTCCGCGATGCGACCCAGCAGGTGCTCGGGAACTACAACCCCGACTGGGTGGGCGGCATCACCAACTCGTTCAGCTACAAGCGCTTCAACCTCTCGTTCTCGTTCGACGGGCAGTACGGCGGCCAGGTGTACTCGGTCACGAAGTGGTTCGGCCAGTACTCCGGCGTGCTCGCCAACACGCTCGCCGGCCGGGAGCTCGATTGGAACAATCCGGGTTACATCGTGCCGAACGCCGTGTACGCGAACGGCCAGCCCGACACGACGCACGTACTGGCCCAGGACTACTGGCACAACACGTTCTACGCCCAGGAGCCGGGCATCTTCAACGCGACGTACTTCAAGCTCCGCGAGGCCCGCTTGGCGTACACGCTCCCGCCCTCGGTCGCGCGCTTCCTTGGCTTCTCGGATGCGACCGTGGCGTTCGTCGGGCGGAACCTGCTCCTGTTCGCGAGACAGCCCACGATCGATCCCGAGACCGCATTCGACACGAGCAATCGTCAGGGTGTCGAGAACGGCCAGCTGCCCACCGCGCGCAGCATTGGCTTCACCATGTCCGTGCGGCCGTAGCCGCTGAGGAGAGACACTCATATGCGATACAAAATCCTGAGCGTCTTCGCCGCACTGGCCGCGATCACGGCTTGCGGTGACCTGACGTCTGTGAATCAAAACCCTAACGGCCCGGTCGACGTGCCGCCGCCATCCATTCTTCCCAATGTGATCCAGACGGTGGTGAACGGGGTCGACGGCGTGACCAGCCTGAACATCCGTGGCGGCGGCCTGTGGGTGCAGTATTACTCGGAAATCCAATACCGCGACGAGGACAAGTACATCGTCCGGTCCGGCACGAGCGGCGGCTGGGGGTTCTACAACGGCGCCCTCGAGGACGCCCAGCGCATGATCAACAAGGGCCTGACGAGCAGCGCGCCCAACTGGTCTGCGGTGGGCCGGATCATGAAGTCCTATATCTACAGCGTCATGACCGATGCCATGGGAGATCTCCCCTACTCCCAGGCGCTGAAGGGTGACACGGTACTTCACCCGACGTATGACACGCAGCAGGCCATCTACAATGCCCTGTTCACCGATCTGGCGCAGGCGAACACCGAGATCGATCTCGCGGCCAGCGCCGTCGGCTTTGCCGACGGTGACTTGATGTACAACGGCAACATGGCGAGATGGAAGCGGTTCGCCAACTCGCTCCGGCTGCGGCTGGCCATCCACCTGTCGAAGGCGGATCCGGTCAAGGCAGCGAGTGAAGCGGCGGCCGCCATTGCAGCGGGGGTGTTCACGAGCAACACCGACAACGCGCAGCTCATGTTCCTCGGGACGTCGCCGAACCGGAATCCGATTTACAACGACGCCCAAGGCCGTGACGACTACGGCATGAGCAAGACGTTCGTCGACTCGCTAACGAGCTTTGCGGACCCGCGCCTGCCGGTGTTCGCGCAATTGAACAAAGACACCATCGTCGCGAACCGGACGTACCAGGGTCTGCCCAACGGTCTGAACGACGGCGAAGGGGTCCCGCTGTTCTACATCTCGCGCTTCGGAGCGTACTGGCGTTCGACTGCAGCTGCGCCGATGCACCTGCTGACCTACTCCGAGGTGCTGTTCCTCGAGGCCGAGGCGGCGGAGCGCGGCTGGATTCCGGGTGGCAGCGCCGCAGCGGCGACGTACTACACCAACGCCATCACTGCGTCGCTGCAGCAGTACGGCATTGGGGCGGCCGCCATCGCGACCTATCTGGGACAGGCCAAGGTCGGGTACGATGCCGGCGGAACCACCCTCGGCGCGCATATGAACCAGATCATGTACCAGAAGTGGGTGTCGCTGTTCATGCAGGGCATGGAAGCCTGGACCGAAGTACGGCGCACCGGGATTCCGTCACTGATCCCGGGTCCACGCGCGGTGTTCGGTGCCGGCATTGCGGGGAACATCCCGCAGCGTCTGCCTTATGACGACAACGAGGCCGTGCTGAACGCAGCCAACCTGAGCGCCGCAGTCACGGCCCAGGGGTTCAGCGCCGGCAACGATATCCAGGCCAAGCTCTGGTTTGCGAAGTAGCCTCGCGTTCCAGTAGTCCGGCAAACGGAAGCCCCCGGGGCAGCATTCCCGGGGGCTTCTGCTTCAGAGACTCTCTCAAGTCGTGTCGGCGCGCGCCAGGAAGATGAGGATCAGGCCGTGGCCGCTGCCGGGATAGCCGGGGCGGGACGTCATGCCGAGGGGATAGACCTCGACGCGTTCGGTCTGCACTGCCTGGATCTGGATGAGCGGACAGGTATCGGTGGTGCGGGTGCCGTCGACATACACGTCGGGATCGTTGCTGCCTTCCATGCTGTCTTTGCCACGCAGCTCGAGCAATGGGCAGCGGGTGTACTGGGTCCAGCCGGTGATCCGCAGCTGCGGCATCGAGTGCCGGATGACGTCGAGCACCGAGCGACTCGGGTCGCCGGCCAAGGCGCGGCCCGTAATGATCAGACTTCCGGTCGTCGTGGGGGACAAGGGCCTGCCGCCGGGATCATTGGAACGGTCATACGCATGTGACGTTTGGCAACCGACGGCGACGACCACGAGCGCCCCGAGGCGCGAGAGCGAACGCAAAGGCAGCATGAGAGCCTCCTTCCGGAGTATGGCCCCCGGGCAGACAGTGTCAAGGTATACTTTGCGAATCTTATGTCCGCACCTTTGATGCCCCCGCTCCCTGCTCCCGCTGACCGCTGGGGCGAACGGTTGGTCCGGCGGTTGGGCCTGTGGAGCGCGGTCGCCGTGCTCGTCGGCTCGACGATCGGCAGCGGGATCTTCCGCACACCGGCGCGCATCGCCGCATACGTGCCCGCGCCGATCCCGATGTTCGGCGTCTGGGTGCTGGGCGGGCTGCTCGCGCTGTGCGGTGCGCTCACCTATGCCGAGCTCGCGGCGCAGTACCCGCGCTCGGGCGGAGTCTACGTCTATATCCGCGAAGGCTTCGGGCGGCTCCCTGCGTTTCTGTTCGGCTGGACCGAGCTCTTGCTGATTCGGGCGTCGGCGCTCGGGGCGATCGCGACACCGTTCGCGGAATACCTGCTCCGCTCGCTGGGCTACGACCCCAAGATCGAGCCCAACGCAACCTACGTCCATTACGTCGCGGCCGGGGCGATCGTCCTCACCGCGAGTCTCAATTACGTGGGCGTGCGCTGGAGCTCGCTCGTCCTCAACCTCACCACGGGGGCGAAGTACGGCGCGCTGGTGGTGCTCGTGCTGCTGGCGTTCGTGGTTGGGCGGGGCGAGTTCGCGCATTTCAGCCAGGCAGCAGGCATTGTCCAGCCGGCGTCGTTCGGGCTGGCGCTCGTCTCGGTCCTCTGGGCGTACGACGGCTGGGGCGACCTTTCGTTCGTGGGCGGCGAAGTGCGGGACCCCGAGCGCAACCTGCCGCGGGCGCTGGTGCTGGGCACGCTCAGCGTGATCGCGATCTACCTGCTGGCGAACGCCGCCTACCTGTATCTCATTCCCATCGCCCAGATGCGGCATTCGCCTCTGGTCGCGGCAGACGCGGCGCAGCTGATCGTGGGGCAGGTCGGCGTGGGCCTCGTGGCGGTGCTGGTGATGGTGGCCACGTTCAGCACGTTAGTGGGGTCGATCCTCACCTCGCCGCGCATCTTCTTCGCCATGGCGGACGACGGCCTGCTGTTCCGCCAAGTGGCGCGGGTGCATCCGCGGTTCCAGACGCCGTCGGTCTCGATCGTCGTGGCCGCGGCCCTCGGCGTGGTGTGGGTGCTGCTCCTGAACTTCGACCAGCTGGCAGACCAGTTCGTGGTCGCGATTTTCCCCTTCTATGCGCTCGCGGCCGCTGCTGTTTTTACGCTGCGGCGGCGCCAGCCTGCGCAGCCCCGGCCCGTCAAAGTGCTCGCATACCCGGTCGTGCCGCTGCTGTTTATCCTCGCCACCTTCCTCATCCTGGGGAACGCCCTGCGCGAGCACCCCGGCTCAACCGGACTCGCGTTCGGCGGCATCCTGCTGGGCGTACCCGTCTACTTCGCGTGGCTGCGCTGGCGGCCCGCGCCGCGCCCGACCTCGATCCACTAAGAAGAGAGGGGCGCGATTGCTCGCGCCCCTCAGTACAGACCGTCCGACCGTCCGACAGTCCGACAGCTACCAGTTGAACATGTACCGCACGCCCAGCTGCATCCGCCACACGTCGAGTGTGCTGACGTTCTTCTGGAACGACTGCGTAATCAGATTACGACCGACATTCGCAAGGGTGTAGGTTGGAGCGCCAGAAGCGTCGACACCGGTCGAGGATAGCGGCCGCGTCGTCACGAACCCTTGCGAGACCCCCCAGTCGCTCTTCAGCAGATTGGTGACGTTGAAGATGTCCAACCGTATTTGCAGGCTGTTCGCATTTCCTCCCAGGCGGCGCGAAACGTCCTGCGCGATGCTCAAGTCGGCTCGGAAGACCATCGGGAGAAAAACGGCGTTGCGTCCCGCATACTCGCCGCGGTGGCTGCTCAGGTAGGGATCCTGCTCGATGAAGGTCTCCCACGCCGCGGCTTGCTGCGCGGGCGTCCAAACCATGGTGTCCGCCGGTGTGGAGCTGAACCGCACGAACTTTCTGGAGAAGTTCATCTCACCCGCATTGCGTGGAATGTAGATCAAATCGTTCCCGGAAGCACCGTCCCCGTTCATGTCGCCATTGTAGACATAGCTGCCATTGCCCGGTCGCCGGTCTTCGAGGTAAAGACTGATGCTGGTCGGGCCGACGCCCACGAAGTCGCGCTCATAGCTGACGGCCCCGAAGAAGCGGTGGCCCGGCGCGAACTGTGAGTTGGCGACAATGGGATTGTTCGGATCGACCGCGATCGGGTTCCCTGTCCACGAGCCAGAAGCGATCGACCCTGGATCCACCGTATTCTTGCTAGTGCCGTAGCTCCAGCCGAGTTTCGCAAACAGCCCGCCCTTGAACGCGCGCTCCAGCGACGCCGCAACGTTCTCATAGTGGCCGATCCCCTGGTTCGTGAGCACAGTCGCGTCGCTGACGTTTTGGTAGATGCGACTGGCATTGCAACCAGGGGTCGAGCAGACCCACCGCGCCCTGCCATCCGGTCCGGTGAACGTGGTCTGAGGCGCCGGCAAGTTAGCGTTGATATACGCGATGCCGTTCACGTCCTTCGAATACATGTACTCCGCCGTGCCGGTGACACCCCACGGGAGCTGCTGGTCGACCGCGATGTTGCTGCGCCACAGCTGCGGGAACTTGAAATTCGGATCGGTGAGCGCGAGCTGGAAGTTCGCCGCTGGCGCCCCTGTGACGGTGGCCGGCTTGTACGCGTTCGGGTTGGGGTTGAACGGATACGCCGTCGTGTTGTCGACCTGGATGAAGCCTGTCAACACTCCGGTGTTGCCGACCTGGTTCGAGATCCAAACGTAGGCGGGTTGACCGGTGAAGATGCCGGTCCCCCCGCGAATCTGTGTGTTGTGCGTGCCTCCGACGTCGTAGTTAAAACCAAGCCGCGGTGACCACAGCAGGTTCGCCCCGGGGAGCGCACCGCTGTTGTAGTGGATCGGCGCGCCGTTCGCATTGCGGAACGTCATGGTGTCGGCGACCGCGTTGTCGTACGCCGTGTTCTTGAACGTCGGCACATCGACACGCAACCCGCCGGTCAGTGTCAGGTTCTGGGTCGGCTGCCATACGTCCTGGACGTACGCGCCGGAGTACAGCACATCGAGCGGCTGGACCGGCTCCGTCAAGCCGGGAATGTTCGCGTAGCGGTACTGGAAGCGCCGCAGCGTCACCGGCGACACCGTGCGCGCTGGATTCGCCAGATAACTGTCAGCCGCCGTGTAGAAGTCGGCCAGCGAGTTGAAAACGTAAACGCTTTGAGCGCCCGGGTAGAAGACGTTCTTCGAGTGATACTTCTGGACGCTCACCCCCAGCGTCACCGAATGCTTGGGCAGATAGAAGGTGAAGTTGTCCTGCAGCTGGTAGCTGTGATAGAGGAGCTTATTGTCGGGCGTGAAAGGTTCGAATCCAAACGTCGTGTAGTTGGGCTGGTTCGGTCCGGAAAGGATCTCCACTAACGGGAACCACGGCCCATCGACGTTCTTGCGGCTTTCGTCGCTGGTGTTGTACCCCACGATCAGGTTGTTCGCCTTGTTGCCGAAATTCGAGTTCCACTCGCCCACGATGGATCTTAGGTTCTCGAGAATCGCATAGTTCGAGTTTGCGAAGTTGAGCGACGTCAGATTACTGCGCCGGTTACCAAGACCGAGAGAGGCAGAATTCGAAAGCAGGACCGGAGTTTCCGAGTTCAGCAGATTGTACCGGACGCTGATCTTGTTATGGTCATTCAGGTTGTAGTCGAGGCGTGCGATGAAGCGCCGGGACGGCGTCTTGAAATCGTAGTTCTGATACGGCCCCGTGGTGTAGCTGAATTTCGACTGGAGGTACGCGCTTAGCGCGTCGAGGTCCGATGCCAGCACGCGAGTGACGTTCGATCCCGTATCGCCGGGAGCGCCGGTCGTCGCGCGAAACGTCGTGCCGGGGGCCGTGTTGGCGTCGTCCTCGAAACTGCCGAAGAAGAAGAGACGGTTCTTGATGATCGGACCGCCCAGAGCGATCCCGACATCATGATACTGGAACGTGCCGGGTTTGAATGTATTGGGCCCGGCTTGCGTCCCGACGAAACTGTTGCTGCGGCTGTTGTAGAACGCCGAGCCGGTGAACTGGTTGGTGCCGCTCTTGGTGACCATGTTGATTCCGGCGCCGACGAAGTTGCCCTGCCGCACATCATACGGCGCGATGTTGACCTGAATCTGCTCGAGCGCGTCCAAAGAGATCGGCGCGACACCGGTGCGGTCGCCGGGCTGGCCACCGAGGCCGAAGGAATTGTTGAAGTACGATCCGTCGATCGTCATGTTGTTCAGCCGGTTGTCCTGCCCGGCGAAGGAGACGAACGAGAACGCCCCCGACGAAGACGGCTGCGAGATCCCGCTGTACTGCGGCGTGAGCCGTAGCAGGTCTTCGACCTTGCGACTGATGGTCGGCAAATGTTGCAGTTGGTCCGTCGACACGGTCGTCGCGGCGCCGGTCCGGCCGGCGCTGAACACCGCGCCGGTCGTCGTCACGACCGTTACCGGATCGAGCTGCACGCTCGCTTGCGCGAGACGGAACTGCAGATCGCTCGTCACTCCCAGCGTCACCGTCACGCCATTCTGGACTTCCTGGCGATAGCCGACCCGCGAGGCACTGACCCGATAGGGCCCCCCTACCCGCATCCCAGGGATCGTAAATCGCCCGTCCGCCCGCGTGACCGCGGCGTACGTCGTGCCCGAGGGGCCGTGAACCGCGACGACTCGCGCGCCATCCAGGGGACCGCCGCCGGTGGAATCGCTCACGATGCCGGCGATCGCGCCGGTGGTGACGCCCTGCGCAAACGCCGCGGGGATGGCAAACATCGAAACAGCCGCCGCCGCCAAAACGGCGCGGCCAACGCTGACGATCCAACGCATGGATGGACCTCTCCTGAGAGGGAACGAATGCAGGGTGGTGGTGCCCATCGAGACCGGTGAGAAAGTGGTCCCGATCAGAAACCGCGTCAAGGACGTTAGGTGGGTGCTTTGCGCAGCAGATACACGGCCGCGACAGCGACGAGAATATTGGGAGTCCACGCCGCGAGCATCGGCGGCAGCACGCCCCCCGCGCCGACCGCTTTCGCCAGCTGAAACATGAGCAGCACGATGAACGTCGTCGCGAGACTCGCCGCCACGCCCCACGCCGCGCCGCTCTTCGGATTCGAAATGGCGAGCGGCGCGCCGAACAGCGCGATCAGCACACAGATGAAGGGAATCGCGATCTTGAGCGCGAGCTCGACCTGCAGTTTCTTGGCATTCGACCCGCTGCGCGTCAGCGCGTCGATGTAGCGCCGCAGCTCCCCATAGCGCATCTCGTCGGGCGCCTTCGGCTCGGCCAGCAGATCGACGGGGCGCTCCCGCAGCGTGCGGGAATGCAGCGAATCGAATTCGAACGCCGTCTCGCCGCCGGGCTCATTGCCGGCGAGATAGCGCACCGTGCCACGGTGCAGCGTCCAACGCGGCTGGCGTGCCGCTTTCCCGGTGTCGCTGTAGATCGCGCGCTGCGCCGCCACCACAATCGTCGGGTAGGTGGCTCCGGCGCCCTCGCGCTCCAGCATCAAATCGGTCATTTCCCGCGTCTTCAGCTCGAGCGAGCGGATCGCATACACCCACCCACGGTCCGCCCGATACACGAAGTTGTAGCGCGAGCTGGTCGAGCGAATCGCCTTCTCGCCCAGCATCCCCAGGCGGTGGGACGTGGCCACTGGGGCGATCTCGGCGAGCAACAGCCCAGCGGCGAACGCGGCGCCCGCGGCGGCGAAGAGCGGGAGCACGAGCCGGTGGAAGGAGATCCCCGAGGCTTTCGCCGCGGTCAGCTCGGAATGGCGGCCGAGCGCGCCGACTGTGAACACGGTCGCGAACAGCACCGCGACCGGCAGGATGAGGAACATCTTCTCGGGCAAATCGAAGACGTACGACCACGCCACGACGCCTGGCTTGATGCCGCGGCCCAGATAGGTGTCGAGCCTGTCGGTTAGATCGATCACGATGACGAGAATCGGAAAACCGAGCAGCGTGATGAGGAAAACACGAAGCCACTCGCGGAAGAGATACCGGTCCAGCGTCAGGAACGTGAAATGCGGGATGTGGAATGCGGAACGAATGTTCACAGGCGAATCCGCAGTTTGGGAATCCACCCGAGCAACATCTGTTTGACCTCCTCCCAGTCGCCGCCGTGCGCCGTACTCCCCGCATGCCGCGCCGTCCAGAGCAGCGGGATCGAGACGATCAGGAAAATAAGATTCGGCGTCCACATCGAGAAGAAGGGCGGCACGATCAGCCGGTCACCAAATTCCTCGCCGCCGATGAGGCCCACGTAGTAGACCGAGAACACGGCCAGGCTGGTGCCGATCACGAGTCCGACACCGCCACGCGGATAACGAATAGCCAGCGGCACGCCGAGCAGCGCGAAGATCACGCAGGCCGCCGAGATGGCGAGCTTCTTCTGAATCTCGACCTCGTAGATCGCGGCGCGCTGGCGCGCGGTGCGGAGTCGCTGCGCGTAGGCGGCCGGCGTCGTCACGTCCTGGACGACCCTCGCCGGGGGCGGGGGCGCCGCTGCTCCCGTCCCGGGCTCTGCGGCGCGGGCGGGGCGGGGCGAGCCGGGCAGGAGCCGCTGCAACACCCCGAGCACCCGGCAGTACGTGCTCGGGCGCGGTGACGTCGTGTCCGCCGCCATCGGCCGGAGCGGCGCCAGTTTGCTGGTGCGGCGGAGCTCGCCCGCGACGGCGTTGAGCGCGTCGATCCGGACGCGCTCGAGGTCCTGGCGCGCCCGACCGACGACGTCCTGCATCGCGCAGATTCCCATCTCCCGGTCGCTGCGATACTCATCGTTCTTCGTCGTTTCGAAGGTGTTGCTGACGCCGGCGACCTTGATGCGATTGATCGTGTAGAACGTGCGGTTGAAGTGCTTGGGATCGGTGCGCCGGATCTCGTGCACCTCACCGTCGCGCAGCGTCAGATAGAGGTCGGTACCGCCGCCGCTATAGGCCATCCGCCCCGAATCCGCCATGATGATGCGCCGCCGGTCGGGATCCTGTAGATCATAGATCGTCACGTCGTTGAGCGTACTTGCGGCGGCGTCGATGCGGGTCGCGCGCAAGAAGAACTGGCCGGGCACGACCTCGTTGATCACCTGTTCTTTCAACTGAAACGTCGGCTTCTTGCGCTGGATATCGACCAGGAGGGTCCGCAGCGTGTGATTGGAGCGCGGCAGGACCTGATCATTCCAGAGCAGCGAGACGACGCCCATCAGCGCGGCGCCGCCGAGGACGGGCGCGAGGATTTGGCCGATACTGATGCCATTCGCTTTCATCGCGGTGACTTCGTTGTCGGCGGCGAGATGACTGAACGTGTACAGCACCGCGACGAGCACCGCCATCGGGAGCGTCATCGCGACGATGAACGGAATGGAGAGCGCGAACACTTCGAAGATCGCGCCCCACGGCAGCCCCTTGCCCACGAAGTTGCCGAACTGTTTCGCGACCTGATTGACGAGCATCGCACACGTGAGCGCCGCGATCGCGTAGCCGAGCGGAGGAAGATGTTGCCGCAGGATGTAACGGCTGAGGATGCGCACGATTGGTCGCGCCATTATATTCGGAACCCCAAGTCTCTACAAGGGATGCGGCGTCTTGCGCAGATAGTTGGACTCGCCCTCACGCTCGTCGTACCCCGGGTTCATGCGCAGGCTCCTGTGTACACGTTTGGCGTGCCGCCGCTCGTCGGGCCACGCCAGCCGGCGCTGGCGCCCGGCGGCCGATTGGGCGTGCGCGTCCCGCCTTCACTGATCGCGCGCGCGTGGGCCGAGCGCGTAATCGCGCGACGTCGTCCATTATTTTCGCCGCCCTTCGCCGCCCCTTCGCCGCCCTTCGCCGCCGCCGTTAACGCCGCCCCGTCGCCGCCCGTTGTTTCGGCCCCGCCCACTGCTCCACCACCTGTCGCCGAGTTGGGCATGAACCTCAATCTGCGACTGGAGCTCAAGGCGGATCAGTTCCGCAACCTGCGGTGCACATCGCAGGAGCAGCAAGGCGCGCTCTCCGGCTGCAGCGCCGGTTTTCCGACCATCACTCCCAACCCGCAGTATGCCATCCGCACCGCCGGCATCGTCGGCCAGCGGCTCCATGTCGATGTGGATTTCGACAGCCAGCGCGAGTTCGATGCCAACAACAACCTCCACGTCTGGTACGAGGGCCTGGAAGACGAGATCCTGCGGCGCGTCGAAGCCGGCAATGTGACGTTCCAGGCGCCGCCGTCGCGCTTCATCACCGCGGCTATCCCTGCGAACAATTTCGGTGTGCAGGCGATCGCGCAGGTCGGTCCCGTGGAGTTTCGCGGGATCGTCGCGCAGCAGAAGGGCAACATCGTGAAGGACCGGTTCTACACGGTCGGCGACGTGACGAGTCAGCCGCTCGATCGCGAGGCGCGCGATCTCGACTATGAATCTGGCCGGTTCTTCTTCGTCATCGATCCGGCGGCTGTCCCCGGATATCCCGCCCTCGACATTCTGCGACTCGACCAAATCCCGAGGCCCGATTCCCTCAGCGTCGGCGCCCTGCGCGTGTACCGCCGCCGCGCCATCCCGCCGAGCTCGAGCGGCAATCAAAACGCGGGCGGCGTGCGCGCCGTGGCCTGCGGGCCGGGACTCACCGCCATCGATTGCCGCGCGCAGCGCGAAGGCCCGTTCGAGTGGGAAGTCCTGCTGGAGGGGAAGGACTATTACGTCGATCCGACGGGGACGTGGTTCGCACTCGCCAACCGGCTCGACCAGAGCGACTACCTCGCCGTCTCCTACATCACGGCGAGCCGCAGCGATTCGATCGGCACCTTTCCCGTCGCGGCGCGCACCGACACCGCAGTGGTCGATACGCTGCGGCTTGTGTACGACCCCAAGCCGGGGGTGAGCGCGGCGTCGCCGTCGTTCCGCTTCGAGATCCGCAACGCCTATCGGGTCGGAGGACGGGAAATCGATCGGAGCAGCGTCGCGCTCTCGCTGAGCGTGAACCAGCGGGAACGGGGACCCACCGGCGACACCTATCTGCAGCAACTGGGGGTGGCGCTGGCGAACGACCCCACGCAGTTCGACCAGTACAACCGCCTGTTTCCGCGGCTCCGCGATCCGAATCAGGGCGATCCGGTGCGCGATCTGTTCATCGTGTTCCCGCACCTCGCGCCGTTTGCCGATTCCAGCAAGCTGACGGCGACGGAGCGCAACGATTCGCTGTATCGCACGCCCCGCGCGTACCTCGCCACGCAGGGACCGCCGTCGGTTTTCGCGCTCCGGCTGCAACTGCAGGCGACCACGTCGCCCGACCGCTCGATGCTCGCGCTGAACAGCTTCCAGATCCGCGAAGGCAGCGAGCGGATCTACGTGCGCAACACCCTGCTCACGCGCGAAACCGACTACACGATCGACTACACGACGGGCCAGGTGCAGTTCAAGAATCCCGATGCCCTGTTTCAGGGAGGGGGAGGAGCGGTACAAGTGCGGGCGCAGTTCGAAGAGCGCGCGGCGTTTTCCCTCGCGCCCACCACCACCTACGGCCTGTCGGCGCGCTACGACCTCGGCGCGACCGGGCAGGTAAACCTGCTGGGTATTTTCCAGCGCGAGCAAAGCACGTTCACGAGGCCACCCCTCGGATTCGAGCCGGCGGCGGGATTCATCGGCGGCATCTCGACGCAGCTGCGATTCCAGCGCGGCTCCTCGGCCCTGAGCATCAACGGCGAGCTGGCCCTCTCGAAGCCCTCGCCCAACCGCTTTGGCCTGGCGTATATCGAGGAATTCGAAGGCTCGGCCGCGCGCTCCATCAACCTCGCCGACAACGCATGGCACTGGGGGAGCATCCCGACGTCCGTGCGCGGCGTCGAGCCACTCGGCTTCAATGCCGGATTCGATCCGAATCATGCCGCCTTCCTCACCTGGCAGAGCCTGCCGTACACGCTCAGCAACAATGGACTCGTGCCGCGCCAATTCCTGCCGCAGCAGATCGACCCGACCCTGCGGTTCACCGGCCAGGGGCAGGCCGCCGAGCCGGTGCTGTGGTTGACGCTGAAGCCGGACTCCCTCCTGGGACTGGCGAATCAGGCCGGAGTTCCGAACTGGACGCGGCCGCCACAGAACGCCCCGCGCTGGCGCTCGATCACGCAGGCCCTGTCGGCGACCGGAGTCGATCTGTCGCGTGTCGAGTTCCTGGAATTCTGGGTCTGGGAGGACGCGCCGCGCACCGCGCGCGCCAATGGCGCGACTGTGCTGTTCGACTTCGGCGGCGTGTTCGAGGACGCGCTCGCATTCGTGCCGGACTCGGTTTTCGTGACAGGAGCGGATACCACGTATCGCGGCGCGCGGCGCGCAGGCGCAGGCCGCCTGGACTCCGAGCGCGATCCGCGGACGCAGACGTGGAGCGCGACCCTGAACGACGAAGGCATCCTGTCCGATCGCGTGGTGGACGGGATCGTCGATGCGACGCGCGGAGTCGTCGTGGACACGCTGCCGCTTTGCTCGGCGACGCAGAACGGTCAATTCATCCCGTTCCTGTTCGGCGACATTCGGTCGCGGTGCGGGCGGCACAACGGCGCAGTGGATACCGAGGATCTGGACGGCGACTTCGTGCTCGACTCAACGAGCGGTGTACGCACCGCCGAGAGCTTCGTGCGGTACGTGTTTCCGATCGGGGACGACCGGTTCTTCGTCCGCAATGGCGGAATGGACGGGGTCGGCGGCGCGCAATGGCGCTTCTACCGCATTCCGTTCCGCACCGACACGCTGCAGATCGGCAATCCGAGTCTCCGGCAAATCCAGTCGCTTCGCATCACGATTGTGGCGCCCGCCCCAGCGGGTGGCGGCCCCGAGGCGGAGCTGCCGTTCGCCCTGTCGCGCGTGCGCTTGGTCGGGAGCACCTGGGTGAAGCGCGCCGACACGCCGATCCTGGGCATCGGCGGCGAGCGCGGGACGGGCACGGGAGAAATGGTGGCGTCGGTGGTCAGCACGGAGAACCAGGACCTCGGCTACACGCCGCCGCCGGGCGTCGTGGACGAAGCGGGCCAGAAGAACGCGACCTTTCAGATCGGGGCGACCGAGATCAACGAGCGTTCGATGCGGCTGCTCGCCAGCGGACTCGGTCTGGGCCAGCGCGCCGAAGCGTATCTCCGCTTCACCACGGAAGGCGACAAGAACTTTCTCAAGTATCGCACGCTGCGGGTGTGGGCGCGCGGCCGCGGCGTCGGGTGGGAGGACGGCGACCTCGAGTTCTTCCTCAAGGCCGGGAAGGACCAAAACAATTTCTATATGTACCACGCACCGGCGAAGACGACTTCATGGGAGCCGGAGGTCGTGGTGCAGTTCGAGCGCTGGCTGGGGCTGCGCGCGCGCATCGAACAAGCATGGCTGTCGGGGGACAGCGCCCACGTTTATCCCGGTTGTCCCGATTCGATGCTCGTGCCGAAGGACGGCGCATTCGTGATGTGCGACGGCCCGTACATCGCGCACGTGCGCGACCCCGGCACCGCGCCGCCGAATCTGGCGCGCGTGCAGGAAATCGCCGCGGGGATGTGGCGCATCCAGACAGCGGTGGTCATCGATCAGGCGGAATTGTGGGTGGACGACATCCGGCTGGGCGACGTCGTGCGTGAGACCGGCGCGGCCGGCGCCGTGGACATCGCGCTCGCCGCGGCCGATGTGGCGGATCTCGCGCTCAGCCTGTCGCGGCGGGATGGGAACTTTCGGCAGCTCGCGGAGGATCCGTCGTACTCGACCGACAACTCCGCCACGGTCAGCGGCACGGTGCGCATGGACCGCTTCCTGCCGGATCGCTGGGGGCTCTCCATTCCCGTCACGTTCCAGCGCACGCTCACCGGCAGCGAGCCGTTCTATCTGAGGGGCACCGACATTCGCGCCGACGCGCTGCAAAGTCTCCGCACGCCTCACAGCGGCGCGGCGAGCTACGGGTTTTCGGCGCGTCGCGTTCGCCAGGCGGGCGGCAGGCTCGGGCGCTGGCTGCTCGATCCGCTGTCGGTGACCGGCGCGTACGCGAGTGGGGATACGCGGGCGTCCTTGTCGCGGGCCAGCTCGTCGGACTACGCGTTCAATCTCGACTACACCGCGTCGCCCAACGCCACGCTGCTCAAGGTGGCGGGGCTCGCGCTGCGTCTGAATCCGTCGCGGATCCATTTTCGCTCGGGCCTGATCGGCAGCGACGCGCAACGCTTCACGTTTCTCGTGCCGATCGCGCAACGTGCCGACACGGCGCCGCCCGCGATCTCGCGGACGCGACTGTGGCAGAATTCTGGCGGCGTGCAGCTCACGCCCTTGGCCGGCGTGCAGCTCGGCGTCGATGCGGTGTCGACGCGCGATCTGCGCGATTATGGGGACTCGACTACGATGGGCCGGCTGATTCGCCAGCAGCGCGCATCGCTGTTCGGCAGCGACATCGGTCTGGAAACCCAGCGGTTGCTCACGACGTCGCTCGCGCTCACGCCCCGCGTCGTGGGAGGCTGGTTCCGGCCGCGGGCCACGGTCGGATCTTCCTTCACGTTCACGCGCGATCCCAACGCGCGCCAGCCGGCACGTACCGAGGGTGATACCGCGGGCAAGTTTCGCGTGCCAGCCGCGTTCAGCAACGGGCGCCGGATCGAAACCGGCGCCCAGCTCGACGCGCACCGCCTGGGGCAGGCGATCTTCGGCGACTCGTCGGCGCTGGCCGCGTGGCTCGGCCGTATCACGGGACTCGATGTGAGCTACAGCGCCCAGGAGGGGTCGACGTTCGGCCGGGCGACGGACGCCCCGGATGCGAGCTATCAACTGGCGCTGGGTGGATTCGGCGGCTTCCGCCAGGTGGGCGGATTGCTCGCCACCGCGGCGGCACAGACCAGGACGCTGTCGACCGGTGGCGCGGCCATCTTGCCGCTGGGCCTGCGCGCCAACGTGACGTACCGGCTGACGCGAGGCGTGCTCTGGACGCTGCGTGCCGACGAGCAGGTACAGACCACTACCCGCGCGGTGGACTGGCCGAACGGCTCGATGAGCTGGACCGTCTCTCCCTCGCGCCAGCTGATCGGCCGGATATTGACCAACATCAATGTCCGGGTGGGGTATCGCCGGTCGGAGTCGGTGAACGAGCAACCGGGCTTCGACTCGCCCGGGACCGTCACGCTGAACAGCACGATCGAGAAGGCGTTTACTCCCGCGGCATCGTTCACCTGGGTAGGCGGCGTCTTCACGAGCTTCGACATGTCGCGGACATCGTCGGATCGTGTGAGCGCGGGAAACCTGTTTCGCAGCGAGCGCAACGCGCTGAACACGACCGTCACCTTCTCGTTCCGCCCTCCGACTCGGGGCCGCTGGCGGTCTAACATCCGCACCACGGCTGGATATTCCGTGGCGGACAACACGACCTGCCTGCGCCGCGCAGGGCAGATGCCTTGCGTCCCCTATGTGGACAGCAGGCAGTCACAAGCCCAGCTTACGTTGGACACCGATCTCCCGACCAACATGAGCGCGGGACTCCAGATGGCTTACGTACTGAATGAAGAGCGGCAGACCAACCGGAAGATCTCGCAGTTCGTGATCACGGCGTTCGTGCAACTATCCACTAGTGTGGGACAGATTCGATGAAGCGCTTCGTGCGTGGTGCGTGGTACGTGGTCGTCTTCGTGGCGCTGGGGTGCCAAGCGCGAGCGGGAGACGGGGGCAGCAAGAGCCCGGTCGAATTCAACGGACGGACCGCGCTCACCTACGTCCAGCGACAGATGTCGTTCGGCCCGCGGATCCCCAATAAACCCGGTCATCAGCAGGAAGCCGACTGGCTTCTCGCCGAGCTGCGGGCGCGGGCGGATACGGTGATCGTGCAGGAGATCAACCATCGCTTGCGTAACGGCGAGGTGCTGCATCTGCGAAACTTCTTCGCGCGCTTTCGCCCGCAGGCGACCGAGCGGGTACTGTTCCTGGCGCATTGGGACACGCGACCGATGGCGGACAAGAGCGCCAACCTCGCCCAGCAGCGCATGCCGGTCCCCGGCGCCGACGACGGCGCCTCGGGCGTCGCCGTGCTCCTGGGCGTCGCGGATGCGCTCAAGGCTCGGCCACCCGCCAGCGGCGTCGATCTCCTGTTCGTCGACGGGGAAGACTACGGAGACTTTGCCGACACGAGCGATGTGCTCATCGGGTCGCGCTGGTTCGCGGCGCACCAGCCCCCGGGCTATCAACCGCTGTTCGCCGTGCTGTTCGACATGGTGGGCGACAAGGACCTCCAGATCTATCAGGAAGGTCAGTCTCTCGCGTTCGCGCCCGAGGTGGTGCAGCGCGTGTGGCGGGTCGCCGCCGAGCGCGGTCACGATCGGCAATTCATTCCGAGCGTGCGGCACACGCTGACCGACGACCACGTCTCGTTGCAGAAGGCAGGGATTCACGCGATCGACGTCGTGGACTTTGACTATCCGTACTGGCACACCACCGAGGACACGATCGACAAGGTCAGCGCGGAAAGTCTGCAGATTGTTGGTGATGTCGCCGTTGCTTTGATACGACAATAGAACCGGACGTCCCCATCTTGGGGGATGGATGATCGCCGTGCCGCCTTGCTGCTCGCCTGCCTGGCGCTCGCCGGCGCCGGCGTTCGCCACTTCCTCTCGCCCTCTCCGTCAGCTCCACCAGGTGACGTCCAACTGCAGTCTTCGTCGATCCCACGTCCCAATGCGTTGCGCGAGACTGCCCGCCGCGCGGCTCAGCTCTCCCGTCCGCTCTTGCCGGGAGAACGAATTGATCTCGATAACGCGGACGTGAGCGACATCACACGATTGCCGCGCGTTGGTCCGGCGCTCGCGCAGCGCATCGTCGCCTGGCGCACCGAGCACGGTCCATTTGGCAGTCTCGCGCGCCTCGACAGCGTGCCTGGCGTGGGTGCCAAATTATTAGACGCGATCCGTCCTTTCGTCATTCAGCCTTGACCCGGCTAACCCCGACTCCCATTTTAGTCCCTTCAAATTCAACGAGTTGCGTACGGCGAGCGTTGCGATCACCCAGGACAAGCTCGGCGAGATTCTTGTCCGTGAAGGCCTGATCACCCAGGAACAGCTCAGAAAGGCCCTTCTGGAGCAGAAGAACTCCGGGATGCGCCTGGGCTATACCCTGGTCAAACTGGGTTTTATAGAGGAAACCGAGGTCAGCAAGATGCTGGCCCGGCAGTACCGGATGCCGGCCGTCGACCTGTCGCGCTTCGAGGTCGACCCCAAGATCCTGAAGCTCCTGCCCCCCGACATCGCCACCAAGCACACCGTCCTCCCCCTGAAACGGGAGGGGAGGACCCTCACGGTGGCGATCGCCGATCCCAACAACGTGACGGCGATTGAGGACATCAAGTTCATCACGCGGTGCGACGTCTTCCCGGTCATCGCCGGCGAATACACGCTCCGCAACGCGATCGATCGCTATTACCAGCAGTCCGACGCCCAGCTCCAGAGCCTGCTCAAAAGCGTCGAGCAGGAAGAGGATCTCGAGGTGGTGGAGGATCAGGCGGATGAGGACGTCAAGGCGCAAGACCTGGCCGACGACGCCCCCGTCGTGAAGCTGATCAACGGGCTGCTGACCGACGCCGTGAAGCGCGGGGCGTCGGACATCCACATCGAGCCGTTCGAGCACGAGATGCGGGTGCGGTACCGCGTCGACGGTGCCCTGCAGGAAGTGATGAAGCCGCCCGTGAAGATGCGCGCCGCGCTCACCTCGCGCGTGAAGATCATGGCGCAGCTCAACATCGCCGAGCGCCGCGTGCCGCAGGACGGACGCATCAAGCTCAAGATGGGCGCGCGCGTCATCGATTTCCGCGTGTCGACGCTGCCCGTGCTGTTCGGCGAGAAGATCGTGCTCCGGATCCTCGACAAGGGCAACCTGACGCTGGACCTTAAGACATTCGGCTTCGAACCCAGGTCGGAAGCCGATCTCCTCAAGGCCATCCTCAATCCGTACGGGATGGTCCTGGTGACGGGGCCCACAGGCTCCGGCAAGACAACGACGCTATACTCGGCGCTCTCACGAATCAATCAGATCGACGTGAACATCATGACGGCCGAGGATCCGGTCGAATACAACCTGCTCGGCATCAATCAGGTGCTGGTGCGGAACGAAGTCGGGATGACGTTCGCGGCGGCGCTGAAGGCGTTCCTGCGCCAGGACCCGAATATTATCATGGTCGGCGAGATCCGCGATCTCGAAACGGGTTCGATCGCGATCAAGGCGTCGCTCACGGGCCACCTCGTGCTCTCGACGCTGCACACCAACGACGCGCCCTCGACCATCACGCGTATGGTGGACATGGGCATCGAGCCGTTCAACGTCGCGAGCGCCGTGAACCTGATCGTCGCGCAGCGGCTCGTGCGGCGTATCTGCAAGGAGTGCAAGCAGCAGCACGAGTACTCGCCCGAGGAGATGCACGCCTTCGCCATCGACAAAAAAGAAGGGCCGTTCTTCAAGGGCGCCGGCTGCGACACGTGCGCCGGCACCGGATACCGCGGGCGCCAAGGCCTGTACGAGGTCATGGCGCTGACGAGTCCGCTGCGGCGCGAGATTCTGAAGGGCGCATCCACCGAAGAGCTGCGGGATCTCGCGGTCAAGGAAGGGATGCTGACGCTGCGCATGGACGGCATGCTGAAGGTGAAGAAGGGTATCACGACGCTCGAAGAAGTCGTCAAAGAAACCGCTGCGGGATAAGGAGAGGAAGCAATGCCAATCAACCTCCGCGCGCTCCTCGAGGAGATGATCGAGAGGGACGCTTCCGACCTCCACCTGGTGGCGGGCGAGCGGCCGAAGATGCGGGTGGACGGCGACATCGTGAACTCCTCGAGCGAAGAAGTCATGACGCCCAAGGACACGCTGTCGCTCGCTTACTCCGTGCTGACCGAGAACCAGAAAAAGCGCTTCGAAACGGAGAGCGAGCTCGACTTCTCCTTCGGCATCCAGAATCTGGCGCGCTTCCGCGGCAACGTCTTCAAGCAGCGCGGCTGCGTCTCCGTGGTGATCCGGCAGATCCCGTTCAGCGTGAAGACGTTCCAGGAGCTCGGCCTTCCCGGGGTCGTGGCGCAGCTGGCGGACCGGCCGCGCGGCCTCGTGCTCGTCACGGGTCCCACCGGCTCGGGCAAGAGCACCACCCTCGCCGCGATGATCGACAAGATCAACAAGGAGCTGAAAGGCCACATCATCACGGTGGAGGACCCGATCGAGTTCATCCACCGCCACCAGGCGTGCATCGTCAACCAGCGCGAAGTGGGGACGGATACCAACAGCTTCCAGGCCGCGCTCAAATACGCGCTCCGGCAGGACCCCGACGTCGTGCTCATCGGCGAAATGCGCGACCTGGACACGATCCAGGCAGCGCTGACCATCGCGGAAACCGGCCACCTGGCCTTCGCGACGCTCCACACCAACTCCGCCGCCGAGTCGATCAACCGTATCATCGACGTGTTTCCGTCGCACCAGCAGTCCCAGGTCCGGGCGCAGCTCGCGTTCGTGCTCGAGGGGGTGCTGACGCAGACGCTGCTGCAGCGGGCCAAGGGTCGCGGCCGCGTCATGGCCGCCGAAATCATGATCTGCACGCCCGCCATTCGCGCCCTGATCCGCGACGACAAGGTCCACCAGATCGAGTCGTCGATGCAGGCCGGAAAGAAGTATGGAATGCAGACGCTGAACGACGCGCTCTATCAGCTGTACATGGCGCGCGAGGTCACCAAGGACGAGTGCCTGCGGGTGACGTCCAAGCCCAACGATTTCCTGCGATCCATCGGCGAAACGCCCCCGGACGAGAAGGACGGTCCGCCGGTCACGGCCGGGCTGCCGAAGGGCGCTCCACCCAAGGTCGCCGTGCGCCCGTGAGGCGCGGCGCGGAGGGATAGATCATGCCGGTCTTCGAATACACCGCGCGCAACCTGAAGGGCGATCTCGTTCGCGACAAGATCGATCTCGCGTCGCGCGACGACGTCATCTCCCATCTGCGCAAGAACCGCATGGTCGTCGTGCAGGTCCGCGAGGCCAAGGGCGGTGGCGTCAACCTCGCGGCGTTCTTCAAGGCGGGCGTGAAGACGCGCGACGTCGTAATCTTCACGCGCCAGTTCTCCACCATGATCAACTCCGGCCTGCCGCTGGTACAGGCGCTGGACATCCTGTCGCAGCAGACCGAGAACAAGGTGCTGGCCGATATCACCCGCGCGGTCGTGTACGATGTCGAAAGCGGCCACACGCTCGCCGATGCGCTCCGCAAGCACCCCAAGGCGTTCAGCGATCTGTACGTGAACATGGTAGCGGCCGGTGAGGCGGGCGGTATTCTCGACACCATCCTGCTGCGCCTCGCGACGTTCCTGGAGAAGAATGACTCCATCATCCGCAAGGTGAAAGGCGCGATGATCTACCCCGCCGTGATCTTCTCGGTCGCGGCGATCGCCGTCGCCGTACTGCTCATCTTCGTGATCCCGACGTTCCAGAACATGTTCGCGTCGGTGAACCTCGCGCTGCCGCTGCCGACCCGCATCGTGATCGGCGCGAGCAACGTCCTCAAGAACTTCTGGTGGGCGATCATCGGCGCCGGCATCTTCGCTGTCGTGGGCGTGAATCGCTACTACAAGACGACGGCCGGGAAGCTCCAGATCGACAAGCTGCTGCTCAGCCTCCCCGTGCTCGGCGACCTGTTGCGCAAGTCCGCGGTGTCGCGCTTTACGCGGACCCTCGGCACGCTGATCTCGTCGGGTGTGTCGATTCTCGACGGCCTCGAAATCACCGCTCGGACCGCCGGCAACATGGTCATCCACAACGCCGTGATGGAATCGCGCGCCTCGATCGCGGGCGGTGAAACGATCGCCGCGCCGCTACAAAAGTCGAAGGTCTTCCCACCGATGGTGATTTCGATGATCGCCGTGGGTGAACAGACGGGCGGTCTGGACGAGATGCTCACCAAAATCGCGGACTTCTACGACGACGAAGTCGACGCCGCCGTCAGCGCGCTCCTCTCGTTGCTCGAGCCGATCATGATCGTGGTGCTGGGTGTCATCGTCGGAGGTATGGTCGTGGCGATGTACCTGCCGATCTTCGATATGGTGAACGCGGTGCAATAGGCGTTAGACGGTTAGACGGTTAGGCGGTTGGAAGACGGCTCGGTAACCCGGGCCGTTTTCTCTTTCCAACCGGCTAACCGTCCAACCGCTAACCGCCCTTGTTGTGAGCCCAACTATTGCATTTCGCCACACCGCCGCCAATAATGCCCCCCCATGCGTTGGCTAGGCGTCAAATCGTCGGTCATCCCAACCACGCGCGAGCTCCTCCGCCTCGTCTACGTGGGGCGGATGTGCCTGGCGATCGCCATCTATGTGACGACCGCACTGAAGGTCCGCGTGGCGGCCCCGCTCGATATCCTGGCTACGTCGCTGATGCTCGTCACGGCCGCCGCCGTGACGGTCGCCTCCTACTGGCATACGCATTTCCGGCGGAGGATCCCCGGTCCGACGTTCCTGTATCTCCAGGCGCTCTTCGACGTCGTCCTGATCACGGCCGTCGTCCACATGACCGGTGGTGCCGAGAGCGACTTCGCGAGCCTGTACGTCATCCTGGTCGCGGTCACGGCGTTGCTCATGCCGCCGGCCAACGCCGGACTGGTCACGCTGTTTGCCGGCCTCGTCTACTTCGCGGACGTCTTCTGGGGTCACGGGGCGGCGGTCGCTGCCACCGTCTGGATCCAGCTGGTCGTGTTTGGCCTCGTGGCCGCGGTGATGGCGTACGTGGCCAGCCGCGTGAACGTCATGGGCGCCGAGCGCGAAGCCCTCGCCGCGGAGGTGCGCCAGGTCCAGCTGGAAGCCGATGACGTGCTGCGCAACATCCGGACGGGCGTGATCACGGTGGACGCCGACGGGCGGCTGCTCTACGCGAATCCCGCGTCCGAAGACATCCTCGGGTTCAAGGCGCGCGAATGGCTGGGCCGCGCCGTCATGCCCGAGTTCGCCCGGTCAGCGCCGGAATTCTGGGCGGCCGTCACATCGACCGCGCGGCGCGGCGTGCGCTTGATGCGGGTCGAAGCGACGGTCCATCGGCCCGATCGCAGCTTTCCCATCGGCGTCACGACCACGACCCTCGACGGGCCGGTCGGCGCGCGCCCTCGCGTCTCGGCGATCTTCACCGATATCTCCGACTCCAAGCGCCTCGAGGAGCTGCACCTGCGCGCCGAGCGGCTCGAGGCGGTTGCCGAGCTCTCCTCAAGCCTTGCGCACGAGATCAAGAATCCGCTGGCGTCCATTCGGAGCTCCGTGGAGCAGCTGGGTCGCTCGTCGCGTGCCAATCCGGACGAAAAGTTCCTCGCCAATCTGATCGTGCGGGAGAGCGACCGCCTGTCGCGCCTGCTCTCGGAGTTCCTCGACTTCTCGCGCGTGCGCGTGACGGAATGCCGGCCGATGGATCTGCATCAGGTCGCCCAAGCGGCGATCCGTCTGGTTCGCCAGCACCCCGATTGCGCGGCCGGAGTGAAGATCACCCTCGAGGGTGGACCGACGCCGATGGAAGGCGACGAGGATCTGCTGCATCGCGTGGTCTCGAACCTCGTCCTCAACGCCGTCCAGGCGGCCGGCTCCAGCGCCGCGGTCAAGGTGCGTACCGGACGGGCGGCGGCAAATGAGCTGCCCGGAGGGGCGGGCATCGATAACCCGGTGGCGTTGCGCGTGAGCGATAATGGCCCCGGCATCCCGGCGGATTTGCAAGAGCGCCTGTTCGAGCCCTTCGCTACCGGGCGGGTCGGCGGTACAGGGCTCGGACTCGCCATCGTGCAGCGCGCGGTCGAAGCGCACCGTGGCCTCGTGCTGGTGGATACGAAAGCCGGTGGAGGAACGACGTTCACCATCTACTTCCCGGCTGCTCGTCGGAAGGAGGAAGCCGCGTAATGGCCGCGATCGCTCCGTCTATCCTCGTCATCGACGACGAGCAGGGCATCCTCGAAACCCTTCGCATCCTGCTCAAGAACGAGGGCTTCGATGTCACTATCGCGCAGGGCGGGAAGGCGGGTCTCGAGCAGCTCAAGAACTCAGCCCCCGACATCGTCCTGACCGACGTCAAGATGCCGGGCGTCACGGGAATCGAGATCCTGTCGGCCGTGCGCGGGCAGGACCCCGAGACCCCGGTCATCCTGATGACCGCGCAGGCATCGCTCCAGACCGCGATTCAGGCCGTGAACGAAGGCGCTTTCTACTATATCCAGAAGCCATTCTCGAACGACGACATGGTGGCGATCTGCCGCCGTGCCGCCGAGCATCGGCGCCTGCGAGCGGAGAACAAGCAGCTCAAGCAGGAGATCCGCCGCCGCGAACAGTCGGGCAAGGTCAAACCGCTCGGCAAGTCCCGGCTGTTCACGGACGTGCTGCGCCTGGCCGAGCAGGTCGCGCCGACCGAGAGCACCGTGCTCATTCAGGGGGAGTCGGGGACAGGCAAAGAAGTCATCGCCCGCTACCTCCACGAGCTCTCGGCGCGGGCCGAAGGGCTGTTCCTCTCACTCAACTGCGGCGCCCTCCCGGAAAGCCTGCTCGAGTCGGAGCTGTTCGGGCACGTGAAGGGGTCGTTCACCGGCGCGGTGCGCGACAAGCAGGGGCTGTTCGCCGCGGCGCGCGGCGGCACGTTCTTCCTCGACGAAATCGGCGAAATGTCGCCCGCCACGCAGGTCAAGCTGCTGCGCGTGCTCCAGGAACGTGAAGCCATACCCGTGGGCGGCACGGAGGCGATACCGGTGGATGTGCGGGTCGTGGCCGCGACCAATCGCGACCTGGAGGAAGAAATCAAGCGCGGGCGCTTCCGCACCGACCTCTACTACCGGTTGAATGTCATCAACATCCACCTTCCCCCGCTGCGCGATCGCCGCGAGGACATTCCCATCTTTGTGAAGGAGTTCCTCGCACACATCGCCGGCGAGCGCGGTGAGGTGCCGAAGGCGCTCGCGCCGGAGGCGGAAGAGGTGATCATGTCCTACGACTGGCCCGGCAACGTGCGCGAGCTCGAGAACGCGCTGGAGCGCGCCGTCACGCTGACGAAGGGCGACCTCATCCCGCGCTCGGCGATTCCGGACCGGATCAGCGAGCGCAAGGCGGAGCCGCTCGTCGCCGAGCGCCCGCACCAGAATCCGTCGCTCGACGTGATCGAGCAGGCGTACATCACGTGGGTCCTGCAGAGCGAAGGGGGCAACAAGACCCGCGCCGCGGAGGTTCTCGGGATCGACCCGTCGACGCTGTATCGCAAGCTGAGTCGCTACGACGGCAGCGAGAAGAAGTCCGATTCCGAGCCCCCGCCGCGAGCCGAGTGACCGGGTTGGCGCGGAAACGCTGGAGCAGCTCTCCGGCGCCACCCGCTACAACCGCTGGATGTTCGATCGCCTGCGCCGCTGGATCGGCCGACGGGTCCTCGAGATCGGTTCCGGGATCGGCAATCTCTCGGCGTTCCTTGTCGAGCGCGAACGCGTCGTGCTGACCGATACGCGCGAGGAGTACCTGAGCCGGCTGCGCGCGCGGTTCGCGGATCGTCCCAACATCGCGGTGGCGCGCCTTTATCTGCCGAACGAGCACAACCTGGTTGCCGGGGAGCGGTTCGACACGGTCATCTGCCTCAACGTGCTGGAGCACGTCGCTGACCACAGCGGCTCGCTGGCGGCGATTCGCGCCCTGCTGGCGCCGTCCGGGCGCCTCGTGCTGCTCGTCCCGGCGCTGCCAGCGTTGTTCGGCACCATGGACCGCGCACTCGGCCATCATCGCCGTTATACGCGCACCGGTCTGGTCGAGCTGCTGCGCGCGACCGGATTCCGCGTCCCGCATATCGAGTACTTCAACATCGCCGGGATTCCAGGCTGGTGGTGGGCGGGCCGGGTCCTGCGGCGCGAGACGATTCCCGCCGGCTCGCTCAAGCTGTACGACGCGCTCGTGCCGCTGTTCCGGTTGGAGCGCTTCCTGCCGTGGCGCGTTGGACAATCGCTGATCGCGATCGGTGAAGCCGCCTAATGCGGGAAGAGCGCCGTTCTCCCAACATGTTGCTGTCGGTGATCGTGCCGGCATACAACGAAGTCGCAACCGTCGAGTTCGCGCTGCGCCGCATCCGTCAGGTCCCGCTGCGGCTGGAGATCATCGCCGTCAACGACGCCTCGACCGACGGGACCCGCCAAATCCTCGATGGGCTGGCGGAAACGGGGCTCGTCGATCGGGTGATTCATCACGAGCAGAACCGCGGCAAAGGCGCCGCGATCCGCGCCGGCATCGCCGTCGCCACCGGCGACGCGATCGTCGTCCAGGATGCGGACCTCGAGTATGATCCGGCCGACCTCCCCAACCTGCTGCTTCCGATTCGGGCCCGGCAGGCGGACGCCGTCTACGGGTCGCGCTTCCAGGGCGGGCCGCACCGCGTTCTGTACTTCTGGCATTTCGTCGGCAACCGCGTCCTGACGCTGCTCTCCAACATGTTTACCAACCTGAACCTGACGGACCTCGAAACCTGCTATAAGCTCGTGCGCTCCGATTTGATGAAGAAGCTTCCATTGTCGTCCAACCGCTTTGGGTTCGAGGTCGAGATCACGGCGCGACTCGCCCAGGCCCACGCGCGCATCTGGGAGATCCCGATCTCCTACAGCGGCCGGACGTACGCGGAAGGCAAGAAGATCACGTGGCGTGACGGACTCGCGGCGCTGTTCCACATCGTGCGCTACAACCTATTCGTCCCGCCTACGAAGTAAGGGCGGGGCTCGCCGTGGCCGCGGCGACGCTGGCCGTCGGGCTGCTGGCGCTGAATCGAGCGCTCATCGGTGTCTTTTACGACGATGGGTTGTACGCCGGCCTCGCGACCGCGCTCGCGACCGGCCACGGCTACGTGCATCCCAATCTTCCCGGAATGCCAAGCGGCGTGCATTTCCCGCCCTTTTATCCCGTGGTCCTCGCGCCCGTGTTCGGCCTGCTGCCGGTTGCCACCGCCGCCTTGGCCGCGAAGATCCTGAATGCCCTGCTCGCCGCGGCGGCCGCGGGGCTGATCGCGTGGCATGCGCTGCGCTCCGAGATGCTGGGACCGGGGCTGCCCCGGTGGGTTGCTGCCGCGGTCGTGACGGCCGCCGCGATTGCGATCCCCGTCCTCGCCACGCAAACGGTGCTCTTTGCCGAGCCTTTGTTCGGGCTGTTGCTGGCCATCGTGATTATCAAGGTTGACTCGGTGTCCGTTGCGCGCGCCCCTTGGATCGCAGGAATCGTCGCCGCTCTGGCGCTGCTCACGCGATCCATCGGCATTGCCGTGATCGCGGGCGCCGTCAGTTTTCTGCTCGCGCGGCGCGCATCCGTTCGCGCATGGGGCGCCGCCCTGTTGGTTCCCCCGGTTGTCGCGGCGCTGGGCTGGGGCGTCTGGGTTGCGACGCATGCCAGCCAGATAGATCCCGCGCTCGCGCTCGTGTATGGCACCTACGGCGCGCCACTCACGGAGGCGGGCTTCTCCGCAGTCGCCGGGAATGTTCGCGACCTCTCGCGACCGCTCGAGGTGCTCGCGTTCGGCTGGATCAGCGTCCGCTGGGTGTATGTCCTGCTCGCGACTTTGGCGCTCGGCACCGGGCTGTACGGCCTCGTGCTGCTGTCGCGTCGCTCGACGATCGGGTGGTCCCTCGTCTTCTATGGTCTCATCCTCGCCGTCTGGCCCTACCCACCGGATCGGTTCATGTGGGTGGTCCTCCCCTGGCTCGCGCTGACGTGGACGGCGGGAGCCGTGGAGCTGTGGCGACGCTGGCCGCGCGTCCGCGCGCCGGTCGGGCTGCTGGCCGCGCTTGTCGCCGGTGGTTACATCCGCTACGAGTTTCAAGGGTTTAGAGGCCGGTGGTGGGACACCCAGGCGCGCGCGATTTCGGCCAACTTCGCCGAGCTGCTGCCCGTTGTTCAGAACCTCCCGGACTCTGCCGTCCTGGCGACCGACGACGAGGCGCTGGTGTGGCTCTATACCCGGCGTCGCGCGGTCCCGCTCTATCTCGAGAGCTATCGCGGGCGCGATCTGATCCGACCGACCCCTGCGGAGCATCGCGCCTACCTCGAGCGCATGGGCGTCACGCATGTCATGCTGGCCAGCGCGACGTCGCCGTCCGCCATCGAGCTCCGGAGCCTGCTCGGCGCCTATCCGGCGTGGTTCACGGCCATCTATCGCTGGTCCGATGGGCGCTGGCTCTTTGCCGTCAACCGTGGACAGTAAGGACCGCCGGCTCTACCTCGCCATCGTAGCGTGCGCGCTCGTGCCGTACGCACCGGCGCTGTGGAACGGGTTCGCGATGGACGATCTCTACATCGTCGTCTGGAATCCACTCGTGCAGTCGGTGCAGGGCATGTGGCGCGCGTTTGCCGCGCCATACTGGCCGCCGGATCTGGGCGGTCAGATGTACCGTCCGCTCCCGCTGGCCACATTTGCCTTGGACTGGGTCATTGGGCGAGGGTCTCCCGCGTTGTTTCATGCCGCGAACCTGGTGTGGCACGCCGGCGCGGCCGTCATCGTGGCGGCGCTGGCGCGGCGTTGGGTCGATACCACTGCCGCGCTCGCCGCGGGGCTCCTCTTCGCGGTGCATCCGGTCCATGTCGAAGCGGTCGCCAACGTCGTCGGGCTCGGCGAGTTGATGGCAGCGGTCGGCGTTTGTCTGGCAGTCTACGCGGCCGTCGTGCAGCATAACGTGTGGGCGAGCGGCGCGGCGCTCGTTCTGGGATTGCTCAGCAAGGAGAACGCAATCGTGGCCCCCGCGCTGATCGCATGGGCCTGGATGACCGCCCCGGCGCCCCGGCCGGCGCGGCGCCAGATGGCCGCATTCGGTGTGAGCTGGCTCGTCATCGCCGGCGCCTATCTCGCGTTGCGCGCGCTCGCGCTGCATCCGTACGCGCGGCTGCACGCGACCGCGCCTGTCTTTCTGGGCGAGAGTGCGTTCGCGGGGCGGCTTACGGCGTTGGCTGCGCTGAGCGACGTGTTTCGCTTGCTCGTCATCCCGCTCAAGCTGCGCGTGGACTACTCCCCCGCCGAGCGCACCGCGGTGCAGTCGCTGCTCGACGGCAGACTCCTGCTCGGTTTGGCGTGTCTCGGCCTGTGGGCCTGGTTGCTGGTGATGGCTTGGCGGCGTCAACGGCGGGTGGAAGCATACGGTTTGGGATGGATCGCAATCGCGTTTCTCCCCGTCTCCAACCTCGTGTTTTCGACGGGCGTCCTGCTCGCCGAGCGGACGCTGTATCTGCCGTCCGTCGGCCTGGCGCTCGCGGCGGGTGCGGCGCTTGCGCGCCTGCCTCCGCGACGATTTCGCGCCGCCCTGGCAGCGGTCGTGCTTGCTTGCGGCATTCGCTCCGCGTTGCGCGCACCGGTGTGGCGTGATGACTTTGCCGTGACGAACAGCATCCTGAACGATTCGCCGAATTCCTACCGTGGGCCCGCGCGCATGGCCGCGATCTACCAGAGTCATCGTCAACCAGACCGCGCCTTGACCGCGTTGCGACACGCCGCTCGCATCTATGACCGCGATCCCGCCCTATTTATCGCGGGCGCTGATGCGGCACTCACACTGGGTAATTCGCGCCTGGCCGATTCCATGCTCGCCCACGCCGAGCAGCTGTGCTATCGCTGCTTGGGTTCCTACCGGACGCAAGCGTTTGCGGCGCGCTCGCGCGGTGATTCGGCGGTAGCGGACTCCCTGCTCGCGCGCATGCCGTGAAACGCGAGCTGCTGGTCGTCTTCGTCGCCGCGGTCGCCCTGTACCTGCCGACCGCCCGCTACGGTTTCGTCCAGGACGACCGCGGCGTGATCGTGGCGAACCCCGCCGCGCATTCGGTCGGCGCCGCGCTCGCGGCGTTCGATGAGCCCTATTGGCCGCGCGAGTCGGGCGCCGGTCTGTACCGTCCCGTCACGATTCTTTCTTACGCGCTCGATTGGACGATCTCCGGCGGGCGGCCTGGCTGGTTCCACATCATGAACGCGCTGTGGCACGGTCTCGCCGCGGTGCTGTTCGTCCTGGTTGTCGCGCGCTGGCTGCCACCCCTTCCGGCCGTCGGAGCCGGGTTGGTCTTCGCCTGGCATCCGCTGCATGTCGAGGCGGTCGCGAGCCTGGTCGGTCGTGCCGAGCTGCTCGTGGCGGTAGGAATTCTTGGAGCGGTGCTCGCGGCGCGGCGCGGTCGCTGGGCGCTTGCGGTCCTGTGTGGAGCGCTCGCGATGTTCAGCAAAGAGCACGGTGTCATCACAGGTGTCGTCATACTGCTTGATAAGTGGCTGCACGCCTCCGACGACCACCCCTACCCGAGAGGCTTCTGGGTTGCGCTGGGGCTGGTCACCCTCGGCTTCGCCGCTGCGTGGCTCGCCATCGGCTGGGTCGGGGAGAACGATTCTGCCGCGGTTTTCTTTGGGACGGGAGTGTGGGGACGGCTCGCGATGGCGTTGCCGGCTGTGCTGCGCGCCTCCGCGCTGCTCTTCTGGCCGGCGTCGTTGTCGAGCGACTATAGCCCGCAGGTACTGCCTGCGCGTTCGGGGATCTCGCTCGCTGCGCTGGTTGGATTCTGCGTCGTGGTTGGCGTTCCAGCGCTCGTGGTGACGTGCCGCCGGCGCGCGCCGGCGATTTCGTTCGCAGCCGGACTCGCCGCGCTTTCCTATCTCCCGACTGCCAACATCTTCTTTGCCTCCGGTATCGTTCTCGCCGAGCGGACGCTGTACTTGGCGGTTGCGTTGCCCGCTGCGATCGCGGGCTGGGTTGTGGCGTGGCTCGCCACATCACGCGGTCTCCGGCCCGCTGTTGTCGCTGGTGCTCTCCTCGTCGTCGCGTGCGGCGCCCGGTCGTTCGTGCGCCTGCCCGCCTGGCGCGACAATCGTTCCCAGCTGCTCACGCTGCTCCGCGATCATCCGGAGTCGTATCGGGGCCATGGCTCGGCTGCTGCGGTCCTCGCCGCGATCGGTGATACCGCGGGGGCGCGCCGCGAATATCGGATCGCCGATTCGCTGTTTCCGAGCGATCCGTATCTCTACGGCGGGTACGCGATTTTTTTGCTCGGCATCGGGGACACCGCGGCTGCCGTGCCGCTCGTCGCGCGCGGCAAACATTCGCACACTGGTGACCGCATGTCGTTGCGCACGCAGTTCGTGCTCGAGCTCGCGCGTGGTCATCGCGCCCAGGCCACCGCGCTTGCCGACTCGGCGGGCCGACGGTTCGCGGGGGAGCGGAACTGGTATATGCAGTTCCAGCAATAAGCTATGAGTTTCTTGCGTCTGGCCAGCCGACTCGCAAAACGCCTGAGTTTATGAGCCCTTTTGGAACGTTGGCAAAACCCCACCGCGACCGGGAATTTATTGCAACGCTGAGAGTTAGATCGGCTACTCCTTTGGAGGCACACTTCGTGCCGATATGAAACTTGGCATAATCGTGTCGCCTATGTCGTAGATCCTCACAGGGGAGGTTAGTCCAGATGAATCGCAAGGGTTTTACACTGATCGAGCTTCTGATCGTGGTCGTGATCATCGGCATTTTGGCTGCGATCGCGATTCCGAAGTTCGCAAACACGAAGGAGAAGGCGTATCTCGCCTCGATGAAGTCGGACCTTCGTAACCTCGTGACGGCTGAAGAGGCGTTTTTCGCCGACTCGGTGAAGTACACGAGCACGGTCGGCGCGGGTGGTGTGCTGTATGCGACGACCAGCGGCGTGGTTGGCCCCACGATTACCGTGACGGCCGACGGGTGGACCGCGA
>Ga0209161_10000007_pt1 | contig 154806 bp, 160 predicted proteins | sample GraSoiAngelo_155_FD_186169 | JGI IMG/M metagenome (GOLD analysis project Ga0209161, IMG submission 186169) | Grasslands soil microbial communities from the Angelo Coastal Reserve, California, USA - 14_1009_13_30cm (SPAdes) (version 2) | ecosystem: Environmental > Terrestrial > Soil >... | reverse complement strand
GGGGCGGGGGCGGGGGCGGTCTTGTTGTGGCCGACCAGTGGACAGGCGGGAGACTGGTATGTCGAGCCGCCGCAGTCGTCCCCCTTCACCGCGGCGCTGGCCGGAGTTTCGTGGGACTCGTTGCCGCCGGCGACCGCCGTCACCGTGCCGGCCCGAGACTCGAACCGCACCACCACCGTCGCTCTCGCCGCTCGGCTCGCGCGCCGCGGTCTGGCGCGGCCGATCGTCACACTCGAGCAGCGCGACGATCGGCGCGTTGCGAGTATCACCGCGGCCGGGCTGTGGCGGTGGGCATTTCGCGGCGGTGCCGCGGAGCAAGCCTACCGCAGCGTCATCGCGGCTGTGGTGGACTGGCTCCTTGGGGAGCAGGGAGCGGCGACGAGGGAGCGGGCGGCTCCGGAGCAGCTCGAGGTGCCGAACGGGCTGCCAACCGTCTGGCGCTGGACGGCGCCCGACAGCGCGCGACCCCTCGCCATCACCCTCAGGAGCGGCCCTACGACGCGCACCAACACGCTGCGGTTCGATGCAGCCGGTCGGGCGCAGCTGCTCCTTCCTCCCGGCAGCTATCGCTACGTCCTGAGTGGCGGACCGGAGCAGGGTGTCGTCGCCGTCGAGACCTGGTCCGAGGAGTGGTTGCCTCGCGCGCCCGCGATCAGCGCTCAACCCGGGGAAGCGACGGCGCGCGTCGCGTCCGTCGGGCTGCGGGATCGGTGGTGGCTGTTCGTCATCGCGATCCTGGCGCTCGCGACCGAATGGGCGCTGCGCCGCCGGCAGGGACTTCCCTGATGGGACTCTGGAAGAAACTTGGTGGTCTCTTCACCGGCGGCGCGATGGACACCGTGAAGCTGGAAGAAGTGCAGCGCATACTGGTCGAGGCGGACTTCGGGGTTGAAGCGACCAACCAAACCGTCGACAAACTGAGTTGCGCGGACGAAGTCGATCAGGCAACGCTCGAGCGTATCGTCGTGGAGCAGTTGGGCCCGCCGTCGGCCCCACTGGCGCGCGCCGCTCAGCCCCCGACGGTCATGCTCATTTTCGGCGTCAATGGCACCGGCAAGACGACAACGGTCGCGAAGCTCGCGAGGCGGCTCCAGTCGGAAGGCCGCAGCGTGCTGCTGGCGGCCGCCGACACATTCCGCGTGGGCGCGACCGAACAACTCAAGATCTGGGCCGACCGTCTCTCGGCGCCGTTCGTGGGCGCCACGCAGCGGGGTGATCCCGCCGCGGTCGCGTTCGATGCCGTTGACGCCGCGGTGAGCAGAGGCATCGACACTGTGCTGGTGGATACCGCCGGCCGGCTGCACACCGATGAGCGGCTGCGCGAAGAGCTCAAGAAAGTGGTGCGCGTGGTCGGCAGGCGACACACTGGCGCGCCGCACGAATCGCTGCTCGTGCTCGACGCCACTGTGGGACAGAATGCCGTACGCCAGGCCGAGTCCTTTGCCGCGGCGGTGCCGCTCACCGGGCTCGTCATCACGAAGCTCGACGGCACGGCGAAAGGCGGCAGCGTGATCGCCCTGCGCCGCGCGGTGCCGGTACCGATTCGCTTTCTCGGTACCGGCGAAACGGTCGACGACCTCGAGCCGTTCGATCCCGTGAAATTCGCGCACCGGCTGGTCGCCGGGTGAAGCTCCAGCTCACCTCTCCGGTCAAGTTCTTGAAAGGCGTCGGCCCCAAACGGGCCGAAGCCCTCCAGCGACTCGGCATCCGCACCGCCGGCGATCTGCTCTATCACGCGCCGCATCGCTATCTCGATGCCACGACCGTGACACTGCTGGCGCGGGCCGCCATCAACCAGGAGGTGACCTGCGTGGGGCGCGTCGTCAGCACCGGCGTGTTGCCGACGCGCCGGGGACTGCGCGTCTTTCGCGCGGTGCTGAAGGACGAGAGCGGACTGCTTGAGTGCGCCTGGCCGGGGCGCCCGTTCCTCGAGCGCCAGATCAAAAAAGGCCAGTTGCTGCTCGTGACGGGCCCCGTTCGCTACTACCACGGCAAACAGATCGTGCCGCGCGAGTTCATCGTCCTGGCCGAAGCGGGCGACGACAGCGAGAGCAATCCGGGTCTCGTGCTCCCGATCTATCCTGCCACGGAAGGACTGACGCACCGCCAGATTCGCGCACTCGTGCAGCAGCATCTCGACGAGCTCTTACCCCTCGTCCACGATCCGCATCCCGCCGCGTTTCGCGCGACCCACCAGCTGATCGAGCTGCGCCAGGCGTTCGAGCTGGTGCACCGGCCGGGGAAAGTGGACGACGCCGAGCTGGGTCGCCGCCGCCTGGCGTTCGACGAGCTGTTTGACCAGCAGCTCGTGCAGGCGCGGGCGCGCCACTTGGCCAAGCGCGCGCGCGCCGGGATCCGGTTCGAGCTCAAGCGCGAGCTCACGACTCGCCTCAAAGAGCATCTGCCGTTCGAATTGACGGCCGATCAACGCCACGCGATCCGCGAGATCACGGACGATATGACCGCGCCGCTCCGCATGCACCGGCTGCTGATGGGGGACGTCGGCACGGGCAAGACCGTCGTGGCGCTCTTCGCGATGCTACTCGCGGCGGAGAACGAGTATCAGGCCGCGATCATGGCGCCGACCGAGCTGCTCGCCGAGCAGCACGGCGTCACCTTGACGCGTCTGCTGGAGCCGCTGGCGATTCGGCCCGAGCTGCTGCTGGGCCGGATGACGGCGGCGGAGAAGGCAGCGGTGCGCGAGCGCATCGCGAGCGGTGGGCCGCGCGTCGTCGTCGGCACGCACGCGTTGATTCAGGAGTCGGTCACGTTTCGCCGCCTGGGACTTGCGGTGATCGACGAGCAGCATCGCTTCGGAGTCGAGCAGCGCGCCGCGCTAGTCGAGAAAGGCGATGCGCCCGACGTCTTGCTGCTGACCGCGACGCCGATCCCGCGCTCGCTCGCGCTCACGCTGTACGGCGATCTCGACGTCACCCAGATCCGCGAGCGGCCGCCGGGTCGTGGGACCGTGAAGACGGCGCTCCGCACCGACGCCGCGCGGTCCAAGATCTACGACTTCATTCGCACCGAATGCGCGGCGGGGCGGCAGGCGTACGTGATCTATCCGGTGATCGACGAATCAGAGCGCGCCGACCTCAAGGCCGCGACGACCATGGCCGAGAAGCTGGCGAAGACCTTCGCGGAGTTTCGGGTGGGATTGGTGCACGGCCGCCTGAAGGCCGACGAGCGCGACGCGACGATGCGCGACTTCCGCGACAACGCGGTCAACATTCTGGTCGCCACCAGCGTGATCGAAGTCGGCATCGACGTGGCGAACGCGACCGTGATGTTGATAGAGCACGCCGAGCGGTTCGGGCTGGCGCAGCTCCATCAGCTGCGGGGCCGGGTCGGCCGTGGTGCGGCGGCGAGTCACTGCATCCTGCTCTCGGACTCGTCCGAAGCGGCGCCGCGGCTGCAGGCGTTCACCGAAACCACGGACGGCTTCAGGATCGCCGAGCTCGACTTGCACGAGCGGGGGATGGGCGAGCTCGCGGGCGCGCGGCAGTCGGGCGGCGTGGCGCTGCGGTACGCAAACCTCGAGACCGACCTGCCGCTGCTCGATGCCGCGCGCATCGCCGCGGCCGCGATCATCGCGCAGGATCCCGCGCTCGAGAAGCGTGAGCACGTGGCGTATCGGGAGCGGATTGTGACGCGATACGGGCGGGGCTTCGAACTCTTCCGGGTGGGGTGAAACGTGTGGCGTGACCTACATGCGGCGTGCGGCGTATCAGGGCGGGCTTCTGAGCGCACGACCTTTCACGGTAACGCCGCACGCCACACGTTCACACGCCGCACGTTGTTGTTAGAAAGCGATCCGCATCCCCACTTGCAGCGGAGCCAAGGGGATATTCTCCGGGCCCTCCCCCGGGTGCAGATCAATAATGAATAGCGCCGTGGTGGCGAGCAGGCTCGCCTGCGCCCCCAGCAGCCAGTGATTGGCGCGGCGGTCGTACGCCCGCGAGCGCTGGTACAGCTGTTCGGCGTCGCTCCGCACGTACCGGCCGTCGGGCGCCAGCGCGCAGGCGGCCTGTGCCGACCGGCAAATATCGAGCAGCGAATTCCACGCGCGCTGCGACTGGTTGTGTTCGCGCTCGGCGAACATGATCAGTGCGGCGACGCTTGCTGCAGTGAACCATTTTCCGTAATGGACAGTCGCACGTCGGAACGTCTCACGTTGGCCCGACAAATCTCTTATCTGCTCACTCTCGTGCCTCGTGCCGTCGTGCCGACGTGCATCGAGATACTGCGCCGAGAGCCTCGGAGCAGTACCGCATAGCAGCATTGCGACGAATCCAATCGAGCGCATCATCGATACGTATGAATATTGCCGCGGCCCGCGACGACCACCACCTGGCGGTCGCGTACGAGCGGCGGCTCCTCGATCGGGCCGGTGACTTGCGCGCGCCAGCGAATCGCCCCGGTCGCGGGATCGACCAGCAGCACCTCGCCGCTCACGCTCCCTACCAGCACGCCCGACGCGAGCACGGTCGGTCCCGCCGTGGCGACGATGTCGAGCGCGTGACTCGTCGCGGCGTCGGGCGCGTCCACCGGAATCCGCCACAAGCGGCCGTCGCGCGACAGCACGAACAGCGTGTCGCCGACGAGCGCGGGCGCGCCATACACCGCGTCGCCGGCGATGCGATCCCAGGTCACGGTCCACGCCGTGAGGTCGACCGCTACGACATGACCGTTGGTTGTGGTGAAATACGCACGGCGCCCCCCGCCGTCGGTTGTCGGCGTCGCGAGGACCGCACCGGGGAGTCGCAGCCGCGCGCGCACCGTGCCTGACTCCCGATCGATCCGATAGAGTGTGTCGTCGGTCGTGGCGACGAGCAGCCCGCGCGGGGTGATGAGCGGCCCGGCCCGCACCGCGCCGCTGACGGTCGTCTGCCACCTCGTCTGGCCGCGTTCCGGCTCCAGACGCAGCACCAGGCCTCCTTCGGTGGCCGCGTAGATCGCTTCGCCGTCGAACGCGAGCGGCGCCGTCACGCTGCCGACTCCGGTACGCCACAGTTGCCGTCCGTCGCGCAGGCGAACGGCATACACGCGACCCCGCGGTTGCGACTCCGTGGCGACGTACAGCCGGTCTTCGTCGAGCAGGGGACCCGCCCGCACGGTGCCATCGAGGTGCGAGCGCCACAGGATCTGGCCGCTCGCGCGGTCGAGGAGCACGAGGTTGCGGTCGGCCGTGCCCGCGGCGATCACGGTTTCGCCGAGCGCCGGGCTGCCGCGCACGCCGCGCCCCATCTCGACGTGCCAGAGCGGCCGGGGATCGGGGTTTAGGGTCTCGTGGGCAGCGGCGTCGTGGCGCTGGGTGCCGAGATACGCCGGCCAACCCGACTCCTGCCGAGCCGGACCCAGTTTCATCGGCGGGGCGCACGCGCTCGTCATCGCGTTGACACTGAAAAGGCTCGCCACTAGTATGCCGCGCCTATGCCGGAACGTCATTGGATCGAAGCGCTTCCGCCGCTCGCGGGGCAGACCGTCACCGTGCGCGGCTGGGTGACGACGACGCGGTCGAGCGGCAAGATCGCGTTCGTCGTGGTGCGCGACGGCACCGGGTTGATGCAAGCGGTTCTCTCGAAAAGGGACGTGGGGTCCGGGGCTTGGGACTCGTTTGAGAAACTTACACAGGAGACGTCGGTCGAAATCACGGGCGTCGTGCGCGTCGAGCCGCGGGCGCCGGGCGGCGTCGAGATGCAAACGGCCGATCTCCGCATCCTCGGCCCGAGCCCCGATTTCCCCATCACCCCGAAGGAGCACGGCGCCGCGTTTCTGTTCGAGCACCGGCACTTGTGGTTGCGCTCCAAGCAGCAGGTCGCGATCGCGCGCGTCCGTCACGAAGTCATCGAGGCGATCCGCGATTTTTTTCATCAGCGCCATTTTACGTTGGTCGACACGCCGATTCTCACCGGCTCGATCGGCGAGCACGCGGGCACGCTGTTCTCGGTCGACTACTTCGATCTGGGAAAAGCCTACCTCGCGCAGACCGGCCAGCTGTACGTCGAGGCGGCCGCGGCCGCGCTCGGCAAGGTCTATTGCTTTGGTCCGACGTTCCGCGCCGAGAAGTCCAAGACGCGCCGCCATCTCACCGAATTCTGGATGGTCGAGCCCGAGGTTGCCTGGAACGATTCGGACGCGAACATGCGGCTGCAGGAAGATTTCGTTTCCTACATCGTGGGTCGTTGCCTCGAGCAGCGGAAGAACGATCTGGCCGAGCTCGGGCGCGATCTCGCGCCCCTCGAGCGGGTCGCGCCGCCGTTCCACCGGATCTCCTACACTGACGCCGTCGACAAACTGAAGCGGCTCGGCGCCGACATGGAGTGGGGCCGCGATCTCGGTGGGGAGGATGAGACGACGCTCGCCAAGCAGTACGACCGGCCGGTGTTCGTCTACAACTATCCGAAGGCGGTGAAGGCCTTCTATATGAAGGAGAACCCGGCCGACCCGCGCACCGTGCTCAACAACGACTGCCTGGCGCCGGAGGGGTACGGCGAGATCATCGGCGGCAGCCAGCGCGAGGACGACTACGACAAGTTGCTCGGGCGGATCCGCGCCGAGAAGTTGCCGGAAGAGGCGTACTCCTGGTATCTGGATTTGCGGAAGTACGGGACGTTCGTGCACTCCGGGTTTGGCCTCGGCGTCGAGCGCACGGTCGCGTGGATTTGCGGGATCCCGCACATTCGCGAGGCGATCGCGTTTCCAAGGACTCTGTACCGGTTGTGGCCGTAGCGCCTGCAGTCTTCGGATCGCACGAGTCCAACACCCTCGAACAACTGCGGGATGTCGCGAGCCGCGCCGTGCGTGCCGCGCTCATGGCCGACGGGCATCTGGGGTATGTCATGCCCATCGGTGGCGTGGCGGCATATCGTGACAAGGTCTCCGTGGTCGGCGTGGGATTCGACATCGCCTGCGGCAACGCCGCGATCCGCACCGATCTGACGCTGCCGCAGATCCAGGGGCGGCTGCGCGAGCTCGCCGATGCGATTCAGGCGTCACTCTCGTTCGGCGTGGGTCTGCGGAATCGATCGGACGATGCGCCAACGAACGATCCGCTGTTCGAGGATCCCGCCTGGGATGCCGTGCCCGACAGGCACGAGCGCGATCGCTTGCGCGCCAAGGCGCGCGAGCAGCTCGGCACCGTCGGTTCGGGCAATCACTACGTGGATGTGTTCGTCGATGAAGAGGATGGCATCTGGGTCGGCGTGCACTTCGGCTCGCGGGGCTTTGGCTTTGGCGTCGCGCACGGCTTTCTCGCGCTGTCGCAGAACAAGAAGTGGGGCGAGCGCGCGCCGGAGCGCGAGGTGCTGCTCGACGTCCATTCGGTCGTAGGCGACGCTTACTGGCAGCTCATGAATCTGGCGGGACGCTACGCCTACGCGGGTCGCGAGTGGGTCGCACGCAAGGTCGTGTCGCTACTGGGCGGCCGCGAAATGGAGCTGGTGCACAATCATCACAACTTCGCCTGGCTCGAGGAGCACGGCGCCGAGAAGCTCTACGTCGTGCGCAAGGGTGCGACGCCGGCGTTTCCGGGGCAGAAGGGGTTTGTTGGCGGCTCGATGGGGGATAACGCGGTGATTCTCAAGGGCGCGGCGCCATCCGATTCGGCGACTCAGGAATTACAGGCTCGCGCGCTCTACTCGACAGTGCACGGGGCAGGGCGGGTGATGAGCCGCACCGCCGCGGCGGGGAAGCGCACGCGCAAGGGCAAAGTCCTCAAGCCTGGCGCGATCTCGCGTGAGATGATGCACGAGTGGGTGCAGAAGAAGGGCGTGCTGCTGCGCGGGGGCGGGACGGACGAAAGCCCGCATGTGTACCGGCGGTTGCCGGACGTCCTGAAGGCTCAGGGTGCGACCGTCGAGGTGCTGCATACGCTGCGACCGTTGATCGTGGTGATGGCGGGGGCGGACGAGTGCGATCCGTACAAGGACTAACGGCCCGACGGCCCGACGGCCCCTAACACGCGCTGGAAACTGACGGGAGAAATCGGTTGAGTTCTGGACCAGAGTCTCGACGCGCCGAGCCGAAACGAATTGTTGGCCTCGCCATGCGGACAACCAACACCGCGGAGTCCGATCTTTCCAGTGCGAAGATTCCGAAACTCTGGGAGCGGTTCGGCAAAGAGCGCTGGGCTGAGCGGCTGGAAGAAGTCGGTGCGTTCGGGCCGACAACGGCGGTCTATTCAGCGTATGAAAGTGATGTGACTGGCAGCTACCAGCTTCTCGTAGGACGCCAAGTGCGCGATTCCTCGCCGGTGTCGGCGCCGCTCCAAGTCGTTTCCACGAGTCAAGGATCGTATCTGGCATTCCACTGTTCGGGCCCGCTGCCCCAAGCCGTCATTGCTGGGTGGCGCGATGTGTGGACGTACTTTGCGAGCGCCAACGCGCCGGCGCGCGCCTATACCTTCGATTTCGAGATATACCCGGACGCGGGCCCGGTCGAAATCTGGGTGGCCGTTCGAGATCGCTGAGGACGCCGCGGGTGTTGCGCGTGTGCCACGAAACTCAGGTCGCTACTGTGCCGTTCAGAGCCTCCGAGTGTACATACTCCGGAGGCAATCATGGCAACCGCCGCCCAGAAGTTTTCCGCCGCAAGGCAGCTCTCCTTCGCAAGGCTTTCCGTTCTCATCGCATCTAGCAATGCCGTCATCGCCTGTGGCAGTTTGCGGGCCGCTGCTGAGAGTACTGGACTCGTTCCACTCGACAGCGCCCGGGCAGTCGTAGTTGCGCAGCACAACGTGTGCGGGGATGTCTCGCCGGGGGATTGTAGCTGTGTGCTTCGGGGCTATCGCCGCTCCGGCGGGCGGTTTGAGATCTTGCTCGATCGGCGCCCGCCGGCAGGTAATGACCGCGTTTTGGTCACCCTTCGCGATAACGGTTCCCGAATCGACGTCACGCCCGTGGATACCGCGACCGCGCGCCCTTTGCAATGAACTTCGGGGGAAGCATGATGACCAAGACGCTACTCACGCGGACCTTGCTCGTTGCATTGCTGGGAGCCCTTGGCTGCAGTGAACCAACGTCACCGCGGGAATCTGGCCTACGCGCCGACGTCGCACCGGCCGCGACGCCGAGCTACACCATTACCGATCTCGGCACCTTGGGCGGTGCGTCCGCGGACGCGCGGGCGATCAACAACACCGGACAGGTCGTTGGAGCCAGCGCGACGGCCTCGGGCGAGACGCACGCGTTTCTCTGGACAGCGACCGACGGCATGAAGGACCTCGGCACCCTCGGTGGCACATTCAGCCGGGCCTACGGCATCAACGGCCTCGGTCATGTGGTCGGCGTGAGCGCACTAGCCTCGGGCGAGGAGCGCCCCTTCTTCTGGACGCCGGTGGACGGGATGCAAGACCTGGGGACATTCGGCGGCGGATTCGGGCTCGCCCTGGGTATCAACGACCTCGATCAAGTGGTCGGCAGAAGCAATCTCCCCGACGGATCGATCCACGCCCTCCTCTGGACGGCGAAGCAAGGTCTAACGGACCTGGTGAGTGTCGTTGGCGACAACTCGCAAGCCCACGGAATTAACAACCGGCAGCAGATCGTGGGTGGGAGTAACTTCAGCACCCAGGCGAACCAATTCTGCGGCTTCACAATTCCGTTCCTTGCGGATCCGCGCGGAGGGTTCCAAAACCTTGGCCAACTGGGCACCGCCGACCCGTGTGGCGGCGCATTCGCAAGGGCCACGAACGAGAAGGACGTCGTGGTCGGGTTCGCTGAGAACGACGCGTTCCTCCCTCGGGCGTTCCGCTGGACCGCCCAGAGCGGGATCGTGGATCTTGGAACGCTGACCGGCCCCGACGGGTTCAGCGACGCGTCGGCCGTCAACGCACGCGGGCAGATCGTGGGCCAGAGCACCGCCAACGTCACTGCCCCCAACGCCATCGGCCTGACCATACACGCCGCCCTGTGGGACGACAACGGCATCCATGACCTCGGCACCTTGCCGGACGATTTGGTGAGCCGCGCGTTTGGGCTCAATAACGTCGGGCAGATCGTCGGCGTCAGCTTCAGGCAGGGGCTGATCACCCACGCGGTGTTGTGGACGCCAAACGAATAGGCGCCTCTACGTCACGGCGCCCGGTGGCCGCGGGGCTGTGCAACCACGACGAGCGGGATGGGAAGCGGACCGAATTGAAGCAACACCGCTGATGCACGTCGAACGCAGCAAAGTGTGGTCTATGGGATTCCTCTTGCTTCTCGCACTCGTCGGACCTCCCCTCCTCGGGTTCGGTTTGGTGGGGGGGCTGCCCCGAACTCCCTCAGCGAACGGCAACATTACCGGGTGAAGTTGTACGCCTTTGCCGCAGGCGCGCTCATCCTCATCGGTGCGTGGCGAGCAGAGCCAGGCCCGAAGCGAGCGACGTTCCTGCTCATCGCGAGTGTAAGTTCCTGCCTCTGGGGGCTGGTCGTCGTCCTGGGGATGATGGCCCCGTAAGACGTGCGTCATGTCGAGGTGCACGCCGGGCGGCTCACTCCGTAAGACAGCCAACCCGAAACGTTCGTTTTGAAGTAGGGGGCCCAAAATGTTCGGACTTCCCGAGTGGACAATCGGTGTGGGCGCCATTCTAGTTCTTGTGACGGTCCTGCAGGTCGTTTATGCGCGGCTCGTGCCTCCAGAGTATCGGCGCCGCCGCTGGAAGGGCGAGCAGTTGCAGGCGTCAGACGACATGCAGATTCGACTCGCGGAACTCGAGGAAGTGAAGCAGCGCCTCGCTGAGCTGGAAGAACGCGTTGATTTTGCCGAGCGGCTGCTGGCCAAACAACGTGAGGCCGGGCGGTTGGGGCCGTCCTGACGCTCCATCGGCTTCCATCGTTGAGCGCCTACAGCTCGCGCCGCAGCTTAGCCGCAATCCGTTGGGCGGCGCCTACCATCGGGAGGTCCCATGAAGCCATCGGTGCTAAGCATCACCGGGATCACGGTAATGGGTGTTGGGGTCGTCATCCTGTTGACAACTGGGTCGGCAGTCGCAGTTCGCGCAGGAAGTCAGACCGGTGCTGACCAATGCGCCGCGCGCCTCGCGACCTTCGACACGCTTGACTTCGACGTCTTCAGTAACCAGAAATGGCCCCGTTTGTCCGAGAGTCACGCGAACGACATCGTCGTGACGTGGCCGGATGGTCATGAGACAAACGGGATCGCCCGGCACATCGCCGATCTCAAAGGCATGTTCGTCTACGCACCCAACACCAACATCGCCGTTCATCCCGTCCGGATCTGCTCGGGTGACTACACCGCGGTGACCGGGATCATGACCGGAACGTTTTCGCGTCCAATGCCGACTGGCGATGGCAAGACACGCGCCCCCACCGGCAAGTCGTTCCGGCTGGCTATGGCGACAATCGGTCACTGGAGGGGCGCTACCATGGACCACGAATGGCTCTTCTGGGACAACCACGAGTTCATGCGACAGATCGGTTTGGCCCAATGAGCACGAATGATTCTTGACCCCATGACCCCGCTGGATCCTCTCCTCGTGCTGCGCGCGACCTTCGCCTTCTGCGTGGGCAGCGCCATTATTCCCGTGCTCCACGCCGAGACGTATCTAGTCGCAGCCTCGCTCGTCGCACCGGCGGAGCTCCGCTGGCCCCTGGTCGTCGCGGCGACCAGCGGTCAGATGCTCGGCAAGGTCGGGATGTACTACGCCGGCCGGGGTATCGGCCTGATTCCGGGCGAGCGTATGCAGCGTCGACTCCGGCTGGCGGCGGCGCGCTATCGCGACAAGCGGCGGATTGGCAGCGGCCTGGTATTCGTGAGCGCGGCGTCGGGGTTCCCCCCTTTCTATCTCGTGAGCATCGCGGCGGGCACGCTCGCATTCCCACTCTTGCCGTTCATCATCTTCGGCTTCGCCGGTCGCATGATCCGGTTCGCGGTGGCCGTCTTCCTCCCTCACTGGCGAATGGCAGCGACGGCGGTCTGAGATCCGCTCCTATCAACGGAGCCCACCATGAGCATGCAGCAAGCGGATCGAATGAACGGCGTTGGCACCGGAACGCGGGCGATGCGCATCGCGAGTTGGGGCCACGCGTTTTTTGCGGCGACGATGATCGCGCTGGGAGTCTTGGGCCTGATGCAAGGCGATTTCACACCGACATGGACGGGGGTGCCAAGGAGTCTTCCCGCGCGTCAGGTACTCGCCTATCTGTGTGCCTTGATCTCTCTGGTATCTGGCGTCGGCCTACTCTTCCGGCGCGCTGCCGTCGTCGCTGCTCGTTTGCTGCTCAGCTCTTTCGTGGTTTGGATGGTGCTCTTCAGGGTGCCTCTCATCTTCCGTAGTCCTACCGCCACGGTTGCTTGGTGGGCCTCGGGTGACACCGCGGTGACGGCGGCGGCCTCCTGGGTTTTGTACGTGTGGTTCGCCGGAGACTGGGACCGACAGCACCTCGGTTTCGCCACTGGCGACAACGGTCTGCGCATCGCGAGGGTGCTGTACGGCCTGGGTTTGATCCCGTTCGGCGTAGCGCATTTTACGTATCTCGGAAGAACCGCCTCGATGGTGCCTGGCTGGCTGCCATGGCACGTGGCCTGGGCGTACTTCACCGGCTGTGCCTTCATCGCGGCGGGCGTGGCGGTGCTCAGCGGGATTTATGCACGACTGGCAGCCACGCTTTCGACGTTGCAGTTAGGCCTGTTCACGCTGCTGGTGTGGGTACCGATCATCGTGGCACGCCCGAGCGCCACCGATTGGACCGAGTTCGTCAGTTCGTGGGTGTTGACGGCCGGCGCCTGGGTGGTTGCGGATTCCTACCGCGGCACGCCCTGGCTCGCTCGCGAGCCGGTGCGATGAATCTCGTTCTGCAAAGTACGGATCGCGTCCTGATCGAGAGCGTTCGGCTCGCGCTCGCCGGTGAGGGCATCGAGGTCGTGCTCAATGACGAGTCAGGCGCCGCCCTCCCATTTGTTCCGGTGAAGGTGCTCGTCTCTAGCGCTGACTTTGAGCGGGCTCGCGAGATTGTACGGGATCTCGCGCCTACCCCTCCATCCGCAGGCGCCCCGCCCGCGAAGCGCCGGTTTTGGAGCGTCATCCTTCTGGCGCTGGCGATCTTGCTGCTCATTCTCAGCGGCAACATCTTGCTCGGATGAGCGCGCAGTGCCGGTGGTGCGTGGCGGGAAGACCGAGCCGATGCCCGCGGCGAAGTCTGGTTGCTGGAACCCACTCAACCCGTCGCACTAGCTTCGACCCGAATTGACGTATGGCCTTTGATGAGCGGTTAGCTGAGCGAATTCGCAGCTCGCTGGGCCGGCGCAAGGGGCTCGTTGAGAAAAAGATGTTCGGCGGCATCGCCTTCCTGCTCAATGGCAACATGAGCGTCGGGGTCCACAAATCGGAACTCATCGTTCGTCTCGCACCGGAGGAGACGGATGCGGCGCTCGCTCAGGCTCACACGCGGCGCTTCGATCTGACGGGGCGGCCGATGAAGGGCTGGATTCTGGTGGAGCAGGGTGGCCTGAAGACGGAAGCGCAGCTGAGTAAGTGGGTGCAGATCGCCGCGAGGTATGCGGGTTCCCTGCCGCCAAAGTGACGAACCCGCGAAGAGTCATTGTCCACATCGGGGCGAGCGCTGATGGATACATCGCGCGAACCGACGGCGACCTCGAATGGCTGACCGCTCGCCCAGCACCAGCGGGTTTCTACGGGATCGACGCATTCATGCGATCAGTCGATACGAACGTGCTCGGGCGGAAGACCTACGAAGCGAGCCTGCGCATGGGAGCAACGTTCGATTCCAAGCGTCGAACCATAGTCTTCTCGCGTCATCCGTGTCCAAAAGCTGCTCCACCGACCGTCGAGTTCACAAACGAGTCAATTGGTGTGTTCGTGAATCGCCTTCGCAACACCCAGGGCAAGGACATTTGGCTCATGGGCGGCGGTGACATCATCGCCTCGTTTCTTGAAGCGCAGGCGATCGACGAGTTCGTTATTAGCGTCGTTCCGATATTCATTGGAGATGGCATTCCGCTTATCGCGCGACGTTACCTCCACGTCCCGTTGTCGCTTCGGTCATCCGAAACGTTTGACGACGGTGTCGTCCAGCTTCGTTACGCTGTGCAGGGCCGCGACGGTTAGGAGCGGGCGCATGCACCTTATTGAAGAGCTTGAACGGACTCGAGACGAGACGCTGCAGTGCTTCTCGCTCAACCGTGCGGACCTGGCGCGCAGCTACGCACCAGGCAAGTGGTCAGTCGCCTATATCCTGCACCACCTCTCCGATAGCGAGACCGTCTTCTTTGATCGCATCCGGCGCGTGCTCAGTGAGCCGCGTCCGGTCCTCTAGGTGATGGATCAGGATGCTTGGGCTCGGGGTCTCGACTATTCGCGCGTCCCGCTCGATATCTCCGGGCGCGTATATGAATCGGTGCGCAGCGCAATCATCTATTATGCCGGCGTGCACTATGACCGCAGCGGCCATCTCGAGTGGGTGCATAGCGTCGACGGCGTGCGCACGTTGCGGGATGAATTCGACAAGGTTGCCGCTCATAACGAGCACCACCTGACTCAAGTCAGGTTGGCGCTTGGGCGTCCAGCCGCCTAACAACCGCTTCGCCGCGCTGTTATTGATCTGCACGCATCGTGAGGTCGCCATGAAGTGGATAACTCGGGAACGTCCAAAGATTGATCGCGTCGCCTGCCCGTGGCTGATTGCTCGCTTCATCGATGAGGCACCCGAGTTCATTTTCGCCCCGGCGGGGGATGTGCGCCGGCTGGCCGGAGAACTCAAGGCGCTTCCCTTTGATATCGAGGGTGTCGAGCTTAGCCACGACGGTCCGTTGTGCTCCTTTGATGCCCTTTTAAAGAAGTATGAGCTTACCGACCCTGCGCTCGCGGAATTGGCGGTCATCGTGCGCGGCGCGGACACGGCGCGTCTCGATCTTGCGCCACAGGCCGCCGGCTTACTCGCGATCTCGCTCGGACTTTCGCACAACTTTACGGACGACCATGAGCAGCTCCGGCATGGGTTCGTGCTCTACGATGCGTTGTACGCCTGGTGCAAGGATGTGCGGAACGAGACGCACACCTGGAATCCCCAACGGGGCGTGCGGAATCACTCGCAGGCGTAAGGAGTCCCTTGAAGACATTTCCTCTATTCATCGCTGCCTGGGTCCTCGCAGGGCTCGGCGCTGTCGTGGGGTCCGTCCTGGGCAACGGTGCAGGGAAGCCTGGGTTGTTCGCCGGAGCAGTCATCGGAGGACTGGTCGGCATCGGTGCGGCCGTTTTGATCGCTGCCAAGATGCGCTGGCTTCCAGGGGCTGATCGTCTGGCAGCATTTGTGGGCGGGAGCGTCGGCTTCACGCTAGCCTCCCCGATCGCGGTGTCCAATCTCCATACTCCCATCACTCCCATGCTGATCTGCGCGCTTGCTGGCCTCGGTTCTCTGCTTGGCGTCGGTGTCGCACGCGGGTGGCGGGGAAACCGCTGACGCTCTTCAAGTGACGCGCGGGACATGTGCGCGGGTATCATTACACTAGATGGCTAGCCTTCGTGTTTTCCCGTTGATCGCGGCTATCAGCGCCGCCTGCAACAACTCGGCCGGCCCCGGGCCCGGCGACTGCTCCCCAGCGCCGGGGACGTTTTCTCCCACCGCCCCTGACTTTGTCGCCACGGTATCCCAGATCACGTACGAGAGCGGTCACAGTCCGGCAGGTTTCGATCTGGCTCAGTACGCCGTCTGGTTGATAGTCCCACCGAACACGTCTCCGAATGCTGGGGTGATCTTGGGCAGAAGCACCCCGGTGTTTGAGCGACCGCTGACTGATGGCGTGCGCCCCACCGCGGCGTGCACGATCCATGTTGGTGACATGCTCGAGGTCTGGCACGACTGGCGTTGGGCGCTGGGGGCGGCCGAGGCGCCGCCTGGCGACACACTCTACGTCCCAACACAGATCCTGGTCCGTCGCTAGCGCCCGAGGCTGACGGCGGGCGTAGATTGACGGATGCCGCGCATCCTGACCGGCCTCGCTCTGACGGCCCTCGCACCGGCGCAGCTATTCGCTCAGGTCACGGTCGGCGGACTGCGTGTCGAGTACCTCACCAACCCCATCGGCATCGACGTGGCGCAGCCGCGCCTGAGCTGGCGGATCGACAGCAACCGGCGCAACACGGTGCAGGCGGCCTATCAACTGCAGGTCGCCACCAGCGAAGCCACCTTCATGCGCGGCGCGAACCTGCTGTGGGATTCCGGGAAGATCGCCTCGAATGCATCGGTCTTCGTGAGCTACGGCGGTCCGCCCGCCGTGTCGCGGACGCGCTATTACTGGCGCGTGCGCGTCTGGGACACGGGCAGCAGCGCATCTCCCTGGAGCGCGCCGGCGTTCTGGGAGACAGGATTGCTGCAACCCGCCGACTGGACCGCCCAGTGGATCGGCCCGGCGCCAACCGCGACGGATAGCCTGCCAGCTCCGTCGCCATTGTTGCGACGGTCCTTCCGTGTCGACGACCGCGTGCGTTCCGCGCGTCTCTACGTCACGAGCCTCGGCCTCTACGAGGTCTATCTCAACGGACAGCGGGTCGGCGACCAGGTCTTCACGCCCGGCTGGACTTCGTACCGCCGGCGGCTGCAATACCAGACCTACGATGTGACCGGGCTGCTGCGACCAGGCGCCAACGCCGTCGGCGCGATGCTGGGCGATGGCTGGTATCGGGGGAATCTCGGGTTCTTCGGCCAACGCAATCTCTATGGCCGGCGGCTGGCGCTGCGCGCGCAGCTCGAGATCCGCTATGAGAGCGGACGCACCGCCCGTGTAGTGACGGACACCGTCTGGCGGACTACGCCGGGACCGGTGCTCACCTCGGACATCTATGGCGGTGAAACGTACGATGCGCGCCGCGAGCTCGTAGGCTGGACGAGCGCGCCGTACGATGACCGCGAGTGGAAAATGATTGCGCTGCTCGATCCGCCGGCGGCTTCGCTCGTGGCGTCCCTGTCGCCGGGGGTGCGGCGCGTGCGCGAGCTGCGCCCGGTAGGCATCCGGCGCGCGCCGTCGGGTGAAACGCTATTCGACCTCGGCCAGAACTTCACCGGCTGGGCGCGTCTCAGCGTGCAAGGTCCGGCGGGGACGACGGTCACACTGCGTTTCGGTGAGGTGCTCGACCGCGATGGCAACCTCTACACTGCCAACCTTCGCGCAGCCGCGCAGACGGACCGCTACACCCTCAGGGGAAAAGCTCGCGAGGTGTACGAGCCGCATTTCACATTCCACGGCTTTCGCTATGTGGCAGCCCGAGGACTTCCCGCTCCGCTGGACTCGACGACGATCACCGGCATCGCCGTGTCGTCCGACCTCGCCCAGACGGGGAGCCTCGTGACCTCGGACTCGCTGCTCAATCAGCTGCAGCGCAACATCGTCTGGGGTCAGCGCAGCAACTTTCTTGACGTGCCGACCGACTGCCCGCAGCGCGACGAGCGCCTTGGCTGGACCGGAGATGCCCAGGTGTTCGCGCGGACCGCGGCGTTCAACATGGACGTCAACGGCTTCTTCGCGAAGTGGCTCGCGGATGTCGCGGCCGATCAGGACCCGAGCGGCAGCGTCCCGTGGGTGATCCCCAATCCCCTGGGCGGCGACTCCGTTCGCTTCGCGGGCACCGCCGGTTGGTCCGACGTCGCCGTCATCATTCCCTGGACGATGTACCTCACGTACGGCGACCGGCGCCTGCTCGAGCGCCAATACCTGAGTATGCGGGCGTGGGTTGATTACGGGCGCCGCCGGGCGGGCCCCGATCTCATCTGGCGACCGGGATGGCAGTTCGGTGATTGGCTCGCGCTCCATAGCGACGATCCATCGTATCCGGGTGCGACCACCGGCACCGATTTGATCGCGACGGCGTTCCTGGCCCATTCCACCGATCTGGTCGCGCGGGCGGGGGCGGTACTCGGGCGCGCCGACGAAGCAGCCGCCTATCGTGAGCGCTTCCGCGCGATCCGCGAGGCGTTTGACCGGGAGTTCGTGTCGAGTACGGGCCGAGTGGGCGAGAACACGCAGACGGCGTACGCGCTGGCGATCGCGTTCGATCTCTTGCCGGATTCACTGGTGTCGGCTGCCGCCGGCCGACTCGCTCGTGACGTGGAAGCGCGCGACCACCACCTCACGACCGGCTTCCTCGGGACGCCGTACCTCTTGCACGTGCTGGCCGCAACAGGGCACCTCGACGACGCGTTCGCATTGCTCACACAGCGCACCTATCCGTCGTGGCTCTATCCGATCACGCGAGGGGCGACGACGATGTGGGAGCGGTGGGACGGCATTCGGCCCGACAGCTCGTTCGAAGATCCTGGGATGAATTCGTTCAATCATTATGCGTTCGGCGCGGTCGGCGACTGGATGTATCGGAACATCGGCGGCATCGATGTCGATTCTGCGGGGCCAGGGTATCGACGCTCTCGCATCGCGCCACGACCGGGAGCGGGAGTGACGAGCGCGACGGCGTCGCTCGAAACTGTTTACGGAAGCCTGCAGTCCGCGTGGCGACTCGATGGGAAGCGATTCGTCCTCGATGTCACCATTCCGGCGAACACATCCGCACAGGTCATCCTCTGGGACGCCCGCCTCGACGACGTGCGGGAAGGCGGTATGCCGGTACGCGATGCCCGGCAGCGCGGCAAGGATGTCGTCGTGGAGCTCGGCTCGGGGCGGTATAGTTTCGTCGTGCTCGCTAGGCCTCTTTAGTTGCCTTCACCTCGTCCCACAGCTTGTCGAGCTCCTCGAGAGAAGCGCGACCCATCTCCAATCCGCGTTCCTCAGCCAGCTTCTCCACCTTTTCAAACCGATCGATGAATTTCAAGTTGGCGCGCTCCAAGGCCTGACCAGCCTCGATGCCGTGCTTGCGCGCGAGATTCACGGCGGCAAAAAGCAGATCGCCAATCTCTTCTTCGATCGTTTCCCGCCTGCCGTTTCCCGTTTCCCGTTCCAATTCCGCGGTCTCTTCCTTTACTTTCGCCAGCGGTCCCGTAGCGTCGGGCCAATCGAACCCGATCCCCGCGGCGCGTTCCTGCAGCCGAAAGGCCATGAGCAGCGGCGGCAGTGTCGGCGGCAGTCCGGCGAGCGTGCTCCGCTTGCCTCCGGCGCGCGGCTCCCGCCGCTTCACCAGTTCCCACCCGGCGTGATCATCGCGGCTCGCGCGGCCTTCGCCGAACAGGTTGGGATGTCGCCGCCACATCTTCTCTTCCAACGTGCGCGTCACGACTTCCGCGTTGAACTGGGACCGCTCTTCGGCGATCACGATCTGGAACGCGAGATGCAGGAGCAGGTCGCCCAGCTCGTCGCGCATCGCTTCTGGATCGTCGGTCTGAATGGCGTGATCGAGCTCGAGGGCTTCTTCGACGAGGTAGGGACGGAGTGTCTGGGGAGTCTGCGCGCGGTCCCATGCGCAGCGTTGCCGCAGTTCGCGCACGAGTCCCAGAGCACGTCCAAGCGCTGAATCGCCTTGCATTTAGCCTCCGGGCCGGGTATCATACCCGCGCCAGTGAGCGTGTCAACGAGAGGCGAGGCCTGGGTGGAAGTGGACGTGGAAGCCCTCGTCGACAACGCCCGAACGGTAGCAAAGATAGCAGGCACGCGGCTCCTCCCTGTCGTCAAGGCGAATGCGTACGGGGTCGGAGCCGTCCTAGTATCTAAGGCCCTCGAGCAGCTCGACCCCTGGGGATACGGCGTCGCCACGATCGAAGAAGGTGCGGAGCTGCGCGCGGCCGGCATCACGCGGCCCATCCTCGTGTTCATGCCGGCGCGTGCGCGTCTGTTCGATCTGTACGACCGCCACGAGCTGACGCCAGCGCTGGGCGACGCCGGCAGCATCCTCGAGTGGACCACGCGCGGCGACCGTCCGTTCCACGTCGAGATCGACACGGGGATGGGGCGCGCCGGCGTGCGGTGGGACGAGGTGGACGAGCTGGGCGAAGCGGTCGACACGCCGTCGTTCGAAGGGTGCTTTACGCATTTTCACTCGGCCGAGCGGCGCGACGGCACCGCGGAGCAGCAGTTGGAACGGTTTCTCGGCGCCGTCGCCCGCTTGCCGCGTCGGCCGGCGCTGCTCCATGTGGCGAACAGCGCTGCGGCGGTGCGAGGCGAGCAGTTCGCCTTCGACTTGGTGCGACCGGGAATCTTTCTGTACGGCGGTGCGCCGGCGGATGGTTTGCCCGAGCCACGCCCCGTGGTGAGTGTCCGGGCGCGCGTGCTGAGCGTGCGGCGCATCCCTCGCGGTGAGAGCGTGAGCTACGATGCCAGCTGGACGGCACCGCGCGACACCGTGGTCGCCACGCTCCGCTGCGGGTACGCCGACGGGTTGCGCCGCATGCTGGGGGCGACCGGAAGGGCCTGCGTGTTGCTGCGCGGACAACGCCGTCCGATCGTGGGATTTGTGCAGATGGATATGGCGCTCGTCGACACCGGAACACTGGAAGTGCAGGTGGGCGATATCGCGACCATCGTGGGCGAAGACGCGAAGCAGCGCATCACCCTGAAGGAGATGGCTGAGTGGAGTGGTGAGGTGCCACACGAGTTTCTCACCGGGCTCGGCGCGCGCTTGCCGCGAATTCCGGTGTGAAATACGGCACCGGGCGCGCGGCGATCATCGTGTTGGATGGGCTGGGCGCCGGGTCGGCGCCGGACACCGCGGCGTATGGCGATGCGGGATCGGACACGCTGGGCAACGTCGCTCGCGCCGTCGGTGGCCTGAAGCTTCCGAATTTGGAACGGCTGGGACTGGGACGATGCCACGAGGGTTCCACAGTCTTCGGATTGGAGTCCGGTGTGAGTCCCACGGCCGCGTACGGGATCGCGCGGCCGGCGTCGGCGGGAAAGGACAGTACGACGGGGCACTGGGAACTCTGCGGCGTGCTGCTGGAGAAGCCGTTTCGGACGTACCCGCACGGCTTTCCGGTCTCGCTGTTGGACGAGTTCGCGCGACGCACGGGGCGCGGCTGGCTGGGCAACAAGGCGGCGTCCGGAACGGCGATTATCGACGAGCTGGGCGCCGAGCATCAACGCACCGGGAAGTGGATCGTCTATACGTCCGCGGATTCGGTCTTTCAGATCGCGGCACACGAGCAGACGCTGCCGTTGGGGGAGTTGTACCAGGCCTGTGGGGTCGCGCGGGATCTGTTGACCGGCGAGCACGCCGTCAGTCGCGTCATTGCCCGGCCGTTCGAAGGGAGGGCGGGAGACTACCGCCGCACACCGCGGCGCAAGGATTTTTCGATCGCGCCGACGGGAACGACGCTGCTGGATCTGATGGCGGACGCGGGCGTCGAGCGCATCGGCATCGGCAAGGTGGACGACCTGTTCGCGGGGCGAAACATCAGGAGCGACCACACCCCGACCAACGCCGATGCCTACCAGCTCATCGAGCGGGCGCTCGACACGCTCGAAACGGGATTTGTCTTCGTGAACGTGATCGAATTCGATCAAACGTGGGGGCACCGTAATGACGTGCCGGGGTTTCACCAGGGTCTCAAAGAGTTGGATGCATGGATTCCGCGCTTGCTGGCGCGGCTGCGACCGGACGATCTCGTGATGCTCACGGCGGATCACGGCAACGATCCGACGACGCCGTCGACCGATCATTCGCGCGAGGTCGTCCCCGTCCTCGTCGTGGGTCCCAGCGTGCATCCCGTCCCGTTGGGAACGCGGCGGACGTTCGCCGATCTGGGGCAGACCGTCGCGGAGTACTTCGGCCTGCCGGCGCTCGCCGCGGGAACGTCGTTTCTCGAGGACGTTGCGGCATGAGCGATCTGGTGAAACGAGCGCGTGAGGCAATGCGCCACGCCTGGGCGCCCTACAGCAGTTTTCACGTGGGAGCCGCTATCGAAGCCGGGGACGGGAAGATATACGTCGGCTGTAACGTGGAAAGCGCGTCGTATGGGCTCACGATCTGTGCGGAGCGCATGGCCCTGGGTGCCGCCGTCGTGGGTGGCGCGCGCCAGCTGAAGCGCATCGTGGTCACGACCGATGTCGATCCGCCCGCGGCACCATGCGGGGCGTGTCGCCAGCTGCTTGCGGAATTCGGCCTCGGTCTGGAAGTGACTGCCGTCGGACCGTCCACGGAGAAACGCTGGACGCTGGCGGCGCTGTTACCGGATGCTTTCACGAAGGAGACGCTGGATCGGTGATGAGTCGATGCGGTTGGCTCGTGCTCTTGGTTGCCGCGGCGGCGTGTACGGAGAATGCGACCGCGCCCGGCGTTTGCCCCACCTTCTGCCCGAGCGGATCGATCAGCATTCAGGATACGATCTTCGCCGCCATCATCGGGCGCGATTCGTCGTTCTCCGGCTACCTCCAAGGCTACCAGTCGACCCTCATGACCGCGGCGGACAGTCCTGGCGTGGTCGACAGCCGGCCGTTTTTCACCTCACAGACGATGATCACGCGCATCGCGCCCAAGGCGGGCGATACGACGACCGTGCCGCTCGTGGTGGACTCGATCCGCCTGCGGCTCATCGTCGCGCGTCGCGACAAACAGGCGACGAACCTGCGCCTGAAGCTGTTCCCGCTTCCCGTCACGGTGGACTCGACCTGGGATTTCGCGTCGCTCGATCCGTATTTCACCGCCCCGCCGGTCGACAGCGTCAGCATCAGCCGCCTGCTCGCGACTGCTGGGACCACCGATACCGCGATCACGCGATTTTGGAGAACCGTCTGTTCGGCGTGCATCGACTCCGTTCGGGTGGATAGCGCCGGCAACGTGCTGTTGATGCAGGCGGACTCGTCGGTCATCGTGTACGTGAAGCTCGATACCTTGGAGGCCCCGCTCAGCGCGCCCGACTCCGGTCGTGTAGCGTTCGGTTTCCGCGTCGCGGCGGACTCATTCGCGAGCGTGAGTCTGGTGACGGAGCAAACCTCGGCGGGTAGCGGCCCGCAGCTGAATTGGTACTACCATTACACGATTCCACCCAAGGGGACCGGCGCGGACACCATTCCTCGCGACACGTCGACGAGCCGCTTGATCTCCACGCGCTTCGACAGCTTCGTGTTCAATCCGCCTTCTGCTGCCATCGACTCCAACTTGACGGTCGGCGGCGTGCCGTCAGCGCGGAGCCTCCTGCGCGTCGCGCTGCCGGCATTTCTGCACGACAGCATCGATCTCGTTCGCGCGACGCTGATTCTCGTACCGGTGAGTCCGGTGCGGGGCGTTCCCAGCGACTCGTTCGCCATCGAGGGGCGCAACGTGACCACGGATCTGGGCGCGAAATCCCCGCTCGGAACGACGTTCAATAGCACGTTCGTGCACATCGGATCGGCGGACACCGTACGGATCGAGCTCACCAACCTCGTGCGCGCGTGGACGCTGGACACGACACAGGTGACATCCCTGTTCCTGCGCCAGCTGCCTGAGGCCGCCTCGTATACGCAGGCCCGCTTCTATTCCTCCCGCGCGCCGGCATTTCGGCCGTCGCTGCACGTGACGTACGTGAAGCGATTTGGGTTCGGGGCGCCATGAAAACAGCGGTTTGGCGGTTGGGCGGTTGGGCGGTTCGAGTTGGCGTGATCGCAGCGGTCTTGCTGGCCGCTGAACCGCCAAACCGCCTAACCGCCCAGGACTCCCAGTTCGGCATCAAGGGTCTCGGCACACCGGGCCGGTGGGAGAGCGTGCGCGCCAGAAGCACGGGCGGTGCGTTCGCGCCGTTCGACGCCTTCTCGCCGCTCACCGATGCCTCGCTCGCCGACGCGAGCCGGATGAGCGCGAGTATTGCCGGTGGCACGTCGTGGCGCACCATCGAGCCGACCGGCGCGGCCCAAGCGTCGCTGCGCGCGACGCGCTTTCCCGCGCTCGTCATCGCGGGACCCCTCACCCGGCGGATCGTCATGGGCGGCGGCTTTGCCACGTATCTCGACCGCACCTTTGGCGTGATGATCCAGGACACGATCAACCTGCGCGGCGTCCAAGAGCCGATCACGGACGAGATCACGAGCGACGGGGCCGTCTCGGACCTGCGACTGGCCGCCGCGGCTCGACTCCACCGCCGGATTGCGCTCGGATTCGGCTTTCACATGTTGACCGGCTCGTCGCGGGTGATTGCCACGCGCACGTTCGCCGATAGCACGAATTACCGCACCTCCACCGCGCGCGACGAGGTGGCGTATTCCGGAACGGGCGGCTCGGCGAGCCTGCTGCTCGACGTGACACGGGATGTGCGCCTGGCGGGCTGGCTCCGCTCCGATTCGAGACTCCGGGCCGACATCGGTGGCCGCCAGGTCGCCGAGAACAATCTGCCGCTGACCTACGGCGCCGGCCTGCAATGGCGCGCGGGAACCCAGGCGGCCTTTGCGGGCACGGTGATGTGGCGCAACTGGCGAGCGGCCAGCCCCGCCGATTCCAACTCGCACGACACATTCAATTGGTCCGTTGGGGCGGAGCTCGGCTCGCTCGGTACGCCCATGCGTTTCGGCGTGCGCGGCGGGCAATTGCCGTTCGGCGTCGGCAAGACGCCGAGCGAGGTCGGGTACTCGGCCGGGCTAGGCCGGCAGTTCTCGGGCGGACGCGGCCGGCTCGACATCGGTCTCGAGCGTCTCGAGCGCAAAGGGACGGGGCTGACCGAGCGGGTCTGGACGTTCCTGGTCGGCCTCACCGTACGGCCGTGAGGGTCTACTTCCACACCTTCGGCTGCAAGGCCAACCAGTACGACACCGAGCGGGTGCGCCAGGCCTTCGATGCGAATGGTGCCGTCGTCGTCGATGATCCTGCCCTGGCTGATCTGGCCGTCGTGAATTCCTGCACTGTGACGCACGAAAGCGAAGTCAAGCTGCGCCGCTTTGTGCGACAGGTGGCGAAGGGGAGCCACGCGCGCACGATCGTCATGGGATGCGCCGCGGCGCTCGATGATGGCTCGATCGCCGCGTTGCCGTCGGTGCACGCGGTGGTGGCGAATGCAGAGCCGGCGGAGGTGCTGCGGGCGGCGGGGGTCGAGGTACGGGCGCTGCATGCTGCGCCCCGACCTGCTGGTACCAAATCCCGTGCGTTATTGAAGATCCAGGACGGCTGCGACGAGCATTGCACCTTTTGTGCAACGACGCTGGCCCGCGGCGCAAACCGGTCGCGGCCGGTCGACGACCTTATAGAGGAAGCACGCGCCTTGGCGGAGCACCACGCCGAGATCGTGCTCACGGGTGTGCACATCGGAACCTACGGTCGGGAAGCCCGAACCCCGTCGCTCGGCGAGCTCCTGGAATCCCTCATCGCGGCCGTCCCCTCCGTGCGCTTCCGGCTCTCGAGTGTGGAAGCCACCGAAGTCGACGACACACTCGCGGGCCTGCTCATCGAGGCGCCGCGTCATCTCGCCGCGCATCTGCACGCCCCGTTGCAGTCGGGCTCCAACCGCGTCCTCAAGCGCATGGGGCGACACTGGTACACGGCCGAGTCGTATCAGGCGCGAATCGAATGGCTGGCGGAACGGTTGCCGATTCTCGGTTTGGGGGCCGATGTCATCGCGGGCTTCCCCGGAGAGACGGACGAGGACCACAGCGCCTCAATTGCCCTGCTTCGCGCCTTGCCGTTCACGTATTTGCACGTCTTTCCGTTTTCGGTTCGTCCCGACGCAGCGGCGGCACGGCTTCCTGGCCAACTGCCGCCGGTGGTCATTCGCGACCGCGCCCGCGAGCTTCGCGAGCTTGGGCAGGCCAAGGCGGCCGAGTATCGTGCGCACCGCCGAGGCCAGACAGCGGACGGTGTGGTCTCCGGCCGCCAGCAGGGCCGCCTGGAGGTCATGACGGAAGATTATCTGAGCGTCTATCTTGATACGGACCAGTGGGACGGACGTCCCCGGTTCGAGGTGACCGTCAACTAGCGATGCGCACCGTATACATCGAGACCTACGGCTGCCAGATGAACGTCTCGGATTCCGAGCTGATGTTCGGCGTCCTGGGACGCGAGGGATACGTGCGGACCGAAGACCCGGCCGCTGCGGATGTCCTGCTCGTCAACACCTGCGCGGTGCGCGATCACGCCGAGCAGCGCGTGTTGGGCCGCATGGGTGAGCTGAAGCGCTACAAGCGGCCCGGTGACGTCATGGGCGTAGTCGGCTGCATGGCCCAACGACTCGGTCCCAAGCTCCTCGAGCGCGTGCCGCAGGTGGATCTCGTGATCGGGCCGGACGGCTACCGGGCGCTGCCCGAGCTGATCGCGCGCGCACGCGATGGCCAGCGCGCCACCGAGGTCACGTTCAAGCAATGGGAGCACTACGAGGATGTCCCACCGGCGCGTGACAACCCGACCTCGGCGTTCGTGACCGTGCAGCGCGGCTGCGATTATCGGTGCACCTTCTGCATCGTTCCGATGACGCGCGGGCCCGAGCGGAGCCGCAAGTTGGCCGACGTGGTGGGCGAAGTCGCCCGGTTGGCCGACGGCGGTACGAGCGAGGTCACGCTCCTTGGGCAGACAGTCAACAGTTATCACGACGGCGAGCATGACTTCGCCGATCTGCTGCGCGCCGTGGGCGCCGTGGACGGCATTCGCCGGCTGCGCTTCACCTCGCCATACCCCACGGACTTCACACCGCGGGTGCTCACCGCGATGGCGGAAACTCCCGCCGTCTGCGAGTACGTGCATCTTCCCGTCCAGAGCGGCAGTTCGCGTACGCTCAAGCGGATGCTGCGGCGCTACGACCGGCAGCGGTACCTCGACGTCGTGGCCGCGTTGCGCGCCGCGATGCCGGGTCTCGCGCTCTCGACCGACATCATCGTCGGCTTCCCCGGCGAATCGGAAGACGATTTCCAGGAGACTTTGTCGCTGGTCGAGCACGTCGCATTCGACGACGCGTACACCTTCAAGTACTCGGTCCGCGAGGCCACGCCCGCGGTCAAGATCAAGGATCACGTCCCTGAGGAGCTCAAGACTGAGCGGATCGGGCGGCTCATCGAGGTGGTCCGCCGCGTGGCGAAGCGGAAGAACATGGGGCTGGTGGGCACGTCACACGAGGTGCTGGTCGAAGGACCGGCGAAGCGCGGCGATCTGTTGCAGGCGCGTACGCGGACGAACAAGATCGCGCTGCTGGAGGGACCTGCCGACTGGATCGGGACGTACCGGCGCGTGCGGTTCACCGGCACCACCGGATCGACGTTCACGGCCTGGCCGCTGGAGAAAGAGCCCGAGGAGCTCGTCACCGCGTGGCGGTAACGAACGTGGCGCTGGAAGTCGTGCAGCGAGAATACCAGAGCCTGCGCGCGGCGTTTCCGAAGTTCTGCGGCTGCGACATCTGCCGGAGCGACGTGCTGGTCTATGCTCTCAATCGCCTCAGTCCCCACTACGTGTCGACGCGCCAGGGCGAAATCCTGACCGAGCTGTCGCTGGGAAGCGATCAGGAGAAGGCCAAGCTGGACGTCGCGCTCGTGGAAGGCATTCGCAAGGTCGCGCTCGCCCCCCGCTGCGGAGCAAAACCCACGCAGCTGTAGTCTAGGCCGGCGGTGCGCCCGCCGATCCTCTATCTCACCATTGCTTTCGCCGCCGGATTGGCGGCGGCACTCCAGGGCGCGGAACTGCGCATAACCGCGCTGCTCGTGTTGGGCGGAGCGGCGCTGCTGTGGCGCCGAGCGCCGCTCGGCGCAGCGCTCGGCGTCATGCTGGTGGCCGGCGTGCTATGGGGCGACGCCGCGCTGCGCGAACGGCGGGCGTCGTGCGCGGGGCAGTGGACTAGCCTCGGCTCGCTGAAGCCCGACACGCGCGCGGCGATCGTCCAGCTCACCGATCCCGTTCCGGCGCGCGGCGGCATCGCCGATGCGACCGTGCACGGGGCCAGCTGTCGCGGCTCGCTTGCCATGCGTTGGCCGGATGGCCATCCCGCCAACGGCGGCACCACGTGGGTTGTCGCCGGCCGCTTCCTCCCTGACGCAAGAGGCGGGATCCTCGTCGCCCGGCGTGTGCGAGAGATCGACGCGGTGCCGCGCGGCCGCGGCGCGCTCCGCGATCGGATCGCCGAACGTAGCCGCCGGCTGTTCGGCAGCCGCGCGCCGCTCGTCGACGCTCTGGTGATCGCGCGCCGGGCTGAGCTCGATGCCGAGCTACGCGAGCGCTACACGCGGTCGGGACTCGCGCATCTCCTATCGATCTCGGGTCTGCACGTCGGCTTCTTCGCGGCTTGGCTCAGCGTTCTCCTCAAGCGACTGCGGCTTGGCACCCGCGCCCGATTCTTCGCGGGCACCACGGTGATGCTCGGGTACGTCTGGCTGCTGGGCTTTCCCGCGCCCGCGACGCGCTCGGCGGCGATGCTGGCGCTGCTGGATATCGGGCAGTTGCGGCAGCGCGTTGTTGCGCCCAGGGGGATCGTTGCACTCGCGGCGCTGTGCGTGATGCTCGGCGATCCCTGGTCCGTACAGTCCGTCGGCGCGTGGTTGTCCGTGGCGGCTGTGGCGGCGGTGATCTGGGCAGGCCGGGCGACCGAGCGTCACGCCAAGCTGGTGCGCGCGATGGCTCCGGCGGCGGCGGCGACGCTCCTCACCGCTCCGATTTCCGCCTACGCATTCGGTACCGTCGCCCCGATCGGCGTCCTGGCGAACCTCGCCGCCATTCCGCTGGCGGGGCTCGCGGTGCCCGGCCTCATGGTCGCGCTGCTGCTGTCATCCAGCTGGTTGGCGGCTGGTGCGGGCTTGTGGCTCGCGCTGCTCGACGTGGTGGCAAAGGCGGCGGCGGCGCTGCCCGGCGGCCATTTCATCATGATCGCCGGCGCTCAGGCTGCCGCGCTGTGGCTCGGAATCCTCGTTCTCGCCTGGTGGCTCTGGCACTCGCCGCGTCGGCGTTGGACCATCGCGGCGCGGCTCGCGTTCGTCGCTGCTCTTGCGGCGCTTTGGGCGTCTTTCGGCGCCCTCCGCCGTCTTTCAGACTGTCAGTGTTTGACCGTAAGTTTCCTAGACGTCGGCCAGGGCGACGCGATTGCGTTGCGCAGTCCGGCGGGGCGCTGGGTCTTGATCGATGGTGGGCCGCGCGGGCCACGCGGTGATGCCGGCCGGCGTGTCGTGGTCCCGTTTCTGCGGAGTCACGGCGCGACCCAACTGGCCGCGATCGTCGCGACGCACGCGCACCTCGACCATTTCGGCGGCTTGCCGGCCGTGCTCGAGGCGTTCGATCCGGCCTATGTGCTGGAGCCTGGCCAGCCGGTGCCGGATGTCGGATATCTGGGGTTCCTCGGTGCGGTCGAGAGCGATGGGGCGGAGTGGCGCCCCGCGCGCCGCGGCGATCGGCTCGACGTGGATGGTGTCACGATCGACGTGTTGAGTCCGGACTCGGCGTGGGTAGCGAGCCAGACGGATATCAACGAAGAGTCGGTCGTGCTGCTCGTTAGCTACGGCGGTGCGCGCTTGCTCTTCGCCGGCGACGCGGGGATGCCGACCGAGGCGCATCTTGCGGGGCAGGTCGGCCGGGTGACGTTGTTGAAGGTCGGACATCACGGGTCCCGCGGCGCGACATCGGACCGCTGGCTCGATGAGCTGCGGCCGGCCGAGGCGGTCATCAGCGTGGGAGCGAAGAACCGCTACGGGCATCCCGCGCCCGAAGCGATCGCACGGCTGCGAGGACACGGAGTCACCGTGCTCCGGACCGATCAGCGGGGCACGATCACATTCACCGTCTCGAGTCATGGCACGCTCGCAATCGCCGACGTCGGTCATCACGATTGAGCGGTTCATCATGGAGCAGGAACGGCTCCATCCCGAGGCCACGGGTGAGCTGTCGAACCTGCTGTATGATCTCTGCCTGGCGGCGAAGATCATCTCCCGCCAGGTGCGGCGCGCCGGCCTCACCGATATCCTCGGCGAGGTCGGTGCGATCAATGTCCAGGGCGAGGTGCAGCAGAAGCTGGACGTGTTCGCCAACGAGACGGTGCGGCATGCCGTCGAGCACACGGGGCGAGTGTGCGTCGTCGCGTCGGAAGAAGACGAGCACCCGATCCCCGTGCAAGTGCGCGAGAACCAGCGCGGCGGCAAGTACGTGCTCATGTACGATCCGCTCGACGGCTCCACCAACATCGGCGTCAACGTCTCGATCGGCACGATCTTTTCCATTCATCGGCGCAGCGCAACGAAGAAGGGGCCGGGCACGCTGGCCGACTGTCTCCAGAAAGGGCGCGCGCAAGTCGCCGCCGGCTACATCCTGTATGGTTCCAGCACGATGCTGGTGTACACGACGGGGCAGGGGGTGCACGGCTTCACACTCGACCCCACCATCGGCGAGTTCCTGTTGTCGCACCCCGACATCCGCTCGCCCGACATCGGCACTTATTACAGCGTCAACGAGAGTCACTGGAACAAGTGGGCGCCGGGCATCCAGCGTGTCGTGGGTGCATTCAAGAATGGCGATGGCGGCCGCGTCGAAGCCAAGAACGCGCGGTACATCGGCTCCCTCGTCGCCGACATTCATCGCAACCTGATGTCGGGCGGCGTCTTCCTTTACCCCGCCGATACGATCTCGCCGCACGGCAAGCTGCGGCTGCTGTACGAAGCCGCGCCGCTCGCGTTCGTCGTCGAGCAAGCAGGCGGTGCGGCGATCGATGGCGCGCGCGACATCCTCGACATCAAACCGTCGGAGCTGCACCAACGCACGCCGCTGATCATTGGCTCCAAGCAGGATGTGGCGTTCGCCCGCGCGGTGCTTGCAAAGCCATGACGAAGGAGAAGGCGTATTACGGGCCGGCAGACTGGCGCGGGGATCCCGCCCGCGATCTCGGGATGCCCGGGGAGCCGCCGTTCACGCGCGGCGTGTATCCGACCATGTATCGCGGCAAGCTCTGGACGATGCGCCAGTACGCGGGCTTTGGAACGGCCGAGGAGACGAATGCGCGGTTTCACCATCTGCTGGACGCAGGTCAGACCGGCCTCTCCGTTGCGTTCGATCTCCCCACGCAGATGGGTTACGACTCGGATCATCGCATGGCGGAGGGGGAGGTCGGGCGCGCGGGGGTCGCGATCGACAGTGTCGAAGATCTCGAGCGCCTGTTTCACGGCATCCCGCTCGATCGCGTGTCGACCTCCATGACCATCAACGCGACCGCGGCAATTCTCCTCGCGATGTACATCGCGGTCGGTGAAGAGCAGGGCGTGCCGCTCACCAAGCTCCAGGGCACGCTGCAGAACGACATCCTCAAGGAATACATCGCGCGCGGCACGTACATCTATCCGCCGGAGCCGTCGCTGCGGCTCGTCGCCGACATCTTTCGGTTTACCGCACGCGCCAAGATGAGCTTCAATCCGATCTCGATCTCGGGCTATCACATGCGGGAGGCGGGCGCCACGGCGGTGCAGGAAATCGCGTTTACGTTTGCGAACGCGCTCGAGTACGTCCGGCGCGCGCGCGCCGCGGGACTCGCGGTGGAGGAGTTCGCGCCCCGCCTTTCCTTCTTCTTTGCCGCCTACACCGACCTGTTCGAGGAAATTGCCAAGTTCCGCGCGGCGCGGCGCCTGTGGGCCCGCCTCATGAAGGAAAAACACAGCGCGAGCGATGCGGCGGCGCGGCTCCGCTTCCATACTCAGACGGGCGGGGCGACGCTCACGGCGCAACAGCCGCTCAACAACGTCGTGCGCGTCGCCATTCAGGCGATGGCGGCGGTGCTGGGTGGCACCCAGTCGCTGCATACGAACTCCTACGATGAAGCCCTCGCGCTGCCGACCGAGCTCAGCTCGACCCTGGCGCTGCGGACGCAGCAGCTCCTTGCCAGCGAGACCGGCGTGCCGGACGTCGTGGATCCGCTCGGGGGTAGCTGGTACCTCGAGGCCCTCACGGACAAGCTTGAGGCCGGGGCGAGACGGTTGGTGGAGGAAATCGAGGTAGGGGGAGGGTCGGTACAGGCCATCGAGCGCGGCTTCTTTCAGGAAGCAATCGCGCGCAGCGCCTATGAGCAGCAGCGCGAAATCGAAGCGGGCGGGCAGGTCGTCGTGGGCGTGAACGAGTACGTCACCGGTGAGCCGATTCAGCCGATTCCGGCGCCCGACTACTCGAAGCTTGCGGAGGCGCAGCGGCATCGCGTGGCCCAGTTACGGAAGACGCGGGACGGGGGACGGGTGCAACAGGCGCTGCGCGACCTCGACGTTGCCGCCCGCACGCCGGCGGCCCCGTTGATGGAGCCGATTCTCGATGCCGTCCGCGCGCGCGCCACACTGGGCGAGATCAGCGACGTGTTGCGGGCGGTGTGGGGCGTGCACGACCCGCGTTGAGTCATGAATCTCCTCTTCTCTTTGGTCCTGCTCGCCCACGGCGGCACGACGGCGGCGGATTGGCAGGCGGCGGGCGTCGAAGGCTACGGGTACTGAGGCAGAGGAATATGAAGCTTGTTCACTACCTGATCGTTGCCCCACTCGCGGTGGCCTCTTGCACCGCAGTTGCCTGCGGCTGCACGCCGCCGCCCATGAAGGAGGCGGTTGTGTGGGGCCGGGTGACCACGAACAGCGGCGGTGCCGCATCCCGCGCCGCGATGTCCGCCTTGGCCACCCCCACGGGTGTGTCCTGCGTCCAGGACACGATGTACGCCTGGGGCAGTGCCGATTCCCTTGGCCAGTATCGAATCTCGGTTTTTGGCGCTGGGATTGTGGATTCAGGGTGTGTCTTCGTGGGAGCGCGATTCCCGGCGACCGGGTCGAACGCGCGGGACACCGTGCGCGGACCGTTGCGGATGAGATTCCTGGACAGTCTCCCGTTCGATAGTATGCACGTGGATATCGTGCTTCCACCCTAACGCCCCTGGTGCCAAGATGAGGAGCTCCGCATGAGGACTGCCGTGAGTTTGCTGGCCGTCTGTGCGCTCGCCAATTGCGCCCCGAGGGCGACGGGGGAAGGCATCGACAGAGAACGGATGTTCACCGTCTGGTCTCGAAAAGATGTGAGCCACTTCAGCGGCGTGCTGCCCACCGCCGTGGACTCGGTGTGGCGAATCGTCCCCATCGCGTTTCAATCCCTGCATTTCCCGGGTGCTCCGTCGGTATATCCTGACGATCGCGTGTATCTCACACCGTATCTGAAGGTCGAGCGGCGCTTGTACGAGGGCGAGCCGAACTCGCTGTACCTCAACTGCGGATTCACCTCGGTTGGCGAGCCAGCGGCCGACGTGTATCGGGTGACCTTCGCAATGATCGCGCGGCTGCTGCCGCACTCCGCTGGTGGAACCGAAGTCGATATCGTGGTCGACGGCACCGCACAGAACATGGTTGAGCGCCAAGCGCCAGTGCGTTGCACCGGAACAGGCAAGCTGGAAGCGGCCGTCTTCCAAATGCTGCAAGACAGCCTGCGCGTTCACCATTAACCCAGGGAGTGGACCCGTGCTGAATTGCTTGCTGGTCGTGACGACGCTGCTCGGCGCACAGCGCGCCGAAACCGGATTCCTCGATCGGACCATTACGGTCGGCGGCGGAAGATATCACTACCAGGTCTACGTCCCCGCCGATTACGCGTCCAAGCCGAGCTGGCCCGCGATTCTGTTCCTCCATGGCGCCGGCGAGCGAGGCGACGACGGTCTCGTCCAGACCAACGTCGGCCTGGGGCCCGCGATCCGGCAGAACCCATCGCGCTATCCCGCGATCGTCGTGTTCCCGCAGGTACCGCGCGATTCCCAGTGGGTGGGAACGCCGGGCGATATGGCCGTCGCCGCGCTGCAGCAGACGCTGCGCGAATTCCATGTGGATCCGAATCGCGTCTATCTCACCGGTCTGTCGATGGGTGGTCACGGCACGTGGTACGTCGCCTACCGGCACCCCGAACTCTTCGCGGCTATCGTGCCGATCTGTGGATGGGTACGAGACTTTCCGATGTTCCGCGGATCCGTGCCGGTCGTCCCCGGCGATAGCGGCGCGGTCATGACCAATCTCGCACAGCGTCTCGGGAAGGTTCCAATTTGGATCTTCCATGGAGAAGTCGATCAGGTGGTAAACGTCAACGGATCGCGCGAGCCCGCCGCGGCGCTGAAAGCCGCCGGGGCCGACGTCCGCTACACGGAGCTACTCGGGCTCAACCACAATGCATGGGACGCGGCATATGGGTCGGAGGAATTCACGCGCTGGTTGTTTGCGCAGCAGCGCCGTTAGCCTAGCGGCCCCTCGGAGGCCGTGGCAAGTTAGACTCTCTGTTCACGAGGAATCACTTGATGAACCGGCGTGAAGCGTTGCTCCTGCTCGCCGGGACGGGCGCGATCCCCGATCGGCTCCTGGCCGTCGGGCGCACCGTCCACCAGCGAGTGCGCGCGGGCACGCTCCGCGCGTTGAATCCCCACCAGAATGAAACCGTCGCCACCATCGCCGAACTGATCATTCCCAAGACCGATACGCCGGGAGCCCGTGACGCGGGCGTTCCAGCCTTCATCGATGTCATGCTCGCCGACTGGGGCGACGACGATCAGCGCCGGACCTTCACGGCTGGGCTCGCGAACGTCGACGAGCGCTCGCGCGCCCGGTTCAGCAAGGACTTCATCACCTGCAGCCCCGACCAGCAGACGCAGATCCTCACCGACCTCGACGCCGAGCTGGCGAGACTGCGCGATACCAAGGCCGACAGGTCGAAGAATTTTTTCCAGGCCATGAAGTGGCTGACGTTGACCGGCTATTACACGTCTGAAGTCGGCGCGACGACCGAGCTGCACTACCGCGTCGTGCCGGGCCGCTACGAACCGTGCTACCCCCTCGAGCCATGAAAACCTACGACGCCATTGTGGTCGGATCCGGCATGTCCGGCGGGTGGGCGGCGAAGGAGTTGACCGAGCGCGGCCTGCAGACGCTGGTGCTCGAAGCGGGACGGCCGATCACTCCCGAGATCGACTATGTCGAGCACGTGCCGATGTGGGAGATGAAGTTCCGCGGCATGGGCGACCGCAAGCGCCTGTCCCGCGAACAGCCGGTCCAGCAACAGTGCTACGCCTGCGACGAGATGGCCTACAAGTTCTTCGTCAACGACCTCGAAAACCCCTACACGACGCCCGAGGGCAAGCCGTTCTCCTGGATCCGCGGCCGTCAGGTGGGGGGGCGCTCGATCATGTGGGGCCGGCAGGTCTATCGTTGGAGCGATCTCGACTTCGAGGCCAATGCCCACGAGGGCATCGGCGTCGATTGGCCGATTCGGTATGCCGATATCGCGCCGTGGTACGATCACGTCGAGACGTTCGTCGGGATCAGCGGCCAGGCGGAGGGATTGCCGCAGCTGCCCGACGGCAAGTTCCTGAAGCCGATGGCGCTGAATTGCGTGGAGCAGTCGGTCCGGGAGGCGGTCGGCCGCGCGTGGCCCGGCGAACGGATGGTGACGATCGGCCGCTGCGCGGTGCTGACCGAGGCGCACAACGGCCGCGCCGCGTGTCACTATTGCGGCCCGTGTCACCGCGGCTGCATCACGCGGTCGTATTTCTCGAGCGTGAACGCGACGCTGCCTGCCGCCCAGGCGACCGGCCGGCTTACGCTCCGTCCGTACAGCGTCGTGCACAGCATTACGTACGACCGCAAAACTGGCCGGGCGACCGGTGTGCGGGTGATCGACGGCCAGACGAAGCACGCGATCGAGTTCAAGGCGCGGATCGTGTTCCTGTGCGCTTCGACGATCGAGTCGGCGCGGATTCTGCTGCTCTCCGGCATCGCCAACTCGAGCGGCCAGGTCGGCAAGAACCTGATGGATCACATCATGGGTGGCGGTGCGAGCGGCCGGATCGATGGCCCCGCCGACCGCGACACGATCGGCAACCGGCCCAACGGCATCTACGTGCCGCGCTTCCGAAACATCGGCAAAGGGAAGTCTGCGTTCCTGCGCGGGTACGGCTTTCAGGGCGGCGGCGGACGCGCCGACTGGGGCCGGGGCAGCGAGGAGGCCGGGTTTGGCGCCGACTTCAAGAAATCGCTCCGCAAGCCGGGCCCCTGGGGCTTCTCGTTGTACGGCTTCGGCGAAATGCTCCCAAAAGAAGAAAACTTCGTCGAGCTGGACAAGACCAAGGTCGATGCCTGGGGCATTCCGGTCGCCCGGATCAGCTGCGCCTACGGCGAAAACGAGAAGGCGTTGGTGCACGACATGTCCATCTCCGCGGCCGAAATGCTCGCCGAGGCGGGCGCGCACGAGATTGATCCCTACACGAGCGACAATCCACCCGGACTCGTCATCCATGAGATGGGCACGGCGCGCATGGGGAAGGATCCCAAGACGTCGGTCCTCAACGCGCACAATCAGTGTTGGGATGTCCCGAACCTGTTCGTCACCGACGGCGCCTGCATGGCGTCCACGGCGTGTCAGAACCCTTCTATTACCTATATGGCCCTCACCGCGCGCGCGGCCGCGTACGCCGTCGAGGCGATGAAGAGGAGCGAGCTATGAAACGGGCGATTGATCGGCGCGAGTTCGTGCAGACCCTGGCGGCAGTCGGCGCCACCACGATGGTTTGGCGCGGCCCGCGCGCCGCGACCGCTGCCCGCATCGACAAGATCGGGATTCAGCTCTACACCGTGCGCGACAAGATGAAGGAAGATTTCGAGGGCACGCTCGCGCACGTGGCGCAGATCGGCTACAAGGAAGTCGAGTTCGCCGGTTACTTCAATCATACGCCGGCCGATGTGAAGGCCATCCTCGACCGCCACGGACTCTCGGCCCCCTCCACGCACATCCCGTTCGAGAGCGACGAGCAATGGAAGGCGGCGCTCGACGCGGCCAAGACGATCGGCCACGAGTACATCGTCATGCCCTGGATTCCCGCGGAACGACGCAAGACGTTGGACGACTGGAAGAACTTCGCGCAGGTCTTCAACCACGCGGGACAGGCCGCGCACGATGCCGGGATCCAGTTCGCCTATCACAACCACGATTTCGAGTTCCCGAAGCTGGACGGGCAGGTGCCCTACGACCTGCTGCTCCAGAGCACCGACCCGCAGCTCGTGAAGCTCGAGATCGACCTGTACTGGATCACCAAAGCCGGTCAGGATCCGCTCAACTATTTCGCGCGCTGGCCTGGCCGTGTTCCGCTGGTGCACGTCAAGGATTCCGCCGGCGCGCCGGAGCATAAGATGGCCGACGTGGGGCAGGGGAAGATCGATTGGAAGCGCATCTTCGCGAAGCGAGAGCAGGCGGGGATCAAGCATTTCTTCGTCGAGCACGACCAGCCGCCGCAGCCGTTCGAGGACATCGCGGCGAGCTATAGCTACTTGAAGGGGCTGGAGTTTTGATGAGCGGGCGGATCGGCGGTTCGGCGGATGGGCGGTTGGTGACCCGCCGCGACGCGATCGGCTCTTCGGCAGCTACCGTGGCGGGCCTCGTCCTGGGACGCTCCTCAAACCGCCAAACCGCCCAACCGCCGAACCGACTCAAGCAGTCCGCTAGTCGCTGGTGCTACCGCTCCATCCCACTGCCGGACCTCTGCAAGGCCGGCAAAGCGATGGGCCTAGCGGGCATCGACCTGCTCGCTCCGGAGGACTGGCCGGTCGTCCGTCAAAACGGATTGGTCTGCTCGATGGGGTATGCGGCGATCCGTGACGACTTCATCCCGCGCGGCTTCAACGATCCGGCGAACCACGATCTGCTCGTCGGCGAATTGGAGCGCGCGCTGCCGCTGGCGCAGCAGCACGGCGTGCCCAACCTCATCGCGATGTTCGGCAACCGGCAGGGACGGAGCGACGCGCAGGCGACAGACGCGTGTGTGACGGGGCTCAAGCGCATCGCGCCGTCGGCCGAGCGCTACGGCGTGACGATCTGCGTCGAGCTGCTCAACAGCAAGGTCGACCACAAAGATTACCAGGGCGATCGGACGGCGTTCGGCGCCGCGATCATCGAAGCGGTCGGCTCGCCGCGCGTGAAGCTGTTGTATGACATCTACCACATGCAGATCATGGAAGGCGATGTCATTCGGACGGTCCGGCAGCATGCCGTCCACATCGGACACTTCCATACGGGCGGCGTCCCGGGTCGCCATGAGCTGGATGACACGCAAGAGCTGAATTACCACGCGATTGCACGAGCCATCGCGGATACCGGCTTCACCGGCTTCGTGGCCCATGAGTTCGTGCCGACGCGGGACCCGCTGACCTCGCTGAAGCAGGGTGTGGAGGTCTGTTCGGTCTAAGGGAGTGTGTCCGGCACGAGGGTTGCAGAGTCTTGTTGGAACCACATGCTCCCGTCCAACGCCCGCCCGCTCGCCCGGCTCGTCCTGCTGAGCCTCATGCTGACCTTCATCACCGCGCGGCTCGTCAGCATCCTGATGTTACTCCCCCACGTGCCCGACATCTACCTGCATGTGCACGAAACCCACATCCATCATCTGAACTACGGCATCTTTCTGCTCGCGGGTGTGGGAGCCTATCTCCTCTTCACTCCCGGACCGCCGACGCCCGCTGCCGCGGTGTTGTATGGCATCGGGCTTGGCCTCACCTTCGACGAGTTCGGGATGTGGCTCCATCTGAACGGCGACTACTGGCAGCGCGCCAGTTTTGACGCCGTCTTCATACTCGCCGCGGCTCTCGGACTGGCGGCCTTCGCGCCGCCACCGGAACGCTGGAGGCCGCGCCAGGTCGCGATCGGGCTGCTGTTCGTCCTCTTGGTGGTCGGATCTGTTCGACTGGCCGCACGCGTCGCCCCGCGGCTGCAGCGCTGGGAGCAGCGGGCCCGCTCCTAAGACCGCTTGTCGCTCGCGCTACTTTTGAACACACCCGGATCGGAGGTGGGCGTGGCGTCCAGCCGGATCGAGCTGCTGCTCGGCATCGTGATCGGGATCATCATCGCCTGGCTGTATTTTCTCGTGTGGAAGCTCCGCTATAGCGCGTCGATTCGGGAAAATGCCGTGCAACGCAGCCTCGCCGTGACGGCGGGGAAAGTGCACGAGCAGCTGGTGCCCTATCTCCCCGAGTTCGGCTTCAATCCCAAGGATGCGCGCTTTCTCGGCAGTCCCGTGGATCTCGTCATCTTCGACGGTCTGGCCGCCGGCAACGTGCGGCGCGTCGTATTTCTCGAGGTGAAAACGGGGAGCGGCAGAGGCGCCCCACTCAACGCGCGCGAGCGCCAGCTGCGGGATGTGATCGAAGCCCGGCAGGTCGCGTGGGCCGAGCTGCGGCTCACGCGCCCTACTTGACGCTGGTAGTTCGGTCGCGCCGGCCGAGCACTGAAATCAGCACGATGAGCGACACCAGGACGATGATGCCGATGGCCGTCCAGATGGCGTGCGTGTACCACGCGCCCTGACTGTCGTGCGGAGTGACGTCGATTCTGGTTTCCTGCGCCGTGGCCAGCAACAGTTTGATCAATCGCATAGGTGCTCCCAGGATGCGCGCGATGGTAATACTCCGACAGATGCCTGGATGAGTCGAGGCCGCCCCAAGGGATGATGAAATTTGCTACATTGGAAGCTCCTCGAACCTGGGACAGGTCATGAAGAGCATTTTCTGGGGCGCGGTGATCATCGCGATCGGATTGGTCCGGGGGGATTCGGTGTTTCGCGGCGATTTCAACGTGATCAGCATCTTCTTCGACGCGCTCGGCGTGTTCTTCATCATCCGCGGCATCATCGCGCTGTATCAAGCGAAGCAGCAGGAGGCCGCGGTGCCCCCGGCCGCTCCGCCGCTACCCCCCCCCAGCGTCCCGGCCGCGTTGAACGAATGATTCGGAAGCTGAAATCGGGGAAATACCGGCTGTACTCGAGAAAGAAAAACCCACAAACCGGTAAGCGTCGCAACCTGGGGACGTTCACCAGCCGCGCGGCCGCCGAACGGCACGATCGCGCCGTGCAATACTTCAAGCGGCGCTGAGAGCATGGCGCGCAGCACCGCCCAGACGCCCGACGAATATCTAAAGTCGCTGCCTGCTGACCGGCGCGCGACGATCGCCGCCGTCCGGGCCGTAGTGAACAAGCACATGCCCGCCGGCTACCAGGAAGCGATGAACTGGGGTGCGATCACGTGGGAAGTGCCGCTCAGCTGTTTCCCGAAGACCCCCAACGGCCAACCGCTCTGCTACGTGAGCCTGGCGGCGCACAAGAACTTCTGTACCCTCTACCTGATGGGCGCGTATGCGAATTCCAAACAGTTTGCTGCGCTTAAGCAGGCATTTGCGCGGGCCGGCAAGAAGTTCGACATGGGCAAGTCCTGTCTGCCCTTCACCCGGGGCGAGGACCTCGAGCTCGAGGCCATCGGCGAGGTCATCGCGAGCTATTCGCCCGATCAGTGGATCGCAGTGATGGAACAGAGCCGGAGGAAACGGCTAGACTGACCGGCCCCTGGTGCGCGGACCGTCAAGGGAAGCAAGATTCCAGCATGAAGAAGCGACAGATGTACGAAGCCGACGAGATCATCGTCACATTCGATCCCGACGTCTGCATTCATTCCGGGGTGTGCTTGATGGGTTTGCCGGACGTCTTCGATATCAGGCGCAAACGGTGGATCCGGCCGGAGCTCCAGCGGCCGGATGTCGTGGCCGCACAGGTGATGCGGTGCCCGTCGGGTGCCCTCCAGTTCGTGCGCAAGCAGAAGACTGATTAAGTTGTCCGCCGATGCCGACCTACGAGTACCGGTGCCCCAACGGGCACCTGTTTGAAAAGACGTTTCCCCGCATCACGAGCAAGCGCCACGCGAAATGCCCGGTGTGCGGCAAGAGCGCGGAGCGGCTGATCTCGGGCGGCGCCGGCGTGCATTTCAAGGGCTCCGGGTTCTACGCGACCGATTACAAACGACCGGCTGGAACGTCGGAAAAGGCCGACAGTACGGCGGAGAAAGCCGAGAAGACCCCGAAGCCCGACGTGAAGCCGCCCAAGAAAGACTCTAGCTCCGACAAGTGACGGCACTCGAGACGATCCGTGCGGCGCTGGCACAAGCGGCGTCACGATTGGGCGCGTCCGATGTTGAGGTCGCCCTCGAACGCCCCCGCGATCCGACGCATGGTGACGTTGCGACCAACCTCGCCCTGACGCTGGCCAAGAAACTCGGTCAGAAGCCGCGCGCCGTGGCCGACAAGCTCATCGCGGGGCTGGAGCTTCCGGCCGGCTTGGTGCGCAAGATCGAGGTCGCGGGGCCCGGCTTCATCAACTTCTTCCTGGCCGACGCGCAGGTCGTCAGCGCACTCCCCGCGATTCTGTCAGCGGGGGCGAACTACGGGAAGACGGACGTCGGCCACGGCGCGACGTTCAACGTGGAGTTTGTGTCGGCGAACCCGACCGGTCCTCTGCACGTTGGCCATGGCCGCCAGGCCGCCCTCGGCGACGCCATCGCGGCACTGCTCGAGTGGACCGGCTGGCGCGTGAGCCGCGAGTTCTATTACAACGATGCCGGCAGCCAGATCATGAATCTCGCGCGCAGCGTGCAGGCGCGGATTCGTCAGGCGCGCGGGCTCCCCGCCGAGATCCCCGAGCAGGGCTATCAGGGCGATTACATCCGCGAGATTGCCGAGCGTTACATCGCGGAGCACCCCCAGGACAATGAAGGCGCCGATCTGGAGGCGGTGCGGCGCTACGCGGTGCGCGAGCTGCGCGCCGAGCAGGACCGCGATCTGCAGGCGTTCGGCGTGAAATTCGACGTCTACTTCCTCGAGTCGTCGTTGTACACAACCGGGAAGGTGGAGGAAACGACGCGCCGGCTCGTGGCCGCGGGGCACACCTATGAGAAGGACGGGGCGTTGTGGCTCCGCACGACCGACTTCGGCGACGACAAGGACCGCGTGATGCGCAAGAGCGCGGAGAAGGGCAGCGACTACACCTATTTCCTGCCCGACGTCGCGTATCACGTGACGAAATGGGAGCGGGGATTCCACCACGCGCTCAACGTGCAGGGCTCCGACCATCACGGCACGGTCGCACGCGTGCGCATCGGACTACAGGCGCTCGAAATGGGGATCCCGCAGGGATACCCGGAATACGTGCTGCATCAGATGGTCACCGTGATGCGGGGCGGGGACGAAGTGAAGCTCTCCAAGCGCGCGGGCAGCTATATGACGGTCCGCGACCTCGTGGAAGAGGTCGGACGGGACGCGGTGCGCTACTTCTATCTCATGCGGCGCGGTGAGACGCACTTTGTGTTCGACGTGGATCTCGCCAAGAGTCAAACGGACGAGAACCCGGTCTTCTACGTCCAGATGGCACACGCGCGCATGGTCGGGATCTACCGCGTCGCCGGGCGCGACCCGGCGAGCGTGAGTGCCGCGGGGGTTGATCTCAGCGTCCTCACCCAGCCCGAGGAAGCCGATTTGATCAAGGAGCTGGCCGACTTCCCCGCCATGGTTCAGGGCGCCGCCGCTGCCCGAGAACCTCACCGCATCACGGGATACCTCGAGGGGCTGGCCCGGATCGCGCACGCGTGGTATCACAAGTACCGCGTGCTGGGCGAGCCCGAGGAAGCGGCTCGGCTCGTGCTCGCGCGCGCCGTCCAGCAGGTGCTGGCGAATGGTCTTTCCCTCTTGGGGATCCGCGCCCCGGAACGGATGTGAGCGTGGGTGTACTCGTCGTCGGCTCGATTGCTCTGGATTCCGTCATCACGCCCTTCGGCGAGACCGCCGACGCGCTCGGTGGGGCCGCCGTGTTCTTCGCGATGGCGGGAGCGGTGCTGGCTCCCGTGCAGGTCGTCGGCGTCGTGGGGAGCGACTTCCCGGAGGCACACCTCGAGAAGCTCGCCGCGCGCGGCGTCGACCTCGCCGGCGTAGAGCGGCAACAGGGCGAGTCGTTTCGCTGGAAGGCACGCTACTCGTACGACCTCAACAGCCGCGAGACGCTGGAAACGCGCCTCGGCGTATTCGCGCGATTCCAGCCCCGCATTCCCGACAAGTTTCGCGACGCAAAGTTCGTCTTCCTCGGCAACATCGATCCCGAGCTCCAGCTGAACGTGCTCGATCAGGTCAAGCAGCCGAAGCTGGTGGCCTGCGACACCATGAACTACTGGATTCAGGGCAAGAAGGATCTGTTGCTCGAGTTGCTGCGGCACATCGACATTCTGATGGTCAACGATTCCGAGGCGCGCGAGCTGTCCGGCGATTGGAACGTCTACCGTGCGGCGCATTGGATCCTCGGCCGCGGTCCCAAGATGGTCGTGATCAAACAGGGCGAGCACGGGGCGTTGCTCGTCGATCCCGATACCACGTTCAAGGTTCCGGCGTATCCGCTCCAGCAGGTGTTCGATCCCACCGGCGCCGGAGACGCGTTCGCCGGCGGGTTCATGGCGCACGTCGCCCGCACGGGCGATCTGACGTTCCCCAACCTGCGGCGGGCGATGGTCTACGGCTCGGCGATGGGATCGCTGGCGGTCGAAGCGTTCGGTGTCCAGCGCCTCGAGCAGATCACGCTGCAGGAGGTCCGTGGTCGCGTAAAGGCGTTCCGCGATCTGGTGCATTTCTCCCTGGACGGCGAGGAATGACGAAGACCAACCGCTACGCGGCGGCCGGCGTCAGGCTGGACACGGCGGATGAGGCGAAGCGGCGCATCGCCCAGCTGGTGAGCGCGACGCGGACGCCGCTCGCCCGCGGCCAAGTCGGCGGGTTCGGTGGGATGGTCCGGGTGCCCGAGGGCTACAAGCAGCCGGTGCTCGTGATGTCGACGGATGGTGTCGGCTCGAAGGTGCTCGTCGCCGCGGCGGCGGGCGTGCACGACACAGTTGGTGAAGATCTCGTCAATCACGCGGTCAATGACATCCTGGTGCACGGCGCCACACCGCTCGCGTTCCTCGACTATATCGCGGCCGGGAACCTCGTGCCGGAAATCGCCGAGCAAATCGTGTCCGGCGTAGCGCGCGGCTGCCGGGCGCACGACATGACGCTGGCCGGCGGCGAGACGGCGCAGATGCCGGATCTCTACCAACCGGGGCACTACGATCTGGCAGGGTCGATCGTCGGGGTCGTCGAAGAGGACAAGGCGCTGCATGGGGACCGCGTGGTCACGGGCGATCAGTTGATCGGCTATGCGTCGACGGGCCTGCATACCAACGGCTACACGCTCGCCCGCAAAATCGTCTTTGACCGGATGAAGCTGACGATCGACGATCCGTTTCCCGAGACCACGGAGTCGGTGCGGCAGGTCCTGCTCGCGGTCCACCGCAGCTACGCCACGACCCTGCGGCCGGTGCTCGGGACCGCCCACGCGCTCGCGCACGTCACGGGTGGGGGGATTGCCGGGAACCTCGTCCGCGTGTTGCCGCCCGGTGTGGAGGCGGTGGTGGACTCGGGCAGCTGGCCGTGGCCGCCGCTCTTCCGCGTTCTCATGCGTGCGGGTCAGGTCGGGCGAGAGGAGATGCGGCGCGTGTTCAACCTCGGCGTCGGGATGATCGCGGTGCTGGCACGTGAGGATGTCGAGGCGGCGGTCCGCGCGGCCGAACGGGCGCGCGTGCCCGCGTGGATCATCGGCGAGGTCCGGCCGGCGCGCGCGGGTACCTCTGCGACGGTTCGGTTTGAAGAAAGATAGAGAGCTCGACGCGATGCGCCGCGCGCTCGAGCTGGCGTGGCGCGGCTGGGGGCGCGTTTCCCCGAATCCGATCGTCGGTGCCGTCGTGTTGCGCGGCAACGACATGGTCGCCGAAGGCTGGCACGCCGAGTTCGGCGGACCCCACGCGGAGTTGAACGCGCTGCACGCGGCGGGCGACAAGGCCCGGGGCGGAACGCTCGTCGTGACGCTCGAACCGTGCGCGCATCACGGCAAGACGCCCCCGTGCACCGATGCGATCCGCGCCGCCGGCGTGCGGCGCGTCGTCGCGGCGGTGCGCGATCCCGATCCCGAGGCGCGCGGCGGCGCCGAGGTGCTCAAGCGCGCAGGCATCGATGTTCACCTCGGATTGCTCGCGGAGGAGGCCGCGGCGCAAAACGCTCCCTTCCTCTTTACCAGGCAGCAGACCGAGCGTCCCTTCGTCGCGCTGAAGCTCGCCACGTCTATCGACGGCCGGATCGCGGACGCCCGGGGCAGCTCGCAATGGATCTCGGGCCCCGAGGCGCGCGATCATGTGCACTGGCTGCGCGCCGGATTCGACGCGATCGCCGTCGGCGGCACTACGGCCCTCACCGACAATCCGCAGCTGACGGCGCGCGGTGGGCTCACGCCGCGGACACCGCCGGTACGCATCGTCTTCGATCGGCGCGCCATGCTGAATCCGGGCGTCTCGCTCGTCCAGACGGCGCGCGAGGTGCCGACGTGGGTCGTCGCCTCGCCGGAGGCGCCGATGGCCAACGCGTCGGTGCTCGAGGCCAACGGCGTGCGCGTCTTTCGTCCCGAGACACTCGCGCAGGCGTTTGCGCAGCTGCGATTGGCCGGGATCCAGTCGTTGTTGTGTGAAGGGGGTGGGGCGCTCGGCACCAAGCTGCTGGCGGAGGGGATCGTGGACCGCTTGTACTGGGTACAGGCACCCGTGTGGCTTGGCGAGGGCGCGGTCCCCGCTTTTCCAGGCGTTCCGGCATTTCCGCTGGCCGAAGCGCCGCGGTGGATTCCCGTGGAGCGGCGCGTGCTGGGCTCTGATACATTATTGGTCTTGGATCGGCGGCTATGTTTACCGGAATCGTAAGCGCGGTCGGACGAATCGAATCCGTTTCTCCGAACGGGGGAAGCGGGAAGGGGGATGGGGGACGGGTCCTGCGAATCCGCGCTTCCTACCGCGGTCTGAAAAAGGGTGAGAGCATCGCCGTCAATGGCGCGTGCCTGACCGTCGAGAAGGTCGCGAAAGGTTCGTTTACCGTCCACGCCGTGCAGACGACGCTCGGACGCACGTTGATCGGCGAATGGCCGAAGGGCGGCATGGTGAATCTGGAGCGCGCGGTGCGCGCCGCCGATCTCATGGGCGGGCACATCGTGCAGGGCCATGTCGATGGTGTCGCCACGGTGGAGCGAGTCGCCGAACAGGGCGACGCGTTACTCGTGGACGTTCGCGTGCCGGACGATGTCCGTGAAACGACGATCTTGCACGGCGCCGTCACGGTGGACGGCGTCAGTCTGACAGTGAACGCATTACCGCGCCCCGGTGTTGTGCAGGTGTCGCTCGTGCCGTTTACGCGTGAGCACACGACGTTAGGGAAACTCAAGCAGGGTGATCGAGTGCACGTCGAAGCGGACGTGCTGGGGAAATATGTGAGGCAGCTATGTCGTTCAGCGCAGTAGAACAGGCGATCGCGGACATCCGCGCCGGGAAGCTCGTTATCGTGGCCGATGACGAGCGGCGGGAGAACGAAGGGGATCTGGTCGGCGCGGCGGAGAAGGTCACCGCCGACACGATCAACTTCATGGCGACGCACGCGCGCGGGTTGATCTGTATGCCGCTCACGCCCGAGCGCTGCCAGGCTCTCGGTCTGCCGCAGATGACCGAGCACAACAACGAATCGCACGAGACCGCGTTCACCATCAGCATCGACGCGGCGGCCCGCTTTGGCGTGACCACGGGCATCTCGGCCGCGGATCGCGCCGCCACGATTCGCGTCGCGATCGATCCCTCGACCGTGCCCAGCGACCTGCGTCGGCCCGGGCACGTCTTCCCGTTGCGCGCGCGTCCCGGCGGGGTGCTGCAGCGCGTCGGCCAGACCGAAGCGAGCATCGATCTCGCGCGCCTCGCGGGACTGTATCCTGCCGGCGTCATCTGCGAGATCCTGAATCCCGACGGAACGATGGCGCGGCGTGCCGACCTCGAGCGGTTTGCGAAGGAGCACGGCCTCACGTTCATCACCGTCGCGCAGCTGGTCGCCTACCGGCTGAAGCACGAGCGGCTCGTCCACCGGGCCGCCGAGGCCCGGCTGCCCACGCCGTTCGGTGAATTCCGCATTATCGGCTATCGCAACGACGTCGACGCGGCCGAGCACCTCGCGCTCGTCTACGGCAACGTGGCGGGCAAGCAGCAGGTCCTGGTGCGGATGCACTCGAAATGTCTCACCGGCGACGTGTTCGGCTCCGCGCGCTGCGACTGCGGCTGGCAGCTGCACAGCGCCATGCGGATGATCGGCGAAGCTGGGGCCGGCGTCGTCGTCTACCTCGATCAGGAGGGCCGCGGGATCGGCCTCCTGAACAAACTGAAGGCCTACGAGCTCCAGGATCAGGGCCACGATACCGTCGAGGCCAACGAGAAGCTCGGCTTCAAGGCCGACCTCCGCAATTACGGGATCGGCGCGCAGATTCTGCTCGACCTGGGACTCTCGTCGATCCGGGTGCTGACGAACAATCCGATGAAGCTGGTCGGCCTCGAAGGCTACGGGCTCGAGATCGTGGAGCGGCTGCCGATCGTGCCGCCGCCGTCGGACGAGAATCGGGCCTATCTCGACGTCAAGCGGGACAAGCTCGGCCACTTCCTCACCCACTGATCGTGCCACACAAAGCACCATCCGCTGCGCGCACCTCCAACCGCCAGCGGCGCGTGGCGATCATTGTCAGCCGCTTTCACGAGAACATCACGACGAAGCTCCTCGATGGCGCGCGCGAAGCGCTGCGGCGCGGCGGCATCGCAGACAGCAACGTGGAAGTCACATGGGCGCCCGGCGCGTTCGAGCTCCCGGTGCTGGCGGAGGCGGCTGCGGCGAGCGAGCGCTTCGATGCGATCGTGGCGCTCGGATGCGTCATCCGCGGCGAGACGCCGCATTTCGAGTACGTCGCGGGAGAGGCCGCGCGGGGGCTCGGCAACGTCGCGCTCGCGCATCGGATCGCGGTGGGGTTTGGCGTGCTGACCACGGAAACCGAGGCTCAGGCGTTGGCGCGACTCAGTAAAGGCGCCGAGGCGGTGCAGGCGGCCCTCGAGACCGCCGACGCGCTCGAGAGGCTCGGTGCAGCGTCCCGAGACTAAGGCCCGCGCGCGCGCCCTCCAGCTGTTGTATGCGTGGGAGCTATCCGGCAGGCCGACGATCGAAACGGTGATTGCGCGCGTGGCGGTGATCCATGGCCGTGCGCCGCGCGGGGTCTACGACCGCGGCGCGGATCTCGCGGCCAAGGCGATCGCGGGGCTGCCCGAGTTCGATCGGCGGATCGCCGATGCCGCAGAGCACTGGCGACTCGAGCGGGTGGGCGCCATCGAGCGGAACATCCTGCGCCTCGCCCTCGCGGAGCTCGACGAAGCCTCGACGCCGTCGCGCGTGGTGATCGATGAGGCCGTCAAACTCGCGCACTGGTTTGCCGGATCGCGCGCCCCCGCGTTCATCAATGGCGTCCTCGATGCAATCGCGCACGAGACCGGCGCGCTGTGAGAATCCTGCTGGTCAACTGGAACGATCGGGAGAACCCACACGCCGGCGGTGCCGAAATTCACCTCCACGAGTTGTTCGGCCGGATCGCGGCCCGAGGGGGGGGCGGGGGCGGGGGCGGGGGCCACGAGGTGCACCTCATCGCGAGCGGCTGGCCGAGCTGCGCGCCGCGCGCCGTGGTCGACGGGATTCAGGTCACGCGGCTTGGGGGACGGCACAGTTTCGCGCTGCGGGCCCGCGGCGCGGTGCGACGCGCCCTGCGAAGCCAGCGCTTCGACGTCGTCATCGAGGATATCAACAAGCTGCCGCTGTTCCTCCCCATGCTGACGTCGCTGCCGTTCGTGGCGCTCGTGCCCCACCTCTTCGGGACGACCGCGTTCGCGGAGACGAGCGCGCCGCTGGCGACCGTGGTGTGGGCTGCCGAGCTCCCGATTCCCTGGGCGTATCGCCGCGCCGCATTTCATGCCATCTCGGAAAGCACGAGAGATGACTTGGTGGGTCGCGGCGTTCCGTCCGAACGGATCGTCGTGATCCATCCCGGCGTGGATTCCGCGGCGTACCGACCCGATCCGGCAACGCCGCGCGCCACGCGCCCCACGTTCTTGTATCTGGGCCGATTGAAGCGTTATAAAGGAGTGGAGTTTGCGCTGCGGGCCCTCGCGATCGCGCGTGGCGCCCGCGCCGACATGACGCTGGACGTCTGCGGGCAGGGCGACGATCGGCCGCGTCTCGAGCGCATCACCACGGAGCTGGGGCTGAGTGACGCGGTCCGGTTTCTCGGGTACGTGCCGGAAGAGGAAAAGAAGCGGTTGTTGCGTCGCGCCTGGGCGGTCGTCTTCCCGAGCCCGAAGGAAGGGTGGGGTATTACGAACGTCGAAGCTGCCGCCTGCGGCACGCCGGCGCTGGCGTCCGACAGCCCGGGACTGCGAGAGTCGGTGCGGAACGGGGAGACGGGATACCTGGTGCCGCACGGCGATTCGCAGGCGTTGGCGGATCGGATGCTCGCGCTCGCTGCCGATCCGTTAGCGGTCGAGCGCCTCGGCCGGGCGGCCCGCACCTTTGCGGAAGGATTGTCGTGGGACTCCGCGGCGCGCGCCACGCTGGCCCACATCGAGCGCACCATCGCCGCACGAGAAAGGAAGCGTTGACTAGATGCGCATCACGATCACCGCCCGCCACACCGAAGTCGATGACGATCTTCGTGCGCACACCCGGGAGCTGGTGGTAAAAGTGGTCAAGCTGGTCCGGCGCCCCCATCATGCGCAGGTGATCTTCACCGAAGACCATGGCGAGGCGGGGGTCGAGATCGAGGTCCATGCGCCGCGCGGCCGCGTCCATGTCGCCAAGTCCCACGCGGCCGATCACCGGTCCGCGCTCGACGCCGCGATTGCGCGCGTGAAGCGCCAGCTCCTCGACGGGAAGGTGACGCCACGCGCCCGTCGCACGGCGCGTCGCTCCAGGGCGCCCGAGACGCGGTGACCACTCCTCCCGCGACGACGCCGCGGCTCAAGGTCGCCGACCTGCTCGCCCGCAAGGGCGATCCGCTGCAGCTCGAGGTGCTGACCGCCGAAGTGGGGCTCGAGCGCGAGATCCGGTCCCCCGAGGCGTCGAGTCCAGGGCTCGTGCTCGCGGGCTACACGGCCCGCTTCCTGGGCACCGATCGCATTCACATCCTCGGCGAGACCGAGATCACCTATCTCGCCTCGCTCGACGCGAAGGCACGTCGCAAGTCGATCGAGACGTTTTTGTCGTATGCACTGCCCTGCATCATCATCACGAAGGGCCAGGAGGCCCCGGAAGAGCTGCTGGTGCTGGCCCGCGAGAAGGGCATCCCCGTCATCCGTACCCGGCTCAAGACCGCAGAGTTCTACCGGCGGCTCAAGCCGTTTCTCGACGACGCGTTCGCCCCGCGCACCACGGTGCACGGCTCCCTCGCCGATGTGTTCGGGGTGGGCCTGCTGTTTCGCGGGCGCTCGGGAATCGGCAAGAGCGAATGCGTGCTCGATCTGGTCGAGCGCGGGCACCGCCTGGTCGCGGACGACCTCGTACATATCACGCGCCGTGGGAACGACGTGCTGATCGGTCGGGGCCACGAGATTTCCCGGCACTACATGGAGATCCGCGGCGTCGGTCTGATCGACATCAACGCGTTGTTCGGGATTCGCTCCGTCCGTCAACAGAAGCGCATCGAGGTTGTCGTGCAGCTGGAGGATTGGGACAATACGCGCGAGTACGATCGGACCGGGCTCGACCAGCACCGCACCGAGCTGCTCGACATCGAGTTGCCGCTCGTGACGGTCCCGCTGAATCCCGGCAAGAACCTCACCGTGATTTGCGAGGTCGTCGCGATGAATCACCTGCTGCGCTACAGCGGCGTGGACTCGGCGAACGCGTTCAACGAACGGCTCATCCGCCGCATGCGGGAAAAGGGCGGTGCGCAACACTATCTCGAGGAAGATTATGAGTGACCTCCGCGGCATCATCGTCACGCACGCGGCGGTCGCGCAGGCACTCGTGACGGCGGTCGCGGCGATCACCGGAGTGCAGGATGCCCTGACTGGCGTGTCCAACGAGGGGTGCGGTACGGAGGAGTTGAGTGAGCGGCTCCGTCAGGCCATCGGCGATGGCCCCGCCGTGCTGTTCGTCGATCTTCCCGGGGGCTCGTGCTTCACGAGCTCGGTGCGCTATGCGAAGCAGCATGCCGAAATCGCGGTGGTCACCGGCGTCAATCTCGCCATGCTGCTCGACTTCGTCTTTCACCGCGACATCCCACCCGCGGAGGCCGCGCGCCGCGCCGTCGATGCCGGTGCCAAGGCCATCCGGATTACAGGTGCCGCATGAGCCTGGCGTTGTATCGCATCGATGACCGGTTGATCCACGGCCAGGTGGTCGTAGGGTGGGGGCAGCCGCTCCACGTCTCGTTCATCGTGCTCGTCGACGACGAGGTCAGCAGCAGCGACTGGGAGCAGGATCTCTATCGCATGGGTGTGCCGCCGCAGATCGAGGTGATTTTCGCGTCGGTGGACCAGGCCGCGCAGCTCTTTTCGACTTGGGAAGCCGATCTGCGCGTCGGGATTCTGCTCGTGGGCGACATCGATACGGCGGTCGCGCTCGCCGCTCGCGTGCCCCAGGTCCGCCGGTTCAACGTGGGCGGCGTCCATCACCGCACCGGCCGGAAGGAGCGACTGCGCTTCGTGTATTTGACCGACGATGAGGCCGCGAAGCTGCGGGGCCTGGCGGCTCGCGGGGTCGACGTCACCGCGCAGGACGTGCCGACGGCGCGAGCGGTGCCGATCGGAGAGTTCACATGATCCTTCCCATCGAGGTCCTGATCGTGCTGGTGGTGTGGGGCACCCTGGTGGGTGTGGATCTCGTCAGCCTGCCCCAGATGATGATCGCGCGGCCGCTCGTTGCGGGGACCGTCGCCGGTGCCATTCTGGGCGACATCCCGGCCGGCCTCAGGCTCGGCGTCGTCTTCGAGTTGCTTCAGTACGATATCCTGCCCGTCGGCGCGGTGCGGTACCCCGAATATGGGCCCGCGACGGTGGCCGCTGTGGCGACCGCGCACGCGGCCCCCGGTGGGGACGTGCTCGGACTCGGCCTGGGCGCGCTCGTGGGACTCGTGACGGCCCTGGTCGGCGGCGTCACCATCAACGAGCTGCGGCGCCTCAACTCGCGCATCGTGCACGCGGCGGCGGCCACGCTCGAATCTGGAGATCCCGGCGCGCTCGTCCGCATCCACGCAGGCGGGTTGCTCCGAGACGCACTGCGCGCAGCGTTGGTGACCAGCATCGGTCTTGTCCTCGCCTGGTTGGCTCGTCCGCTGCTCGCGGGAGCTCTTGCGGTTCGGGACGGTCGGCCGGCGCTCCTGCTCGCCGCAGTCGTGGTCGCGGCAGGGCTTGCCGCCGGCGCGGCCGGCACGTTGCGCCTCGTGGGCACGGGGCCCAATCTGAAATGGTTCGCCGCGGGGCTCGGCGGCGGATTGCTGGTGGCTGTGTGGCTCCGCTGAAAGGCGCGTTGGGCCGGGCGTTGCTCCGGCTGTTCGCCGTCCAAGGCTCCTACAACTACGAGCGCATGCTCGGTGTCGGGGTCGGGGTTGCGGAGGAGCCTCTGCTCCGCGACCTCGCCGACGGCAAATACCGCCCCGCCGTCGCCCGCGGCGCTCACTTTTTCAATGCGCATCCCTATCTCACCGGCCTCGCGGTTGGCGCGGCTGCCCGCGCGGAACACGACGGCGCTCCGCCTGATCAGGTCGAGCGGCTGCGGGAAGCGCTGTGTGGCCCGCTCGGGTCGCTCGGCGATCGTTTGGTCTGGGCAGGATGGCTGCCGTTGCTGTCGGGACTGACGATTGCGGCGATCGCGCTTGGCGCCGGATGGATTGCGGTGGCGGGATTCCTGATCGTGTACAACATCGGTCACGTGGCGCTTCGCTGGTGGGCGCTCTACGCCGGATGGACATACGGCGCCCGCGTGAGCATCGCGTTGCACAGCCCGATGCTGCAGAAAGCGTTGGCGCTGCTCGGTCCGGCCATGGCGTTCGCCGTGGGCTTCGCCCTGCCGCTGGCGGCTCGCTTCCTGGCCGTTCCGTTCCCCCGCTGGGGCCAGCTGGCCGCGGTGGTGACGGCGGGACTGGTGTTCCTGGCGCTGCGGTGGCGCAGTGACCGGTTGAATGGTCTCCGGATGGCGCTGGGGCTGTCGGCCGTGGCGCTGGTCGTCGGGTTGATATGGCAGTAATCGAGCGTGACGCGCAGATCGTGAACCCGCTCGGGATGCACGTGCGGCCCGGCGCGGAGTTCGTCAAAGTGGCCAACAAGTTCAAGTCGACCGTCGAAGTCCATAAGGACGGAGCCGTCGTGAATGGCAAGAGCATCCTGGGCATGATGACGTTGGCTGCGGAGTGCGGGTCGTCCATTCGAATCAAAACGGACGGCGAGGACGCAGCGCAGGCGATGGCCGCGCTGCTCGAGCTCGTGGCCGCCGGCTTCCACGAGATGCATTTGAAGGCTCGCGCCAAGGAAGCCGAGTGAGCTCGTCCGATCGCCTCCTGAAAGGCATTGGCGTATCGCCCGGCATCGCCGTGGGGCCGACCATGACGGTCCGCTGGGCGCTGCCGGAGGTTCCCCACCGTGTCGTCGGCCGCACGCAGGTCGAGAAAGAGGTGCGGCGCCTGCGCGCCGCCATCAAGGACGTCAAGAAACAGCTCGCCGAGTTTCGCGTACGCGCGGTCGATCGAGCCGGCGTCGACGAAGCACGCATCTTCGACGCCCAGGCCCTCATGCTCGAGGACAGGGAGTTCATTGGCGGGATCGAGGAGCTGATTCGCGAGAATCACCTGACGGCCGAAAAGGCGTTCGAGTTCAAGACGCTCGAGGTTCGGGATCTGTGGACGGCCGCGGGCAATCCGCTCCTCAAGGAGCGGCTCGCCGATCTCACCGGTGTGGCGATCCGCGCCATCCAGCACCTCATGCACAGGGGGAGCGGCGCGGATGTGTGGGAGAGTCTGTCCGAGCCCTCGATTCTCGTCGCCCGCGAGCTGTCGCCGGGGCTGACGGTGCAGCTCGACCGCGATCTGATCATCGGGTTGATCAGCGAAGAGGGCACGCGCACCTCCCACGCGGCGATTCTCGCGCACTCGATCGGGATTCCGGCGATCTTCGGACTGCGCGGCGCCGTCGCGCGCATCAAGTCCGGAACCAAGGTCATTCTCGACGGGACCCGCGGGACGGTGCTGGTCGATCCGACACCCGACGAGGTCGCGGAGGCCGAGCGCACCGATACCCGCCGGCGCGAGCTCTCCACGCGGCTCGAAGAGGCAGTCACGCAGGCATCGGTGACCGTGGACGGCGTCCACATCGCCCTGCGCGGGAATGTGGACTTGCCCGATGAGCTGGAGGATGCGAAGGCGCATGGCGCGGAGGGCGTGGGACTGCTGCGGACGGAGTTTCTCATCACGGGGCACAGTGAGCTGCCGGATGAGGAAACCCAAACCAACTATTTCCGGCGTGTTGGCGAAACGTTCCCCGGCCACCCGGTGGTCATACGGACGTACGACCTCGGCGGCGACAAATTCCCTGCGCCGTTCCGCACGCCACCCGAGGCGAACCCGTTTCTGGGTTGGCGGGCGATCCGGGTCTGCCTCGACGAGCCGGAGATCTTTCGCACGCAGATCCGCGCGGTCCTACGCGCCGCGGTGACCGCGAATCTTCACCTCATGATTCCGCTGGTGACGCGCCTCGACGAAGTCGAGCGCACGCGCGAGATGATGCACGAGGAAGCCGCCCGCCTGGAGAAGCAGGGCGTCGCCGCGGCGAGCAGCGTCCCGCTGGGCGTCATGGTCGAGACGCCCGCCGCGGCCGTGCTGGCCGATCGCTTCGTCGAGATCAGCGACTTCCTCAGCGTGGGGACGAACGACCTCACCCAGTACACGCTCGTGGTAGATCGCGGGAATGCCCGTCTGGCGGACCGTTTCACGCCGCACGACCCGAGTGTCCTCCGCCTGCTCAAACTCGTTGCAGAAGCGTCGCGCGCCGCTAACAAACCGGCCAGCGTCTGTGGTGAGATGGCATCGGAACCGCTCTCGGCATTTCTTTTGCTGGGGCTGGGCTATGACACGCTGTCGGTCGCACCTCCGGCGCTCCCGTTCATTAAGTGGCTCATCCGGCAGGTAACGACGGCGCAGGCGCGGGCGGCGGCCGACGCGGCGCTCGCGGCGCGCTCCGCAGAGCTCGCGCTGGACATCTTGCGTTTTGCACTCGCGGAAGCTGTCGATCTGACACTACTCGATCCGGATGCGCGGTTGCCCGCCGGACGGCGCTCCGGTAGTTTGAAACTCTAAGGGACCAAAACATGCCAACTCATCGTCACGTCTTCACTTCCGAGTCGGTCACGGAAGGGCACCCCGACAAGATTGCGGATCAGATCTCTGATTCGATCCTCGACGCCATTCTAGCCGAGGATGCCAAGGCACGGGTGGCTTGCGAGACCCTCGTGACCACAGGAATGGCCGTCGTGGCCGGCGAAATCACCACCTCCACCTACGTCCACATCCCCGACATCGTGCGCGGTACGATCACCTCGATCGGGTATACCGACGCGAACTTTGGATTTGATGCCCAGACCTGTGCGGTCCTGACGACCATCGACCGCCAGTCGACCGACATCGCGATGGGCGTCGACACGGGCGGGGCGGGCGACCAGGGCATGATGTTCGGCTACGCCACGGACGAGACGCCATCGCTGATGCCCCTGCCCATCATGATCGCGCACCGTCTGGCCGAGCGGCTGGCGGCGGTGCGAAAGACGGGCGCGCTCTCGTGGCTCAGACCCGATGGCAAGACCCAGGTCAGCGTCATCTACGAAGGCGCCAAACCGGTGGGCGTGGATAAGGTGGTGGTGTCCGCGCAGCACTCGGAGCTCATCGACAACGCCGAACTGCGGGCGGGCATTCTCGCGCACGTCGTGCGGCCCGTCGTGCATGAAGCGGGGTTCGACGTCAAGGACACGGATGTGCTGGTCAATCCCACCGGCCGGTTTGTCGTCGGCGGTCCCCAGGGCGACGCCGGGCTCACGGGCCGCAAGATCATCGTGGACAGCTACGGCGGCATGGCCCGGCACGGCGGTGGGGCATTTAGCGGGAAGGATCCGTCCAAAGTCGATCGGTCCGCGACCTACGCGATGCGCTGGGTTGCCAAGAACATCGTCGCCGCGGGCCTGGCCAAGCGGTGCGAGGTGCAAGTCGCCTACGCGATCGGTGTGGCAGAGCCGGTGTCGGTTATGGTCGACGCGTTCGGCACCAGCGAAGTGCCGCAGGACGCGCTGGAGCGGGCGGTTCGCGAAGTGTTCGATCTCACTCCCGGCGGCATCATCCAGGCGCTGAACCTGCGCAATCCGATCTATCGTCCCACGGCCGCCTACGGCCACTTCGGCCGCGCACCCGAGAAACGTCGCGTGGGCGAGCGCGATGTCGAGCTATTCACCTGGGAGCACGTCGATCGCGCCGAGGAGCTGAAGGTCGCGGCCGAACGGGCATCCCGTTCATCCCGGAAGGCCAATGTCTGAGACGGCGATCAAGGGCGGAGCGAAGGCGACCAACGACATCAAGGACATCCGGCTCGCCGACGAAGGTCGGCGGCGGACCGAATGGGCCGAGCGCTCGATGCCGGTGCTGCGCCAGCTGCGTGAGCGGTTCACGAAGGAGCGGCCGCTCGCGGGCAAGCGCCTGGCGGCCTGCCTGCATGTCACCACCGAGACGGCGAACCTCGCCGTCACGCTGCAGGCCGGCGGCGCGGACGTGGCGCTGTGCGCCTCGAATCCGCTCTCGACCCAGGACGACGTCGCCGCCCACCTCGTCAACGATCACGGCATCAAGGTCTTCGCGATCAAGGGCGAGGATCATGCGACGTACTACGAGCACATTCGCGCGGCGCTCGCGCATCGTCCCGACATCACGATGGACGACGGGGCCGACCTCGTCGGTGCGCTGCACATGATCGCGCTGAATCGGCTCGACGACCTGGCGCCGCCGGTGCGCAAATGGATCGAGACCCTGTCCGCCGCTGATCGCAAGGCCCTTGTGTCCGGTGTCATCGGGTCCACCGAGGAGACGACGACCGGGGTGATCCGTCTCAAGGCGATGGCCAAGGATGGCGTGCTGCAGTTTCCTGTGATTGCGGTGAACGACTCGCTGACGAAGCACCTGTTCGACAATCGCTACGGCACGGGCCAGTCCACGCTCGACGGGATTATCCGCGCGACGAACCTGCTGATAGCCGGGAGCACCGTGGTGGTGGCGGGGTATGGCTGGTGCGGCCGCGGCTTTGCGCTGCGAGCGCGCGGCGCCGGCGCGAACGTCGTTGTGACCGAGATCGACCCCATGAAAGCGCTCGAAGCGCAGATGGACGGGTACCGGGTCATGCCGATGGAAGAGGCGGCGCCGCTGGGCGACTTGTTCGTGACGCTGACCGGGAATGTGGAGGTCATCCGAGTGGAGCACATGCGCGCGATGAAAGACGGCGCCGTCGTCGCCAACTCGGGGCACTTTAACGTGGAAATCGATCTCGAAGGATTGAAGAAGGTCGCGCAGGGCCCCGTCGCCGCGCGCGAGTTCGTCGACGAGTTTCAGCTCGGGGGCAAGAAGCTTTTTGTGCTCGGGGACGGCCGCCTGATCAACCTCGCCGCCGCCGAGGGCCATCCCGCGAGCGTCATGGACATGTCGTTCGCGAACCAGGCGCTCGCCGCCGAATACGTCGTCAACAACGCCAAGAAGCTGGGGAAGGACGTCCACCGCATCCCTGCCGACCTCGATCAGGAGATCGCGCGCCTCAAGTTGCAGGCGATGGGCGTGGCGATCGACACCCTCACCCCTGCACAGCGCAAGTATCTCGCCTCCTGGGATATGGGGACCTGATGTCCGGCTCGGGGGGAGCCATGCTGCAGGTTCGGGTAGCTCACCTCGGGCTGGATCGTACGACCAACACGCCGGTGGTCATCCTGCAGGAAAACGACGGCCAGCGCGTGTTGCCGATCTGGATCGGGCCGGCGGAAGCCAGCGCCATCGCCATGGAGCTGGCGGGCGTCAAATTCTCGCGCCCCCTGACGCACGACCTGCTCAAACAGGTCATCGTCGGACTGGGCGCCGAACTGCGCAAGGTGATCATCACGCAGGTGAAGGACAACACGTACTTCGCCGAGCTGCACATCTACCGCGGCGACACGGTCATTCAAATCGACGCCCGCCCCTCGGACTCGATCGCGCTCGCGCTCCGGCTCAAGGCGCCGATCTTGACGAGCGAGACGCTGCTCGAGTTGACCTCCATCGATACGAGTGAAGGCGCGATCCAGCCGGGCACGGGCGGCAGCCCGCTCGATGCCGACACGCTGAAGTCCTACCTCCAGAACCTCGATCCTGAAGATTTCGGCAAGTTCACGCCGTAGCGCCGCCCTGCTGTTGGGGATGCTCTGCGGTGTTGCCCCGCTCGCCGGGCAGGCGGTGAGCGTGAGCGGGCGCGTGCTGCGGGGCGGCCGCGACACCGTACCCCTGGCGAATGTCGTCGTCGTGCTGCACCGCATGTCGAGCGTGAATGCCGGCCCGATCGATTCGGTGCGTAGCGACGCCCGCGGTCGCTATCGCCTGGCGCTGCGGAATCCCGACAGCGCGAGCGCGTACGTCGTCAGCGTGTGGTACGACAGCATCGCCTACTTCTCGCTGCCCTTGAGCGTCACCGGCCGCCCCGCGGTGCATGTCGAGGACGTCGTGGCGTTTCCGTCGAGCCTCACCGGGCCGCCCCTGCGCCTGACGCGGCGCCTGGCGACGATCAGCGCCGCGACCAACGACGGCACGCGCGAGGTGCTGGAGATTCTCGAGCTGGAAAATCCCGGACCGGCGACGCGGATCACGAACGACTCCCTGATCCCGACCTGGGCGGGTCGCCTGCCGGAGCGCACGGGGCAGTATCGCGCGGGGCAGGGCGATGTCTCGCCCGAAGCGATGCGCTTCCGGAATGACAGCGTCCTCATCTACGCACCCATCCCACCGGGCCCTGCCAAACAGGTCAGCTACGATTACTCGCTCGCGGCGGGCGCGCGCGCGTTTGTGATGCCCATCGACCAGCCGACCGTCGAAGTGAACCTGCTCGTCGAGGACACCGCCGCGACGGTGATCGCGCCGAAGCTCGAATCGTTCGGCCTGAAGGAGATCGAAGGCCGGCGGTTCGGCGCGTATCGCGCCGGTCCGCTCGCGGCGGGTGACCGCGTCGAGATCCGGCTGCCGTCGGCGAAATTCCGGGCGCAGATGTTGCTGCCCTATGTCATCGGCGTGGTCGGTGCCGGTATGCTGGTCGCGCTCGTCTGGGCATTGCGCCGGAGACCACCAGCGCCTAGACTGACCTAGTCGTCATTTCGCGAATGGGGATACGGAAGCCGGTGTGAGTCCGGCGCGGCCCCGCCACTGTAACGGGCAGTTGTGAGCGGCTCAATGCCACTGGGGTAACCCGGGAAGGCGAGCCGGTTCGCCCGGAGCCAGGAGACGTCTTCATTCGCGCCACCAGTCGGTTCCCTCGCGGGAGGGATGGTGAAGCGCAGCCTTTTCGTCGTTCTCCTGGCTCTCGCTGCATGTCACACGTCGGCACGTCGGCACGATCCCGCGCCTGCGCGCCGAATCGTTTCGCTGCTCCCCTCATTCACCGAGATCCTCTTTGCCATCGGAGCGGGGGCTCGTGTCGTAGGTCGCACGACCTGGTGCGATTACCCACCTGCTGCGCTCGCGGTGCCCAGCGTAGGCGACGGCATGCCCCCCAACGTCGAAGCGGTGGCGGCGCGGACGCCGGACCTCGTAGTGCTGTACAACGCCGGCCCCAACGTCACGGCCGCCCAGCAGCTCGAGCGGCTCGGCATCCGCACCGTGCTGATCGATTTGAACCGGCTCGAAGACCTCGGACCGGCGGCGCGAACATTGGGACGCCTGACCGGTCTCGAGCAGCGTGCCGAATCGCTGGCCCGGGTCATGGACGGTTTCACCTCCACCAACCTCCACCAACCTCCACCGTCTTCCACCATCGCTTTTGTTGTTTGGGATAATCCGCCCATCATCATTGGGCACGGCAGTTATCTCGATGAGCTCGCGACTCAGGCCGGCGCGCGCAACGTCTTCGGCGACATCACGGCGCCCTCCGCGCAGGTCGCGCTCGAGACGATCGTCGCGCGCGACCCGCAGTGGATCGCCGTGCTGTCCGACTCGGCGGCGCCGCCGGCGTTCGCGAAGCGGCGGGAATGGCGCGCGGTCCCGGCAGTACGCGAAGGACACTTCCTGTTCCTCAAGGGGTCCCTGTTCGGTCGTCCCGGACCTCGCTCCGGCGACGCAATCCGGCAGTTCCGGGCTCTGCTCGCACCGTGAAGTGGACCGTGCTCGGCCTGCTGGCCGTCCTCGCGCTGCTCGGCAGTGTGATGCTGGGTCCCGCAGCCGTTCCCCTCACTCAGCTCGCGCATTCGGATATCGTCTGGAATCTGCGGGCCCCGCGCGCCGTGCTCGCCTTTCTGGTCGGCGGATCCCTGGGCGTGGCCGGCGCGGGGCTGCAGGCGCTCGTGCGCAATCCCCTCGCCGATCCGTTTCTGCTCGGCCTGTCCGGCGGCGCCGGGCTCGGCGCCGTCTCGGCGATCGCGCTGCACGTGTCGGGCCCATGGGCCCTACCTATCGCGGCGTTTGCCGGTGCACTGGCGGCGCTGGGTCTCGTCTATCGCCTGGGGCTGATCGGCGGTGCGGCACTCGATCCTCGCATCCTGCTCCTGGGCGGCGTGGCGATCGGCGCGTTCGCCGCGGCGATCACGACCGCGATTGTCGCGCTCGCGGACGCCGCTGAGCTGCGCAACGCCTTCCTGTGGCTCTGGGGCGGCCTCTCCGGTGCTTCGTGGGATGCCGTGCTGCTCGTCGCGCTGTACGCCCCGATTCCACTGGCCGTGCTGCTCGCCGCCGCCCGTCCGCTCGACCTGCTCGCGTTGGGCGAGGAGTCGGCCGGCTATCTCGGCGCCGATGTCGAAGCGGTAAAACGGCGCGTCTATCTGGCCGCGTCCCTCCTGACCGCGGCGGCCGTCGCGGTCTCCGGGGTCATCGGATTCGTCGGGCTGGTTGTGCCGCACATCGCTCGGCTCACCTGGGGCCACCGCCACCGGGCTCTGCTCCCCGCCGCCTTTCTCGGGGGCGGCGCGCTCCTCGCGTTTGCGGACACGCTCGCGCGAACCGTCGTCGCGCCCCGTGAGCTGCCTGTGGGCGTCGTCACCGCACTGATCGGCGTGCCGGTGTTCGCGTTCCTGCTACGGCGCTGGACGGTCGCGTGAACCTCCACCTCGAGAACGTTCGCTATCGCTACCCGGGGGCCTCGCACGACGCGCTGACCGACGTGTCTCTGTCGGTCGGCTTGGGCGAATTCCACGCGGTGCTTGGCCCCAATGGGAGCGGCAAAACCACTCTCGTGAGAATTGCCCTGGGTGCGTTGCCGCCCCACGTGGGACGTGCCGACATCGATCGTCGTCCTGCATCCGCGTGGTCGCGACAGGATCTGGCCAAGCTCGTGGGCGTCGTCCCGCAGCGTGAGGACAACCTCTTTCCGCAGCGCGTCCGCGAAACCGTGCTGCTCGGCCGCTACGCGCATCTCTCGCTGTGGGGACGCGAGCGTCTGGAGGACCACGCCGCCGTGGATCGCGCGCTCGCCGCGTGCGACGTTCGTCAGCTCGCGGACCGCTGGCTCTGGACACTGTCGGGCGGCGAGTATCAGCGCGTGCGCGTAGCCCGTGCCCTCGCCCAGGAGCCCAAGCTGCTGGTGCTCGACGAGCCGGGCATGTCGCTCGATCTGAAGCACGAGATGGAATTGTTCGAGCTGGTCCGCGGCCTCGTCGAGCGGCAGGGGCTCGGCGTCCTGATGATCACGCACGATTTGAATCTCGCCGCGCGCTTCGCCGATTCGTTGCTGCTGTTGGAAGGTGGTCGCCCCATCGCCTCAGGGGCGCCGGCTGACGTGCTCACACAGCAAACAGTCGAGGCCGTGTTTTCCTGGCCCGTTGCGATGCAGACGATCGATGGCCGCCCGCAGATGATCCCGCTCCGCAAACCGAAAGAGTCTCGCGCATGAACGTGACGCTGCTCGTCTTCGCGCTCGCCGTGCAGCAACCTCAGGACACCGTCGTCCTCAAGCCGGTCGTCGTGACCGCGACCCGCGTCCCGGTGGCGGCTGACCTCGTCGCCTCCGCCGTGACCGTGCTGCGAGGCGTGGATCTCGTGGCGCAGGGTGTGCGCACGGTGGCGGACGCGCTGGAGACGGTGCCCGGCGTTCACATCGTGGAGACCGGGAGCGTCGGCGGCCAGACGTCGCTGTTCATGCGCGGCGGCGAGAGCGATTACGTGAAGGTCTTGCTGGACGGCGTGCCGCTGAACCAGGCGGGGGGCGGGATCGATCTCGCGAATCTGACCACCGACAACGTGGACCGCATCGAGATTGTGCGGGGACCCGCGAGCGTGCTGTACGGCTCCGACGCGATGACCGGCGTCGTCCAGATCTTCACACGCGTAGGCGCAGGGGGCACCGGTGCGCCGCGGATGGGCGCGGAGCTGCGCGCGGGGACGTACGGGTCGACAGATGGCGCGATCGAGCTCCTCGGTGGAACGCCACGCGTCGGTTACGCGGCGCGCGTCTCGCGCTTTTCGTCGGACGGCCTGTATGCGTACAACAATCAATACCGCAACAGCGTGGTGAACGCAGGGGTGCGGGTGCAGCCCGATGCGCGCACCGACGCGAGCCTCACATACCGCTACGGCGACGATGTCTATCACTTTCCGACCGACGGCACGGGGACGCCCGTGGACTCGAATCAGCATGCCGCCGAACGCGGGCCGTTGTTCAGCGTCAGTGCCCGCCGCGTTTTGGCGGCACACCTCGATGCACGAATCAGCGCGAGCCTCAAGGAGGCGCGCTTGTTGTACGACAACCCGCCGGACTCCGCCGGCGACGTGACGTTTTCGAGCCGCGATTGGGTACGACGTGCGACGACGAGCGCTTTGCTCAATTGGAATTCCGGAACCGGTACGTCACTCACGTGGGGCATCGAGTACGAAGACGAGCGCCAGCGCGGCACGAGCCTGTTCAGCGCGTCGTATGGGACGTTCCCCGATTCCGTCAGGGTGCAACGAAACGCCACCGGCTACTTCACGCAGGCGGTGATCCCGGCTGGCCGCGCGGCGCTGACACTCGGCGGACGGTTGGACGACAACTCCCAATTCGGCACGCATGCTACCTATCGCGGAGGACTGGTCTACCGGCTGGCCGCCGGGCTCCGGCTGCGGGCATCGGTCGGGACGGGATTCAAGGAGCCGACGTTCTACGAGAACTTCGCGCACGGATTCGTGACAGGAAATCCCAGTCTCGATCCGGAGCGGTCCCGCAGTTGGGAGGCGGGAATCGAGCGGGGCGGCATCGCGGTGGCGTACTTCAACCAGCGCTTCCGGGATCTCATCGAGTACAACCCGGCGCCCCCGGCGGGCCAGCCCAACTACTTCAACGTAGACGGCGCCGTAGCCGACGGCATCGAGATCGAGGCGGCGGGGGCGTTTTCGCGGGTCGTCAGTGGATCGTTGCGCTACACCTATCTCCACACGCGCGTGGTGGAGTCGGGGGCGCCGGGCGATCCGGATGGCTTGTTCGTGCCTGGCAAGTCGCTCATCCGCCGGCCCGCACACACGCTCGCACCACAAATCGTCGCAGCCTGGAGCAATCGCGCCCGGGTGACGATCGGCGGGCTGTGGGTGGGGAAGCGCGACGACCTCGACTTCCGCCGTCCCGTTGGGCAACGGCGCGTCGCGGTGCAACCCTACACGCGCGTCAACGTCGCCGCGGAGTACGGACTCGGACGGGTGGTCCTGACCGGGAGCGCCGCCAACGTGTTCAATGACCAGCGGCAGGAGCTGCCCGGGTTTCGCGTCATGGGCCGGGTGCTATTCCTTGGGCTACGCCTTGCGGTTGATTAGCTTCCCACTCTTGTCCTTACCGGTGGGAGGGTGTTGATGCGCCGCTTCGTTTTTGCAGGGCTGTTTTTCCTCATCGCGCGACCCGCGATGTCCCAGGCCCCGCACATCACACCCGCGGGCGATCCGTCTGTCCGGAACGACACGATCTATAAGCTGGCCGTCAATCCTGCCGACTACGCGGACGACGATTATGTCTATCTGTTGGACGACGGGGTGTTGCGGTTCGAGCCTGACGGCCGCGGCAGCCGCACCTATCGGCAAGTCGTCCAGATTCTGAATCAGGACGGCGCGGAAGCGTGGGGCGAGCAGAGCTTCTCCTACTCGAGCGGCTCGGAGCGGCTCACGGTCAATTGGATCCGCGTCCTCAAGCCGAACGGCGAGGTGATCAGCGCACAGCCGTCGCACGAGCAGGAATCGCTTGCGCCGGTGGCCTTCGATGCTCCGGTCTATTCCGATGAGAAGGTCCGGCGCGTGACGTTGAGCGGCGTCGCGCCGGGAACACTGGTCGATTGGAGCTATACCGTCGAGCGGGTGAAGCCGCTCGTGCCTGGTGACTATTACAGCGGCTGGCGCGTGACCACGGGGCTGCTCACCCGGCGCTCCCGCCTGATTGTGGACGTGCCGTCATCCGTCACGCCCCGCCTTCAGGAGCGGAACGTCCACTTCAAGCGCCTGGATGTGGAATCCCACGGGCGCCACGTCTACACCTGGGCGACCCAGGACGTTGAGAAGATTCAAGGCGAGCCGTTTGCGGCCTCGCCCAACACCGTGTCGGTGCACATCAACGTGGCCGCGCCGATCAGCTGGGCCGATCTCACCAAGTGGTACGCCGGCCTGTCGACGGGCCGCTACGTGCTGAATCCCGCGCTCGAGACGCAGCTCGCCGAGCACGTGAAAGACGCGCACACGCTGGAAGATTCACTGCGCGCGGTGCACCGGTGGGTGTCGCAGGATTTCCGCTACGTGTCGCTGTCCCTCGGCATTGGTGGCTACCTGCCGCGGATGCCTGCGCAGGTGCTGGAAACGCGCTATGGGGACTGCAAGGACAAGGCGACGCTGTTCATCGCGCTGGTGCGGCGGCTCGGTCTCAAGGCCTATCCGGTGCTGCTGAGCGCCAGCGGCAGCGCCGACTCGACACTGCCGACCGTCCAGCAGTTCGATCATATGATCGCGGCGGTGGATCGACCCGACAAGAATGGCGGCCGCATCTACCTGGATCTCACCTCGGAGCTGACGCCGTACGGCGAGCTGCCACCGGCCGAGGAGGGCTCGTTCGTGCTCGTCGTCCACGATGACGGCACATTCGAGGAAGTGACTCTTCCCGAGACCGCGCCCTCCGCGAACCGCTCCGACACGCGCATTGTCGGCGAGCTCAGTGCCGACGGCCACTTCACCGGCCGGTACAGCGAAACCAAGACCGGCGGCCTGCAGTACGGGCTGCGACGCGCGTACGCGCGCGTGTTCAGCAAGGACGAGCTCAGTCGCCTCACGCAGGCGCTCGCCAATGGCGTGTTCTCCGGCGCATCCGGCGACAGCCTCACCCTGTTCGACGGCCGCGACCTCCGCGCAAAACCGCAGGTGACGCTGACCGTGCACGACGCCCCCGTGCTGTCGAGCGGCGGCGGGACGCGCATCTTCACGTTGCCGGCGGCGCTGCCGAACTTCGGCTCGCTGGGGCTCGCCTCGCAGCTCGAACGGCGCAAGCCACGCCGCTTCCCGATCGATATCGCGGCGGTCATCGGTCCGATCGAGAGCGCTGCGGAGCTGCGGATGACTCTGCCGGCCGGGTGGAAGGCGGAGCTGCCGCCGAACGTGAGCGAATCGAGTCAATTCGGAAGCTACAGCGCCGAGTACGCGCAGGATGGCCGCGAGCTGCGGATCTCGCGCCGCATGTCGGGCCACCGCGGCACTGCCCCGCCCGAGGCGGTCGACGCCCTCATCACGTGGCTGCGGGCGATCTCCAAGGACGATGTGAAGTTCATTGTGTTGCAGCCGGGAAAATGACGTCCCTTGCCGCTGTGGCGCTGCTGCTCCAGATGAGTCAGCCGCGCTGGGCCGCGTTGCACGACATCCGGCTGGGCGGCGCGGTGGACGATTTCCTGGCCAGCGGTGGCGAATGCCGGCCGGGCGACGCCATCGGTCAAATGACGGGCGGCGGGCCCGGCATGTCGGTGGTGGCATTCGCCCAAACGACGTTCGGCTATGCGTTGCCGCATCCGCATCCCCCCCGCGACAGCGTCGCCATCCGGCGTGCGCTGGGCGTCGGAACGCTGTGCTGGGCACGCCTCGACGGCAGCGCGCGGGCGGTGGCGGCGGCGGTAGACCGGCGGCTCGTCGCGGTGATCGTCTTTTTCGCCAACGATTCGGGACCCGTGCCGGTGGACTCGGTGCGACGCCTGGCGTACACGGCCTGGGGCCGTCCGACGCATCACGCGCCGACGCTCGACACCTGGAGCAGCGCGCGCTATCGCTCCTACTTCATGGTGCCGTACCGGCGGCCCGGTGTGTCCTCGCCGCAGGTGGCACAGCTCATCATGCTCGACATCGCGGCCTGTACGGCGTTCGATCGCCGCGTTCACCGGGCCGGTGCGGCGGGCGAAGCGGGTGAGTGCTAGTCCCGCCACGCGCATAGTTTCGTTGCTCCCGAGCGCGACCGAAATCGTCTGCGCGCTCGGACTCGAGGACCGCCTCGTTGGGATATCACACAGCTGCGATTATCCTCGGAGCGTGACCGATCGGCCGCGGCTCTCGCGGCCTCGTTACAACAGCGACGGCCTGTCGAGCGATGAGATCGATGCCGCGGTCCGTGCCGCGCTGCGCGACTACGGTAGCGTGTACGCGATCGACGTCGCCGCGATCGATGCGCTCGAGCCCGATCTGATCCTCACGCAGGGCATCTGTGATGTGTGCGCGGTGCCGGAGAATCAGGTGGTCAGGGACTTGGGACTGGGGACTCGGGTCTTGTCCTTAGACGCACACGACATGGCGGCGATTTTCGCGAGTATTCACGACGTTGGGTGCGCGACCGGCGCCGTTGGCCAGGCGGAGAGGCGTGTCGCTGAGATGCGCCAACGCATCGCCGCGGTTCGGAAACGGGTGGCCGGTCGGCCCAGGCCGCGCGTCCTCGCGCTCGAGTGGCTCGATCCCCCCTACGTGCCCGGCCACTGGGTACCCGAGCTGATCGGTCTCGCCGGCGGCGATCTCGTCGCGGGAACGGCTCGGCGGCCGTCGTATCGGATGGAATGGTCGGACCTGCGCGCGCTCCAGCCCGACGTCGTCCTCATCATGCCGTGTGGGTTCAACCTGGAAGAGACCAGACGGGAAGCGGCGCGGTATGACGAGCCGTTGCGAACGTTGGGGGGTCGCCAGCAGCTCCTCGACGCATCATCGTACTTCAGCCGCTCGGGCCCGCGTGTCGTGGACGGACTGGAGATTCTGGTGTCGACTATATTCCCCTCGTGAGTCTCGTTTCAACGCCGGCCATCGTTCTCCGGACCTACCGCTACAGCGAAACGTCGAAAATCGTGCGCCTGGCGACGCGCGATTACGGCGTGCAGAGCGCGATCGCCAAAGGTGTGCTTCGGCCCCGCAGCCCGTTTGGCGCGGCGCTCGAGACGTTGAGCGAAGGCGTGGCGCAGCTTTACCACAAAGAGACCCGCGAGCTCCAGACCCTGGCCGCCTTCGACGTGATCGAGCTCCGCCGGGGCCTGGCGGATGACTTGGGCCGGTTTGCGGGCGCCGCGGCACTGTCCGAAGTGATGCTGAAAATGGCGCCCCCGGCGCCGGTGCCCGCCGCCTACGAAGCATTCATCCTGGGACTGGATACCTTGGTCGGCGCCGAGCCGGGCCAGACCGACGCGGCGGCGGTGCGCTGGCTCTGGTTGCTGGTGGGAGTACTCGGCTTCGCGCCGCAGCTCGATGCGTGTGTGCGCGACGGCAACCCCGTCTCCGGCACCGTGGCGTTCAGTGTCGCCGACGGAGGCGTCCTGTGCGCGAAGTGCGCCGGTCCCCAGCCGCCGACCAAGCTGCCGCCGCAAGCCTATCGCGATCTCGTGGCCTTGAACGACGAGCAGGTCCCACTCCCCACGCTCGATGCGGCACACGCCGCTGCGCACCGGCGTCTGATCGCCCGCTTCGTCCGCCACCATCTCGACGAAACGGGACGCAATGGCAATGAGCCGAAGTCGAGCGCCATCGACATCTGGGAGCGCCGCGCGTGGGCTCACCCCGGTTCGTAATCGGCACCGCGGGCCACATCGATCACGGCAAGACGGCGCTGGTGAAAGCCCTCACCGGCGTCGACACTGATCGCTGGGAAGAGGAGAAACGCCGCGGGATCACCATCGATCTCGGGTTTGCCCCGCTGCCCCTGCCGGGCGGGATTCAGGCCAGCGTCGTCGATGTCCCCGGCCACGAAGGATTCGTCAAGAACATGCTCGCCGGCGCGACAGGCATCGATGTCGCGCTGCTCATCATCGCGGCCGATGAAGGCATCATGCCGCAGACCGAGGAGCATCTCGCCATCATCGAGCTGCTCGACGTGCGGCGCGGCATTCCGGTTCTGACCAAGCGCGATCTCGTCGATGACGAATGGCTGGGACTCGTGCGCACCGAAGTCGCCGAGCGCCTGTCGCGCAGTAGGCTGCGGTGGGGAAGCCCGATCGCGGTCAGTGCGCTCAAGGCGGAGGGTTTGGAGGATCTGAAAAAAGCGTTGGTGGAGGTTGTGGAGGATCTTCCCGCCCGATCCTCCGACGATTTGTTTCGCTTACCAATCGATCGTGTTTTCGCTTTGCCTGGTGCAGGGACGGTGGTGACCGGCTCGACCTGGAGCGGCACCGTCGCCGCGGGCGACAGCGTACGGCTCCTGCCACTGGATCGCGAAGTGCGTGTGCGGTCGATTCAGGTACACAGCCAGGATGCGGCCCGGGCCGGCCCCGGACGACGCACCGCGCTGGCGCTGGTCGGCGTCGCCAAAGAGGAGCTCGAGCGCGGGCACGTCGCGGTGACCGGCCCAGGGTGGGCGGCCACGAGCACGCTCGATGTCGCGTTGGAGCTCCTGCCCACGGCCCACAAGCCGCTCGCCGCACGCACACGGGTTCGGGTGCATCTCGGCACGGCCGAGGTGCTGGGGCGGGTGGCTCAGGTTCGGGCGGTAGGGCCTGGGGATTCGGGATTGGCCCGGCTCCTCCTCGAGCGTCCGCTAGTGGCACGGGGCGGCGACCGATTCGTTATCAGGAGTTTCTCTCCCGTCACCACGATCGGGGGCGGAGCGGTTCTTGATCCATTCCCCCCCAAACGGCCTCGTGTATCCGAACGCGGGCTCGCGGTTGGCCAGTCGCCAGCCGAACGGCTCGGGCGCTTCGTGGACGAGGCCGGCCCGGCCGCGCTGCGCGTCGGAGACATCGCCGTTCGTCTTGGCATACTCCCCGCTGAGGTCCCAGCCACAATTGCCGGCACTGGAAAAGCTGTCCTCTCCGTCGGCGACTATCTCGTCGCACGCCGCGCGATTGCCGCCGAGGTCGAGCGGCTGGCGAGTGTGGTGGCAGCGCATCACCAGCAGCACCCCCTGGATCCGGGGCTCTCGCTTCAGGCGCTGCGCGCGACCGTCAATGCGCCGGCGCCCGTGCTCGATCTGCTGATCGAGCACGGCGCGAAGAAACAGGCGTGGGAGTTGGCGGAGGGAGGCGCCGCGGTGCGCCGGCTAGGCTGGAGTGCCGCCCTGAAGGCCCGAGCCGGCGACGCGGGAGGGAGGTTGGCGCAGCGGCTGGCCGAGGCCCGGTGGCAAATTCCCACGGTCTCCGAATTGCAGCGTGAGTTCTCCGATCCATCCGTGCCGGCGCTGCTCGCGCACCTGGCGCGCGAAGGCTCGGTGGAGCGTGTGGATCAAGAGCGCTATGCACTGAAACGGGCGTTGGAGGAGTTCCAGCGGGCGGTAGAAGAGACCCTGCGCGAGCTGGGCGCGGCGACACCCGCGCAATTCCGTGACCGGCTCGGGTTAACGCGCAAGTACTTGATACCACTGCTCGAGTGGGCCGACCGCCGGGGGATCACCAGCCGAAAGGGGGATACCAGGATTCTCCGTGCTTGACAGGCTCTGAGCGCGTCCTAGCTTTTTTGGTGCAGCAGTAAACCTTTGCGCCCTGTTCCAACAAGGAGAGCTGTCTAAACGCATCTTTACGTTTGCAGAGGAGTCGGTGAGATGAAGCTGTGTGCCTGGGCATTGGTGTGGGGGGGGCTCGGGCTGCTGGCGGCGGGGGGAGTCGACGGCGTTTTAGGGCAAGCATCGCCCCCACCGCTCGTGGAGCTCAAGCAGAACTATCCGAACCCCTTCAACCCGGCGACCACGATCCCGTTCACGTTGAGCGGTGATCTGTTTGCCAATGGTCATCGGCCGAAGGTGTCGCTGAAGATTTACAATGTGCTCGCCCAACTCGTGGCGGTGCCGATCCTGCAGGGGAGCGGCGAACCGCTGACCGATCTCGAGCTGACGTGCGGCACACCAAGTCCTGGAGCCTGTCCGTTCACCGCGTACTGGAACGGCAAGGTACTGGACACGGACACGGACGCGGCATCGGGCGTGTACATCTACCAACTCGTGGTGGATGGGCGCCGGTTTACGAAAAAGATGATCATTATGAAGTAAGGGCGGCGAGCCTTCGCCGCCCTGCAATTTTGGCACCTTCCCGCGGCACGCCCGTTGCCTTAGGGTCAGGTCATGATCCAGCCAGATAGACTCACCGTAAAGGCCGCCGAGGCTTTGCAGCAGGCTGCGTCCCTCGCGCGCTCGCGCGGGAATCCGGTCGTCAACGACGCGCACCTGTTCTACGCCTTGCTACAGCAGGACGAAGGCATCGTCGTCCCGCTGCTTCAGAAGGCGGGGCTCAACGTCACGCAGCTCCAGGCCGACACGCAGCGCGAAATCGAGCGCTTTCCCAAACAGTCGGGGGGAGCGGATCCCACGCTCTCGCGCGAGCTGTCGCGGGTGCTCGACCGCGCCGACGAGGATGCGAAGGCCCTTGGCGATGCGTACGTCTCGACCGAACACATCCTGCTCGCGTTGGCGGAAGAGAAGGGCACCACCGCGCGCGAGCTGCTCTCGGCCAACGGCGTCACACGCAAAGACCTGCTCGCGGCGCTCGAAGGCGTGCGCGGCGCGCACCGCGTGACGGACCAGGAGCCCGAGAACAAGTACCAGGCGCTGCAGCGCTTCACTCGCGATCTCACCGACATTGCGCGCAAGGGGAAACTCGATCCTGTCATCGGGCGGGACGAAGAGATCCGCCGCGTGATGCAAGTGCTGTCGCGCCGCACCAAGAACAATCCCGTGCTGATCGGTGAGCCCGGTGTAGGCAAGACCGCAATTGTCGAGGGGCTGGCCCAGCGCATTGTGAATGGGGATGTTCCTGACTCGCTAAAGAACAAGCATCTCATTGCTCTGGATATCGGCGCGCTGGTCGCCGGCACCAAGTACCGCGGCGAATTCGAAGAGCGGCTCAAGTCGGTTCTCAAAGAGATTACGGCAACCGAAGGGCGTTACATCGTCTTCATCGACGAGCTGCACACGCTGGTCGGCGCGGGCGGCGCCGAGGGCGCGGTGGACGCGTCCAACATGCTCAAGCCCGCGCTGGCGCGCGGCGAGCTGCACGTCGTGGGCGCGACGACGCTCGATGAGTATCGCAAGCACATCGAGAAGGACGCCGCGCTCGAGCGGCGCTTCCAGCCCGTCTACGTGGGCGAGCCGTCGGTCGAGGACACGATCGCTATCCTGCGTGGGCTGAAGGAAAAGTACGAAGTCCACCACGGCATTCGCATCACCGACAACGCGCTGGTCGCGGCGGCGACGCTCTCGCATCGCTACATCGCCGACCGCTTCCTGCCCGACAAGGCCATCGACTTGATCGACGAGGCCGCGGCGCGGCTGCGCATCGCCATCGATTCGTTGCCGCAGGAGATCGACGAGGTCGAGCGCAAGATTACGCAGCTCGAGATCGAGCGGCAGGCGCTTGCGAAGGAAAAGGACAAGGCCTCCAAGGAGCGCAAGGCCAAGATCGAGCAGGAAATTGCCGAGCTGCGCGAGAAGTCGAACGCGATGAAAGCGCAGTGGACCGCGGAGAAGGACGCGATCCAGAAGATCCAGGCGAAGAAGGCGGAGCTCGAACGGCTCCGCGGCGAGGCGGAGCAGGCGACGCGGCGCGGCGATCTGCAGAAGGCGGCCGAGATCAGCTACGGGCGCGTGCCGGCCATCGAGAAGGAGATTCAGGCGCTCGAGAAGCGGCTCGCCGAGATTCAGAAGAAGGGGAAGTACCTGAAGGAAGAGGTCGACTCCGAGGACATCGCCGAGATCGTGTCGAAGTGGACCGGCATTCCGGTCACCAAGATGCTGGAGTCCGAGAAGGAGCGGCTGCTCAAGCTCGAGGACGAGCTGGGGCGGCGCGTGATCGGGCAGCGCGAGGCGCTGGCCGCGGTTGCGAACGCGGTGCGCCGCGCGCGCGCCGGCCTCCAGGATCCGCATCGCCCGACCGGCTCGTTCATCTTCCTCGGCCCCACGGGTGTCGGCAAGACCGAGACGGCCAGGGCCCTCGCCGAATTCCTGTTCGACGACGAGCACGCACTCGTGCGGCTCGACATGTCGGAGTACATGGAGAAGCACGCGGTAGCCCGGATGATCGGTGCGCCGCCTGGATACGTGGGCTACGAAGAAGGTGGCCAGCTGACGGAGGCGATTCGCCGCCGGCCCTATGCGGTTGTGCTGTTCGATGAAATCGAGAAGGCGCATCCCGACGTCTTCAACGTGCTGCTACAGATTCTCGATGACGGCCGGTTGACGGACTCACAAGGCCGCACCGTCGATTTCCGGAACTCGGTGCTCATCATGACGTCGAACGTCGGCTCGCAATATCTGATCGATGCGAACACCGGCGGCGTCGCGTGGGAGCAGGCGGAGACGAAGGTGATGGAGCTGCTCCGGCAGGCGTTCAAGCCGGAGTTTCTCAACCGGGTGGACGACATCATCATCTTCCGGCCGCTGACGCACGAGGACATCGAGAAGATCGTCGACATCCAGATCAAGCGGGTCGAGAAGTTGCTCGCGGACCGCAAGCTCACGATCGAGGTCACGCCGGGCGCAAAGAATCTCCTCGTCGCCGAGGGCTACGATCCCGTGTACGGGGCTCGGCCGCTCAAACGGGCGATTCAGCGGTTTCTGCAGAATCCGCTCGCGGTGGCGGTGCTGGAGGGGCAGTACGCGGAAGGGGATCGGATCCGCGCCGACCGGGCGAAGGATGGCAATTCGCTGACCTTCGAAAAGGCACGGGAGCCCGTGCGTGCTTAAAGGCATGGCTGCGGCGCTAGAGCAGGCGCGTCGTGCCGCTGCCCAAGACGAAGTTCCCATCGGCGCGGTCGTGATGCGTGGGGACGAGATCGTCGCCGAGGCGCACAACGAGACGGTCGCTCGCAACAATCCCACGCTTCATGCCGAGTTCCTTGCGATTGAGCGTGCATTAGAGGCCCTAGGGACCAACCGTCTAACCGACTGCACTCTGTACGTTACACTCGAGCCGTGTGCGCAATGCGCCGGCGCGATCGTGCTGGCGAAAGTGGGGAAGCTGGTGTTTGGGCCGTTCGATGAGAAGGCGGGGATGTGCGGATCGGTGGGCGATTTCGTGCGGCATCCGCGGCTGAATCATCGCGTCGACGTCCGAAGCGGCGTCGAAGCTGAGGCGTGCGCCGAGCTGCTCAAGACTTTCTTTTCAGCAAAGCGTCCAGCGTCTCAGCAGCCTCGCTGAGCTGTTCGTCTGAGACGTAGGGCGCGGGTCCCAACCGCAGGGTGTCGCCCCGGTAGTCCGTCCAGATATTCTGCTTGCGCAGCGCCTTTTGAATCGTCGCGGCTCGCGTGGCAGGGACCGCCAGGAAGCCGCCAATGGCGTCGTTCCTCGTTTTTCCCGACAGAATCTCGAGCTGATGCTGGCTGAACTCTCGCAGCCTCTGCGAGGTCAGTTTCTGCTCTTCAAAAAACTTGAATACGGCTGCCGCCCGATAATGACTGGTAAAGTCATAGGTCGCGCCGGCAAATCGCGCGGGGCCAGGACCGTATGTAACCGAGCCGCTCCTGAGCGCGCGACTCAAATCGGTGAACTCACTAAACCATCCCGTTACCACCGGCCGGAGGTCGCAGTGCTCCGGGAATCGCAGAAACGCATTGCCTGGCCCCAGCTGGCAGTACTTGTAACCGCCCCCGACCACGTACGCGCGCTGCAGCCCTTGCTCGGAGAGAGAGAACGGCACGACGTTGAGCGCGTGATAGGCATCCACGACCAGATCGGCACCCACGCGCTCGCAGGCCTCCTGGACTGCCCGGAGATTCGGGACGATATACGCATTCGAGTAAAGGACCGCCGAGACCAGCACGGCCGCCGTGCGGTCGTCGATCGTTATGGCGAGCCGTTCGGCCAACGTCGCAGCGGGCATTGCGGGGACCTTGATGACCTCGATGCCTTCCTCCGCCAGCCGATCGAGCTGGCGACGGATCGTGTGGAACTCGCCGTCAGTCGTGACTAACTGCGGACGCTTACGCAGCGGTAGCGCCGACAGGAACCGCACGACCACCTCATGCGTGTTCTGCGCGAGTGCGATGCGCTCAGGCGTGTCGGCGAGCAGCCGCGCAAAGCCGCGCCGCACCTCGTTGGCCTTCTGGAACGCGAGATCCCAGACGTCATCGACATGCTCGGCCGTGTCGAGCCAGGCCTGCTGCTGCGCTGCGAAGCCGACATCGGGCCAGGCTTGATGGGAGTGGCCGGTGAGGAGAATCCTTTCCGTGACTCGAAACCGGGTGTAGTGCTGTGCGAGCGCTGCCGGGTTGATCACAGCTCGGAGCGGATCGCCCAGAGATCGGGGAAGGCGGGCTGGTTCAACGTCTGCATCAGGTATTCCGCACCGGCAGAACCTCCCGTCCCTTGTTTCGTTCCGATCGTCCGCTGTACCATCTTCACGTGGCGGTACCGCCACTCCATGAATCCCTCATCGAGATCGACGAGCCGCTCGGCGATCTGGGCCACTGTCGGGTTTTTCTTGTAGACCTCCACCAATATTCGCTGGACTTCGGGTGAGGGCTCATACGCCTCGCTAGGATCGCGCTGCAGGAGTGACTTCGGGACCGGATACTTATTGGCCGCGAGATATTGAAGGAAAGCATCCCAGAGCGTCGGCTGCTTGAACCGCCGCTCGACGCGCTTGCGGTTCTCGCTGCCCTCGGGATAGCGCTCGAATGACGGCCGGCCTTTCTTGCCGAGAATGAATTCGATTTCGCGGAATTGATGGGACTGAAATCCACTCCCCGACTCCAGCCGGTCCCGGAACGACAGAAAGTTGAGCGGCGTGATCGTTTCGAGCACATCGATCTGCGCGACCAATGTTTTCAGAATCGTGAGAATCCGTTTCAGCGTCGCGGCCGCGAGCGGTGTGTCGTTCACGCGCAGGAGCTTCTGTAAATAGTCGAGCTCGTGGAGCACTTCCTTGAACCACAGCTCGTAGACCTGGTGGATGATGACAAAGAGCGTCTCGTCGTGCTCGAGCTCCCCAGGCCGGGGCTGCTGCAGCGCGAGGAGCTCGTCGAGCTTCAAGTAACTGGCGTAGGTGACGGTCATAGCCAGGGCTTGTAGCGCTTGAGCGTCGCGTAGGGATCGGGCCAGGGAAGCGGGTAGCCCTGCTCGTAGGCCGCGTGACGCGTCCAGTAGGGGTCCCACAGATGCGCGCGCGCGAGCACGCAGAGATCGGCGCGCCCCGCCGCCAGAATCGTGTTCACATCCTGATACGACGAGATATTGCCGACCGCCATCGTCGCGATGCCCACCTCGTGCCGGATCCGGTCGGCGAACGGCGTCTGAAACTGCCGGCCGTACTGCGGCTTGGCATCGGCCACCGTCTGGCCGGCGGAGACATCCGTGATGTCGCAGTCGTGCGCTTTGAGTAGGCGCGCCACGTCGACCGCATCGCCCGGTTGCATCCCCCCGGGCGCCCAGTCGACCGCCGAGATCCGCACGGATATCGGCTTGTGGGCGGGCCAGGCGCCGCGCACGGCGTCGAAGACCTCGAGGGGAAACCGCATCCGGTTCTCCAGCGAGCCGCCGTATTCGTCGGTGCGCTGGTTCGTAAGCGGCGAGATGAAGCTCGCGAGCAGGTAGCCGTGCGCGAAGTGCAGCTCGAGGAGGTCGAACCCCGCTTCCTGCGACATCTGCGCCGCCCGGATGAAGTCCTGCTTCACCCCGTCCATGTCGGCGCGGGTCATCTCCTTGGGGACTTGGGAATAGGGAAAGTAGGGAATAGGAGAAGCGGAAATGATTGGCCAATTCCCGTCCGGCAACGGCTCGTCCATCCCCTCCCACATCCGTTGCGTGGACGCCTTGCGGCCGGCGTGGCTGAGTTGTACGCCGATTTTCGACGACGTATTTCGACGAATAAACTCGACGATTCTTTTCCACGCCTTTATGTGTTCTGGCTTGTACATCCCGGTGCACCCCGGCGAGATGCGGCCCTCGCGCGACACGTCGGTCATCTCCGTGAACAGGAGCCCAGCGCCGCCGATCGCGCGGCTCCCCAAGTGCACGAGATGCCACTCGTTCGGCATGCCGTCCTCGGCGACGTACTGACACATCGGGCTCACCACTACTCGGTTGCTCAATACCAGGTCGCGCAACTTGAATGGCGTGAACATGGGAGGACGTGCGTCGTGCGTCGTGCGTGGTACGTGCGACTGCTTCTCCGCTTCCGTGTCGTACCACTCGTCGATTGTCTCGACGAACTTGGGATCGCGCACCTTCAAGTTGTCGTGTGTGATCCGCAGGCTGCGCGTGAGGAGATTGAACGCGAACTGCAGCGGCTCGAGGTTCATGTAGCGCTCGGTGTCCTCGAACCACTGCAAGCTGACCTGCGCCGCGCGCTGCAGGCTCTCCACCGCCGGCCGCCGCTCGGCCTCATAGTCAGTGAGTGCGAACCGCACGGCGGGATGTCGCTGCAAGGCGCCCGCCAGCGCGATGGCGTCTTCGATCGCGAGCTTCGTCCCGGACCCCACTGAAAAATGCGCCGTGTGCGCCGCGTCGCCCACGAGCACGATGTTGCCGTGCGACCAAGACGCGTTTTTGATCGTGACGAAATTGCGCCACAGCGAGCGGTTCGTGAGCAGGCGATGGCCCTGGAGCTCTTCCTTGAAGAGCGCCTCGCAGAATTCGACCGTGTCGTCTTCGCTTGCCCGATCGAGTCCCGCCTTACGCCACGCGGCCTCCGTGGTCTCGACGATGAACGTCGAATGTCCCTGCTCGTACTGATAGGCGTGCACGCGCCACAGCCCGTGCGTATCGCCCTTGAAGTAGAACGTGAACGCGGGGAAGGGACGGGTCGTGCCGAGCCAGACGAAGCGGTTGGACCGTTCGTCCAGCGTGGGCTGGAAGTGCTCGACGTAGGTGGAGCGCACGACGCTGTTGAAGCCGTCGGCGCCGACCACGAGATCCGCATCGGCGTACACGGCCGGATCGGTGACGTCGGTGCCGACCTCGATACACACGCCCAGCGCTTTGCAGCGCCGCCCCAAGACCCGCAGCAGTGCCCGGCGCGACAGGCCGCTGAAGCCGTGCCCGCCCGAGCGGATGACGTGGCCGCGGTAGTGGATGCTGATGTCGTCCCAATGAAAGAACTCGCGCGCCAGCGCGTCGTACGTCTCCGGATCGGCCGCCGCCAGGTTGTTTTGAGTCGCGTCTGAGAAGACCACCCCAAAGCCGTACGTATCCTCCAGCCGGTTGCGCTCCAGGATCGTGATCTCGTGCCGGGGATGCGCTTTCTTCATCAGAATGCCGAAGTAGAGCGCCGCGGCCCCGCCGCCAATCGTCACGATTCTCACTTGACGAGCTGTCCCGCGATAATCAGGTGTTGGATTTCAGTCGTTCCTTCATAGATGCGCAAGGCACGGATGGACCGATACAACCGGTCTACCGGATTGTCCGCCAGAACTCCACGGCCGCCCAGGATCTGGACGGCGTCATCCACGATCCGCTGCGCCGCTTCCGTGGCGAAGGCTTTTGCCATCGCCGCTTCGAGCGTGACCCGGGGCGCGCCGCGGTCCTTTTCCCACGCCGCGCGATACACGAGCAGCCGCGCGGCCGTCAGGTCGGTGGCCATGCGGGCCAGTTTCTCCTGAATCAGCTGGAACTCCGCGATCGGCTTGCCGAACTGTCGCCGCGTCTTCGCATGCGCGAGCGCTTCGGCGAGGGCGCGCGCCGCCATGCCACATGCCGCGGCGCCGACTGTGCAGCGCACGCGATCGAGCGTCGCGAGACCGAGCTTGAATCCTTCGCCATCAGCATCGAGGCGGCATGCACTTGGGACGCGTGCTTTCTGAAAGGCGATTTCGCCCAAAGGGTGCGGGGCAGAAAGGACCAGGGTCCGCACCAGCCGTAGACCCGGCGTGTCTGCAGCCACCACGAAGCACGCGATACCCTTGTCCTTCTTGGTGCGATCGGTCGTAGCGAACACCGTGTAGAAGTCCGCAATGCCGGCGTTGGAGATGAAGGTTTTGGTGCCGGAGAGGACGTACCCATCGCCGTCCGGTTCCGCGGTTGCACCGAGGGACGCGACGTCGGAGCCGGCGTCCGGCTCGGTCATCGCGAACGACGCCATCGCTCGACCCTGCGTGGCCGGCTCCAGCCAGCGGTTGCGCATCATGGCGTTTGCCGAGAGCAGCATCGGAACGACACCAAGCGCCTGCAACGCGAACACGGCGTCGGCGAGCGGCGAGGCGGCGGCGAGCGCTTCGCGGACCAGGCAGCAGGCGCGCCAGTCCTGATCACGAATGGGTTGGAACCACCCGGCCGCGCCCAGTTTCGCGAGCAGCTCGCGCGCCTGAAGGCGCGCGGCGGCGTCGTCTGCGGGCTCTGCCAGCGGTGCGAGCACGCGGGTGGCAAACTCACTCACTCGCTGGGCCAGCGTGACATGCTTCTCGTCGAGAAAGGCGCGGACCGGCCCGGTGTCGACCATCAAATGAATTTGGGGTCGCGCTTGGCGCGGAAGGCGTCGTGGGCTTCGCGGAAGTTCGGCCCCTGCATCAGTTGCGCCTGCACTTCCGCTTCATACGCCAGCGCGGCTTCGAGATCGAGGGCGGCCTCTGCCTCGAGCGCCTGCTTCGTGACGCCGAGCGCCGCCGCCGGCCCGAGCGCCAGCTTTTCGGCGATGGCGCGAGCTTCGACCAGAACCTGTGCTTGCGGGACGACGCGATTGTAGAGACCGATTTCGTGCGCCCGTTTCGCGTCGACGAAGTCCCCCGTCAACAGCATTTCGGTCGCGTGGCCATAGCCGACGATGCGGGGCAGGAGCCACGCGGCGCCCATATCGGCCCCCGAGAGGCCGACCTTCGTAAAGAGGAAAGCGATCTTGGCGGATTCCGCCGCAATCCGAATGTCGCACGCGGCCGCGACGACCGCGCCCGCGCCCGCCACCGTGCCGTTCAGGGCGCCGACGATGGGCCGGCGACAATGCCGCATGGCGAGGATGAGGTCGCAGGTGAGGCGGGTGAACTCCTGTAGCGCGTCGAGATCGCGGCCGAGCAGCGCACCAATGATGTCCTCGACGTCGCCGCCGGAGCAGAAGGCCCGTCCGGCGCCCGTGATGATGATGGCGCGCACGCCGGGCTCGGTGTCGAGGTTCCGGAACGTGTCGCGAAGGTCGCGATAGACCTCGAACGTCAGCGCATTGAGACGTTCGGGCCGGTTGAGGGTGATGGTCGCGACCGCGGTCTTGGTGTCGAGATCGTACAAAAATGACTTCATAGGATCGCGATGGCCTCGATCTCGACGAGCGCTTTCGAATCCATGAGCGATTTGACCTCGACGACGGCCATGGCGGGATAGTGGCGTCCCATATGTCGGCGGTGAACTTCGCCGAGTGGCGTGAGGTTGGCGAGGTACGCCGGCCGATCCGTGATGTAGCAGACCATGCGACCCACGTTCTCCGGCTTGCCTCCCGCCGAGCGCACGACTTCCATCACGCGACCCAGCGCGCCGTCCCACTGCGCCACGAACTCGCCGACCGGCACGATCTGTCCCGCAACGAACAGCAGGCGGCCGCTCTTCTCGCCCAACATCCCATGATTCCAGCCACTCGGCCGCGCGCCGAATGCTTCCGGGTTGATGATCTCGAACGCCATGGTCCTCCTAGCCTGCGATCGTAATGGCCTTGCCGTTGGGCCGCTGGCCGTGCGGGTCGCACAGCCTGAGGACCGCCTGCGCGACCTCGTCCGGCGTGATCAGCCGTTTCTGGCCCGCCGAGTCGAGCATCGCGGTGAGCGCTTCTGCGGGAGTCTTGCCGGTTTTCGCGACGACCCGCGCGACTGATTCTTTCGTCATCTCCGTGTCCACAAACCCGGGGCAGACGGCGTTGCACGTCACCTTCGTGCCCTCGAGCTCTGCGGCGACGCTCCTTGTCAAACCAATCACGGCGTGCTTCGCGGCGGCGTAAGCGGCGATGTAGCGAGCGCCCGCCAATCCAGCGACCGACGCGATATTCACGACCGATCCCTGTTTGCGCATGACCATCGCCGGAATGAACGCCTGCGTACAGAGAAACGTACCAGTCGCGTTCACCGCGAGCACCCGATTCCAATCTTCCAGCGTGATCTTGCCGAGCGGTGCGCTGTGCGCGGCGCCCGCGCTGTTGACCAGGATGTCGACCACGCCCGCCCGCCGAGCCGCGGCTTGCGCCAGGCCGTGCACGCTCGCGGCATCGGTGACGTCGCAGAGCACGGCCCACGCCTTGCCACCTCGCCCGCGAATTTCCGCGGCCACCCTCTCGATACGATCGGTGTGCCGCGCGGCGACGACGATGGCCGCCCCCTCAGCGGCCAGGGCGTTCGCGATCGCGGCGCCGATGCCCTGGCCACCACCCGTCACCACGGCGACCGCGCCGTCAAAGCGCCGCAATCACCGCCTCCTCGAGGATCGCGCCCAGCGTTTCGACCAGCCGGGACCCCTCGTCGGTACTGGCCGCCGCGGGATCGCCAAAGTAGGCGCGCGGGCCGCCCGCCTGCTCGAACGTCCGCTTGCCGACGCGGATGGCGTCGGACAGCGACCGGGGGTTGGGGGCTAGGGACTGGCGGAGATTCTCACGCACGGCGGCCGGGTGCTCAGTCAGGACAATCGAGGTTTCGAACCGCCCGGCGTGGCACGCTCCGCTCTTGAATTCATCTCCGAGCCTGGAGGCCCACGGCTTCCGGGTGAGGTCGGGGAAGACGACCGGCAGCAGCCGATCGGCGCGAGCGAGCTTGACGGCTTCATTCAGCGCCGTGAGATGCTCCGGGTCGAGATGGGCGTTGGCAATCGCCAGCACCTGAAAGCCCTGCGCCGACAGGCTCCGCGCGAGATCGACGACGAGCGCCGTGACGGTGACGCCGGCAATGGACAACGTGCCGTGAAACGCGGCCCCAAAGCCTGCCGCGGTGTAGGCCAAGGCGGGCAGAATCAGCACCACCTTGTCCCGAGCCCCGAGTCGCTTGGCCCCAGCGCGCGCCATGGCCCTGGCGATCACGACGTCGGTATCGAGCGGCAGATGGGGCCCATGGGCTTCGATGGCCCCTACCGGGAGCACGACGAGAGTGCGGTCGCGCTCGAGGTCCCTGACCTCCTCCCAGGTGAGTTGCGCCAGCTCATGAATCGGCATCATCATCCTTTGACATGATCCACGAGATCCCGGAACGCCTCAACATCGCGGACTGGTTGTTGGACGCGCGCGTCCGCGAGGGAAGGGGAGACCGGCCGGCGCTGCTCACCGACCACGGCGCGCTGACTTACCGTGAAGTGCAGGCGCTCGCGAACCGGTTCGGTCATCTACTCGAGAGTGCCGGAGTGGAGCCGGAACAACGCGTCATCATCGCGCTGCCCGACGGGCCGGAGTTCGTCGCCGCGCTGTTCGGCACACTCAAAGTTGGCGCTGTGGTGGTGATGGTCAACCCGCAGTTGGCCGTCGACGCAATTGAGTACTTCTACTCCTACACCAGGGCGACGGTTGCCCTCGTCCACCGGCACACCGCACCGGTGTTTCAGGCGGCGCGCGGCGCGGCCGGCAGCTACCTCAAGCAGATCATCGTTGTCGGTGAGCCGACGACGGCGCGCGCGATCGAGGGCGCCCCGCCGGACCTCGAGACGTTTCCGAGTCACCGTGACGATGCCGCGATCTGGCTCTTCTCCGGCGGCACGACCGGCAAGCCGAAGGCGGTGGTGCAGAGTCACGGGTCCTTCGCGAACACCACCCTGTGCTACGGGCAGGGCGTCCTCGGCTTGGCCGAGCACGACGTCACCCTCGCCGTGCCAAAGCTGTTCTTCGGCTACGCGACCGGCTCGAATCTCTTCTTCCCGTTCTCCGTCGGCGCGGCGAGCGCCCTGTTTCCGGAGAAGAGCACCGCCGAAACCCTGTTCGCCAAGATCGGCAAGTTCCGGCCGACCATCCTCGTCAACGTGCCCACGATGGTGAACCAGATGGTCGCCCACCCGGACGCTGCGAAGCAGGACCTGTCGTCCATTCGGCTCGCGACCTCGGCGGGCGAAGCGCTGCCGGTCGAGTTATACGAGCGCTGGCAGCAGACCTTCGGGGTTGAGTTACTCGACGGACTCGGGACGGCGGAGATGTGGCACATCTTCATCTCGAACACACCCGGCGCCGTCAAGCCCGGGACCCTCGGCACCGTCGTGCCAGGCTTCGACGTCAGAGTGCGCGATGATCTCGGGCACGATCTGCCGGACGGCGAGGTGGGCATGTTGTGGGTGCGGGGTGACTCCCGCGCGATCGGGTACTGGCAGCAGCTGGAAAAAACCAAGGCCGCGTTTCGCGGCGAGTGGTACGTGTCCGGCGATTTGATCCGTCGCGACTCGGGCGGCTACTTCACGTATTGCGGTCGCGCGGACGATTTGCTCAAAGTCGGTGGCCGGTGGCTCGCGCCGCAGGAAGTCGAAGGTTGCCTGCTGCAGCATCCGCTCGTGAAAGAAGTCGCGGTCGTGGGCGTCGAGGATGCGAGCGGGCTCACCAAGCCGCACGCGTTCGTTGTCGCGACGGAGCAACGGCCCGGTCTCGCCGAAGAGCTTCAAGCATTCGCTCGCGAACGCTTGGAACCCTACAAGGCCCCGCGGGCGGTGCAATTCATAGACGTGCTCCCACGTACTCACCTGGGTAAGGTGGACCGTAGAAAGCTTCGCGGGCCCTGATTAGCTTGTCCTCGGCGTCTAGGCATCTGTGCGCCTAGGCGTCTAGTAGTCAGGACGGGTGGCCGAGTGGCTTAAGGCGCACGCTTGGAAAGCGTGTTAACGGGCGACCGTTACGTGGGTTCGAATCCCACCCTGTCCGTCACTACTAGACGTCTAGACGTCTAGACGTCTAGACGTCTAGCAGTTTGGACAGGTGGGTGAGCGGTTGAAACCGCCGGTCTCGAAAACCGGTATGCCCGCAAGGGCATCGAGGGTTCGAATCCCTCCCTGTCCGTCCCCATGGGAATCTGGAACAGCACGCTGGTGTACGTCGGCGCGCGCACGCTGCTCGCGGGAGCGATGATCGCCCTGTTGCTGCGGCGCCAGGTCGGCCCGTGGTACGCCGGCGGTCAGGTCGTCTCGGATCTCTCTTGCGCCGCGTTTCTCCTGGCCTACGTCAATCCGGACATTCGTGAGGACGTCGGCGTGCTCGTCGTTCCGCTGCTGCTGTTCGTGCTGTACTGGGAAGCGACGCGATTTCTCGACAACCGGCGCGCCGCGGCGGCTCGCGAGGATGAAGAAACCACGCTCGACACCGTCTTGCGGGTCTACGGATCGATGTGGGCGTTCGGGTTTGTGATGCCGGCGGTCCTTGCAGGAGGATTTCTGATGTTCGAGCTGCTGGCGCCCGGAGAATGGCCGTTCCCCAATCCGCGGCCGGGGTTGGTGTGCAGCCCAAACCGGCTCGAGCCCGGCACGGCGGTCACGTTGCGCATGAAGGTCCCGCACGGTGCCGAGCTCAGTGTGTTCACGCCGGCAGGCCGGTCGCTGGTCGTCGTGCCTTTCGTGACAAAGGGGACGCACGCGCCGGGTGCGGGCTTCGACTACATGGCCCAGGTAACGCTGCGGACCGATACAGTTGCCGGAGTCGGCGCCCCGGGCTCGCGTCCTGAACGCATTTTCACAGATTCCGGGGTCTACATGCTGCGGGTGAGCTCGGAGGCGGAGCTCAACGCGTCCGAGGTCTGCCGACTACGCTACACGCCGGACGACGCCGGAGGACGGCGGTAGTCGCCGGAAGATGGGGACAGCGCACGTTGCAGCTTCCAAGTCATTGCGCGAGCGCGTCTTTGCTGCACTACGAGCGCTTCGAAGACAGGAGCCTCTACATAGCCGAGTGCATTCGCAACCTCGACGGCGTACTCTAGTTCTGCCAATGAGGCCAACGAAATGCTTAAAAAGCGCTGGAATTCTTTGACGCCCTTACGTGCGGCTCCTTCAACGATGTTTACTGCCGCAGAGAACGCAGCTCGCCGAGTCTGGGAAGTCAGTCCATACAGCTCATGCTTGGGCCATTTCTCAGTAACCTGATAGACAGTTAGCACGAGTTGATGGCATTCCTTCCACGCAATGAGTCGTTTATGAGGAGCCATACTCCAACATGCGACCTACGACATCGTATTGCGGAATCGTTCCTATGCCCGACGTGATTATTCGTTGCGTTCCTCCGGCGTTCTGCGGCGTCCTCCGGCATCTTTCGGGATCTGCAATCGCCGCCGTCATCTTCATCGCGCCCGGCGCGGCCCAGTCACTTGAGTACCGCTCTCCGGCTGGTGTGGAGTACCGCGCGCAGCGCGACACGGGCGCCATCGCGCGCGCCGAGAGCGCGCTGGCTGCCGACTCGCGCAACGTCGACCGCATCATCGCGTTGGGCGTCGCGCAATCCGGCGTCCGGCAGTACCGGGAAGCGATCGAAACGTTCACGCGAGGATTGAAGATCGCGCCGAACAACGCGCTGCTGTATCGCTGGCGGGGACATCGCTATCTGTCCACTCGGCAGCTCGACCGCGCGATGGACGATCTGACCCGTGGGGCGCGGCTCGACAGCACCATTTACGGCATCTGGTACCACCTCGGCATCGTGCGCTTCGCGCGCCGCGACTTCGCGGGGGCCGTCGCAGCCTTCACGCGCGCACTCCCGATCGCTCCCGATTCCGGGGAGCGGTCGGGTGCGACGGATTGGCTGTGGATGTCGCTGTCGCGCGCCGGCCGCACCGCGGACGCGCAGGCGCTGCTCGATCGTCATCCCGATACACCGCCGGCTGGGAACGCGTATACGCAACGCCTGCGGCTCTATCGCGGCGAGGTGTCCCCTGACTCCGTGTTCACGTCTGCCGATACCAGCGACATCCAAATCGCGACGTTGAGCTATGGCATCGGCAACTGGTATCTCGTCCGCCGCGATACGGCGCAGGCCCGGAAGTGGTTCGAGCGCTCGATCGCCTCCGGTGGGTGGCCCGCGTTCGGATTCATCATGTCCGAGGTGGAGCTGCGCGGGCGATGACCGCTGCTGACTTTCGGCGGATGGCGTTGCGCCTCCCCGGGGCCATCGAGGCGGCACACATGGGCCACCCTGACTTTCGCGTCGGCGGCAAGATCTTCGCGACACTCGGCTATCCCAAGAGCGACTTCGCGATGGTGCAATTGACGCCGCAGCAGCAGGAACTGTTCGTGCGCGCCGAGCCGAGGAGCTTCACGCCGGTGCCGGGCGGGTGGGGCCGGAAAGGCAGCACGCACGTGCTGCTCAAGACGGCCAACAAGGCCGCCGTACGGGAGGCGCTGACGGTGGCATGGCGGAACCGCACATCAAAGGAAACTCGATGAACTTGGTTTTGGTCGTGGCATTCCTGACGCAAGCTCAAACACTGTCGCCGAATCAACAGCGCGCGCGGGACATCTTCGAGCAGCTCATCAACATCAACACCACAGGCTCGAGCGGCAGTACGACGCTCGCGGCCAACGCGATGGCCAAGCGGCTCACCGATGCCGGTTTCCCCACGGCCGACGTGCAGGTGCTCGGCCGTGAAGGCTCGAAGAACTACAATCTCGTCGCCCGGTTTCGCGGCATGGGACGGGAGAAGCCGATCCTGTTGCTCGCGCATCTCGACGTGGTCGAGGCCAGGCGCGACGACTGGTCACTCGATCCGTTCACGTTCGTCGAGCGCGACGGCTTCTTCTACGGCCGGGGCACGCAAGACATCAAGGATGGCGACGCGATCTTGGTGGCCACGCTGGTGCGGCTCAACCAGGAAGGCTACCGCCCGAACCGCGATCTGATTCTGGCGCTGACCACGGGCGAGGAGGGTGGTAGCGACTACAACGGCGTCGAGTGGCTGCTCGCCAATCATCGCGATCTGATCGAAGCCGCGTATGGGATCAACATGGACGCCGGGGACCCGGTGATTCTGAACGGGAAACGCGCGTTCCGGTCGGTGCAGGCGGCCGAGAAGGTCTACGTGACCTTCAAGTTCGAGGTGCACAATGCGGGTGGCCATAGCTCGCTGCCCACCAAGGACAACGCGATCTACCGCCTCGCCGCGGCGCTCGGCCGGTTGAGCGCGTACGACTTTCCCGCGCAGCTGAACGAGATCACGCGCGCGTCGTTCGCCAAATGGTCGCAGCTCCAGGGAGCAGCCGGGCAGAAGGAGCTCGCGGCGGACATGGCGGCGGTGGCTCAAGCAACCCCCGATACCGCCGCGATCCGGCGGCTCTCCAATGCGAGCCCGCTCTACAACGCGCAGCTCCGCACCACCTGTGTCGCCACCGAGCTCTCCGGCGGTCACGCCCAGAACGCGCTGCCGCAAACCGCGACCGCGACGATCAATTGCCGGATGTTGCCGGGAACCCTGCAAGCCGACGTGCAACGCACCCTGACCGGCGTCGTCGGCGACACGGCGGTCAAGGTGAGCGTGGTGCAAGAGGCGGTCCCAAGTCCGCTAGCAGCGTTGCAGCCTGACGTGATGGGCGCGATCGAACGCGTGACCCAACGCCTCTGGAATATTCCGGTCATCCCCGTCATGGAGACGGGCGCCACTGACGGACTCTATCTCAGGAATGCCGGGATTCCGGTGTACGGTGTCTCCGGCGTGTTCGTCGATATCAATGACATTCGCGCGCACGGCCGGGATGAGCGCATCGGCGTGCAGGACTATTACGACGGCGCCGAATACATCTATCAACTGGTAAAGGCGGTCTCTGGAGGCGGCGGCAGGTGAGGCGGCGGCAGGTGAGGCGGCGGCAGGTGAGGCGGCGGCAGGTGAGACGGCGGCGAAGGGCGGCGGCTAGCCTGCATCGCTCATTGACATTTTTAGTTTCCACATCAAGAAATGGGCTCGGCGTGCTTGGTTAACGAGACGAGAGCAGACGCCTTCGTTCAGATATCCGAGCGCCCCAGCGACCTCTAACTCATATTCGAGCTCAGACACCGACCCGAGAGAGATGTCAAGAAAGCGTCGGAATTCATTTCGACCCTTTTTTGACGCACCCTCGACGATATTTACGGCTGCCGAAAGCGCCGCACGGCGGACTTGGGATGTGAGACTATATAACTCATGTTTGGGAAAGCACTCGGTTGCCTTATAGACAGCAAGGACAAGCTTATGGCATTCCTGCCATGCCAAGAATCGCTTATGTGTGGCCATGCGTCTTGATAGACAATTCGAGGTGCAGAGCAGGACCATTTCCTCGCGAGGTTCATGTTTTTGCCGCCCCTCGCTGCCCTTCGCCGCCCTTCGCCGCCCTGTTACCTGAGCTCTAATACCAAGCCGCGCGGCCTCGACGGGGTCGTCGCGGCGCAGACCCGCCTGAGCCATGTCGATGGCTTGGCTGGCGAGCTCATCATCGGCGGCTATCAGCTCCGCGAGCTTGCGGGGAAGGTATCCTTCGAGGAAGCGGCGCATCTGTTGTGGCGCGGTGAACTGCCTACGAAGGACGAGCTCGCGACGCTGCGGAAGGAAATCGCCGGGATGCGGGCGCTACCTGAGGAAACCTTGCACGTCGTGCGGGCCGCCGCACAGGCGCCGCCCATCGACGCGCTGCGCATGGCCTGCGCGACCTTGTCGCTGGATCTCGCGCGCCCCGACGACATCTCGCCCGCGGCGGACCTCGCGGCCGCCAAGCTGCTCATGGCGCGGTTTCCCACCGTGGTCGCGGCGCATGCGCGGCTGAGCGCGGGCAAGCAGCCGATCGCGCCGCGGACCGATCTGCCCCTGTCCGCGAACTTCCTCTACATGGTGCACGGCAAAGAGCCGGATCCGATCGCGGCGCGCGCCGTCGACACTTACTGGGTGACGGTGATCGATCACGGCATGAACGCGTCGACGTTCGCCGCGCGCGTGATCGCCAGTACGCGCGCCGACATCGTGAGCGCCGTGACGGGTGCGATCGGCGCGTTGAAGGGGCCGCTGCACGGCGGCGCGCCGGGCCCGGTGCTCGACATGCTCAAGGACATCAAGTCCGCCGACCGCGCCGAGGCGTGGGTCCGCAACGAGCTGGCCGCCGGCCGGCGCATCATGGGTTTTGGACACCGCGTCTACAAGGTCCGCGACCCCCGTGCCGAGGTGCTCAGCACGGTCGCCGATCAGCTCAGCTCGGCGGCGCTCGAGAACCGCAAGCTGTTCGATCTGGCCCGAGCGGCGGAGCAGACGATCGTGAAGGTGCTCGACGAGGTGAAACCCGGGCGGAATCTGCGCACCAACGTTGAGTTCTTCACCGCCCTCGTGCTCCAGGCGCTGGGCCTCGAGCCCCCGTCGTTCGTGGCCACGTTTGCGTGCGGACGCGTTGCCGGATGGTGCGCGCACGTCATTGAGCAGCACGGGGAGGACCATCTCATCCGACCGCAATCCGAATACATTGGCCCTCGAGGCTTGAAAGTCGGCGGCGATTAAGGCGGCGAACATGATTACACGATTGGCAATCGGGTTGCTGGTGATGTCTGCGGCCTCGCTGCAAGCCCAGGCCGAGGATTCTGTGCGCGCGGTCGAGATGAACCGCCGTCAGGCGCTACTCGCGGCGGACACCGTCGCCCTGTCGCGCATGCTGGCTCCGGATTTCAGCGAGATCTCACGATTCGGCGCCGTGCGCACACGCGCCGACAATATCCGCGACATCGCGAGCGGCGACCTGCATTTGACGTCGATCAACTATGACAGCCTCACCGTTCGGATCTACGGTGATGTCGCGGTGCTCACCGGCATCGCCAACAACACGGGCACGTTGCACGGTTTCCCCTTCAGCGGCAAGATTCGCTACACCCGAGTGTTCGTGCGGCGGGACGGCCGGTGGCAAGCCGTGCTGATGCAACAGACTCCTATGCAATAAGACTTGGCGCTCCCTCCTCCCTATCCCGTGCTGATCGCTGCCGAGCTCAAGAATCTTCTTGAGCCAGGGCAGCTCGTAGACCTCGAGGTCACCTGGATCGCCGCCAGCGAGCCGACTCCCAAAGGCGAGTGGGTTGCCATCGTTCCGCTGCTCTCCCGCTGGGTCGGCGGCACGGAGTTCAAGAACCTCCCCAAGCTGCGCATCGTCGCGAATTGCGCCGTGGGCTACAACAACGTCGATCTCGTCGCCGCCGAGATGCGCAAAGTCCTCGTGACCAACACGCCCGGCGTGCTCACGGAAGCGACTGCTGACCTCACGTGGGCGCTCATCCTAGCGACTGCGCGGCGGCTGGTGGAAGGCGTGGATCTCGTGCGCAGCGGGCGCTGGACGGGATGGCATCCCGAGCAGCTCCTCGGCCTCGAGCTGCGCGGCCGCACGCTCGGGCTCCTCGGCGCCGGTCGCATCGGGCAGGCGGTCGGCCGGCGGGCGCCGCCGTTCGGTTTGCGCATCCTCTACGCCGCCCGCACGCCCAAGCCGGAGTTCGAACGCGACACTGCCGCGCGACGCGTGGATACGACCGAGCTGCTCGCGGAGAGCGACATCCTGAGCGTCCACGTGCCGTCGACGCCCGAGACGAAGGGCATGATCAACGGCGAGACGCTCGCCCGGATGAAGCGCGGCGCCATTCTGATCAACACGGCGCGCGGTGACGTGGTCCGTGAGGAAGCGCTCGCGATGGCGCTCGAGCTCGGGCATTTGAGAGCCGCCGGCCTGGACGTCTATACCGACGAACCCGGCATCCATCCTCGATTACTGGCCGCGCCGCGCACCGTGCTGTTGCCGCACATCGGCAGCGCGACGGAGGAAACACGCCGCAACATGGCCGGTATTGCCATCGCGAATGTGCAGTGCGTTTTGAACGGCAAACCGCCGCTGACTCCGGTATATTGAGTGGTAACTTGAGCACCGAGATCCGAACCCAAATCCTTGACGCCCGCGCGATGTCGCGGGCGTTGCAGCGTATGGCCGTGGAGATCGTCGAGCTGGCGCACGGCACGGGCGATCTCGTGCTCATCGGCATCCAGCGCCGCGGGGTGGAGCTCGCCGAACGCATCGCGAAACTCATCGAACAGCAGGAAGGCGCCCCTGCGTTAATTCCGCGTGGGGCCCTCGACATCACGCTGTACCGCGATGACCTCGGCACCGTGGGCCCGAACCCCGTGATCGGCGAAACCCACATTCCCGGTGATCTTACGGACAAGCACGCGGTCATCGTGGACGACGTGCTGTACACGGGCCGCACTGTGCGGGCGGCGCTCGATGAGCTCGCCGACTTCGGCCGTCCGAAGCGCATCTCCTTGTGCGTCCTCGTGGATCGCGGCGGCCGCGAGCTGCCGATTCAGGCCGACATCGTCGGCAAATCGGTCAAGACCGGACCAGGCGACCGCGTCGACGTGCAGGTCGAAGAGTTGGACGGGCGCGATCAGGTGGATGTGATCCGATGACCGCGCCGGCACTCGGCAAGGATCTCACCGGGCTCGAGCACATGACGCCGGAGCAGATCCGGCTCATTCTCGACACGGCCGAGCCGTTCAAGGAAGTATCCGAACGCCCCATCAAGAAGGTCCCGGCGCTGCGCGGCAAGACGATCGTCAATCTGTTCTTCGAAGCCTCCACCCGCACGCGCGTTTCCTTCGAGTTCGCCGAGAAGCGGCTGTCGGCCGACACCGTGAACGTGGCAGCGACCGGCTCTTCCGTCTCCAAAGGCGAAACGCTGGTCGACACCGCGCGGAATCTCGAGGCGATGCGCATCGACATGGTGGTGATCCGCCATCCGTCGTCGGGTGCGGCGGAATTCCTCGGCGATCGGATCGCGTCGAACGTGATCAACGCCGGCGATGGCAAGCACGAGCATCCGACCCAGGCGCTGCTCGATCTGCTCACGATCCGAGACAAGCACGGCAGGATCGAGGGCCTCAAGGTCTGTCTCGTCGGCGACGTGCTGCACTCGCGCGTCGCACGCTCGAACTTGTGGGGATTGTCGAAGCTCGGCGCGGAAGTCGCGGTCTGCGGACCGTGGACGCTCATGCCGCGGGGCATCGAAGAGCTCGGCGTCACAGTCTTCGGCCGCATCGAAGAAGCGATCGAGTGGGCCGATGTCCTCAACGTGCTGCGACTGCAGCTCGAGCGCATGGAGAAAGGATTCATCCCGAGCCTGCGCGAGTACTACCGCGTCTTCGGGGTCACCCCCGAACGGCTCGAGCGGTCGCCCAAGCCGATCACGATCATGCACCCCGGGCCCATGAATCGCGGTGTCGAGATCGATTCGCGCGTTGCCGATGGCCCCCACAGCGTCATCCTCGATCAAGTCACGAATGGCGTCGCGGTGCGGATGGCGGTGCTGTATCTGCTCGCCGGTGGCCGGGCCGAGCTCGCGGATGCCGCGAAGCGAGGCAGCGAGTGAGCCGGCCCATACTGCTGCAGGGCGGGCGCGTCATCGATCCGAGTCGCGATCTGGATGAGCTTGCCGATGTGCTCATGCAGGATGGGAAGATCGCCGCGGTGGGACGCGGGCTCTCCGCCCCCGATGGGGCCAGCATCCGCACTGTGAAGGGGAGGATCGTCGCGCCCGGTCTCGTCGACCTGCACGTCCATCTGCGCGAGCCAGGCAACGAAGACGAAGAGACGGTCGCGAGCGGCGCGCGCGCCGCCGCCGCCGGCGGCTTCACCGCGATCTGCGCAATGCCCAACACCGATCCCGTCACCGACAATCAGGCGGCGGTCGGCTTCATCGTGCGGCAGTCGGGACGTGCCGGCCTCGCGCGCGTGCATCCGATCGGCGCCGTCTCGATCGGCCAGAAAGGGGAACGGCTCGCCGAGTTCGGGGAGATGGTGGGCGCCGGCGCCGTCGCCGTCTCCGACGACGGCAGACCGATCGTCTCGAGTCACCTGATGCGTACCGCGCTGGAGTACGCGCGGACGTTCGACATTCCCGTGGCGGATCATTGTGAGGATCCGGCGCTTGCCGCCGGCGGCGTCATGCACGAGGGTCTCGTCTCGACGCGCCTCGGCCTCAAGGGAATTCCCGCCGCGGCTGAGGAGATCATGGTCGCGCGCGATGTGGTCCTCGCGGAGCTCACCGGCGGCCACGTCCATCTCTGCCACATGTCGTGCCGCGGCTCGGTCGCCATCATTCGCGAGGCGAAGGAGCGGGGCATCCGCGTGACGGCCGAAGTGACGCCGCATCACCTGACGCTCACCGATTACGCGTGCGAGGAGTACGACACGCACGCGAAGATGAATCCGCCGCTGCGAGAAGCCGCCGACGTGGCCGCACTCCGGGGCGCGCTCAAGGAGGGTGTGATCGACTGCATTGCTTCCGATCACGCGCCGCACGCCTACGACGAGAAAGAAGCGGCATTCGACGATGCCCCGTTCGGCGTCGTCGGACTCGAAACCGCGTTTGGCGTCGCCCACACGGAGCTGGTGGAGAGCGGCATCTTCACCCTCCCGGAGCTGATCCGCCGCATGAGCACCGATCCGGCGCGCGTCTTCCATCTCGCGGGAGGCGGCACACTCGCGCCGGGCTCCGTCGCCGACGTTGTCGTTTTCGATACGACCGCCAAGTGGTCGGTCGATCCGGCCGCGTTTCATTCTAAGAGCCGCAACACGCCGTTCACGGGTCGAGCGCTGAGAGGGCGCGCGGTCCTCACCATCGTCGCCGGCACGATCGTTCACGAGCTGTGAACGTCCGCGCGGTCGCCCGGCGCATGGCGCTGTGCTGCCGCCAGCTCGCAGCGCAGGGCTTGATTGCGGGACGCGACGGCAATCTCTCGGTGCGTTTGGCGCCCGACCGCGTCCTCGTCACGCCCAGCGGATTCATCAAATCGCTCGTGACGGCGGCCGATATGGTGGAAGTCGATCTCGCCGGCAAACCGCGCACGCGTGGCACCCGCAAGCCTACCAGCGAGTTGGACTTACACTTGCGCATCCTTCGCCACCGGCCCGATGTGGTTGCCGTCGTGCACGCGCATCCCCCTACAGCTACAGGGTTTGCCGTTGCGGGCGAAGAGATTCCCGGCAATTTGTTGCCGGAGCTTATCTTCGTGGTGGGACCGGTGCCGCTCGTGCCCTTCGGTATGCCAGGTACGCCGGAGCTTGGCGATCGCATCGTCCCATACATCGAAGCCAACCGTCACCAGGCGCTGCTACTCGCCAATCATGGCGCCGTGACGATGGGCAGAACGCTCGACGAGGCCTGGATCCGGATGGAGAGCCTGGAGCACGCGGCGCGGATCATCGCCGCGGCGCGCGGGCTCGGGGACCCGAAACCCCTGACCGCCCGGGCCGTCGAGAGACTCGAAGCACTGCGCGCCCAAGTGCAGCGGGAGAAGGATGCCTAAGGGACCGTCCAAGAGTGCCGCGGCGATTGAGCGGCTCCTCGAAGAACGTCGCCAGTACGAGGCGTGGCTCGCGCGCATCACCGCGACCGCCGACTCGGCGCCGGAGCACGTTCGCACCCGGGTAAAGGCCGACTACGAGGCGCGACTCAAGGCGGTCACCGAAGAGTTGCGGGCCCACGCCGATGCCGCGCGCCAGCTGATCGCGCAGCGCAAGGAAACCCTGCTCGAGCTGCAGAAAAAAGAGAAGGCGGTTGCCGAGCGGCTCGCGGAGACCGAGCTGCGGCACGAGGTAGGCGAATACGACGAGGCCCAGTGGGGGCAGGTGCACAAGGACGCCCTGGCGGATCTCGGGGCCGTCCGTGACGAGCTGATGGATGTCGAGCGCGACATCACGCGGCTCGAGGAGCTGGATAAGCTCGTGAAAGCTAAACCGACGCCCCCCTCCCGGGGCGTGGCAGGGGAGCTCACGCTCACGCCGTCGCCGCCGCCCAAATCTGAGAAGCGCAAGACACCGATGGACGAACTGGCGTTCCTCAAGTCGGTAACGGAAGACGACAAGAACGCACCGTCGCCGCGCCGCGCGAGCGGTGGGCAGTACCAGCCTGACGACCTCCAGGACGCCGCGCATCTCGCGCCGGTCGACGAGGACGCCCCGGTCGAGAAGACGCTGAAATGCCGCGAGTGCGGCACGATGAACCTGGCGACGGAGTGGTATTGCGAGAACTGCGGCGCGGAGTTGGCTGCGCTGTAACTACGCCGACGCTTTTTCCTGCAGTCGTTTGACCAGGGCCGCGAGGCGGGACTTCTGCCGCGCGGCATTGTTTTTGTGGATGAGTCCCTTGCGCGCGGCACGGTCGAGGACGCGGGCGGCGAGCGCGTAGGCCGCAGCCGCGGCTTCGGCGGTCGCGGCGGCGCGCACGTGCTTTAACGCCGTGCGGAGCGATGAGCGTTGGGCCCGGTTGCGGATCGTGCGCGTGCGCGCCTGGCGCATCGCTTTCTTCGCGGATTTGATCTTCGGCATGGCGCGGAAAGTAGACGGTAAGTTGCGTCGGGTCAAGACTATACATATCTTTGGCCGTCACCTACCCGGGTCAAACACTATCTCGTTCGAGTTCTTCGTCTGGGCCCCGGTGTTGCTGTTTTCCATGGTCGCCCACGAATACGCTCACGCCGAGGCAGCCTACCGGCAGGGTGATTCCACCGCCTACATGCTCGGGCGCCTGACGCTCAATCCCGTCAAGCACATCGATCCATTCATGACGGTGATACTGCCGCTCGTGCTCTGGTTCGGGTCGCACGGCACGTATACCTTCGGCGGCGCGAAACCGGTCCCGGTGAACCCGCGGAATTACCGGCAGTATGTCCGGGGTGACATCATCGTCTCCCTGGCCGGCATCGCCGTGAACCTCGTGCTGTTCCTCATTTTCACCGCCTTGTTTGCGACCGTGGGAACCCTGGCGGAGGCCGTGCCGGCGCTGGGTCCGACGTTCGAAATTCTGCAACGAATGATGTATTACGGCATGTGGCTGAACCTCGTGCTCGCCTTTTTCAACCTGATTCCGATTCCGCCGCTCGATGGCAGTCACGTCTTCTATCATCTGTTGCCGCCCGGCGCCGGGCTGCAGTACCGGCAGCTGCAGCGCTTCGGCTTCCTCCCGATCATGGTCGTCAGCTTCATGCTTCCGGGCGTGATTCAGTTCTTCCTCTGGCCTGCGGTGAAGCTGATGCGACTCGCGCTGGCCATGGTGATTCCGGTCGCGCTGCCGAACGGGCTTCCCTCATGACGAGTCCCATCCTCCGCGATCCGGGTAACGGCGGGTTCGTCGTCGAGCTGGAAAAGTTCTCCGGCCCGCTCGATCTCCTGCTGCATCTGATCCGCGAAGACGAAGTCGACATCACCGATCTGCCGATCGCCAAGATCGCCGACCAGTTCCTGTCGGTGATCAACGAGCTGGGACTGAACCAGGCCGCCGATTACCTCGAAATGGCCGCGCGGCTGCTGCGTATCAAGGCGCAGATGCTGCTGCCGCGCCGTCTCGGCGATGACGAATGGGAAGACCCGCGTGCCGAGCTGGTACGCCGGCTGCTCGAATACCAGCAGATCCGCGAGCTCGTCGACTGGCTCGGTCATGCCGCCGACGTTCGGGCCGAGCGGCTCGGCCGGGGGTACGAGGCGCCGCCGCCCGACGCGCCGCCCGCGCCGCTGCAAATCGACCTCAACGATCTGCTTGCGGCCGCAGAGCGCGTCATCGCGCTCATCCCCGAGCCGATGCTGCATCGCGTCGTGCCGCGCCCGCTCGACGTCGAAGGGGCGACGGAGCGCATCAACGGGCTGTTGGCCGAGCGAGTGCAGTGCGGCTGGATCGACGTCGTGGGGCGGGGGGCGACGATCGTGGACATCTTGTCGGCATTCATCGCGCTCCTCGAGCTCGCCAAGCGCAGCTCGCTCACGCTGTCGCAGCCTGAACCATTCGGTCCGATGGTGATTACGCGTGCAACCCCTCGCGAAGCTGCTTGAAGCCGCGCTGTTCGCGGCGTCGCGCCCGCTGACCCTCGAGGAGCTGGCCTCCCTCGACCCCGGCGCCGGAGAGATGGCGCTCCGGGCGACGCTCGAGGAGCTCGGTGCCGCGTACAATGACGAACACGGCGTCGAGCTGGTCGAGATTGCGGGGGGGTGGCAGTTCCTCACGCGCCGCGAATACGCGGAGACGATCGAGCGCGCACAGTTCGCCCTGCGGCCGCGGCGACTGTCTCCCGCTGCGCTCGAAACGCTTGCGATCATCGCGTATCGGCAACCGGTTGGACGGCTCGAGGTGGACGAGATCCGCGGCGTCGACTCCGGCGCCGTGATGGACAAGCTGGTGGAGCGCGGCCTCATCGAAGTCGTCACGCGCGGAGAAGGTCTGGGCCGCCCGCTGCTCTACGGCACCACACCGTCATTTCTGGAGATTCTTGGATTGAAAGGCCTGGAGGATTTGCCACGGCTCGAAGAGCTGTCCGTGGCCCTCCGGCGTCCCACCCCCGTCGACGAGCCCGAATGACCGTCATGCGCCTGCAGCGCGCCCTGGCGCGCGCGGGCGTCGCGTCGCGCCGCAAGGCGGAAGATTTGATCCGCGCCGGGCGCGTGCGGGTGGACGGCGAGACCGCGACGATCGGGATGAGCGTCGATCCCGACACGCAGACGGTCACTGTCGATGGCCGCCCGGTCCGCGGCGCGACGCGCACGACGTGGATCGCGCTCAACAAACCGATCGGCTATGTGGTGAGCCGGTCCGATCCGGAGGGCCGGCGCACCGTGTTCGGGCTTCTCCCCAAGGTGCCCGGCCTCACGTACGTTGGTCGGTTGGACGTGATGACCTCCGGGCTGCTGCTCCTGACGACTGACGGCGGGGCGGCCCACCGGCTCATGCATCCCCGGTACGAGGTGCCCCGCACCTACTGGCTGGGCGTCCACGGCGCGGACGCCGCCGCCATCCGGGCCGCGCTGGCGCAGCGGATCGTGATCGACGGCCGGGCGGTGCGCATCGTCGAGTCGCGCGTGCGGCCGCAGGGGAAGTCGGTCGAGATCGAGGTGACGCTCGCCGAAGGGCGGCAGCGGATCGTGCGCCGCATCGCTGAAGCGCTGGGCCTCAAAGTCGAATGGTTGCACCGCGTGTCCTATGGCCCGGTCCGGCTCGGCAAGCTGGCCGAGGGCCAGTGGCGCGAGCTCACCCGGCACGAGATCGGAGCGATCGAGCGCTTGCATGGACCTCGCTGACCGGACGGTGATGTTGCTCGGCGGCAGTGGGCTCGTGGGCCACGCCGTCGCACGTCGCGTGCTCGCGGCGCACCCGCCGCCGAGCCGTCTCGTGCTGGTCGCGCTGTTCGAAGCAGAGGTTCGCGCCGCGGCGCGGGCCCTCGAGCCTTACCGCGGCGCCGTGACGATCGATGTCGAATGGGGCAACGTCTTCATGCCGGCGGCGGTCGCGCGACTCGATATGGCCGCGATCCTGGCTGCGCCCGAGCATCGCGCGCTGGTACTCGGCGACTTGCTGGGTGATCTCGGCGATACCGTGCTGGAGCGCAGCCTGTTGTTTCGGCTCCTGCTGCGTTACAAACCCGACGCGGTCGTGGACAGCATCAATACCGCGACCGCGTTCGCGTATCAGGACATTTTCGACAGTTCGCGCGCCCTGCTCGCACGCGCGCAAGACGGCGCAGTCGCGATCGACCGCGCCACGATCGAGCAACACCTGCTGCGGCTTCCGATGCCGCAGCTGATCCGTCACGCGCAGATCATCACCGAGGCCCTGCGGCGCGCCGGCACGCAGGCCTACGTGAAGATCGGGACCAGCGGCACGGGCGGCATGGGATTCAACATCCCCTACACCCATTCGGAGGAGCGGCCCAGCGCCACGTTGCTGACGAAATCGGCGATCGCCGGCGCGCATTCGATGCTCTTGTTCCTGCTGGGACGGACGCCCGACGCGCCGGTCACGGTGGAGATTAAACCGACGGCGACGATCGCGTGGCGTGAGGTCGCGCACGGCCCGGTGCGGCGCAAGGGCAAGCCCATCCCGCTCGTCGACTGCGAAACACCGGTGCCGCTGAAAGCGGCGTTCGCGCCGGGTGCCTCACCGTGGCGCGACCTCGGCCGGCCGCTCGACGGCGTGTACATCGACGTCGGGGAGAATGGCCTGTTCGCGCGCGACGAGTTCGAGACGGTGACGGCGGTCGGGCAGATGGAATTCATCACTCCCGAAGAAGTCGCCGATTACGTGATGATGGAGCTGCAGGGCCGGCCGACGGGGAAGGACATCGTGGCGGCGCTGGACGCGTCCACCGCGGGACCGACCTATCGTGCCGGAGTCCTGCGCCGCAACGCGATCGGCAGGCTCAGGGCGCTCGAGGAGAGCCGCCACGCGCGCGGCGTTGCCTACGAGATGCTGGGTCCGCCACGCCTCACCAAATTGCTCTACGAGGCGTATCTGTGCCGCCAACTGTGCCCGAACGTACGAGCCCTCGCGGGCAGCCAGGCCGGGGCGCTGGCGGAGGCGGCGTGGCACTTGCTCACCACGGACGGGGCGCTGCGGCAGCAGATTATCTCCGTCGGGTTGCCGATCGTGGCACCGGATGGCAAAAATGTCTACCGCGGCAGCACCGTCGTTGTCCCACCCGAGCCCGGCCGCGACCTGCTGAGCGTCGCACCGCGCGGCTGGGTCGATTTGCGGCCGGAGCAATTCGGGGTGTGGATCCGGCGGGCCGGCACGATGATCCGGGAGGCGGAAGCGCGACACGCCGGGCCGCAGAGTTCCGGCAGCGACGTCGAGTGGAACGCGATCGAGGCCGATGATCCGATCGAGCCATCACGCTTCGCCACGTGGGTCTTTACCGTCGAGGACAAGGGGACGCGTATCAAGCGCTAATGGCGATCGACACGGGTGCAGTGGACCGCGCGCTCGGCGCGATCGGCACGACCTTCCGGCTGACGCGCCTGTACCCGCCGTCGCATCCGGCGGTGCTGGAGGCCATGCGCCTGATCACCTCGGGCTTACCGGGACTCGCCGCGCTGGGGACTGTCGAGTGGAAGATCGGCGCGACGGGACTGCACTGGCACGGCCAGCATCTGCTGCCGCGCAACACGCAAGTCGCCGAGCTTGCCGGCCTGTTGTTCGCGCGCGGCGTCCGTTCGATTCAGATCAATCCCGGCGTCACGGCGGAGCACTGGCTGGGTCTGTTCGGCGTTGCGGTGGGCAACGTCGCACCCGACGACGCCGTGCTCGGGCGCATTGCGGTGCTACTCGGCCGCCGCGCGAGCCAACGGCTCTCCGCCTCCCGCGTGCTTGAGGAAGTCGCACCCGCTGCGCCGCCGATTCAAGCGTCGCCGCCGCCTCCCTCGCCGCCGGTTCAATCGCCGCCCCCCCCCTCCGCCGCCCCATCGGCGCCTGTTTTCATCGCCGCCCCGACGCCGCCTTCAGAGACGATCGGACCGGCACGCCAGAGCAGCGCGTTCCGGCCCGATGTGCTGCCGGCCGACGTCGAAGCGCGACGAGCCGTCACTGCGTTGCAGGCCGCGTCGCGGCCTGAAGATCAGCGGGCGATCATCGACAAGCTGCGGCATCTCACGCCGGACGTGATCGCCTTACGCGACATCGGCGCCGTGGCCGAGGTCGTGGCTGGGCTGGATCGCTCGCTCGGCAAGATTCAGGATCCCGAGATGCAAGAGGCCATCGGGGACGTGGCGGGGGCGCTTGCGGACGAGGCTATAGTGGAGCGTATGGTAACGCGGCTTGGCGAGCCCCGTGTCCCGCCCGCCGAGCGCGCGCATCTCGTGAATGCGGTGGGGGCGCTGGGCGCCGTCTCCGCCGGTCTCGTGGTGGATGCGTATCTGCACGCGGCGCCGGAGCTGCGCGAGGCCTATCGCGCGGCCATGCGGGCGGCCGGAGAGCGCACGGTCGAAGTGTTGCAGAGCCGCGTTTCCAGCAAGGTACCCGAGGTGGTCGCGGCCGCAGCGGAGTTCTTAGGGCTGAGTGGCAGCCCGGCAGTCACCGAATCGCTCATCGGACTCACGCACCACGCGGATGAGCGCGTACGGGAAGCGGCACTCCTCGGTCTCGCGGAGCTGGGTGGGCGAGAGATCGCGCGGCCCGCGATGCCCGCGTTGAAAGACGAATCGGTGTTGGTCCGCACGGCCGCGGCGCGCGCGATTGCGGGGGCCGGCGACGTGGGAGCGACGACGGTTTTGGTGCGACGGCTGGAGCAGGAGAAGGACGAGGGGGTATTGGCTGCGTTGCTGAAGGCGATCGGCCAGCTGGGAGCCAAGGAAGCGCTGGAAGTGCTCGCGAAGTACGCCGAGCCGGGCGGGAGACCGCGGCGCACGCCGTTCGTGCGCGCGGCCGCGATCGAAGGCCTGGCGAGTCTGGATCGAATGGAGGCAAAAGCGTTGCTCGAGCTCTATGCGCGGGACAAGGAGCCCACGGTGAAGCGCGCCGCGGAGGCGTCACTCCGATGACCACACGCACGGCGAAGACGACCGATGCCGTACTGACGCAGACGATCACGCGCGAAGTCGCGAAACGCGTGGTCGGGCAGGAGGTCATGGTGGAGCGCCTGCTCATTGGGCTGCTCACCGGCGGCCACATTCTGCTCGAAGGCGTGCCGGGCCTGGCCAAGACGCTGGCGGTGCGGACGGTTGCCGAGTGCTTGCGCATCAGCTTCTCGCGCATCCAGTTCACCCCCGATCTGCTGCCGGCCGACGTGATCGGCACGATGGTGTTCGATCAGCGGTCCCAGGAGTTCTATCCGAAGAAGGGCCCGTTGTTCGCGAACCTCGTTCTCGCCGACGAAATCAACCGCGCGCCCGCGAAGGTGCAGTCGGCGCTGCTCGAGGCGATGCAGGAAAAGCAGGTGACGATCGGCGGCGAGACCTTCTACCTCGGCGAGCCATTCCTCGTGCTCGCAACGCAGAACCCGATCGAGCACGAAGGGACGTACCCCCTTCCCGAAGCGCAGCTCGACCGTTTCATGCTCAAGGTGCGCGTCGGCTATCCATCGCGCGACGCCGAAAAGGAAATCGTGGGTCGCATGGCCTCCGGACGGCCGATCGAGGTGCAGCGGATCGCGGAAGCCGAGGATATTCTCGCAGCCCGGAGCGCGATCGCCGAGCTGTTCATGGATCAGAAGGTGGTCGACTATATCGTGGACGCCGTGCGCGCGACCCGTGAGCCGCAGGCCGTCGGTCTGCCGGAGCTCAAGCCGCTGATCGCATTCGGCGCCTCGCCGCGCGCGTCGATCTATCTCGCCCAGGCCGCCCGCGCCCACGCCTACCTGCGCGGCCGCGCCTTCGTCGTACCCGAGGACGTGAAGGCGATGGCCTTCGACGTGCTGCGGCATCGTATCCTGCTCACCTTCGAAGCCGAGGCGGAGGACGTCGACACCGACCACGTGATCACGAAGATCCTCGAGGCGGTCGGAGTGCCGTGAAGTACGAAGGCCCAGAGCGCCGCGGGGCAGCGAGGTCCCCGGTCAAGGCCCGTCGGCGGGCCGTTACCTCCGACGTGCTCAAGCAAGTGAAGGGGATCGAGCTGCGGACTCGGAACCTCGTCAGCACCCTGTTCTCCGGCGAATACCGCTCCGTCTTCCGCGGCCAGGGGATCGAGTTCGCCGAAGTGCGGGCCTACCAGCAGGGTGACGACTTTCGCGCCATCGATTGGAACGTGTCGGCGCGCATGGGCCACCCGTTCGTCAAGACCTTTATGGAGGAGCGTGAGCTGACGCTGCTCCTCATCGTGGACCAATCTGGATCGCTGCATTTCGGCCGGCCCTACACCAAGGCCGGGCTCGCGGTCGAGGTTGCCGCAGTGCTGGCGCTCGCCGCGGCCCGGCACAACGACCGCGTCGGGGCGCTCCTGTTCGCCGACGCGCCCGAGTACGTCGTGCGCCCCGCCAAAGGGCGCGCCCACGCCTTGCGTGTCATCCGAGACCTCGTGGCGTTCGCGCCCCGCGGTCGGGGCACCAACCTCGGCGGGGCGCTGAGTTATGCGGCGAAACTGCTGCGGCATCGGGCCATCATCGTCGTACTCTCGGACTTCCGAGCCGCGGAGTGGGAGGACCCGCTCACCCAGCTCGCGGCGCGCCACGAGGTCGTCGCGATCACCATCGACGATCCGCGGGAGTACGACTTCCCGGACGCGGGGTGGGTCGAGCTCGAAGATGCGGAGACGGGGCAGCGCTTGCTCGTGGATACGAGCCACGGCCCCACGCGCACGCGTATCCGCGTCGCGGCTGAACGAATGCAACAGGAACGCAGTCGCAAGCTCGTACAAGCGGGTGTGGACCGCGTGTCGCTCCTCACCACCGTCCCATACGGGGTCCCGCTGCGGCGCGCCTTTGCGGAGCGGGCGAGGCGCCTGAGCCGATGATCGCCGGCGCGGTGCTGCTCCTCGCGCTTCAAACCGAGGGTTGGACGGCGGCTCCGCTCCAGCCGACCGTGGGCGATACGATCCGGCTCGAGCGCGCGGTCGGAGCGCCGGCGGGCTGGCGCGTCCGGGCCGGCAGGCTCGCCTCGGGCTCGGTCGCCGAGCCGCTCGGGGATGCGGTGATAGTTGCCGGTGCTTCCGGCGGCTGGGTGGTGCGTTATGCCGTGGTGGCATGGAGACCGGGCGCGATCACCCTGGAGATGCCTCCGATCTGGCGACTCGGCCCCGATGGGACAGCGGACTCATTGGCCGGTGGCACGGCGGCGTTCCACGTGGCGAGCGTCATCCCCGACAGTGTGAAGGCTCCGGTGCCGCAGCCCGCCGTCGGGCCGCTGCGGCTCGAACGAACCAGTGCGATTCCCATCACTCTGGCGGTGGTCCTCGCCGGCGGTGTGCTGTTGCTCCTGATCGGGTGGCGACGCCGCGGCCCGCGCGTCAGCGTGGCGGGTCCGGCGCTCGCGCCCGACGGGGAGATCCCGGACTCCCGCTGGCTGTCCGCCGGCGAGCCGAAGGCGGTCGCGGCGCGGGCGGCGCAGCGGCTGCGCCGCGCCGTGGCGAATGCGGTCCCCGACGCGCACGAGGCATTGAGCACCGCGGAATGTCTGGCGGCAGTCGAACGAGCGTGGCCCAAGGCGCCGCTGCGTGATCTGCGGCAGCTGCTGCTGGCGCTCGATCAGGTTGCGTTCGCGACGGCGCACGGGGTGGAAGTCGCTCCGCTCGCGGCGCGCGCGCGAACCCTCGCGCGGGAGTTCAAGAAGGACGGGAAGGCGGCGTCGGAATGACGTTCGCCCGGCCGCTGCTCCTGCTGCTGCTCGCGGCGTTGCCGCTGTGGTGGTGGTGGCGCCGCCGGCGTCTGGCGAAGCTCGCCGGCGCGCCGATGAGCGACGTCCGCGCCGCGATGGGACCGGTGGAGCGACTGTGGATCGCGCGGCTTCCGGTGTCGCTGCGATCCGTGTGTCTCGGCGCGTGGATCATTGCCGCGGCCGGCCCGCGGCTCGGATCGGCACGCGCGGAGCTCCGCAGCGAAGGGATCTCGATCGTGCTGGCGGTCGATATCTCGAGCAGCATGCTCGCCGAAGATTTCTCGCCTTCGAATCGCCTGGATGTGGCGCGGCGCACCGCGACCGAGTTCGTCCGCGCGCGTGCCTCGGACCGCATCGGCCTTGTCGCGTTCGCCGGGCAAGCGCTGACGCAGGTGCCGATTACCACGGATTACGAAGTTCTCGAAGAGGCGATTCGGCAGCTGCGCGTGGGAATCGTGGAGGATGGGACCGCGATCGGCACGGCGATCGCGACGAGCGCGAACCGGCTGCGCCGGACTCCCGGCAAGAGCAAGGTGGTCATTCTGCTGACCGACGGCGTGAACAACAAGGGTATCGTCGATCCGCGCACCGCGGCTCAGGCGGCCGCGGCGTTCGGGATCAAGATTTACACCATCGCGGTGGGGAGACAGGGCGAGGCGCCGGTGCCGACGGGCCAAGGCCCGCTCGGACTTCGCTACGAGACGATGCCGGTCGAGATCGACGAGCAGCTGCTCGGGGAGATCGCGCAGACCACCGGTGGCCGCTACTTCCGCGCGACCGACGCCGCTTCGCTCTCGAACATTTTTCGCGAGATCGATCGACTCGAGAAGACGCCGGTGCAGCATCTCGTGTATCATCGATTCGATGAGGCCTATCGCGTGCCGCTGAGTATCGGGCTGCTGGCGCTGGCACTCGAGCTAGTGCTCGCCGGCACATTCGCGGTGCGGGTTCCGTGATCACGTTCGACGCACCAATCGTCGTCGCGCTCTCTCCCGTCGTTGCCGCCGCGGTCTGGGCGGCCGCGTCGTGGGCGCGGCGCTCGCGGGTACGGCGTGCCGCCGCGTGGTCGGAAGCGACGGCGCGCATCGCCCGCGCGGCGGGGCGATTCGGCGCGCCCGCCCTGGGGCTGGCCGCGGGCCTCGCCGCTGTCGCGCTTTCAGGCCCACGCTGGGGTGAGGAACAGATCGTCACCGAGACCCGTGGACTCAATCTCGTATTCGCGATCGACATTTCGCGCTCGATGCTGGCCGAAGACGCCAAGCCCAGCAGGCTAGGGCGCGCACTGCGCGAAGCGCGCCGCTTGGTGCAGGACCTCGACGGCGATCGACTCGGGCTCTCCGCCTTCGCGGGCACGAGCTACATCCTCTCGCCCCTATCCGTCGACGGCACGGCGCTCACGCTGTATCTCGATGCCCTGGACCCGGACGTGGCATCCGAGGGCGGCACATCGCTCGCACCGGCGCTCGCCCAGGGTATCGATCTCCTCCATGCCAGCCCGGAAATCGCCGATCGCGTGCTCGTCATGTTTACCGATGGCGAAGCCCACGACTCGCTCGAGCAGGCGCTACAGGAAGCCCGCCGCCTCGCGGGACTCGGCATTCATTTGATCCTGGTGGCGGAAGGCGGGAAGCAGCCGACCAAAATTCCCGTGCGCGACGATCGCGGGACGCTGATCTCCTGGCAGCAAGACGAATCGGGGACTCAGATCCTGACGAGCCGGCGTGACGACGTGCTGGGAGCGATCGCGGACGCGGCGCAAGGGACGATCGTCGCCGCGGAGCTGCCCGATCAGGCCGGCGCGGTGCGCGACCTCGTCGCCTCGTATAAGCGCGCGACGGCGACGGAGAGTCGCACACAACACGGCCGGCCGCGCGCCTGGATTCCGTTGCTGCTCGCGGGGTTGGTGCTGGCGGCGCAGACATTCACGCGCCGCACCGCCGCGCTGATTGGGTTGCTGTTCTGCATCGGACCGACGCTGCAGGCGCAGCGCCCGCGCTCCGCCGCCGAGAAGGCGTGGGATCAACGTGATTCGCGCGCCGCCGCGGCCGCTTATCTCGCCGAGCTGAAGGCGCACGAGGACGATGACACCGCCTGGTACAACACGGGGACCGCGGCGCTTGCCGCCGGCGATCCTACGCTCGCACGCTCAACGCTCGCGCGCGCCGCGGCCTCACTCGATCCCGAGCTCCGTTTCCGCGCGCTCTACAATCTCGGCCTGCTGGCATTGCTCGAGGCCAAATCGGACACGACCAACCGTGAGGCTCATCTGGCCGACGCCGAGCGCTCCTATCGCGAGGCTCTGCTGCTCAAGCCGTTCCACGTGCGGGCCAAGTGGAACCTCGAGCTCGTCAATCGGCTGCGCCGGGGAGGAGGACAGAACCAGCCCAATCCACCGCCACCCCCATCGCCGGGTGGCGGGGGCGGCGCCGGGGCCCGACCGCCCCCGCCTCCGTCGAGTGGCGGTAACGGGATGAACGAGTCGCAGGCCGATCAGGTGCTGCGCTCGATCGGGCAGGAGGAGTTGCGCACGCGCCGCGATCGCACAGGCCGCACGCGGCGGGCCGCGCCGGCGGGAGTGAAGGACTGGTGATTCTTTCCCTGTTGGTCGTGGCGGTGTTCGTCCAAGGGGCGGAGGTCACTGCCAGCGTCGATCGCACACAGATTCGCGTCGGTGAGGAACTGACCCTGACGGTGCGCGCGCGCACGCGCTCTGCCGATGTCGTCGAGATCATGCTCCCACCGCTGAACGGATTCGCGATCGTCGGTTCCCGCGATATGACTGAAGTCGCGATCAACGGAGCGTCGGGATCCACTCGGACGACGGTTCGAGAGCTGCAACTACGCGCCCAGCAAGCCGGAGCCCTGCTGATCGGGCCGGTGCGGGCACGGCAGGGCGTGAGCGTCGTGGCGACCGATCCGATTCTCGTGACGGTCGACAGTGCCGCGGATCGGACCGCGCTGACGCTGAGCCCGCTGGCGCGCTCGCTGCTCGAAAGCACGCCCGCACCCGTCTCACGCCGCGCCGATCGCGTCGCGCTCACCATGCTCGTGCCGAGTGACACGGTTTACACCGGGCAGCAGGTCGATTTGATCGCGGCGGCCTGGATTCCGCGGGAGCTGAACCAGCGCATGCGACGGCCGCCACTGCTGACGCTGGTCACGCCGGAGGGCGTGTGGGCGTATCCCCCCGCGACCTCATCGGGCGTGGCGCTCTCGCGGCAGGTCGGCGGGCGCTGGATCGATCTCTTCATCGCGCACGAGGTCGTCTTTCCGCTCGCGGCCGGCCGGTTGATCATCCCGCCGGCGTCCGTCGAGTACGCGCTTCCCGTGACCTTCTCATTCTTCAGTCGTGAGGAGCGCTACACGTTGCGCAGTGACTCGATCGCGATCACCATCTTGCCGCTGCCGCCGATCAATCCCGCGACGAACGTCGTCGGCGAAGGCCTGAGTCTCGATCTGCAAGTCGATCCCGCGGCGACGCGCGTGGGAGAGCCCGTCGACGCGTCGGTCACAATCAATGGCGTCGGCAACGTGGCGCTGTGGCCCGAGCCGGCGCTGCGGTGGCCGACGGGATTTCGCGTGTACCCCGCGCAAACCGAGGTCCGCCTCGCGCCGCAGGCCGGCCGGATCGCCGGCACCAAGACATTCCATTATCTCGCCGTGCCGGATTCCACCGGCAACTTCAAGTTGGCCGAGGTGCGGTATCCCTACTTCAACGCGACCAGCGGTCGCTACGAGACGGCGACAGCGACGCCCAAGGCGTTCGCCGTTGCCGCCGGGGCCGAGCCCCGGGCGGCGCGGGTACTTCCACCGTTGCTGCCGGCGCTCGGCGAGCTTCCCAGCGAGCGTCTGGGCCAGCAGCTCGGCTGGGAAGGATGGCTCCTGGTGCTGCTTGTGCCGCCGCTCATCGCATGGCTGGCGTGGCGCCGCCGGGGCAGGGGGGAGGAGCACGCGACTGCCGCCGTGACCGCCGGGGCGGGGCTCACGCCCCTCGGTCGACTCGAGCGCGAGTTCCTCGCCTTGCTCGCGAGCCACGTCTCCGATCCGTTCGCGCGCGACGGCGACGGTCTCGCGCAGGCGTTGCGCGCCGCAGGCGTTGAGAGCGCCGTCGCTGACCACGTGAAACGGTTGCGCGACCGGCTGCGCGCCGCGCGCTACGGACCACGGGGGCTGGGCGATGCGGCGGAGCTCGGGGCGGAAATACAGCAGGTGCTGCGGGCGTTGGGCGCCGAGGGACCGGCACGGACGAGGCGACCGCATCCAGTCGTGACGACGTTATTGGTCATCGGCGTTGCCCTCCATGGCCAAGCCGTCCAAGCCCAAACCGCGAGCGCCGAGGCGCTGTTCGCGGCGGGGGCGTTGCGCGCCGCTGCCGATTCATTCGCCGCGCGCGCGAACCGCGATCCCGACGATCCGGCCCATTGGTATAACCTGGGCGCGACGCTGTATCGCGCCGGGGCCGACGGCAAGGCCACCGCGGCGTGGATTCGCGCGGCGCGCCTGGATCCGCGCAAACAGGCGATTCGCCGCGCCCTCCAACTGCTGCCGCCGCCCGATCCCGTGACGGAGCAGCTGCTGCGCGTAGGTTGGGCAACGCCCGTCGAGTGGGGATTCATCGCGGCGGCGAGCTGGGTTATCCTGTGGCTCGCCGTCGCGTTCGGCGGCGGCAGGCGCGTGGTGATCGTATTGGTCGGCGCGGTCACGGCAACCGCCGCGGTACTCGGCGCGATCGAATGGCAGCGGCGGGATCAGCCTGTCGCCGTGGTGATCGCCGAGGCGGCGCCGGTTCGAACCGCACCATATGGCGCGGCGAGCGCGGCGGCGACGGTTCCGGCAGGTGGTGCGGTGCTCGTCGGCCGGAGCTATGGCCCGTGGCGCGAGGTACACCGCAAAGACGGAATTCACGGGTGGGTGCTGGGAGAGGAGATCCTCGGATTGTGAGCGTCGTCGCGCGGGCGCGCGTCCAGCTGTTGGCGGGGCACGTTGCGGATCAGATCGCCGCCGGTGAGGTCGTCGAGCGACCCGCATCCGTCGTGAAAGAGCTGGTAGAGAACGCGCTCGATGCCGGTGCCCAGACGGTGCGCGTGGAGTTGGAAGACGGCGGCAAGACACTGATCCGCGTCAGCGACGATGGCTCCGGCATGGACCGCGAGGACGCGCGCCTGGCGTTGCAGCGCCACGCCACCAGCAAGATTCGGACGGCGACCGATCTCATCGGCGTGGCGACGTTCGGGTTTCGGGGCGAGGCGTTGCCGGCCATCGCGTCGGTGTCGCGCTTCGAGCTGGAGACCTGTGGCGACGGCGACGCCGCTACGAGGATTCGGGTCACCGGCGGAAAAGTCGACAGTGAAGCGGAGTCCGCCCGTCAGCGCGGGACGACCGTCACGGTGCGCGGCCTGTTTTACAACACGCCGGCACGGCGCAAATTCCTGCGCGCCACGGCGACCGAGACGCGCGCCGCCGTCGAGGCCGTCACCGTCCTCGCGCTCACGCGCCCCGATGTCGCTTTCGTGCTGACGAGCGATGGGCGTGGCTTGCTCGACTGCCCGCCGGCCGCGCAGCTGATCGACCGTGTGCGAGCCCTGTGGGGTGCCGAGCTCGCCGAAACACTGCTCGCGGTGTCGCATCGCGCCGGACCCTTGGAAGTAACCGGGTTCGCGCAGCGCCCCGCGCAGGCCCGACCCGCAGGCCGCAAAGGCTACGTCTTCGTGCGCGGCCGCCCGATTCGTGATCCGTTCATCCTCCGCGCCGCGGAGGCAGGCTATCGCTCCACCATCGCGCCCGGCGATCGGCCGTCGCTGCTCCTGTTTCTCGAGCTGCCCGGCGACGCCGTGGATGTGAACGTGCATCCCACCAAGCTCGAGGCGCGGTTTCGGGACAAATTCTTCGTTGAAAAAGTGGTTGAGGAAGCTGTCCGAGAAGCGTTGGCACCTCTGGGTGCGGCGGCGCCCTTGGGTGGTGTCGGGTCTCAGGTGTCAGGTGCCTGGTTTCACGGGGAAGGATCGGTCTCCGTGGCGGCAGGAGTGCCACTGGAGCTGTTCCGTGCCGACTCCCTGACACCCGACACCCGACACCAGACACCTCTCCTCCAGGTTTTCGACACCTACATCCTCTTTCAAACCGACCAGGGCGTCGCCATCGTCGACCAACATTCAGCCCACGAGCGGGTGCTGTACGAAGACGTGATGCGTCAGCTCTCTGGCGACGGCGCCCCGGCGCAACGGCTGCTGCTTCCCCTCACGCTGGACTTTGCGCCGGCCGAGCTCGATGCGATCGAAGCGCATCGCGAGCTGCTGGCGCGCATCGGGTACGAGATCGAGCCGTTCTCCGGCCGGAGCATCGTGGTGCACACGGCGCCAAATCCGCATCCCCGGTTCGCAGCGGCGCGCTGCCTCCAGGAGTTGGTCGCCGATCTCGCCGGCGGCCGGTTCGGCGGCTGGCAGAATCGGCTCGAGCGCTTTGCGGCGATGTATGCCTGCCGGGCCGCGATCAAGGCCGGCCAGACACTCGATGGCGACGAGATGCGCCAGCTCATCGTCCGGCTGCTGTCTGCCACACTCCCGGCGCACGATGTGCATGGCCGGCCCTCGATGGTCCAGTTGCCAAAGGAAGAGCTGGAACGGCGTTTTGGCCGCACCTGACACCCGACACCTGACACCTGTCATTGTCGGTCCCACCGGCGTCGGCAAAACCGCCGTCGCGGTCGCGCTCGCCGCCCTCACGCCGATCACCGTCATTTCCGCCGATGCGCGCCAGGTGTATCGCGGCCTCGATATCGGGACTGCCAAGCCCGATCGCGCCACGCGTGCCCGCGTGCCGCATCTCGGACTCGATCTCGTCACGCCGGGAGAGTCGTACAGCGCGGGACGGTTCGCGCGCGATGCCGCTGGGTGGATCACGGAAGCGCGTGCCACCGGGGTAGCACGCCAGGTCGTCGTGGTGGGAGGAACTGGCCTGTACGTCCGCGCCCTCGCGGATGGACTCTTCCGCGAACCGCCGTTCGATCCGGGGCGGCGCGAGCAGCTGCGCCAGTGGTCCGACTCGCTTGAAGCGGGCGACCTGGCTCGGTGGGCGGGTCGGCTCGATCCCAGGTTTCCCGGCGGGGGCCGCCAGCGTGCGGCCCGCGCCATCGAAGTGGCGCTCATGACCGGCCATGCCCTTTCCTGGTGGCAACGCGAGGCGCGCGAAAGCGGTATGCTCCGTCCCTGGTACATTCACCTCACCGTGCCACGCGAGGTGTTGCATCGCCGGCTCGCGGCGCGCGTGGACGAGATGCTGCGGGCCGGCCTCGTGCAGGAAGTGCAGCGCCAGCTCGCGGCCGGCGTGGCGCCCGATGCGGCGGGGCTCGACGGGATCGGGTATCGCGAGGTTGTGGCGATGCTGGAGGGCGACTTGCCGGAGGGCGGCTTGTCGCAGGCGATTCTGGTGTCGACGCGTCGCTACGCGAAGCGCCAGGACACCTGGTTCCGGAACCAGCTGCGTGAGGCGCAGGTGTGGGCCATTGACGCGACCGAAGCAGCGGACGTGATCGCCAAGCGAATCTACGAACGGTGGTCGGCGTGAGAATCGGCATTACCTGCTACCCGACCTACGGCGGATCCGGGGCTGTCGCCACGGAGCTCGGCCTCGAGCTCGCGCGTCGCGGCCACGACATCCACTTCGTTTCCTACGCGAGCCCGTTCCGCCTGCGCGGCTTTGCCGAGCGCGTGACTTTTCATGAAGTGACGCAGCTGGAGTACCCGCTGTTCGAGCAGTCGTCACCCTACGCGCTGGCACTCGCGGTCAAACAGCATGAAGTCGCCAAGCGCGAGCAGCTCGATTTGATGCACGTCCACTACGCCATCCCGCACGCCGCCACCGCCTGGCTGGCGAAACAGATGCTCGAGCACGAGGGATTGCATCTCAAGATCGTGACGACGCTGCACGGCACCGATATCACGCTGGTCGGTCAGGATCCCTCGTACTACACGCTCACGAAGTTTTCCATCGAACAGTCGGACGCCGTGACGGCCGTCTCGGCCTACCTGCGGGAGGAGACGTATCGCGCGTTCGGGTGCGGCGACTGCGAGGTGCGGGTCATCCCCAATTTCATCTCGGCGGCGGACTATCATCCGCCGACCGACGATTCGTTCCGGCGCCGCCTCGCGCCCAAGGGCGGGGGCCGCGTACTCGTCCACGTGTCGAACTTCCGGCCCGTCAAGCGCATCGGCGACGTCGTCAAGATCTTTGCCGGTGTCCGCAAGCAGCTCCCCGCCACCCTGGTCCTCGTGGGCGATGGTCCTGACCGCGACGCCACGGAGCAACAAGTCGATAGCCTCGGGCTGCGCAAGGATGTGCGCTTCCTCGGCAAGGTCGAGAGCGTGGGGGACGTGCTGCGCGGCGCGGATCTATTTCTGCTCCCGTCCGCGACCGAATCGTTCGGACTCGCGGCGCTCGAAGCGATGGCGTGCGGCGTACCGGTGATCGCGAGCGCGGCCGGCGGCATCCCCGAAGTGGTCGAGGATGGGAAGACCGGTTTTCTGGCGCCGCCGGGGGATGTTGCCACCATGGTCGATCGGTCGCTGCGTGTCCTGGGGAGCGCGGATGAGCACAGCCGCCTCAAGCAAAACGCCGCCGCGCGTGCGCTCGATTTTTCCGCTGATAAGGTCGTCCCGCGCTACGAGGCGCTGTATGAAGAGGTCCTGTCGTAGTGGCGGTCCTGCGCCTCATTCGTGCGCCCAATCTCCTCATCGCCGCCGCCGGCGTGTTCGCCGGCGGATGGATCGCGCTCGGGCAGATCACATGGCCGAAAGAGCTGCTGTTTGCGGCGCTGTCGGGCATTGCGCTGGGCGCCGTGGGCAACACCTGGAACGACATCCGCGACGTCGCGGCCGACCGCGTGAATCGGCCGCGGCGGCCGCTGGCCGCGGGGCACGTACCTCGGGGGGTGGCGGACTTTGTCCTCTTCGCGGGCACGTTTCTCGGGCTCGTGTTCGCTGCGCTCGTGAGTGGGCGCCAGGTCGTCGCCGCGGTTGCCGCCCTCGCGGTCATGTTCCTCTACTCACCGCTTCTCAAGCCCCGGCCTTTCGCCGGTAACCTTGCCGTGGCCCTCGTGGCGGGTGCGCCGCCGTTTTACGGCGCGATGGCGGTCGGCTTGCCGGCGGCCGGCGTCATCCCGTGGGTGCTCGCGGCATGGCTCCATCTCGTGCGCGAGATCGTGAAGGACGTCGAGGATGAAGCCGGCGACCGTACAATCGGTCGGCGAACGCTGCCGCTCGTGGTTGGGCGGCGACCGGCTTTGGTCGTGGCCGCGGGCGTCGGATTGCTCTTCATCCCCGCCAGCCTGTTGCTGCCGCGGAGCGTTGGATACGGTGGCGCCTACTACGTGATCGCGCTGTTCGCGCAGCTGGCGGTGCTGGTGGCGGCCACATGGCTGCTGCTGGGGCGGGTCGAACGAGTGAGCGCGCTGCTCAAGGGCGCCATGGTGATTGGTCTCGTCGCGCTGGTCGCGGGAAAGGTCGCATGACTCTCTGGCAAGGAATTTTGCTCGGGTTGGTGCAGGGGCTTACCGAGTTCCTGCCCGTCTCGAGCTCCGGGCATCTGCGCGTGCTCGAGGTGGTCACCGGCGTGCGGGCACCGGGCGTATTTGTCGAGGTCGCGCTCCACGTCGCGACGCTCGCGGCGGTCCTCGTGGTGTATGGGCGGCGTCTCGTGCAGCTGCTCGCCGGCGCGATCCGGGGTCAGCCCGCCGAGCTTCGCCTGCTCGGTTTGCTCGCGCTCGCCACAGCACCTGCCGGTGTCATCGGCGTGCTCTTCCATCGACAAGTCGAGGAAGCGGCCACGTCGCTCGTTTACATCGGTCTCGCGTTCATCGTCACGGGCTTCATGAACTGGTCGACGCGCGGGCGCTCCGGAGTCACGCGTGAGCCCAGCGTGCCCGTCGCGGCAGGGATCGGTGCGGCGCAAGCGGTGGCGGCGGTTGTCCGCGGCATCTCACGGTCCGGCTCCACGGTGTGCGCAGCGCTGTGGGGTGGACTCGATCCGGTGGCGGCCGCGGAGTTCAGCTTCCTCTTGTCGATTCCCGTGATCGGCGGCGCAGCGTTGGTTGAGGGACGACATGCGGGGGTGAACATCGCGGCGGTTGGCGCCGTGCCGCTCGCGGTGAGTTTCGCGCTCGCGTTCGTGGCAGGCCTCTGGAGCATTCGGTTCCTCGTCGCGCTCCTCAAGCGTGGCCGGTTCTACGAATTCGGTCCGTACAATTGGGCGATCGGCGTGCTCACCATCGCCTACGCGCTGTGGCACGGTTAGTCGTCGACGACATTCCCGCGACCACCCTGGCGCGCCGTTGGGGTATCCCGCAATGCGGCGTGTTCCGGACGCTCCCTTCCAGTCTCGACGCGATTCATGACCTCGGTGCGCAAGGCGCACCGGCGGGCTCGGTGATCCTCGCCGAGGAGCAAACGGCCGGGCGGGGCCGTGATGGGCGCACCTGGCACTCGCCCCCGGGTGGTGTGTGGCTGGGCATGTTGCTCCGGCCGCCGCTCCCGCCGGCCGGAGTGTTGTCGCTGCGCATCGGGCTCGTGCTTGCGGATGTCGTGGAGGAAGTGCTCGGCGTTCGTCCGACATCGCTGTCGGGCCCGCGTGCGGCGCTCAAGTGGCCGAACGATGTGCTGGTCGGCGATCGCAAAGTCGCCGGGATCCTGTGCGAGAGCCGTTGGCAGGGCGACGCGCTGCAATGGCTCGGCGTCGGGATCGGGATCAATGTGGCGAATGAGATTCCGCCGGCGGTGGCGGATCGCGCCATCGCGCTGCGAGAGCTCCGGTCCCACATCCGCCGTCTGGACGTGCTCGATCCGCTCGTGCCGGCGCTGCTACGACTCACGACGCACGACGCACGGCTCTCGGAGTTCGAGTGTGCCGCCTTCGCGCGCCGGGACTGGCTGCGGGGGCGGCAGATCCGCACGCCGCTCACGGGACGCGCCGCCGGAATCCGGCCGGATGGGGCGCTGCTCGTCGACACCGGCGCCGGCACCACGATGGTGCAGGGCGGTCACGTCGAGCTATCTTAGCCGCCCCATGCTCCTCGCCTGCGACATCGGCAACACGGAGACCACCGTTGGGCTATTCGCCGGTGATCGGCTGGTGACACATTGGCGCCTGCATACGACCCCGCAGCGCACGCCCGACGAATGGGCGGCGGCTTTCACGGCGCAGCTGACCCAGGCGGGGCATTCGACCGAAGAGACTCGCGCCGCCATCGTTGCATCCGTCGCGCCACAGGTGACCCGCAGCGTCAGCGACGGGATCCAAGCGGCGACACGGCGCGAGCCGGTCCAGGTGGACGGCCGATCCAAACTTCCCGTGGTGCTCGACGTCGACGAGCCGCTCACCGTCGGCGCGGACCGCATCGTCAACACCTTGGCCGCCGTGGAGCTGTTCCAGCAGGACACGATCGTCGTGGACTTCGGCACGGCGACGACGTTCGACTGCATCACGCTGGACGCGAAACGCGGAGGCCGTTTCATCGGCGGCGTCATCATGCCGGGCGTCCGCACCGCGTCCGATGAGCTCGTCCGCAAGACGGCGAAGCTTCCCGCGACCGAGCTGCTCCCGCCCGCTCACGCAATCGGGCGCCGCACGGAGGATTGCATTCGCGTCGGCGTGCTCTGGGGCACCGCCGATGCGGTGGACGGTCTCGTCCGCCGCATCAAGGCCGAGTGGCCGTCCAAGACGCGGCCGATCGTCGTGGCAACCGGTGGGCTCGCCGGTCTCGTCGCGCCGCTCTGCAAAGAAATCGAATCTGTTCACGCCGACCTGACGCTCATCGGCCTGCGGATCGCGGCAACGGCGCTCGGCTTGACGTGGTAGCGGACGCGCGGACCCTCAACGCCTGGCGCCGGTGGGGGTATCGCATCCTCCCCGGTGATCTCTACTCCTACCTCCTGCATATGCGTCCCGCCGAATGGCCCATTATGGCGGGCCATACGCTGCTGGGTTACGTACTGGCGGTTGGGGTGCGGGGAGCATTGAGCGGAGCGCACGTTGGCGCGGCGCTCCAGGCGCTGGTCATCTGGGTCGTGTTCCTCAACGGCGGCACGCTCGCCATTAATAGCGTCTTCGATAAGGATGAGGGCGACATTGGGTACCTGAATGCGCCCCCACCGCTGCCGCGGTACTTGCTGCACTTCAGTGTTGCCCTGCTCGTCCTCGGTCAGTTGCTCGCGTTCACACTCCCCGCCGGGTTTCAGATTGCGTATGCGATCTGTTTCGTCTTGTCGATCCTGTATTCCGTTCCCCCATTTCGCTTCAAGGCGGTCGCGGGTGTGGACTGGGTCATCAACATGTGGGGGTTCGGTTCGCTCACGCCGTACGCCGCCTGGGCCGCGACCGGGCGACCGCTCGACGTCGGGCATGGTCTCGTGCTCCTCGCGTTTTGCCCCCTGTTCGCCGGGCTCTATCCACTCACTCAACTGTATCAGTTCGATGAAGACCGCCGGCGCGGCGATCGGACGCTGGCGCTCATTCTGGGAATGCGGGTGAGTCTCGTCGTCGCGACATTGTGTACGGTGTCGGCCTTCGGCCTGCTCGGCTGGGCCCTGGTCACGCTCCACGTGGGGGCCAAGGGATTGGCGCTCTTGCTGCCGCTGGCGCTGTGGCTGGCGGTACTGCTGCCGTGGCTGGTCGATTATGCGAGGCGCACCCCGCGACAACACCAGCGTGGGATGTACCGGGCGCTGGCCGCATGGGCTGTGACCGATGTCGCGGTCTTGTATGCGTTTGCCACGTAAGATGCGGCGTTTAGATTAGCAGCGAGAGTCCATTTCACTCACTTCTTCGGGAGACGCATGACTTCCGCGACCATTGACCGCTCTGAGTTTGGCCACGTGCTGCTGAGCGGAACCATCGTCGGGGTGATCACCGCCGCGGCGGTGATCGTCTATCTCTTGGTCGCGCGGCTGCTGTCTCCCGGGATCGCGGCATCACTGCTGGAAACCGTTGTCGTGCTCGCGGGCGGGGTCGCCGCGGCGTTCTTGCCGGGGTTCTTCGCGGGCTCGCGCACGACGCAGGGGATCGCGAGTGCCGCGGCCATCGGATTGTGGGGCACGATCGTGTTCATGGCGATCGACATCGTTCTGCTGCGGCCGTTCCGCGCGTTCCCCTGGACGTGGGACGCTGTGGGCGGCGGCAGCACGTGGTGGTACCTCCCCGTCTGGTGGATGCTCGGCACCTTCCTCGCATGGATGGGCGGGCTCGTAACGGCGGGTCGAGCGGCGCGCGGTGGCGACGTTTCGATCCCCGCGCTGGCCCTGCCGGTGGTGGTGGGTGCGGCACTCGTAGCTCTCGTGATGACCCTGGCCAGGCTGCACGTGTCTCTCCCGGTCGCTGCCGGCGCGGGTTTCACCCTGGTTCTCACGATCCTCGCGCTCGCCGTCGTCGTGCGCAGAGGGTAGCGAATCATGCCGAGGTGGTTGGCGCACTTGCTCCTGGTGATCGGGTGGCTTCTCACTCCCGCATGGGCCTGGGCAGCGTCGCACGTGGGCCTTTGGCTCGCTGCGCTGGTCGCGCTGCGATTCGAGAATCCGCTCGTCATGCTCGCCATCGCGGGTGCCGGGGCGCTCGTGTTCGGGTTCGCCGTGCTCTGGACCTGGGTTCGCTTCATGCGCCGTCTCCCGCATCTCCTCTCCCATCACATGGCGCCCCGCGAGGGGACAGGGACAGGGGCGGCGGCCGGAGCAGGGGCGGAGGAACATGCCGCAATTGCGGCCGCGGATTGAACTCCTCCTCCTAATTGCCGGCGTCTCACAGCTGCCCGCCCAGGGCCGTGATGTCGATCTCCGCGTGGGTCGCTGGTATCAAGGCAATCAGTCCACGACCTACGAGCTGCGCACCGACGCCCCCTTCGGCGGGATTTTCTCGCAGGGTCTCACCGCGCAGGTGCTGATGCACGACAGCCTCGGACGTCACCGCGCGTTCTACGGCGCGGGGTGGCAGCTACACGCCTGGCGACGCCGCTCGACATTCGGACCCTACGCCCTCGCTGGTGTCGCGCTCGGCATGTCGACCGATACGACCTCGCAGGAGCTCGCCGCCCTCTGGACGATTGGCGCCGGCGTGGAGTGGCGGCCTATCTCCTCGTTCGCTATCGGCCTGGAAACGGTTTATCGGCTCCAGGACATAGGCCCGCGTGGCTTCTGGCGTGCCACGTCGAGTTCCCGCGACGGAATGGCCGTGGCGGCGGGGGTATCGCTGACCATCGGAAGGACAAGCGATCGACGCTGGCCAAGTCCTCGGCGGCCGGAGCGGCCAGCGCTCGAGGTGCCGGGAACGATCGCCGGCAACGCCGCCGACGTCGTGCGCACGGCGCTGGATGCGCTCGGTACGCCCTATGTGTGGGGCGGTACTGCCGCGAACGGTTTCGATTGCTCCGGCCTCGTGCAATGGGCGTATAACCAGCACGGCATTCGCCTGCCACGCATGAGTCGAGACCAGGCGCGCTCCGGAGCCGAAGTGACGCCGCTCATCGAAGCTCTGCAACCCGGAGACATTCTCCTGTTCGCGGCCCAGCCAGGTGGTGGCATCACGCACGTAGGGATGTATGTCGGCGAGCAGAAGTTCATTCACAGCTCGAACACCGGCGTCAAGTTGTCGCGGCTCGAGGCGCAGGACTCCGAGGGCGCGTGGTGGGTGGCTCGGTGGGTGGGAGCTCGGCGAGTGATGCAGTGATACACGTCGGCATGTCGGCACGTCTGTACGCTGTGATGGCGTGCCGTCGTGCCATCGTGCCGACGTGTATTCTCTTTTTGCTCGGCTGCGCTACCCCTCGGCTCCCCGCTGAGCTCCGCGGCTACGCCATCCTCGTCGAGGAGCGGGATCCGCAGAGCGTTGAGCTGGCGCGCGCCCTCCGCGAGCGCGGCGTGAAGGTGCGGGCGAAGGTCCGCGGAGGGAGCGGCCGCACAGCGGCCCTTTTCTACTTCACGTATAGCGATCCGGGCCCCGGCCAACCCATCTGGTTTCACCTTCGCCTGGCCGATACCCGTTCCGGGGCTGTCGTCAGCGCCGCCACGATTCAGCTGGACTCCACCATGTCGACCCAGCGCGCCCGAGCCGTGGCGGCCGTGCGGGCCCTGGCCCCTTGACATGACGCTGCAGGCGGGAGAGATTCCCCCCGTCGTCCAATTAGCACTCACCACCAGCGAGTGCTAACAGATAATCAAATCAAAGAGTTACGGAGGCTTCAGGCGATGGCAACGGCAACGAAGGCGAAGTTCAAGGTCTATCCATTGGCGGATCGCGTCGCGATTCGGCCGATGGAGGAGACCGAAACGATGAAGGGTGGGCTGTACATCCCCGATACCGCCAAAGAGAAGCCGATCCAGGGCGAAGTCATCGCCGTGGGACCGGGGCGGCGGGAGAAGGGTGAGACGATTCCCATGGAGCTGAAGGTCGGGGATCGCGTGGTCTACGGCAAGTACAGCGGCACGCAGATCGAGTTGGACAACGAAGAGATCATCCTGATCAAAGAAGCGGACGTCATCGCGAAGCTCGCGTAAGCAGCCTCTAGGGAGGAAGCACAGACATGGCAGCCAAGTTTCTGGAGTTCAGCACCGAGGCCCGGGCGCGCCTGAAGCGCGGCGTGGACCAGTTGGCCGATGCGGTGAAGGTGACGCTCGGCCCCAAGGGCCGGAATGTCGTCATCGACAAGAAGTTCGGCAGCCCGACCGTCACCAAGGACGGCGTCACGGTCGCGAAGGAAGTCGAGCTCGACGACGAGATCGAGAACATGGGCGCGCAGATGGTGAAGGAAGTGGCGACCAAGACGTCCGATCTCGCGGGCGACGGCACCACGACGGCGACCGTATTGGCGCAGGCGATTTACCGCGAAGGTCTGAAGTCGGTCACGGCCGGCGCCAACCCGATGGCCTTGAAGCGCGGCATCGAGAACGCCGTCGAGACTGTCGTCGCTGAGCTGAAGAAGATTTCGGTGCCGACGTCGGGACGGAAAGACATCAAGCAGGTCGCCACGATTTCCGCCAACGGCGACTCTGAAATCGGCGACAAGATCGCCGACGCGATGGATAAGGTCGGTAAGGACGGCGTCATCACGGTCGAGGAGGCCAAAAGCCTCGAGACCACGCTCGAGACGGTGGACGGGATGCAGTTCGATCGCGGCTACCTCTCGCCTTACTTCATCACCGATCCTGAGAAGATGGAAGCTACGCTCGAGGATGCCTACGTCCTCATCTACGACAAGAAGATCTCGACGATGAAGGACCTCCTGCCGGTGCTCGAGAAGGCGGCGCAGTCGGGCCGGCCGTTGCTGATCGTGGCTGAGGATGTCGAGGGTGAGGCGCTGGCGACGCTGGTCGTCAACAAGCTCCGCGGCACACTGAAGGTCGCCGCCGTCAAGGCGCCCGGCTTCGGTGACCGTCGCAAGGAGATGCTGCGCGACATCGCGATTCTCACCGGCGGCCAGGTCATTTCGGAAGAGCTGGGTCTCAAGCTCGAGAACACTACGCTCAACGATCTCGGCCGTGCCAAGCGCATCATCGTGGATAAGGACAACACCACGCTCGTCGATGGCAAGGGCAAGGACGATCAGATCGAGGGCCGCAAGGCAGAGATCAAGGCTCAGATCGACAAGTCCACGTCCGATTACGACAAAGAGAAGCTGCAGGAGCGGCTGGCGAAGCTCGCCGGCGGCGTCGCCGTGCTGAACGTGGGTGCGGCCACCGAGACCGAGATGAAGGAGAAGAAGGCCCGTGTCGAGGACGCGCTGCATGCGACCCGCGCGGCGGTCGAGGAAGGCATCGTGCCGGGCGGCGGTGTGGCGCTGCTGTGGTGCCAGAAGTCGCTGGACAAGACCAAGGGTCACGATGACGATGAGAAGACCGGCATCGAGATCGTGCGCCGGGCCCTCGAGGAGCCGATCCGCATCATCGCCCAGAACGCGGGCGCGGAAGGCGCTATCGTGGTCGGCAAGGTGAAGGAGTCGAAGGACAAGAACTTCGGCTACAACGCCCAGACCGATAAGTTCGAGGACCTGGTCGCGTCCGGCGTCATCGACCCGACCAAGGTCACCCGGACCGCTTTGCAGAATGCCGCGTCCATCGCGAGCCTGCTCCTCACGACCGAGTGCGTCGTGGTGGAGAAGAAAGAGAAGGAAAAGGCTCCGCCGATGCCCGGCGGCGGTATGGGTGGAATGTACTAAAGGCTAGGCGTCTAGACGTTTAGACGGCTAGGAAAAACCCTAGGCTCCCCCTCGTGTGATGGTCCGCATGGGGGGGAGCACTATTTTGGGGGCCCATGACCGTCCCTTCGGAAAAGGCGGCCCTCTCGCGAGAGTTGGCCGATTTCCTCATCGAGCTCTCGATATCCCTCCACAAGCACGCGATGTATCCGGAGGGGCATCCGTCACTTGCCCCGGCCGCCGCCGGTGTCGCCCGCCGCGCCGAGCATCTCTTTGAAGGCCGCGGCAGCCTCGCGCTCGGGGTTGCCCGGCAACAACTCGTCATCGAAGGCGTGGCGACCGATCCAAAGAATCCCCTCCTCGCCGACCTCGCCGGTCGCCTGCATCGCCATCACCTCGGCGCCGTCACATTCCATCGCGGGCTACGGGCGAATGAAGTCACCGACGTGCTGAAAACGTTGGCCATCGAGGCCGATCGCTCTGGCGAGCCGCTGGGGCTAGGACCCCCGGAGCAGCTCCGCGCCTGGGATCACATCCGGCTGCATCCCGTCACGTACGAGCGGCTCGAGCTGCTGCAGGAGGACGAAGGAGGCGAGGAGCACGGACTCCGCGGCGCGCAGCTGTGGGTGGGACTCGCGCGCGCCGCACTCACGGCCGACGCGCTTGCCGCTGATGAAGCGCCCCCGCCGCCAACCGAGCCGGCCGTCATTGCCAAAGCAATCGATGAAAACCAGCACAGCGCGGCGTACGATCAGGTCATCGTTGGATATCTCCTCCAGATTGCGGATGCGTTGAAGCATACCGGCGGGGCGGAGGCGGTGGCGCTGCGCCGCCGCACGTCCAAGCTGGTCGGTGCGCTGCAACCAGCGACGCTGCGCCGCCTGATCGAAATGGGAGGCGATAGCGCGCAGCGCACCAAGTTCGCGATCGATGCGACGCACGGACTGGCGGTCGATGCGGTGCTCGACATCGTGCGCGCGATGGCGGATGCATCCCACCGAACTATCTCCGATCCGCTGGTGCGGATGTTGTCGAAACTGGCGCAACATGCGGAGCAGGGACCCGCCGAGACGCGCGCGCGGGCAGACGAGGCATTGCGCGACCAGGTGCGGGATCTGCTGCACGGCTGGACGCTGGACGATCCCAATCCCGACGGCTACCGGCGGGCGCTGCAGAAAATGACCGCGGCCTCGCCGGCGGCGATCCCGCGCAACGACGGGCAACAGGGCGCCGAGCCGTTGCGCATCGTCCAGACGGCGGTTGAAACCGGAGCGCTGGGGTTCGCCGCCTGGCGTGCGGTCGAGCGACTCGTGGCCGAGCACCACGTTGGCGAGCTGGTCGATGTGCTCGCCGCCTCCGCCGATGCGTCCTCCGGGCGCGCGCCCGTCCGGGCCGATATGGCCCCGCTCTGGACACGCGTGACATCGCCGGACGTCGTGCGTCAGCTGGCGAGCAACGAGCCGCCCGACTTCATCACGCTGGATCGCGTGCTGCCGCGGCTCCAGGTCGACGCATTCGAGCCGCTGCTCGATGTGCTGGGCGCCTCGGAGTCGCGGACGACACGCCGGGGCTTGCTCGATCGTCTCGCGCGTGCCCCTCGCGAGCTCGGTCCGGTGATCGCCACGCGGCTCGCGCGCGAGATGCCCTGGTACGTCACGCGGAATCTGCTCCTGATCCTCGACGGTTTGCCGGCGCTGCCCGCCGGACTATCGACGGCCGCATTCATCGCGCATCAGGACGCGCGGGTTCGCCGTGAGGCCTTGAAGGTTTCCTTGAAGGTCCCAGCCGACCGGGAGCCTGCGTTGATCGGCGCGCTGCGGGACGACGATCCGCGGACCGTGCGCTTGGCGCTCACGCACGCGCTGGAGGACTGCCCGCCACCGGCGTTGCCGCTGATCACCCAGATCGCGCTGGACCAGGCGCTGACGTCCGAGCTGCGCGTCCTGGCCATCAAGGTGCTGGGCCGTGTTCGCAGCACCGTCGCCCTGAATACGCTGCTGCAGCTGGCGGACGGGGGCACCAGCTGGCTGGGCCGCGCGAAGCTCGCGGTTCGGTCGCTGGAGCTGCTCGCCGCGCTGATGGCACTCGCGGCGGGCTGGCGCAACGATGGTCGCGCAGCCGCCATCCTGGCGCTCGCCGCGGCCTCCAAAGACCCCGACATCCGCAGCGTCGTGATCAGGCGATGAGCGGCGACCCGGCTCGCTTCCTGAATGCGTTCGCCCAAGCGCTCGCCGCGATGACGTTGTACCGCGACGGGCATCCGGCGCGTGAGCGTGCCCTCGATGTGGCGTACCAACAGATCCAGGATCTTCAAACCGACACGCAGCGCCCGCTCTTTACCTTCCTCGGTGACGAGGTCGTGTTCGGCCGGCTGCCGCTCCGCGACCTGAAAGCGTGGGACTGGGGCAAACGGCTCGCCCAGGCCGGCATTCAACGCCTCGAGTTCGAGGATCGGGTGAGCCGCGAGGACTTCGAAGGCTTCCTCGAGGAAGTGCTGGCGCGTCTGACGCTGTCGGCCATCAGCACCGAGGCGCGGCAGATGCGGCGCAGCAGCATTCGCTTCGGCGCCGTCGGCCTGAAGGGCGAGACGGAAATCGCCCCCGCGCAGCTGCCGACGGCGACCATCAGCTTCTCCCTCGGCGACGAAGTGGATACCGTGCGCTGGTTGCAGGGCGAGGTGCAGTCCACGGGGGCCATCCCGCTGGCCGAGGCGGAAGCCGTCGTGCGCTCGCTCGCGGTGGCGATGCACGGCGGCCAGCAGATCATCTTGCCGCTCCTGCAGCTGAAAGAGTTCGACCAATACACGACGACGCACTCCCTCAACGTGGCCGTTCTGTCGATGGCGCTGGCGGAGTTTCTCGGCCTGTCGGCCGCCACGGTGCGCACCTTCGGCGTCGCGGGACTGCTGCACGACATCGGGAAGATCAAGATTCCGCTGGACGTGCTCACGAAGCCCGGGAAACTGACCGATGCGGAGCGCGCGCTGATGAACGAGCACCCCGTGGCCGGTGCGCGCATGCTGCTCGATGTCGAACAAGATCTCGATCTCGCCATCGTGGTGGCCTACGAGCATCACATCATGATCAACGGCGGAGGATATCCGGCGCTGCATTACGCGCGTGACTGCCATCAGGCCAGCAAGCTCGTGCATGTCTGCGATGTCTATGATGCGCTGCGCACGCGGCGGCCGTACCGTGAGGCGTGGTCATTCGAGAAGACGCTCGGATATCTGGACGAGCGCAAAGGCCTCGAGTTCGATCCGGAGCTCTGCGGGGCGTTCGTGCGGATGATGAACCGATGGGAAGGCCAGGTGACGGTGGTGACGGAGCCCGCTGCAAAACCGCACTAGATCCCGCTAAGATGTGTGCCATGGTGAAAGCGATGTGGGCCGTCGCCGCAGCGGTCGCGGCCGCCCAAGCACCGATGCGACTCACCGGCGACTGGCAGGCGCGCGCCGGAGATGAGATCCGTCACATCATGGTGCGCAGCGACAGCTCGGCCCAGTTTGGCCAGGATGTCGCGCGCTGGCGCGTCGTGGGCGACAGCTTGTGGATTACGCTGGGGGACGGCGTCTGGCAGGTCTACGGCATGAAGCTCGCCGGCGCGAAGCTCACGATCAGTGGCGGGGACTTAGAGAAACCCGTGACGCTGCGCCGCGTGGGCCCGGCGACCGCGCGGCCGGATACCCTCACGATTCCGGATCCGCCGGCGCCGAATCAACGCGCGTGGTGATTACTTCAATTCTGTAACCGCCGCCAACCGCCACCCGACGTCTTTCTTCTCAAACCGCATCGCGAATCGCCGCCGGTCAACCCGGGGGGCGCCCCCGCGTGCCGGCACGTACTGGAACATGGCGCGCACATTGCCCGTGGCGGTCGCGCCCTGTTCCTTGAAATCCTCAATCGTAAACTTCGCGGTGATCTGATTCCACTCGCGGAAGAACGCGTCCCAGCTGCGCCGCTCATCCTCCGTCAGCCCGGGGTACAGCACGCGCAGATTCGCGATCCGCTGGCTGGAGAGCGCCCGGCCGAGATCGTCCAATAAGACGTCGATCGCGCTGGGGGCATCGGGGGGCTGGGCGCTCGGCGGCGCGATCCCCGCGTCGATCCCGATCTGCTCGGCGCTTTGCGCGGCGACTTTGGCGAGCGTGAAATCCTGCTCGTGCAGCAGCGACTCGGCGCGCGAGAGGAAGACGCCCGCGTTCGCCGCGGCCCGCCCGGCGGGCAGCGCCTGAACGACCGGAGTCACGCGCTGGATCATGTGTCGCGCTTCCCGTTCCATGGCCCGGGCCTCGTCGCGCGCCTGCGCGTAGCGCTGCGCGGACTCGACGAAGCCGCGGAGCGCGAGCGACTGATCGCCACGCTGCAACGCGCGGTCCGCGGTCTCCAGCATCGACTCCGCCAGGAGCAAGGACGGCACGCTGTTCTTCTGCGCGCCGACGGCGATCGCGCGATCCCGCGCGGCCAGTGCCGAATCGCGCCGCGAGCTCACGGCCAGAGAAACGGGCGCGGCGTTCGGGGGTGCCGGTGGCGCCGCGAGCCCTCCCGGTCCACGGGCCGGTGCGATCGGCGCCGGCGGCGTGGCTGCCACGGCGCCCGGTTGCTCCCCCTGCGGGCCCGGCGCGTACAGCAGGAGCACGACGACCGCCGCCAGCGCGCCCAGTACGGCCAACCGCGCCCGAAGCGACGCATGGGTGATCAGCTTCAACATCGGCCGGGGCAGCGGCGTCCAGCGTCCGAGCGGTTGCGTCGCTTCCTCGTCCGCGCCCGAGAGCGCGGCCCGGATTTGCTGCAGCGTCGACATCATCTGGCCCGCCGACTCGTAACGCTCGTGCGGCACCTTGTTCATCGCTTTCGCCACGACGCGCTCGAGCGCCGCGGGAATCGACGGCGCCACCGTCCGCAGCGGGCGCGGCTCGGTCGTGAGGACCTGATACAACACGCCGTGCACCGACTCGGCCTCGAACGGCCGTTGGTAGCACAGCAGCTCGTACAACAGGCAACCGACCGAGAACACATCGGTGGCGGGAGTGATGGCGCCGTTGGTGATCTGCTCGGGCGCCATGTACGTGGGTGTCCCGACGATCGCACCGGAGCCGGTTGCATCGGCCTTCTGCAGCCGCGCGATCCCGAAATCCATGATCTTGATGCGCCCGTCGGGCATGACGCGGACGTTCGACGGTTTGACATCGCGATGAATGACGCCGCGTTGGTGCGCGAAGTGGAGACCGGCCAATACTTCGATCGTGATGTCGAGCTTGCGCTCGAGCGCGAGCGGATCGCGGAGCGCGATCATGTCGGAGAGATCGCGGCCTTCGACCAGCTCCATCGCGATGTAGGGCTGCCCTTCCGACTCCCCGAGGTCGTACACGGTGACGATGTTGGCATGCTGGATGGCGCCGGCCGCGCGTGCTTCGCGCAGGAAGCGCTCCTGCATGTCTTTGGTCTTGCGGAAGCTCGCGCTCAGCAGCTTCAGCGCGACGTAGCGCCGCAGCACGGTGTCGTAAGCCTTCCAGACGATGCCCATCGCCCCTTCGCCGAGGAGCTGATGGAGCTCGTATTTGCCGAGCCGGCGGTAGCGCTGCGGGACGTCGGTCATGGCGAGCGGGTCAGCCAGTCGAAGGCGCGGCGCAGATAGGATCGCGTCGCATCCGTCACGTGCACGTTGCGCCGAGGCAGGACGCGCTCGACGGTTGCCAGGAATCCCTCCAGCGTCATCCGCTCCGCCGACGAGCCTCCCCAGGTGAAGGGCGCGATGAACTTCGGCGCGCGCACACCGTCGAACACGCTGGCACCGGCGCCAATGACGGATCCGGCATCGAACATCATCCCGATGGCGGTCTTGGCGTGGTCGCCGAACAGGCTCCCGAGGAACTGGTGGCCGGTTTCCAGCTTCGTGCCGGCCACGTGCAGCCGGACGGAGCCGTAGGTGCTTTTGAGATTCGATGTCGTCGTGCCCGCGCCGAGGTTCACCCAGCGGCCCAGGACGGAGTGCCCGAGGTACCCGTGATGGCTCTTGTTCGCGTAGCCGAGGAATGCCGTGGTGGATACCTCGCCATGCACGACGCACCACGGCCCGATCGCGGAATTGCGGATGACGCCACCCACGAGTCGGGTGTTCGCGCCGACCCAGAGGGGGCCTTCGAGCCGCACGCCCGACTGGACCTCGACGCCACTCTCGAGAACGATCGGCCCTTTGCGCGTGTCGAACACGACGCCGGGTTCGATCGACGCCGCGCGGAGCGCGATCCACGCGGGGTCGCCCAGCACGACGGAGCCTTTCGGAACCGCGTCGGAGTCGCCGAGCAATTTGAGCAGGTCGTCGCGCAGTAACTGCTCCAGCGCGCTGATCAGATCATGCACACCCCGGAGCAATACGCCTTCCACGTTCATCCCCTGAGCGTTCGCGACCGGGCCGGTCCAGGTCGTTCCCGCCGGCACCGACCACCCGACCGTGATACCGTCGTGCGTGAGCCGGGCGGGCGCCTCTGGCAATGGCCCCGCGAGTCCGCGCGGCGCAAAGGTGGATGATCCGATGACCGCGGGTCCTGCCACGGTCTGCCGTGCCGCGACGGGCGGTACGCCGGCCTCGGGGAAACCGGCGAGATGGGGGAGAGCAAAGATTGCTGCTGCCTCGGTGCCGACGAACATCTCCCATCGTTCCCGCACCAGATGCGCGCCGGCCCTGAGCTCGCAGAGCGGCCGGATGCCGGCGAACGGCATCCACGGTGGACCGGGATCGGGATCGAGCAGATAGAGCGCGTGCGTCACAGGCTCTGCACCAACGCTTTCAGCTTGTCCGGACGGCCGGTCGGCATGACGAGGGTGTGGCCGTTGGCGCGCACGACCACCATGTCCTCGATACCCACCACGGCGAGCTCTTCGCTTTCCGCCCAGATCACCGAGTTCTTGACGTCGTCCCCGAGCGTCACATTGCCGACCGTGACGTTGCCGCGCGCATCCCGCCGGCGGACCCGCAGCAGCGCGTCCCATGAGCCGATATCATCCCAGGTAAAGGTGCCGGTTACTACGGCGAGCCGCGGCGTCCGTTCCAGCACCGCGACGTCCACTGCCACAGGCGTCACGGCGGCGAAAAAGCGCGGCGCATCGCCGTTCGTGAGCGCCGCCCACCCGGGCGCCAGCTCTTCGGCGTACGCGCCGGCTTCCCCCAGAAAGCGGGCGGCGCTCCACGCGAACAAGCCACTGTTCCAGAGTGCGCCACGCCGCCGGAGCAGGGCGGCCCGCGTGGGACTCGGTTTTTCGACGAAGCGCTTCACCTTGCGAGCGCTCCCTGATGCCCTGCCCGGCACGATGTAGCCGTATCCGGTTTCGTTCCGCGTCGGTTTGATGCCCACCGTGACGAGGACATCCTGCTCGGCCGCCACCCCGAGTGCGTGGGTAGCCACGGCGCGGAATGCGGAATCGTCCCCCACGGCCCAATCGGCATGCAGCGACAGCATCTGGGCGCCGGGGTCGTGTTTGGCGATCCAATGCGCCGCCCAGGCGAGCGCCGGGGCGGTCGAGGCCGCGCGCGGCTCGGCGAAAATGTTCGCGTGCGGAACCTCCGGCACGGTGATGGCCACACGCTCCACCAGCGACGGCCCAGTGAGGATCAGGGTCCGTTCAGGCGGCACGAGCCCCTGCAGGCGGGACACGGCCTGCGCGAGCAGCGGTCGATTGCCCGCCAACGGCAGAAACTGTTTGGGTTGCTCAGCCGTGGAGAGCGGCCAGAATCGCGTTCCGAATCCGCCGGCGAGGATCGCGGCCCAGGTGCTCACGGCGTCTCCGGCTGCGCGTCGCCGAACATCATGGCGATGCGCTGGGTGAGCTTCGTCGGGCTGAAGGGCTTGGTCACAAGGACGGCACCGAGCCGCCGGGCTTCGCGCAGCACGCGGTCCTCTCCCTCGGCGGTCAGGACGAGCACCGGCAGCCGGGCAGTGTCCCGCGCTTTTCGCAGATCCCGCAGGAGGTCGAGTCCCGAACCGTCGGGGAGATGAAGATCGAGCAGCAGTCCATCGGTCGGCGGCGAGGCGCGCAGGGCGCTGCGCGCCTCGTCGAGTGTGCGCGCGAAGCTCACGCGGTAGCCGAGCTGCTCGAGGAACGGACGCAGGACGAACCCGATATGGGGCTCGTCATCGACGACAAGGAGGTGCCTTGCGGAAGGGGGAGGGGAGGCCACCGGCCGTCCGTCCGGTTACAACAGGCCGGCGATCGCGGTGCGGTGCCGGCGAAGATCGAACAGCAGGGCGCCCACGTTCGTCGCCGGCTGCACCAGCACGATAAGGAGCGCATCGGCGTTGAGAACGGCAACGATCGCCAGTCCCTTGCCGAATTCGAGGACGGCGGTGGTGAAATCGCCGCGTCCCCCCGCATCGCCGAGCTGTCCCATGTGCGTGATCACGGTGGGCAGGATGGCCGCAACGCTCTCGGCGTCCACACCGTTGGCCACGCGCGAATCGATGGGCAGCCCGTCGCGGCCCACTACCACCACGGCGTCCACGCCGTTGGAACGGCTCAGGACTTCAACGACATCGCGGATGGTCGCCATACGCGCGGGCAACGTAGGATTCTGGGAAGTCGAAGTCAAGCAGTCACTATGGGTTGACCCACTCGAAGCTGGCCCTGTAAGTTCTCCACACTTCCATGCGTTACCTCACTCTGCTGTTGTCTGCCTGTGGCGCCGTCGCGGCTGCCGCGTGCGGCGATTCCACCGGCTTGCAGGCGTTCCGGACCAACGTGGTCGACACCTTCTCGCTGTATGCCCTGAGTGGTACGCCGGTCAGCAAACCCTCGGGCTACGCGATGCTGAACGGGCCGGTCCGAACCGAGCAGGTGGTGTCCTTCGACTTCGCGTTCGACATCGATACTGCTGGCCGGGCGGTGTTTCTCCCGACTGGCGCGTTGAAGCTCGGCCGCCAGTCCGGTCTCCAAATCAGCAAGCTGGCGTTCGACTCGATTCGGTTCGCGCCCACGGACAATTATCAGCTCGACAGCGCTGTCGTCGTGCATGACAGCAGCGTCGTGCTCGCGCACTCGGCCCAAGTCGCCTGCGGGAACGGTTTCTTGAGCGCCTTCTACGCGAAGCTGCGCATCCTGACCATCGACACGACCTCGACGCCCAACGGGCGGCGCATCGACTTCGAGATTCTCGCCGACCTCAACTGCGGCTTTCGCGGGCTCGAACCAGGCCTGCCGAAGAACTAACACGTGATCGACCTGAAGTTGCTGCGCGCCTCGCCCGGTCAGGTGCGAGCGGCGCTCGCCCGTCGGGGCGATCCGGGATTGACGCGGCTGCTCGACGAGATCGAAGCGCTCGACATGAAACGGCGCACGCTGACGGCGCAGCTCGACACGTTCAAGGCCGAGCGCAACGACGCCGCGAAAGCGGATGCGCTCGCCGCGAAGTCGCAGGGCGGACTGCCGGCCGCGATCGTCGTCGAGCGCAAGAAGCTCGGTGAGCGCATCACGAGTCTTGAGTCCGAGCTGCGCCAGATCGAGACGACGCTCGAGGCGAAGGCTCTTTTCGTTCCCAACTCGCCACTCAGCGATGTGCCTGATGAAGTCACTGTGTTACGAAGGTGGGGAGCTCCGGCGCCGAAAGGCGGCAAGCCGCATTGGGAGATCGCGGAGCAGCTCGGGATCCTGGACTTGCCCGCCGGCGCGAAACTCGCCGGTTCGGGATTCCCGGTGCTCAAGGGAGTGGGTGCGCGGCTGGCGCGCGCGCTCATCAACTTCATGCTCGATCTCCACACCCGCGAACACGGCTACACCGAGGTCGAGCCGCCGTTTCTGGTGCGGCGTGAAGTCATGATCGGCACCGGACAGCTGCCCAAGTTCGAAGACGACGTGTATCGCACCACGGACGATCTGTTTCTCATCCCCACCGGGGAGGTTCCAGTGACGAACCTGCACCGGGACGAGATCCTCGACGGCACGACGCTGCCACTGGGCTACGTCGCATACACGCCATGTTTCCGACGCGAAGCGGGCGCGGCGGGGAAAGACACGCGCGGGCTGCTCCGTGTCCATCAGTTCGACAAGGTGGAGCTGGTGCGCTTCTGCCGCGCGAGCGATTCGCCGGCCGAGCACGAGACGCTCACCGGGCATGCCGAAGCGGTGCTGCGACGCCTGGAGCTGCCCTATCGCGTGGCGGTGTTAGCGGTCAACGACTTCGGGTTCGCGGCGGGGAAGACCTACGATCTCGAGGCGTGGGCGCCGGGGGTCGGCCAGTGGCTCGAGGTCTCGAGCTCGAGCACGTTCACTGATTTTCAGGCGCGCCGCGCCAACATCCGCTGTCGCCCCCGTCCGGGTGAGAAGCCGGAGTTCGTGCACACGCTGAACGCGTCAGGGGTGGCGCTGCCGCGGACGATCGCCGCATTGCTCGAGACCCACCAGCAGCCCGACGGCTCGGTCGTGATCCCTCCGGCGTTAGTGCCGTATGTCGGCACTGACCGAATTGCCTAAGGGCTCGTTGCGCCGCGCGGGTCCGCCCGCGCTCATCGCCGCCGCATTGCTGTTCGGCGTGCTGTCGGTCGGGTATGCGTGGATCGTCGCGCGGCACCTTCGCAACGACGCCCGCGAGACCAGCCGGCTGCTGGGCCACGTCTTCGCCGGTTTGAACGATCCGCGCGAGGGCGCCGCCGCCGACGCGCTGCTCGCCCTCGCCGATGAAGTCCGCCGGCTCGGCATTCCCATTGCGGTGACCGACACCGCCGGCCGCGTCACGGCGCTCGACAACGCGCCATTCGGAGCCAACGCGGACGAGGTCACGCGGCGCAACTGGATCGCCGAGCTGGACCGCATCCAGCCACCGCTGATCCAGCCGGGCGTGGGCACGATCCACTACGGCGCGCTGCCGGCGGCCAGGGCGTTCGCCGGGCTCGCCGTCCTGCAAGGCGCGATGTTTCTCTGTCTCGTGTTGCTCGCGGCGTGGGCGATGCGGGAACGCGTCACGGCGGCACGCGACCGGCTCTGGGTCGCGATGGCCCGCGAGTCGGCGCATCAGCTCGGGACGCCGCTGATGAGCCTCACGGGGTGGATTGATTACCTCCGCGAGAATCCGGATACCCCGGGGAGCGAGCTCATCCCCCATCTTGAATCGGACGCCGAGCGCCTGCAGCGCGTCGCCAAGCGGTTCGAGCGCATCGGCCGGCCCGCGCGACGCGAGCCGGTCGGACTGGGCACGGTCGCCGAGCGCGTCGTGGCGTACTTCCGGCCGCGACTGCCAACGCTGGCGCATTCGGTAACGATCACTCTCACGTCGCCCGGTGCCGGGCCGGTGGCGACCGGGGATCCCGTGCTGATCGAATGGGCGCTCGAGGTCGTCGTGAAGAATGCGGTCGACGCGTTGAGCGGCCGCGGAGGCCGGATCGAGGTCGAGGTCGAGAGCAGCGACTCGGTGGGTCGGGTCAGCGTCCGGGATGATGGGCCCGGAGTCGCGCCCGACATGCAGCGTCAGCTGTTCGAGCCGGGCAGTTCCAACAAGACGGGTGGCTGGGGGATCGGGCTGGCCCTCGCCCGTCGTATCGTCGAGCAGCAACACGGCGGCCGCGTGGCGTTCCGGCCGGGGGCGGAGGGCACGGGCTCGGTGTTTGTGCTTGAATTCCCGCTGACGACATGATCGCGCCGCATCCATTGCCGTTGAATCCCGCGCAACGGGATGCCGTCGAGCATCCCGGCGGGGCGTTGCTGGTCCTGGCAGGTGCCGGCTCGGGCAAGACGCGCGTGCTGACCGCGCGCATCGCGCACCTGATCACGAAGCTCGGCGTGGCGCCGCAGCGAATCTTCGCCGTGACATTCACGAACAAGGCAGCCGGCGAAATGCGCTCGCGCATCGCCCAGCTGCTGGGCGCGGACCCGCGGGGACTGTGGATCGGCACATTCCACTCGCTGTCCGCGCGGCTGCTGCGCCGCGAAGCGCCCCTGCTGGGCTTCGGGCCGAACTTCACCATCTACGACGCGGACGACTCGGAAGCCCTGGTCAAGCGCCTGCTCGAAGCGCGGCAGCTTTCCACGAAGGTCTACCCGCCGCGCACCGTCCACGCGGTGATCTCGAGCGCCAAGAATCGGATGCTCACCGCCGAGGCGCTGGGGCAACAGGCCGACACGCCGCTCGTGAAGGTCGCCGGAGAGATCTTCGCCGCGCTCGGCCCCGCGCTGAAGCAGGCCAACGCGATGGACTTCGATGACCTGCTGCTGCATCCCCTGGCGCTGTTCCGCGAACATCCGGAGCGGCTCGCATATTGGCAGGACCGGTTCCAGCACGTGCTCGTGGACGAGTTTCAGGACACGAACGCCGCCCAGTATCTGCTGGTGAAGCAGCTGGCCCAGCGACACGGGAATCTCTGCGTCGTGGGCGACGACGATCAGGCGATCTACGGCTGGCGCGGTGCCGACGTGCGGCACATGCTCTCGTTTCAGAACGATTTCCCCGGCACCAAGCTCGTGCGCCTCGAGCAGAACTACCGCTCCACCCAGATCATCCTCGATGCCGCGAACGGCATCATCGCCGGGAATACGGCGCGACTCGGCAAGACGCTCTTCACGGAGAAAAAGGGCGGGGAGCCGGTGATCCTGCTGAGCAGCGCCGACGAGCGGGACGAGGCCGAATGGCTGGCCAACGAGTTCGCTCGCCGCGCCGCGGAGGACGATTTCGCCTATGAGGGCATGGCGATCCTCTACCGCACGAACGCGCAGTCCCGGCCGCTGGAAGAAGCTTTCCGCTTCCGGGGCATCCCGTATCGGCTCATCGGCGCGATCAGCTTCTATGAGCGGCGGGAGGTGAAGGATCTTCTTGCCTATCTCCGCCTGATCGCCAATCCGGCCGACGATGAGGCCTTTCTCCGGGTCGTGAACATCCCCAGGCGCGGCATCGGCGACGCGTCCCTGGCCGTGCTCGTCCGCACCGCTGCCGGCTGGCAGAAGCCGTTGCTCGAGGCGGCGGGCCGCGCGGGAGCCGTCACCGAGCTGCGGCCCAACGTGCGAGAGGCGCTCAGCGGCGTGGCGTCGCTGCTCGATCGCCTGCGCGAGGCGGTCGGGCGGGCCGATCCTGCCACGGCGCTCGAGACGATCCTCGCCATCACCGGCTACGAGCAGTACCTGGCCGAAGAAGCAGCGGAGGGGTTGGAGCGGATCGAGAATGTGCGGGAGCTCGTGGCCGGAGCCGCCGCGTGGGCCGAAGTGCAAGACGCGGACGCCGCCGAAGGCACGGGAAGCCCGGTCGAGCGCTACCTCACCCAGGCTGCGCTCGTGACCCCGGCCGACGACGACCGCGACGAACCGGGCGTCACGCTGCTGACGGCGCATATGGCGAAGGGCCTCGAGTGGCCGATCGTCGCACTCGCGGGTCTGGAGGATGGACTCTTCCCACTCGGTCGCTCGACCGAGCAGCCGGGCGGCGTCGAAGAGGAGCGACGACTCTGTTACGTGGGTCTCACGCGCGCGCGCGAAAAGTTGTATCTCTCATGGGCGCGCACGCGCTACCGCAACGGCCGTCTCGAGCTCGCGGAGCCGTCGCGTTTCTTGGACGCGCTGCCACCGCACGTCGTCGAGGAGCGGAGCACGACGCCGTCGTGGCGGCCGCTGCGCGGGTCGTCAGGTGCGATGCCGCCCCGGCCGTCGCGGCCGCGCGGCGCGGCGGCGCGGCGGCTGGTGCCGGAGCTCGGATTTCCGGAAGAGGTTTCGCAGGACGCGCCGCGCTACGTCACAGGAGAACGGGTTCGCCACCGGAAATTCGGCGGTGGCACGGTCCGCGCGGTCTCGGGCGAGGGACGCGACCTGCGCGTGAGCATCGACTTCGACGATCCGGACATCGGGACCAAGCAACTGCTCGTGGCCTACGCCGGGCTCGAGCGGGATTGGGAAGGAGAAGGGGCATGAGTGTTTCGCGGGAGGAAGTGCTCCGCATCGCGCAGCTCGCCGAGCTGGATGTGCAGGAAGAGGCGCTGCCGGACCTCGTCGCGCAGATGTCGCGCATCATCGATTACGTCGCGCAGCTCAGCGCCGTCCCGGCGAACGGCAGCGTGAAGCCGGTCGTGCCCGGACCCGACGCCATCCGCTTCCGCACGGACGAAGTCACGCCATCCCAACTCGCGTTTGGTCCTGAGGAGTTCGCGCCTGACTTCAAGGAGGGCTTCTTCGTCGTGCCGAAGCTTGGCCAGTTCGAGTGAGTGATGCCAAAGCGGTCGCCGACCGCCTGGTGAAAGCGAAGCGCCTCAACGCGCTGCTCACCCCTCCCAAGGATCTCCGCAAGTCGCTCAACGCTCAGGCCGCCGCGGCCCGTCCGACCGGCGTGCTCTACGGCATGCCGGTCGCGGTGAAGGACAACATCTGCACGTTGGAGTTCACGACGACGTGCGGCTCGCGCATTCTGGAAGGCTATCGCTCGCCGTACGAAGCGACCGCGGTGGCGAAGCTCAAAGCCGCCGGCGCGCTGATCGCCGGGAAAACGAATTGCGATGAGTTCGCGATGGGATCGTCGACCGAGCACTCGGCGTATGGCCGCGTGCTCCATCCGCTCGATAAGGCGCGCGTGCCGGGCGGCTCGTCCGGCGGCTCCGCCGCCCTGGTCGCCGCCGGCGCGGTGCCCGCCGCTCTCGGCTCTGAAACCGGTGGCTCGGTGCGCCAACCGGCCTCGTTCTGCGGCGTCGTCGGCATCAAGCCGACCTACGGCCGCGTGAGCCGCTACGGCCTGGTCGCGTTCGGCTCCTCACTCGATCAGATCGGCGTGTTCGGCCGCAGCGTGCACGATGCGGCGCGCGTGCTGTCGGTGATCAGTGGACGGGATCCGCGCGATTCCACGTGCGAAGATCGGGATTCGCTGCGCCTGCCGACCGTGCCGGAGTCGCTGCAGGGATTCGTCATCGGGCTGCCGCGGGAGTACTTCCCGCCGGAGCTCGATCCGGCGGTGCGACGCGCGTGCGACCGGGCCGTCAGATTAATGAAGGAGCTGGGGGCGGCGGTGCGCGAAGTGTCGTTACCTCATACGCCATATGCGGTTCCGACGTACTACGTCATCGCGCCCGCCGAGGCCTCCTCCAACCTGGCTCGCTATGACGGGGTGCGGTACGGGCCCCGATTCAACGGCGCGGTTGACCTGCGCAGCCTGTATCGGTCGACGCGCGGGCAGGGATTCGGGCCGGAGGTTCGGCGCCGGATTCTGACCGGCACGTACGTCCTATCGGCCGGCTACTACGACGCCTATTACAAGCGCGCCCAACAAATGCGCGCGCTGATCGCGCAGGATTTCCGCAACGCGTTCGACCGCGGCGTCGATCTGCTGTTCACCCCGACCGTGCCCAGTCCCGCCTTCAAGGCGGGCGAGAAGCTCGCCGATCCGATCGCGATGTACATGTCCGACATCTTCACGGTGACCGCGAACCTCGCCGGTCTCCCCGCGATGTCGCTGGCGATCGGACGGGTCAAAGGCCTGCCGATCGGCGGGCAGCTGATCGGCCAGGCATTCCTGGAAGACGAGATGATCGAGGCCGCGTACGCGCTCGAGCGGGTTGTTCCCGCGACGGACGAAGCATGAGTTGGGAAACGGTCATCGGGCTCGAGACGCACGTCCAGCTGCGGACCAAGTCGAAAATGTTCTGCGGCTGCTCGACGGCGTTCGGGGCGCCGCCCAATACGCAGGTCTGTCCCGTGTGCCTGGGATTGCCGGGCGCGCTCCCGATGGCGAACGGTGCCGCGATCGGCCTCGCCGTACGCGGCGCGCTTGCCTTCGGCTGCACCGTGCATCCCAAGAGCATCTTCGCCCGCAAGAACTACTTCTATCCCGATCTTCCCAAGGGGTACCAGATCTCGCAGTTCGATCAGCCGCTGGCGACGATCGGCATGCTGTCGTTCGTGTCCCCCGACCGGGGGATCGTGAATGCGTCGATCGTGCGGCTGCATCTGGAGGAAGACGCCGGCAAATCGATTCACGATCGTTTTCCCAAAGCGACCGCGGTGGACCTCAACCGGTCCGGCGTACCGCTCATCGAGATCGTCGGTGGGCCGGACCTCCGCTCACCGGCGGAGGCGCGCGCCTACCTTCAAACGCTGAAGCAGCTGCTCGAGTACATCGGCATCTCCGACTGCGACATGGAGAAGGGCAGTCTGCGAGTCGACGCGAACGTCTCCGTGCGCCGGGCAGGTGAGACGGCGCTGAATACGCGCACCGAGGTCAAAAACATCAACTCGTTCGCGTTCGTCGAGAAAGCGCTGACCGTGGAACGCGACCGGCAGATCGCCCTGATCGAATCCGGCGGGACGGTGACGCAGCAGACGATGCTGTACGATGCCAAGGAGAACGCGGTCCGGCCGCAACGCTCTAAAGAAGAGAGTCACGACTACCGCTATTTCCCGGAGCCCGATCTGCCGCCGCTCGTGCTGACGGCAGAGTTCGTCGCGGAGCAGCAGAGTGCGCTCCCCGAGCTCCCGGCGGCCAAGCGCGATCGGTTCGTCGCGGCCTATGCGCTTAGCCGCGACCACGCCACCGTGGTGACGAGCAGCCGGGCAGTCGCCGAGTACTACGAGAACGTCGTTCGTGCCGGTGCCGAGCCGCAGGCTGCCGCGAACTGGGTGATGACCGAGGCCTTAGCCGATGCCAACGACCATCAGGAACAGCTGCGCGTCGCGCCTGGCGCGCTGGCGCAGATCATCGCGCTGGTCAAAGGCGGCACCTTGAGTCACCAAGCCGCGAAGAAGGTTTTCGGCGAGGTGGCGGCGAAGGGCGGGGAACCGCGTACCATCGCCGAGGCGCTGGGGCTGATTCAGGTCGCGGACACGAACATCATCGCGGGCTGGGTGACGGACGTGCTGGCGGCGCACCCATCGGAAGTCGAGCGCTACAAGAAGGGCGAGACGAAGTTGTTGCCGTTCTTCGTGGGGCAGTTGATGCGGGCGTCGAAGGGGAAGGCGGATCCGAAACTGGCGCAGCGCGTCCTCGAGGAGAAACTCGCCGCCTCGTCCTAGCCTTCCCGCCACGGGCGCTGCGCCCGCGACTGTTTCCAGTAGTCGAGCGCTGGTGTGGGCAATCCGAAATGCTGCTGCGCGGTCTCTTCGACGCGCTCGGGCTCGTGACGCCCCCCCTCCCGCAGCGCCTGCCGCCGCATCCGCTTTGCCAGGCCCAGCGCTTTTTCGCCGGCCGGATCCAGGCGCCGCGCCGCGGCGTCCGCGGCATCCGCGCCCAGCGTCTCCATGACGTACTCGAACGCCACCGCCATGTGCTTTTCGATGTCGCTTTCGGCCAGATCCCACCGGCTCGTGCCCGCGATCACCTGAAACACCCACTGCCAGCTCTGACTCTCGGTGAGATGCACCATGCCGCGGAACAGCCGGCGATTGGTGCGCACGCTGAACAGCGTCGGCGACAGGATTTCATCGAGGTGCGCGTCGCTCGCCGTATGATCCTTGAGGATGACGTCGCGCGCTTCGCGGGCGTAGGCGTCGCCCAGGTGGGTCTCAAACCGGCTCTCCCAATACGAGTGGCCGAGGGCGACCGTGCTTGACGTCAGCACGAGCTGGCGCGGCACGAAGAAATTGTGCGCGATCGTGTCCGCCGCGAGGTGGGAGAGGTAGCCAAGGCCGAAGGCGCGCAGCGGATCGCTGCAAGCGAGGTCGAAGATCTCCTGGCCCACATGCCAGGCGTGACAATGCCGGCCCACGGGCGCGTACTTCTTCGCCATCGACGTGTCGGCGGCGATGTTGCCGTAGAGAAAGTCGTACGGGAACGCGCGTAGGAGGTCGGCGACGAGGGTGGGCAGTTGGTGCAGGTTGGCGAGCACCGATTCGCCCAGGAAGATGTGCGTACCCGGCGTCCACGCGTGGGCGCTGCCGGGGAACAGCACCAACCCGACGACGGCAAGCAGGGCGGCCGATCCCAGTCGTTTCACCGTCGCTTTTTGCCCTTCAGGAGCTTGCGGCTCCACCGCCAGACCGACAGGCCTCGGCGAACGTCGCGGATGGTCGCCGCCGCGTCGACCGCCGTCTCCTCCAGTTCCTGTTGCATCACTTCGGCGAGGGTATCGAGGTCGGTGAGCCGGTCTTCGGCGGCATCCGCCGCGCGGACGATACGCTGGCGGACATCGCGCGACGCGCCCACGAGCGCATCCGCTTCGGTTTTGATGGAGGCGATGAGTTGGCGTACATCAGAAAGCGCCGGCCCGGCGAACCCTTTCAGCGCCTTGACCGCGCCACGCACCCCGAGCGCCGCCGCGACGATGCCACCGGCGGCAACCAGGGCGGCGAGCGCGATAATCGCGAGGCTGATCGCCGATACAACGCCGACCCAGCTCGGGAGCATCACGAAACCTCTGCCTGGCTCGGGCGTGCTGTCAACGGCGTGAGCGTTGCGAGCGCATCAGCCGCCATCACGCATAGCAAGATCGTGACCAGCACTGCGCCGCCACCCGGTGCGCCGCGCACCAAGTCGAAGCCGGCCGCCAACGCGACCGCTCCCGCGCCCTGCCGAATCCCCGAGTGGGCGAACTCCGGCGGCGGCGCGAAGGGGAGCGACCGCCACACGGGATCCACCTGGTCGAGCCCAAACCGCACGGTCACCCAACGCACCAGGACGCGGATCAACGCGAGCAAGAGCGCCGCCAGAACGACCCACGCGGTGAGGGGACGGAGCAGCGCGCCCGCCACTATAAGGAAGGCGGCATAGAGCGGCAGCTCCCAGCGGCCGAGCAATCCCGTCACGGCCCGGTGCACCTCAACCGGTGAAAAGCTCATGAACACTGCGGCCTCCAGCGCGCACACGACGAAGGGGGACAGACCCGCTGCGTAGCTGAAGCCAGCGCCCCACAGAATCACCGCGAACGCCGCGAGGCCGGCATCGCGCTGCTCAGTCAGCATGCCCCCGCGTGCCAATGCGACGAACAGGCTCCCGAGGCCTCCACCGACGAGCAGCGTCAACACGATGGTGCGCACGGCCACGTGCGGATGATACAGCGCGACTCCGATGATCACCGCTGCCGCGCCGAAGGCGGTATCGAAGAGGGCGTTGCGGCGACCGAGTCGCGGTCCGCGCTGGCTCGCGGCGGTTGTCAATGCGCCGCCGAGGACCAGCGCGACGGCAAGCGACGGGCGGCCCCACGATTCGGCCAGCGGCGGTAGCGCGCGCGCCAACGCCCAGGCGGTTGCGGTCGTGACAACCAGGACGGGAAGCGCCAGCGTGGCGCCGATCAGCCAGGTGCGAGCCGATACGCGCCGCACCATTCGCCATTCGAGCCGCGCGCCGAACAATGCTCCGCACCACCCGATCCCCAGTGCGATCACGGGCTGCAGCAGCCGCAGTCCCGCGGCGTCGATGACCCCGAGCCCGGGTCCGAGCAGCAGACCCAACACCAGAAAGGGGACACCCGTAGCGACGAGATCGTCGAGCAAGGAGGGATGCCGGAAGGACGGACGCGAGAGGCGCGTGATACCGATGCCGGCGACGAGGACCAGCGCCAACGCTAGTGCGGGATGCACGAGGCCGAACGTTCGCGAACGCTTGACGCAGGCGCAAGCGTCCTCGTAGCTTGGGCGGACTTATGCCACCGTCGTTCCGTGTCACGGGCGGGCGCCCGCTCTCCGGCACGATTCGCCCCGCCGGCAACAAGAACGCGGCCCTCCCGATTCTCGCAGCGACGCTTCTCGCCGACGGCCCCTGTCGCATCGACAATGTGCCCCGCATTCGCGATGTGGAAACGCTGCTGGCGCTGCTGCAGCATGTCGGCGCCAAGGTTCAATGGCACGGCACGAACACGGTCGAAGTCGATCCGCGAGGTACCGAACCGAAGCCGCTCGACCCGGCGCTCTGCAAAGAGATCCGCGCGTCGATCTTGCTCGCCGGTCCGATGTTGGCGCGTTTCGGGCGCGTCACGCTGCCCCCGCCGGGGGGTGACGTCATCGGGCGCCGTCGCGTCGATACGCACTTTCTCGCGCTCGAGCGCCTCGGCGCCGAGGTCGCCGTTGGCGACACATACAAGCTCGAGGGCAAACTCAAGGCCGCCGACATTTTTCTCGACGAGCCGAGCGTCACCGGGACCGAGAACGCATTGATGGCGGCGGTGCGGGCACCAGGCACATCCGTCCTCCGCAATGTCGCGTCGGAGCCGCACGTCCAGGATCTGGCGCGGTTTCTCGTGTCGTTGGGCGCCGCGATCGATGGTATCGGAAGCAACACGCTCACCATCGAGGGCGACCGTCCGCTCACCGCGTCGCAGCACACGGTCGGCCCCGATCACATCGAGATCGGCTCATTCATCGGCCTCGCCGCCGTGACCGGCGGCGCCATTACGATCGACGGCGTTCGAGGGGATGACCTGCGCTCGACCATCCTCGCGTTCGAGCGGCTCGGCGTCCGGCCGCGACTCGACGGCGCAAAGCTGATCGTCGATGCGGACCAGGAGCGGCGCATCCGTCCGGATCTGGGCGGGCACGTGCCGAAGCTCGAAGACGGACCGTGGCCCGCGTTCCCGGCCGATTTGATGTCCATTGCGATCGTCGTCGCGACCCAATGCGAAGGGCTGCTGTTGGTGTTCGAGAAGCTGTTCGAATCGCGGTTGTTCTTCGTGGACAAACTGATCGGCATGGGTGCCCGCATTGTGCTGTGTGATCCCCACCGTGCCGTGATTGCCGGGCCGTCCGCCTTGCGCGGGCAGGTGGTCGAGAGTCCGGATATCCGGGCCGGCATGGCAATGCTGCTCGCGGCACTCGCCGCGCAGGGCGATTCGATCATTCAGAACATCGGCCAGATCGAGCGCGGGTACGAACACATCGACGAGCGGTTGAAAGCGCTCGGGGCGCAGATTGAGCGCAGAACGTGATGTAGGGGCGCAGCATGCTGCGCCCCTACGTTCGCCGCTCTCGCTCGCCGAAACCCCCGCCGGCGATGCCGCCGTCCCGCGCCTCGAATTGGTGGAATGGGCGCAACGCTACGGGCTGGTCGCCGGGATCACGACGCGCCCGTTGAGTCTGGGTCTCTGGAGCGACGAGCCGGTGGGGCAGGTGATCGGCCGCTGGCGGGCGTTCCGCGCGACATTCGGCGCGCGGTTTCCCTCGATCGTCCTGGCGCATCAGGTGCATGGGACAGACGTGCATTGGCACGAGTCGCTCCCCGAGGGCTGGCTCATCCTCGATGGCATCGATGGCCATGCGACCGCCGAGCGCGGCGTGTTGCTCACCGTGACCGTCGCCGACTGCATTCCGGTATATCTGGCCGTGCCGCAGAAGGGAGCGATCGCGCTCGTCCACGCCGGCTGGCGCGGGACCGCCGACGGCGTTCTGGAGCAAGCGGTCGAGCTCTTGACGTGGCGCGGGTTTGCAAAGGGGCGCGATATTGTAATGCATTGCGGCGTGGGAATTTGTGGTGGCTGCTATGAAGTAGGTTCTGAAGTTGCCGTCCGGTTTGGATTAACCGGCACAGTCCAGCTCGACCTGCGCGAGGTCCTGACGCGGCAAGCGCGGAGCCTCGGCATCGACGAGATCACGATCTCGCCCTGGTGCAGCGTTGAGGGGCGCGACCGCTTCTTCTCCCATCGCGGCTCGCGCGGGCGGGACGGTCGCATGGTGGCGTACCTGGGCCGGCCGCTCGGTTGACATCGAGGACACCCCGGCTACATTCCCAACGTGATGCGGGCGAAGTTCGGCCCGCGCTTTTTTTTCCATGCTCACTGAGAGTCTTGTCGAGGCCTTCCGAACCCGGCTGGACGCGTTGGGGTTCGACCTGGCCGATCTGCGCATCGGCGGTACGCCGAACCGACCGCTCGTCCAAGTCCGCATTGACTGTCCGCCACGGAACGTCACGGTCGAAGATTGCAGTCGCGTCTCGCGGGCGCTCGAACAGTGGCTCGACGCAGACGCTGGCGGCCCCCTGGGCAATCGGTATGTGTTGGAAGTGTCGAGCCCGGGGATCGAGCGGCCCGTGCGCTGGCACCGGCATTGGGCGCGCTTTGTGGGACGCGATGTGAATGTGAAGCTGGCCGGCATGGGCCGGGTGCGCGCGCGGATTGTCGCCGTGCCGACTGAAGAGACCGTCGTGCTGCAACCGCAGGGTGGCGCGGAGCGAGAGTATCGACTTTCCGACGTGAAGGACGCCCGATTGGCTGGTGACACCGAGGATAGGTGATGGCAAATACAACTGACGTAGTCTCGGCGATCCGAGAACTGACCAACACGAAGCAGCTCGAGCGCAATGAGCTGATCGACCTGCTCAAGGACGGGCTGCACGCCGCCCTCGTCAAGCGGTACGGGCCGAATGTCAGGGCCGAGATCGGCATCGACGAGCTGAAGGGGTCGATCCGCATCGTCGTGCTCAAGACCGTCGTCGAAACGGTGGAAGACCCTGGCACCCAGGTCTCGCTCGAAGAAGCGCGCTACGAGGACTCCGAATTCGAGCCCGGGGACGTGCTCGAGGAGGAAGTCCCCTTCGAGCAGTTCGGGCGGACGGCGGTGCAGGCGGCGAAGCAGCGGATCATTCAGCGGGTGCGCGAAGGCGAGCGCAGCCGCATCCGCGAAGAGTTCTCCGGCAAGGTCGGCGAGCTGCTCTCCGGCGAGGTCCAGCAGATCGAGCGCGGCAAGATCGTCGTCATGTTGAACAAGTTCCGCGAGGCCGAGGCGATCATTCCCTATCGCGACCAGAACCATCGCGAGCATTTCCATCAGGGCGACACGATCCGCGCGGTGCTGAAGCGCATCGAGGAGACCCCCAAGGGTCCGCGGCTCATTCTCTCCCGCGCCGATCCCCTGTTCGTCAAAGCGCTGTTCAAGCTCGAGGTTCCGGAGATCCAGCAGCAGATCGTCGAGATCCGCGCCACGGCGCGGGAAGCGGGGAGCCGCACGAAGATCGCCGTGTGGTCACGCGACGACGGGATCGATCCGGTCGGCGCCTGCGTCGGGCTCAAGGGCTCGCGCGTGCAGGCCGTCGTCAACGAGCTGAACGGCGAGCGCATCGACATCGTGCCCTGGTCGTCCGATCCGGAGCGCTTTGCCAAGCTGTCACTCGCGCCGGCGCGCGTCGCCCGCGTCTTCTCCGATCCCGAGTCGAAAACGATTCAGGCAATCGTCGATGAGGACCAGCTGTCGCTCGCGATCGGCCGCAACGGCCAGAATGTGCGTCTCGCCTCCGAGCTCACGGGTTGGAAAGTCGATCTCTACTCGAGCCGCGAGTGGCTGGAGCGTGGCGGCGAGGGCCCGCTGTTCGCCCCGTTGCCCCCGACCGATCAATCCGTCACACAGGTCGCGCTCTCGGAGATGAAGGGCCTGTCGCCCGAGCTCGTCGCGGTGCTCGAGCAGGCCGGCAAGAAGACGTTGCAGGACATTCTCGATCTTGAGCGCGAGGACGTTGATGGCATCACCGGCATGACGCCTGATCTCGCCGAGAAGATGATGGCCTTCCTCAATGAAATGACCGAGGAGGGCGGGGAAGAGGAAGAGCCGGGAGCGGCGAGTCCCGGTGCCGGGGCGCCGACCGCGGCGTGAGCACACGCATCACGCGCTTGCTCGGTTTGGGGCTGCGCGCGGGGAATGTGGTGGTCGGAGTCGCGGGCGTCAGGGCAGGGTTGCAGCGTGGGAAGTTGGCGTGCGTGGTGCTGGCGCAGGATGCCGGCCCGCGCACGATCGAGAAAGTGGCACGGCTCGCCGAGGCCAAGAGTATTCCGGTGCTGCGCGGGCCAGTGGCGACGGAGTTGGGGGCAGGGCTGGGGAAGCCGCCAGTGCAGGCCGTCGGCGTCGCCGATCAGGCGCTGGCTAAAGGATTGATGTCTTCGGAGGAGTGAGTGGCAACAACGCGGATTCATGATCTAGCAGCGGAATTCGGGATCTCCAGCGAGCAGCTGATGGGCATGCTCAAGGAGTTGGACATTTTCGTGCGCAGTCATCTGACGCCGCTCAAGGACGAGCAGGTGTCGCTGATGCGCGCGCGCTGGGAGCGCGACAAGCGCAAGCAGAAGCAGCCGTCGGCGCCCCCCAAGCGGCGCCGTGCCGCAAAGGCCGCCGAGCCTGCACCAGAGCCGGTCGCGGCGACCGACAGCCGCCCCAAGCGTCGTCGTCGCACTGCGGCCGAAGTCGCCGCGGCCGATGCGGCTGCCGCAGAAACCGCAGCGGCGGAAGCCGCCGAGGCCGAGCGGGCGCGTCTGGCGCTCGAGACGGCGGTGCGCGAGCAGGAAGAGGAGAAGGCGGCGCCTTCGCTCGAGCAGCGGGCCGCGGCGCTGTTCAAGGATCTGGCCCCGGCGACCGCACAGACCACCGAAGTCGTCGAGCCTCCACCTGCACAAACTCCCACGTTCACGGCGCCGCCCACGGCTCCGCTGCAGCGGCCGTTCATTCCGACGCCGGTCCGTCCGCGGCCCGTCGCCCGCGGGGCACCATCCGGCCCCGGCGCTCCCGTATCCCAGCCCCCGCGTCCCGTCGCCTCGGCGGCGCCGGGCGCGCAGCCGCTCGATGAGCGCCGGCGGGACAAGGGGAAGAAGCGAAAGAAAGGCAAGAAATCGCTGGTCGATCAGGAAGCCGTTGCGCAAAACATCTCGCGCACGCTCGCCACGTTGAAGGCACCGGTCGGCAAGAAGGGCGTGCATCGCCGTGAAGAGGGGCCGACGTTCCGCGAGGTCCAGGAGGAGCAGCGCCGGGCCGAGCGCGAGCGCGAGAAGACGCTGGTGCGCGTGACGGAATTCATCACGGTCTCCGAGCTCGCGAACACGCTGAAGGTTCCGCCGACGCAGATCGTGACGTTCGCGTTCAAAGAGCTGGGCCAGATGGTGACGATCAACCAGCGGCTCGACTTCGATATGATCGAGCTGATCGCCTCGGCGTTTGGATTCCAGGCGGTGCGCGAAGAGGAATACGCCACCACCCAGACCGAAGAAACCAAGGACGCCGCTGAAACGCTGAAGCCGCGGCCGCCGGTGGTGACGATCATGGGTCACGTCGACCACGGCAAGACGTCGCTGCTCGACTACGTCCGCAAAGCCAACGTCGTCGCGGGGGAGGCGGGCGGCATCACGCAGCACATCGGCGCCTACCAGGTCACGCTCAAGGACGGCCGCAAGATCACGTTCCTCGACACGCCGGGCCACGAAGCGTTCACGGCCATGCGGGCCCGCGGGGCGCAGGTCACGGATATCGTCGTGCTGGTCGTGGCCGCGGACGACGCGATCATGCCGCAGACGATCGAGGCGATCTCGCACGCCAAGAACGCCGGCGTGCCCCTGGTCGTGGCGATCAACAAGATCGATCTGCCGACGGCCAACGTGCAGAAGGTGAAGCAGGATCTGTTGACGCACGGTGTCGTCCTCGAAGAATTCGGCGGCACGACCTTGATGACGCCGATCTCGGCGAAGAAGGGCACCAACGTCGACGCGCTGCTGGATCAGATCCTGCTCCAGGCCGAGCTGCTCGATCTCAAAGCGAACCCGGACCGCAAGGCGCAGGGAACGGTGCTCGAGGCGCAGCTCGATCCGGGGAAGGGCGCGCTCGCCACGATCCTCGTGCAGAACGGCACGCTGCGCGGGGGTGACGATTTCATCTGCGGCCAGTACTCGGGCCGCGTGCGCGCGATGTACGACGAGCGCGGCGGCACCGAAGCCGAAGCCGGCCCGTCGACGCCGGTGCAGATCCTCGGTTTCGAGGGCGTGCCCGAAGCGGGTGACAGTTTCCTCGCGATGGACGACGCCGCCGCGGCGCGCGATATCGCGCAGAAGCGGCAGCGGCTCGAGCGGGAGGCGCAGCATCGCCGCTCCGGCCGGGTGAAGACGCTGGAAGACTTCATGGCGGAAGCGGCGGCGGGCGGCGTGGCGACCTTGCGGATCATCATCAAGGCCGACCAGGGTGGTCCCGCCGAAGCGCTCGCGGACGCCCTGGCGCAGCTCTCGACGGCCGAGGTGAAAGTCGAAGTGGTGCACCGTGGCGTCGGCGCGATTACCGAATCGGACGTGCTGCTCGCCCGCGCCTCCGGCGCGATCATCGTGGGCTTTCATGTGCGCCCCGATTCCAATGCGCGCGCCGCGGCGGATCGCGAACGCGTGGAGATCCGCACCTACCGCATCATTTACGAAGCGGTGGAAGAGGTGAAGCTGGCGATGGAAGGCCTGCTCGCTCCCGAAAAGAAGGAAATCGTGCTGGGCGAGGCGGAAGTGCGGCAGATTTTCAAGATTGCCAAGATCGGCACGATCGCCGGCTGCTTCGTGCGGAGCGGCGTGATTCCGCGAACGGGGCGGGTGCGCGTGATCCGCAATGGCGTCGAGGTGTACGACGGCACGCTGGCCTCGCTGAAGCGCTTCAAGGACGACGTGCGGGAAGTCCGCGAGGGGTTCGAGTGCGGCATCGGGATCGAGAATTTCAACGACGTAAAGGTCGGCGATCTGATCGAGTCGTATCGCATCGAGGAGGTCGCGCGCTCGCTCAGCGCCACTGAGTCGTGATTGTCGGCGTGATGGTGTGGGAGCTGCATTTGCCGGCGTGTCAGTCGCTGAAAGACAAGCGTACGATCGTGAAAAGTCTCAAGGATCGCATGCACAACCGGTTCAACGTCTCGGTTGCGGAGACGGCCCACCACGATCTGTGGCAGCGCGCCGAACTGACGGCGGCCGTGGTGAGCACCGACCGGCGGCACGCCGAGAATGTGTTACGCGAGGCCGACCAGCTCGTGGCGGGCGCCGATGGCACACGCATCGTGGACACGAGTACGAGCTATCTCTGAGATGAAACGGCACAAGCATCGTCCCGAACGCGTGAGCGAGCTGATTCGTCAGGCGGTCGGCGCATTTCTCACGGGCGACGTCCGCGATCCCCGGATCGGCTTCGTGACGGTGATCGGCGTCGACGTCTCGGCCGATCTGTCGCACGCGAATGTGCGCGTCAGCGTCATGGGCTCCGAAGAGGAAAAGGCGACGTCGTTGGAGGGGCTGGCGAGTGCCGCGCGCTTTCTGCGGGCCCAGCTCTCGAAGGAGCTGCATCTGCGCACGAGTCCGGAGCTGCATTTTCATCTGGATCGCGGACTCGAGCACGCGCAGCACATCGACCGCGTCTTGAAGGAGCTGAAGGAGTCGGACGACTGAAAAACGGCGGACTGGTCCTGGTCGCGAAGCCAGCCGGTCCCACGTCGCATGACGTCGTCGACATCGTGCGTCGCGCGCTCGGCGAGCAGCGCGTGGGCCATCTGGGCACGCTCGACCCGTTCGCCAAAGGGCTGCTCGTGCTGGTGGTCGGGCGGGCGACGCGGCTGGCGGCGTTCGCCGCGGATTGGCCCAAGGCGTACGAAGGCGTCATCCGGCTCGGCGTCTCGACGGACACGGATGACCTGACCGGCGCGGTCGTGGCGACGGCGCCCTGGACGGGCATCACGCCGGCGCAGTTGGCCGACGTGATGGCGAGTTTCCGCGGCGGCTACGAGCAGCGGCCGCCCGCGTATTCGGCCGTAAAGATCGGGGGCGAGCGCGCCTACCGGCGCGCGCGCCGCGGCGAGACAGTCGCGCCCGAGCCGCGGGCCGTAGAGATCAGCGAGCTGGAGATCGTCGAAGCGGCGGTGCCCGATCTGCAATTTCGGGCGACGGTGAGCGCGGGCACGTATCTGCGCTCGCTGGCGCGGGACATCGGGGCGAAGCTGGGATGCGGCGCTCACCTCGCGGCCCTGCACCGGACGGCGGTCGGGCCCTTCCGGGTGGCGGACGCGATCGCGCCTGAGGCCGTCACCGCGGCGGAGTTGCAGGATGCGGCGGTTCTCGTCGCGAACCTGCCGCGCCATCAGGTAGATACGAAGGAACGGGACGCGGTGGTCCACGGCCGGCCGGTACAGGTTGACGCGCTCGCCGGTGGGGGATCTCCGATAGCCGTGTTTTCGGGTGATGAGTTGCTGGCGGTCGCGGAGCAGGTGGGCGAGCTTCTGAAGCCGCGCGTGGTGGTGGCCGCTGACTCATGAGCGGCGCCGTCCTCACGCTGGGCACGTTCGATGGCATGCACCGCGGTCACCAGGCGGTGCTCGCGGAGGTGATGCGGCGGGCCCGAGCGGGAAGGCTGACGAGCGTGCTCGTCACGTTCGATCCGCATCCGCTCGAGGTCGTGAATCCGGCGGCGGCTCCGAAGCTGTTGACGTTGCCGGCAGAGAAGGAAGATCTCGTGTCGGCGCAGGGCATCGAGCGGTTCGTGCTGATGCCGTTCACGCCGGTGGTCGCGCAGCTCGACGCGGAGGCATTCGTTCGGCGGCTGTGTGACGAGTACGCGATGCGCGAGCTTGTGATGGGGTATGATCACGGGTTTGGACGGGGGCGGGCCGGGGACGTGGAGCTGGTGCAGCGCCTGGCGCGAACCCAGGACTTTGCGGTCGCGGTCGTGGATGCGGTACGCGACAATGGCCAGCCGATTTCGTCGACCGTGATTCGGACGGCGATCGCGCACGGGGACCTGGATTCCGCGGCCCGCTGGCTGGGCCGGCCGTATAGCATCCAGGGACACGTGGGGCGGGGGGCGGGACGAGGCCGGACGATCGGGATCCCGACGATCAACCTCGAGCCGCCCGACGCGAGAAAATTGCTCCCGCCCGACGGGGTGTATGCCGTACGCGTCACGCTGGGAGCAGGGAGCGGGGAGCAGTACGGCGGCATGATGAATCAGGGTCCCCGCCCGACGTTTGGTGAGCAAACTCGCACGCTCGAGATCCATCTGTTCGATTTCGACGGTGAGGTATATGGCGAGCCGGTAAACGTGGAATGGGTCCGTCGCCTGCGTGCCGTGCAGGCGTTTCCGTCCCGCGACGCGCTAGTGGCGCAGCTCGAACGAGACCGCCAGGCGGCCCGGGCGACCCTCAACCGATAGAGAGACGAGATGGACAAGCGCATTCGCAACCGCCTCATCACGATCGGCGTGCTGATCGCAGGCAGCGTCGCTTCGCTCGTGCCCCGGAACACGCGGCAGCGCGTCGTCGACCAGACGACCGGCCGAATGAAGGACACGACGATCCGGCGCCTGCCGATCAATCTTGGCCTCGATCTCCAGGGCGGCATTCACCTCGCGCTCGAGGTGGACCAGTCCAAGGGTCCGATCCCGGATTGCGCCGACGCGATCCAGCGCGCCGAGCGGGTCGTCCGTACGCGCATCGACGAGTTCGGCACCACCGAGCCCGTCGTGCAGATCCAGGGTCGCTGCCGGCTGATCGTGGAGCTCGCGGGTGAGAAGGATCCCGCGCGCGCCAAGAGCGTGATTCAGCGGACTGCCTTCCTCGAGTTCCGTATCACCGACATGAAGAACCTCTTCAAGGACGCACTGCCGCAAATGGACGCCGCGTTGCGCCGCGCCGGCGTCAAAGCGCGTGGGGCCGCGGCGCCCTCCGCGGTGGCGCAGCTCTTCGGTGGCGATACGACGAAGGCGGCGCGCGACTCCGCGGCCGATGCGAACACGCCCGGCGTTCTCTCCTCGCTGTTGTTCCAGGGCCAGCTGCCCGGCGAGTACCTCGTCCCCGAGGAGCAGTGGCCACTGGTCGACAGTCTGGTCCAGCGGCCCGACGTCAAGGCCGCGATGCCGCGGGGCATCGAGCTGCGCTGGGGCGCGCAGGCCGAGTCGCGCGGCGCCCGCGCCTATCGCGCCCTCTATGCGGTGGAATCAAAACCGATCATTACCGGGGAAGAGCTGGTCAAGGCGGTCGCCCGGCGCGATCCGGTGACCAATCAGTCGATTGTGCCCTTCCAGCTGAGCCACCGCGGCGCGCGCAAGTTCTCCGACGAAACCGCGCGGCACATCAACGATTACATGGCGATCATCCTGGACGGGCGCGTGCAGGGCCAGCCGCCCGTGATTCGCGGCCAGATCGGCGCGAACGGCCAGATCGAGCTGGGCAACAAGTCGCTGCAAGAAGCGAGCGACCTGGCACTGGTGCTGCGGGCGGGTGCGCTGCCCGCGCCGTTGTCGATCGTCGAAGAGCGCACAATCGGCCCCTCACTGGGCGCCGATTCGATCAAAGACGGCGTCACCGCCGGCGTGGTGGGCGTGCTGCTCGTCATCGTCATCATGGTCGGGTACTACAAACTGTCGGGCGCCCTGGCGGTCGCCGCGCTCACGCTCTACTGCCTGTTCACGCTGGCGGGGCTCGCGGCCTTCGGATTCACGCTGACCCTGCCGGGGATGGCGGGGTTCGTGCTGTCGATCGGCATCGCGGTGGACGCGAACGTGCTGATCTTCGAGCGGATCCGCGAGGAGCTGGTGCACGGCAAATCGCTGCGGCTCGCCGTCGATGACGGCTTCTTACACGCCATGAATGCGATCGTCGACTCCAACGTGAGTACCGTCTTGACCGCGCTGATTCTGTACGCGGTCGGCACCGGCCCGGTGCAAGGCTTCGCCATCACCCTGATCATCGGTATCGCCGCCTCGATGGTCTCCGCGATCTTCGTCGTGAAGACGCTGTTCCTCATGTGGCTGAACCGGCGGCCCGACATGGTCACCCTGAGTATCTGATGATCAGACTCTTCGCGAACGCGAGCTACGATTTCATCAAATGGCGCCGCTGGGCCTTTTCGCTCACCGGTGCCATCATGCTGGTCGGTGCCATTTTCCTTGCGACCCGTGGGCTCAACTACAGCATCGAGTTCACCGGCGGCACCCTGATGCAGTTCGAAGCCCACAAGAAGGTCCCGATGAGCGACATTCGGACGGCGCTGGACAATGCCGGCTTGAATGGCGCCGAGATTCAGACGTTTGGATCGGACACGTCGTTCGTGGTTCGGGCACGGCTCGCGCATTCCGCAGGCACGACCGAGCAGACGAGCACGGAGGCGGTCGTCACGGCCATCCGTCAGGCGCTGGATCAGAGCGTTGGGGCTGGGCAGTACACGGTGGGCATCACGGAAGCGGTCGGTCCCAAAGTGGGGCGTGAGCTCCAGGGCAAGGCGCTGATGGCCATCCTGCTGAGCTTCATCGTCACGCTGATCTATCTCGCCGTCCGGTTCGAGTGGCGGTTCGGGCTCGCCGCGGTTGTCGCAACCGCGCACGACGTCGTTGCGACCGTCGCGTTCATCAGCGTCATGCACCTGGAGGTCAGCCTCATCGTGGTGGGGGCGGTGCTCACCGTGGTCGGCTACTCGCTGAACGACACGATCATCATCTTCGACCGCGTGCGCGAGAACCTTCGCAAATTCCGGCGCCAGAATCTGTACGAGATCCTCAACCTCTCCATCAACGAGACGTTGCCGCGCTCGGTGCTCACGCACGGCACCACGATCGCGACGACCCTCGCGCTGCTGCTGCTCGCGGGCGAGGTGATCCGGCCGTTCGCCTGGGTCATGTCGTTCGGTATTTTCACCGGCACGTTCTCGTCGATCTATATCGCGGCGCCGGTGCTGCTCTGGATCGAGAAACGCTGGCCTGGTGAGGACGCGCGCGGCGCCCGGACGCTCGGCGCCAGAGCGCCGGCGACGCCGGCGATCTCCGCCCCGCCGGCGACACCACCGTCTGCACCGTCGCCGCGCGCGCCGCAGCCCGCACGCTAGTCGACACCCACTGTCACCTCGGTGACGCCGCGTTCGACGCGGATCGGGACGCGGTACTCGCGCGAGCACGCGACGCAGGCGTGTCCCACGTCGTGGTGATCGGCGAGTCGCTGGCGGGGAGCGAGCGCGCCGCGGCGCTCACCCGCGGGACCAGCGGACTCTCGGCGAGCGCCGGCGTTCATCCGCATGCGGCCCGCGAGTGGTCGGATGGGGCGCGTGACCGCGTGCGCGCGCTGCTCGCGGCGCCGGAGATGGTGGCGGTGGGGGAAACGGGGCTCGATTACCACTACATGCATTCGCCGCGCGACGCGCAGCGCAACGCCTTCGAGGCGCAGCTCGAGCTCGCAGCGGACCTCCACCGGCCCGTCGTCGTGCATGCCCGGGACGCCGATGCAGACATGGCCGCGATGCTGAAGTCCCTGCGGCCCGGCTCACCGGTGGTGGTGCTCCACAGCTTTTCATCCGGCGACGCGGTGTGGGATGCCGGCATGGCGATTGACGCATATTTCTCGTTCAGTGGCATGATCACCTTCAAGCATTGGGGTCTGACCGACCGACTGTCGGACTGTCCGAGCGACCGACTGTTGGTCGAGACGGATGCGCCGTACCTCGCGCCCGTCCCACACCGCGGGCGGCGCAACGAGCCGGGTTTCGTGCGGGACGTCGCCGAGCGGGCGGCTGCCCTGCGCGGCGAGACCCTCGACGACCTGCTGCAGCACACCACCGCGAACGCGCGCCGCTGTTTCGGCGCTCGCATCGACTCCCTCCTATGACCGCCACCGCAACGAAAATCCCGTCCGACATCGCCATCGCCCAGGCGGCTACGCTGCGGCCGATTCGCGACGTGGCGGCGGACCTCGGCATCACGGACGACGAGCTCGAGGTCTACGGCAAGTATAAGGCCAAGATCTCGCTCCGCGCCCTCGAGCGCCGCTCGACCAAAGGACGGCTCGTGCTGGTGACCGGGATCAACCCCACGCCGGCCGGCGAGGGCAAGTCCACGGTCACCGTCGGCGTCACGCAAGCGCTCCGGAAACTCGGCAAGAACGCGATTCTCGCGATCCGAGAGCCATCGCTCGGCCCGGTTTTCGGCGTGAAGGGCGGCGCGGCGGGCGGAGGGTACGCGCAGGTGGTGCCGATGGAAGACATCAACCTGCATTTCACCGGCGACTTCCACGCAGTCGCGACCGCGCACAACCTCCTCTCGGCGATGCTCGACGCGCAGCTGCATCACGGCAATGCGCTCGGACTCGACGTTCGCCGCATTATCTGGCCGCGCACGATCGACATGAACGACCGCGCGCTGCGGAGCATCATCGTGGGACTGGGCGGCGTGAATGGCGGGCCGACCCGGGAGGAGCGCTTTGTCATCATCCCCGGCTCCGAGGTCATGGCGATTCTGGCACTGGCCACCGGGGTCGCGGACCTCGAGACGCGGCTGGCGCGCATCATCGTCGGGCTGCGTGGGGACAAGACCCCTGTCCGCGCCAGCGATCTCAAGGCGCAGGGCGCCATGACGTTGCTGCTCAAAGACGCGATCAATCCGAATCTCGTGCAGACGCTCGAGGGCGGGCCGGCCCTGGTGCACTGTGGGCCGTTCGGCAACATCGCGCACGGCTGCAATTCGGTCGCGGCGACGAAGCTGGGACTCGCCCTGTGCGATATCGTGCTGACGGAGGCAGGGTTCGGCGCCGATCTTGGCGGCGAAAAATTCTTCGACATCAAGTGCCGGTTTGCGGGACTCAAGCCCGAGGCGGCGATCATCGTCGTTACGGTTCGGGCGCTGAAAATGCATGGCGGTGTGAAGAAAGACCGCCTGGCAACCGCTGATGCCGCCGCGGTGCAGCGCGGCGCTGAGAATCTCCGTCGTCATATTCGGATTGTGAAGACATTCGGTGTCCCGGCGCTGGTCGCGCTCAACCGGTTTACCACGGATACGGATGAAGAAGTGGAAGCCGTCCGGGCGGTCGGTGCCGCCGAGGCGGTGGAGGTCGTGCGGTGCGATGTCTGGGAGAAGGGCGGCGAAGGTGGCTTGGCCGTCGCCGAGTCGCTGCTGGGGCTGCTCAAGACCAGCACGGCGGGATTCAAGCCGCTGTACGACGAGCACCGCCCGATTCGCGAGAAAATCGAAACGATTGCGCGAGAGATTTACAGAGCGGCGGGAGTCGACTTCGCGCCCGCGGCCGAGCGTGCGCTCGAGCTCTTGCCCAAGCTCGGGCTCGGGGAGACACCTGTCTGCATGGCCAAAACGCAGTACTCCTTCACCGACGATGCGACCGAGCTCGGCGCGCCGAGCGGCTTCACACTCCATGTGCGCGACATTCTGCCGTCGGCCGGCGCCGGCTTCGTCGTGGCGCTCTCGGGGGACATCCTGACGATGCCGGGACTCGGCAAGAGTCCGGCCGCCGAGCGCATCCGGCTCCTTCCTGACGGGACGATCGAGGGACTGTTCTGATGCGTGTCATCGCGACCGATGCGGCGCCCAAGGCGATCGGGCCGTACAGCCAGGCGATTGCGACCGAGACGCTCGTGTTCACCGCGGGGCAGGTCGCGCTCGATCCCAAAAGCGGCGAGCTCGTTGGGCGCACGACGGCGGAGCAGACGGAGCAGGTGTTCGCCAACTTGAAGGCGGTACTGTCCGCCGCCGGAACGGCGCTCGCCCATGTCGTGAAAACGACCGTCTATCTGGCGGACATGGCGGATTTCGCGCAAATGAATGAGGTGTACGCCAAGCATTTCGGTGCGCACAAACCGGCGCGGTCTACGGTGCAGGCAGCGGGTTTGCCGAAGAACGCGCGCGTCGAGATCGAGGTGATCGCGGTCACGCGTTGACACGCGGCGCTCGGGAGCGGATTGGGTCTGGTGGCCTGACCAGTCTTCAAAACTGTTTGGGCCCCGCAAGGGGCTCGGTAGGTTCGATTCCTACACGCTCCCGCCACCTCGGCCTGCCGTTGCCTTCTCCCTGCTGTTGACCAATCGTATACAGGCTGACTCTCGGAGGGAGCATGGGTACCGCGCAATGGGCCCGCATCCGTCCATCGGAAGAAGGACACTTGCGGCGTGGCGCGTGGTATCGCGTCGTCAAATTGTCGGCAGCGGAAGTCGTGCTCGACGTCAACGGGAAGCCGACTCCCTACCCGCGCC